>SXGU01295753.1_pt1 | contig 19159 bp, 15 predicted proteins | sample 3174531 | NCBI WGS metagenome assembly SXGU01 (sample SAMN11356863, study PRJNA531348) | freshwater metagenome | isolation source: freshwater sample F1-140 | place: China: Fuxian Lake, Yuxi | collected 2017-12-25 | reverse complement strand
GTCTCTCGCCAATCAGGATCAAACGCCTTGAAACAGAACCTGTAAAGAGGATTTGTAGTCCCGACTTTTGCAGCCTGATTTAACTTTTTCCCGGGAAAAACACGGTTTTCATGGTCCCAACTGCGTAACTTGGGTTAATGCACCGTCAAACAGGGATTGTGGTTGGCATTACCCTTGCGTGATGTTCAGTCCTTTTTCTGGGCAATGGCATGCAAATACTTTTCCCCTCGCAAAAAGAGTATGTCCCCGCTAATGGCGGGGCTTGCATCCACCCTGTCCGAAAGTCGGTTCGTAGCCAATATCTTTGGTTTTCCTTCCGCCGATAATACAAGAGTTGTTCCGTTTCGGTCCACCATGTAGATTCTGTTGTTGGCAAGGGCCGGGGAGGAGTAGAAACTGCTGACTCCGGAAAGGCGCTCCCCTTCCAATAGCGGCTTGCCGGACCGGGCATCCAGAATGCTCAACATTGTGGAGTTTACATGCGTAAAATAGAGCTTGCCATCATAAAGCAACGGCGAAGGCACATAAGGGGTTCCTTTTGCGTGTTTCCACAAAACCTTGTTTTCCGCATTACCCATAGCATCCAATGAAATGGCCATGGCCGAGGATCCGCGATAACCACTCATCACATACACCACACCCGCCTCGGCCACCGGGGAGGGAATGGGATTGGCAGTCATGCCCTCTACCTCCCATACCAACTTGCCATCGGCAAGGTCGTAGGAGCGGACCCGGTTGGTTCCGTTTACGATGACCTGGGATTGATCCTTATGTTTCACAATAAGGGGAGTACACCATGTCGATTTTTCATTCCGCTTGGCCTCCCACCGTGTTTTGCCAGTAGCCGCATCCAGCACAATCAAACTCGAATCCGCCTCCTGATCCCAGTTGAGAACAACGCTGTCCCCGGACACTACCGGTGTCACTGCCTCCCCCCAACCCAACCTGGTATGGAGGTGCCCAAGGTCCCGGCTCCAAAGGATTTTTCCGGAAAGATCCAAAGCATAAACCCCAAAGGAACCAAACGATGCGTAGATTCTGGTGCCATCGGTTGCCGGGGACCCGCCCGCATAGGAATGGGTGGCGTGATGGCCTTCATGGGGAACAGCTTGTTTTACCGAACGGGTCCAAAGGCGTTTCCCAGTCTCCCGGGCAAAGCTCTGGACCTCAAAATGATAAAACCGGTCAGGGGCTTTGGTTTTCGTTTCAAAGCGGGTATCTCTTGGGGGAAGTTCCTCCGGTTTGGCCAGTTTATCGGTTTTCGTGGCCGTCAGGACAATCACCTGATCTCCTATGACAATGGGGGTGGCACTTCCAGGACCGGGTAATTCCACCTTCCACAATATGTTGGTATTATCATCCCACTTAAGCGGTGGCCTCGCCTCTTTTGGAGCCACGCCATTGCTGGTGGGGCCACGCCACGACGGCCAATCCCGTGGGGAAATCCCGGATTCCCCGCTCACCGACTGACTCAGAGGCAAAACGCAAAGGAGGCCTGCCCCAAAAACCTGGATGAATCGCATGATTGGATCTCCCCCAAATGCTCCCGATTGGATTAGGATACTTTACAGATCCACCGGTCCCGAACCTCTAATCTCCTCGTGGAGTACCCAAAATGGAATCCCCGTCGTTCAATCGAAGGGAAATGGGCTACGCTGCCCTTGCCTTGGCTTATCCCAATTTGTCCTTGGGTACCGAACCTCTCCTGCTTCGGGTTGGACAATTCCAGGCGGAAATCAACCCACCGGTAGGCCATCCGTGCATGGGAGGGGGAATACGCCCGGTGGCTACTTATTTGGACCCACTGTTTGCCAAAGGGATCGTCCTGGTATCCAAGGGCCAGCCACCGGTGGTGATCGTCTCGGTCGATTGGTGCGAAATAAGGCATACAGCCCACGATGCCTGGCGCACGGCTTTGGCCGATGCCACCGGAACAACTCCGGACCGGGTTCTTGTCTCCTCCGTCCATCAACACGACGCACCCGTGGCGGATCTTCGTGCCGAGGAGATCCTCCAAAAAGCAGGTTCAAAAGGCTCGGTTTGCAATGTTGCCTTTCATGAAGAAGTGGTGACACGGGTGGCCAAGGCCGCCAGGGTCGCCTTGGGGGATCTAAAATCGGTGGAATCAATTTGTGCCTCGCGAGTCCCTGTCCAGGATGTATCCAGCAACAGGCGTACGCTTGATTCCAAAGGTCGGATACGGTTTGATCGCGGCAGCACGACCCGTGATGGGGAGCTTAGGCAGGGAGAAACCGGAGTCATTGATCCGGAAATGGCCATGATCTCCCTGAAAGGTTCCGGGAAAACGATGACCGCACTCTTTTGCTACGCAACCCATCCCATGAGCCAATATGGCCAGGGAGCTGTCTCGGCGGATTTTCCGGGGTTGGCAAGGCGCATGGTGGAGCAAACCCACCCTGGTTTGCATACGATTTACCTTTCAGGGTGCAGCGGCAATGTCACGGCAGGCAAATACAATGATGGCGCCCCAGGCAACCGGATGCTCCTTGCGGGCCGACTTTCCGATGCAATGACCAAAGCCCTGGCCGCCGCCAAACCGCTCAAAAATCCGGGATTTCGCTTTGCAAGTGTTCCCTTTCAATTGCCCTATCGTAATTCCCTTGGATTTGATACGGCATCGCTAAAAGCCAAGCTTCACGCCCCCAGGTCCTTTGATCAGTGTTTGGCGGCCATGGGGCTTAGTTGTCAGGAACGACTCAAACGGCCGCTTGACCTGCCCATCCTTGATTTTGGTGGAGCGGCCCTTTTGTTGGCACCAGGAGAAAGCTATGTGGAATACCAACTTTATGCCAAATCACTGCGGCCGGAGGCTGTGGTTTTGTGTGCCGGTTATGGAGAATCGGTGACCGGCTATGTTCCCACAGAAAAAGCGTGGGAAGAAAAGGACTCCAATCTGGGGGATTGGTGTTGGGTTGCTTCGGGAAGTGAAAACGCCCTTCGGGTTGCCCTCAAAACGGCCTTATTGAATCCGGCCCAAAAGTAAGGTTTGTAAATCAAACAAAAACGGGACGCCCATGCGCCCCGTTTGTCGAAAAATCGTTTGGAAAAACCGTGAAGTCGCGTGGACTTATTTGGCACCTACGGACCGGGAAAGCTGATCTTCATAGGCCCTGAACTGTTGGTAAAAGGCATCATAGGCCGAAATGTCAGGGCTGTTGGCTCCACCAAATTTCATTCCACCCGTTGTCATCACCGCAATCAAGGCCCCAACGGAGGTGATGTTCGGGTTTTTTGTGGGCGACATGAAGAGGCTGGCATTGGACGGTTCCGCAATGGCCTTGCCGGCATCTTCCAAGTCGGAGAGGTAGCGTTTGGCAAGGATATAATCGGTTGGTCGCATATCCTCGACCTGTTCCTTGAGGGCATCCTGAAACTTGCTGATTTCATTCATGAATGTGTTATAAGTGTCGCCATCAATATTGCCTGAAACAGCCTGGCTTACACATTCGGGAGCCATCTTTTCGATAGTGCCACGGTTAGGGGCAAACTCTTTTGTGCGAAGGGCAAGGGGCCAAACCAATTTGCGTGGATCACGGAGCGGCCCGGCCCCATTCACCGCATTGGGACTGGTAAGGTTCAGGTGATTGAGGATGTCTGGGCTGAGTGGAATGTTGGGTCCATGGATTCCAAACCTGGATTGCAGGGTTGTCACCTGGTCAAGCAAGGTGTTGAGGGCTGACCCATCGTGGACAAGGTACATTTCATCGTGTTGGAGCGTTCCTGCCTTGTCCAGTTTTTGCAAGCGGTCATTGTCACGAAGAGCTTCCTTCTGTTCGCGATGGGCTGCATAAACTTCGGGCATCTTGGAGAGTTCGTACATATTTTCATTAAAAGAGGCGGACTTGTTTTGAATTTGGGCTCGCTTGACCTGTTGTTGTCCCAACATGGCCTGTTGTTCCGTAAAGCCAAAGTTGGCCTTGGCGTTGAGCAAGGAGGATTCTCCCTGGAGGGTTGCTCCCATGCCAAGTCCGCCGATACCCATTCCCATTCCATACCCACCACCAAACCCACCCCAACCGCCTCCCATACCCCCACCGCCACCAGATCCCTGCATGTAGTTATCTACCTTGGGCTTGGCGGTATCGGAAAGGACAGTCGAGGCAAGCATTTTGTCCGCAGAGTCGATGCGACTTTGTATCGCTTTTTCACGATCCGCTTTTTCTTTCGCAAGGGTTTCCCTGGCGATCTTGATTTTTGCGTCGTTATCGTCCTGACGGCCTTGGGTAAGACCCACCAAAGCTACACAAAAGAAAAGGCCCCCAAGGCTTCGGAACCAGAATCTACGGTTGGACATGGCAAGTCTCCCGGAATCACTGAAAGCTAACTCTGTATTCTACCGTTTCCAAGCGTGGCGAAGAAGCTCACGAAGGGACAACTTTTTTTTCACTGGACCAATATCGGATTCCCTGGCGGCGGAAGGCCCTTTCCCTTTGGGTTTCTGAAGGCCGGATTTATCCTTGGCAAGAAGGTTGGCCCAGCGGGCTGCGGCAACCTTCCTCGTTTCGGGGGATCCCAAAGGATTGTAACCAATATTCGATCCCTCGGGCATAAGGCGGGACAGGTGCCAGTAGGCCAATATCCGGGGAAGATCCCTTTTGGCCCCAAGCAAAAGGACCAAATGTTCAAAATACTCCGGGCGACTCAATTCGGCCTTGGACGGGCTGTGGAGGAGGTCCAAGGCTTGGTCCGCCTGGCCTTCCGTATATTTGCGGGTATTAACCAGGTAGTTCCACAGTTTGGCGTCCTGGCCGGGTTCCCGTCCAATCCAATGCCTGAGGGCAATCACGGAATCATCCAGGACATCAGCCGTTTTCAGACTCAGCATGGTGGACCAAAGTTTGTCCAAATTGTCCGTTGCTCCCATGATGAAAATGGCAATCCGACGATCCATTTCGTTTGCGGAACCGGCCATAACATCCAGAGCCGGGCCAATCGCCCCTTTTTCGTTGAGGAGAGCGAAAAACCTTTCCCCACTGGCAATCCGGGCGGCAATCAGGGGACTTTTGGAACTGAAGTTGCCCGAGATCCAATCCGGCAGCTTGTCCAGATTTTCAGGGTGGATGTAACCCACGGTGTGGTTGTTGAAGTGGATCTTGGCGGGTCCCGGAGGTGCGATGAGGAGCGTGGTTACTTCGGCATGGCTGATTTCGATTTCGCCCTTGATGACAATCAGGATGACGCTGATGGTGGGAGTCTGGTCCTTTTCGTAGGTTCGGGAGAAATGTTCCCCAGCGGCCCAGCGGCCCAACATCTCCACGGTGAACTTGGTGCCTGGGGTTTTCATCCTGACGAGGGCACTCTCCCCGAAAAAATTAACCTTTACCAGACTGGACCCTGATTTTTTCGTATTGGTAAGATCCAGCCTCCCTCGCGAGGGGCTGATCTCCATGTCGATCCCTTTGCCGGGCTGGTTGAATTCCACCACTGTTTCATGAATGGGAAAAGGGCTAACGCCTGCGATGTCCCCGCGAAAATCCAGGGTGACATCACCATCCGGGGCAGCCACCACCATCCGACTGCCTGAAAGGACTTTGTCGCCCGGTTGAATCGTGGCCCCCCCTTTGACCAGGGTCCACTCGTTGGATCCTTTGGGTTTGACAAGGCCGGTATTGTTGGCACTTTTGACAATGCCCGCAGCTTCTTGTGCGGAGAGGCCCATTGCCGATCCGAAAAAGAAACCCGCACCAAGGGCTACAAGTGTCGAGGCCCTAAACATCCTAACGGAGCCGATCATACCAGATCTCCCAACAGGGTTTGTGTTGAAATGTTTTGGGGACCTATCTGCCTTCACTGACAACCAGGGGAAGTTTGAGGCCGCTCGTTTTGCCAGTAACCTGATCCGTAACCTTGATGACTGCGGTGAATTTACCCGGTCGATTTAGGCCCACCGGAACCTGAACGGGAATAGCAACCGCACCACTTGGAACTTTGCTTTTGGAATCAATGGAACCCGTGATTGGGGTTTTGTTTGTCGGGGTGCCTTGATCGTCCAAAATCACCAGTTCGACTTTAATGTCGGGAGCACCGACATCATTCCTTTTGAATCCTACAATTTGACCGGAAAGGTGAGCCGTTTGACCAACCGAAAAGTTTGCCGCAATTCCCTTGCGCTCGGCATCCAGGGCCGTCAACACATGAACGAGAGCAAACTCTGGTTCCGCCAGGGTGAACGATGCCTTGGTGGAAGCGGTGACCCCTTCGTCATTGACAGAAATGAAAACGGTATATTCCCCAGCCTTTTGTTTGGAACCAACATCGACGGTGGTATAAGCACTGATCCGGTCGCCACCCAACAGGGCCTTTACGGTAACGGGTTTGCCTGCATGTTTGAATTGGGTATCCCCGGCACCGTTCCTGATTTCTGTGGTCAAGGAATAGGTGGCGTTTCCTTCCGCATTCAGCTTTACCCCGGTAATATCAAAACAGAGGTAAAGGACATCTCCAGGGCTAACCCTTGAGGTCTCCCGAATGATGCCCGGAACACCATAGGTGGCTCGGAGGTTGGAAATGGCCAGCTTGCCATCCTGATGGGGAGCAAGGCTGAGAAGAAGAGCAGCGGCGGCGGTCCACATGATTCAAATACCCCTATCCCAAGGAATGCAACTTTTGAGGGTCACTCCCATTCTGATTCAGTTTAGAGTTTGGCGGCAATGTTAATCGGCAAAAAGAGGCGGTTTTTCTTCAGATTATTTGACTTTCACCCCTAGATCACGAAGAGAAGGGCAAAATCCCCCAAAGGGAATAATGCCTCTTTTCGTTAAATTGGACAGAATTAATACTTCAACTCGGCCGAAAACATCACGCCTTGGGCCCAAATCCCGTCATTACCCATGTTGGCAATGGGGTGGGCCGGATTGGCGGCCGCGTTGATATAGGGATCCAGCTGGTTACCGGTTCGGGCGACCGAGCTTAGGTACATAAAGCTGTAACCCACACCCATTTGAAGGTTTTCTGTAACCGGAAGGCCCATTTTGACCATGATGTCAGGCAAAACGGCAAAGCGGGTGGCGTTATGAAGCCCGAGGTTACTTTTTTGGGTGTAAACATATCCCGGGGTGGTGGTGGCCCCTGCCAAAGTGGTTACGGTATTGGTACCGGTAAAGTTGATATTCTGGACGGTTGCCCCCATGGCAAACTTGGCCACGACATCGACTTTCAGAAAGCCAAATTGTTCCGAAATTTTGCCACCTAACTGGGCACCGTAAAACCCGTTGGTGGAGGCTATTGAATCCACCCCTGTCTGGGTCACATATTGCGAGTTGGGAAAGTCGTAATAGGCCGTTTGCCCCTTGAGCGATAATCCCTCCTGAACCTGCATTTGTCGAAATCCAAAAAGGACATCAAAGCTTTGGGTGGCGTTACGACCCCAGTTGGCTACCCCGCTGATGTCGCCAGACCACATCTGGAGGTTCGATCCAAGCATGTAATTGCTGGTGGGAGGCAGGACCACACCGGCTTGTTTAAGGGTGCTGGCGGTAGACCACTGGCCTATCGCATTGGTGCCAAGGTAAGGCAAAAGTTCTTTGGTAGGGTTGGTAAAAATTTGACCGTTGGGGAGGGTAGCACCTGCGTAATAGGCACCAAAGCTACGCTGTTCCATGAGAATGCCGGTAAACTCAATACCAAGGGATTGGTCCAAATCAAGCCAACCTCCCAAGGTCAATTTGCCACCACTAAAGCCCCCGTATTGAATGTCAGGAGCGGGACCAACAATCACCGTATTGGTTTGCCCTACCGCACCTGGGGCGGAATCATTCCAACTCCCCCGGGTTACCAATTCAGGTCCGCTGATGGGGTTCGGGGTCATCCACCAAAGCAAATAGTCCAAACCACCCCATAATTGACCCTGTTCATGGAATCCGGTCGCATTGAAAAAACCATTCCTGCCTTGGAATCCCTCTCCACTCACTAAGGGCAATTCGTTTCCGGATGCCACAACGGGGAGGGGAGTGGGTGGGTTTGCGGGATTGGAACCTTGGGGATCAACGGTAACCGATTGGTCCCATTTCACAACTCCAAGTGCAGGTGTTACTTTGGAGGGAGAATTTTGCGCGGAAACCCCTTGTCCGAGGCACACCACCGCCCCCAACATTCCCCAAAAGCGCCATCGCATGGTAACATCCCCCATCCCAATGTTTCCGCTATAGTGATTCTGGTTGGTCAGGGAATACCCCAACCAAACCCAATCCAAGGGAAACAGTTCCAACGATGGTATCGGCTAAAACGAAGGAAATCATTGAATCGGATAGGGCGATTTTGAGGAAACTTCGACAAACGACGATTCTCCGGCCACCCCATGGGCCCTTAGCTCCCAAAAATTTCTATCCAACCAAGGGGAAAACACTCGCCGTCCAACCGCCAAGGCCAAAACCTCAAAGGCAACACGACGAACCCAACCTATCGGCTCAGCGCAGTTAAGATTGAGCGTTTTGGAAAAATGGGAAAGATCAGTTTTGGTTAGAGGGTCACGATCTTTGCCGAAAAGGATGACCCAACTGTTCAAAGGGCGTTTCGCCGAACCTTGCCAGCCCACAATTCGGGTGTTTGCCTGGGCAAAAAGCAGCTCGAAGGCTGCCGGAGAAAATCGCCAATAATCCGAAGGATAGTTGTGGATATGGAAATAAAACGGGGCACTGATGAGAGCAATTCCCGTCGGGGAAAGAACGCGTTCCATTTCGGCAGCGGCTTTCCAGAATTGGGCGATATGTTCCAGGCAACTCATGGAAATGAGAGTCTGTATGGAGCCTTGGGCAAAGGGGAGGGTTTGGGCATTACCTTTGACATCCACCCCCGGGCCTTGGCGAAAATCCAGCCCAAGCACCTCCAAGCCCGGAAAGAGGGGCCGAAGATCACAAAGGGATTCCTGCCCTTTTACAAGATAGGACCCAATATCCAGCACCGGACTTTCACATCGCCAGGTTTGAGCTACAGTTCTCACCAAGCCATGGAGAAATTGGTTCATTGGCGCCCCGTTGATGGAACAAAAAAGGCCAAGGCGTATGCCTTGACCTTAGGGTGTTTTACCGATTTTGGGGAGTGTTGCCCGGTAAGGACAAGGTCGCCAAAGTTTGTTTACTCAACTTTCCTATAGGAAGGAAAACCTTATGGGAGTAAAGTCACCCGCACTTTTTGGCCAATTCTAAGGGAGGGAAGTAACTCGTTTGGTTCGACCTCGATAATACATTCAAGTGTCCTCAGATCATTGAACTGCATGGGATCAAGGCTGGTGGACCTTCGTTGGGCGTACCAGCCGGATACCCTTGTAACCTTTCCTTTCCAGGTGTCGTTGGCAAGGGCGGTATCGTCCTGAATCATGGCGATTTGGCCCAGTTTGATACGGCGAGCAAATTCCTGCTCGACCTCCGCCCGGATGATTTTGGCCTTGTCGGGACAAATATAAACCGCTGGAGATCTGGGATTGGGTCCAAGCGACTCACCTTCGCTGATGAAAAGCCTTAGGACCTCGCCATTAAAGGGTGCCTTGATGAAGCACTCACTAAGGCCAAATTCGGCTCGGTCCAACCGGGCCCGCCTTGCCGCCAAGTCATTGGTAGCAAGTAATTCTGCGGTTTTGGGGTTGGTCGCCATAAGGCCACGAACTTTGGCTTCTTCAATACGAAGCGAGCTTTGAACGGCTTCGACCCCTTTTTCAATACCCAAATATTCATCCTGGCTAAGGAGATTGTTATCGAGGGCTTTTTTGGAGCTCCTTTGTTTGGATTGGGCGACCGCAAGTTCGGCTTTCCGGGCATCGACGGCGGCATTTTGGCCTTTGAGTTGTTCCTGATGCTGGATGTTCAAACTTTTGGCTTGTTCCAATTGCTGGATGGCAGCAGCGACATCCGCGGTGGCTTCGGCAAGTTGTGCCTTGGCGAGGGTATCATCCAATTGAAAGAGGACCTCCCCCATTTTGACCTTCTGGTTTTCCGCCACAAGGATCTTTTTTACCCGTCCCGGGGCAAGGGGATAGATCGGGGTAATGCCCTGCTCCACATCGACAAAGGCTGCGCAAACGGCCCGCTTGGATGCTTCCACAGCAAGGAGGTCGGGAGCAGGAGGGATGATCGCGGTTGGGAGTTTGACTTCTGTCCCATTCTTTGGGGTGATTAGTGAGCCAACCGTGAAAGGGGAACCCTTAAGGATCATTGCCGCCCCAACGAATGACCCCCCCAAAAGGAGGACCCCCAAGCCCAAAGCAGGCAAAGCAAGGCGCTTTGGCCTTGGGAGGTTACCCTCAGGATGCGGGGTATAATCGTGGTTCCTGGCCGGAAGTGTAGCTGTATACCGGTCGGCATCAAGCCGTTCGGTAGAGGCGACTTCCCGTCCTTCCTTTGTTCCAACCTTCATCGTCACCTCCAGGCAAACCAGACTTTATGGAATGAGTCTTGTCTTCCTCGCGTTCCGGGCGCCCCGACTTGCCGTCGGGATAAACCACGCCCTTTAATTGGCCGTCTTCCAGGTGCAAGACCTGATCGGAATAGGGAATGATGCGGGAGTCGTGGGCAACACAAAGGACGGTGGCCCCTCGCTCGTGAGCCGCACTTCGCAATAGTTCGATGACCTGTTCCCCGTGGGCCCAATCCAGGGCACTCGTCGGTTCGTCGGCAAAGAATAGTTCCGGGTCCTTCATCAGGGCCCTTCCAATGGCTACCCGTTGCTTCTCGCCACCGGACATTTCCGAGGGCCGAAGGTGTTTTTTCTTGCCAAGGCCAAGCATATCAAGGACTTGGCGGGCCTTTTTGCGGGCCTCCCAAAAACCCATCGACATCCCCCACCGACCCACCAATTCCAGTTGTTGGACGGCATTGAAGGCACCAAAGAGATTGTATCCCTGAAAGATAAATCCCACATGCCTCAGGCGGAAGGCTTCCTGCTGTCCTTCGGACATGGCCCAAATGTCCTGCCCCAAGGAGTGAACCTTACCCTGATCCGGTCGCAAAAGTCCGGAAAGGATGGCCAAAAGAGTCGATTTGCCGCTACCCGAGGGACCCATCATGAGGGAGAACTGTCCGGGATAAAGGTCCACGGAAACGCCTGCCAAAGCGGTGGAGCGCATGGTGCCCTGGCCGAATGCGCGCCTAAGGTCGCGACCTTCGATGCTCGATTTTTGCGGGCTCACTGCCATGAATCTCTCCCAGGACTCCCAAATCTTGCCAACTCTTTTTGGCCAATCCAACCCTCTGAAAAACCTAACGCAAAAGCATGGCCGGTTCCACCTGGCTTAAGGACCGAAGGGCAACCACCCCCGAGATCACTGCCATAAAGAGGGTTACCGTACACGCCCCCACCTGAAGCCACATGGGCAAAAGGACTTCGCTACCCAAAGTTGCCGCCAAAGCTGCCAAGCCATGAACGGCAGGAATGGAAAAGAGCACCCCCAGGATGCCTACCCAACTCGCCTGGGCCATCACCAATCCCGCCATTCGCCACCGGGGAATCCCCATGGCCCTTAGCACCGCAAATTCTTTCATGGAGGCGGCCGTCGCCGCATAAAGGGTTTGGCTGGTTACCACCGCCCCCACCAAAAGCCCAAGGAGTGCGGCGTACCCCAATGCTATGCCTGCTTTTGTCTTGAGAAGCCAGTGCATCCGCGACCGATAGGAAAATTCATCCGCGGTGAACGCTGAGACTCCACCCTGTTCGCGAAGGCGTTGAACGACCTTTGGGGCATCCTTTGGGTCTTTGCACCGGGCCAACACATAGGTGATCTGTTCAGGGAAAATCCGAAGGAGCGGTTTGGCTGTGTTGACACTACAAAACACATACGGTCCCGCCAAACTTTTGATCCCTTTTGTTAAACCCACCACCCGTACCCTTCTCCCAGCCACCTCAGCCGTATCCCCGACGCCTTTGATCCCTAACCGCTCAAGGTCCGATTCATCGCAAACAATCGCTCCGGGTTCACTAAGCTTGGCCGCCATTTCCGGGGTCAGTTCGCGAATGCGGCCCAAGGAGTCTTTGTCGAGGCGGCAACCGATAACCATGCAAAGCTCGTTTCCCCCGTCCGGTTTGGACCAATAGGAGAATCCCTGCAGGTAGACCTCACAGCGTTCGACTTCGGGATTGACGGCCACCTTGGCCAGGAATCCATCCCGGATCGGCCGGCCCAAGTCCACCGCCAAAACCTCAGGGGCACCCACCCAGATATCCGCATCGGTGTGATCAATGGGGAGAGAGGAGATGGAAAAAAGACCCAAAAGAAGGCCAAATTGCAAGGCAATCAGCAAGGCACTGAATCCCACTGCAAGCACACCCGGCAGGTACCGGGCGCGATCAAACCAAAGCGTTGTCAGGGAATAAGACATACTGATCATCTTACCAAACAAACCATGGTCAATGAAACGGGAAGGAGGGATTGGACCAAGAATAGTTGGTCCAATCCCTCCTGTCATAATGGATGGGAAGTCATGGGTTTTTAGATAACTTGGGAGATCTGGCTAGTTTTGCTTTTCGCAAGGTACCGTAGCTACCCGGGCATCCGGTTTCAGACTTTTCCAATCTGGCAATTCGCAAAGGTTGGGATCAATGTACAAATGATGCCACAATTGCGTCGCTAACACCCCAACTAGCCCCATCTCTAAAGTCGTCCTAATCGGTGCATTTTGACGATACGCCTTGGATCTGTCCCGCCAATATCGAATGGCACTTGGCTGGAAATATCCGGCCCGTTCCACCGATTCATCGCTTAAAAGTTGGTTGATATAGGGCTCACTATGTTCGTTGATTTCAAAACTGTCAAACGGGGCACGAAACATTGCCTTGCGCCTCCAGGCGCATTCTTTGGGCAAGTATTTTTCCGCTACCAAACGAAGGATATGTTTTTCCCCAAGCCCCTTGAACTTGTGATCGGGGTGTACCGAGGCAAGGAACTCGAAGACCTCTTCATCCAAAAACGGATAGCGCGTCTCCACCGAACTGTGCATGGCAACCCTATCGCCTTTGGCGTTTAACAACAGGCCCGGCAGATGGCAACGGCCACTGATATAAAGCTCACGATGCAATGGATGCCACTTTTTCATTTCGTTTGTGGGTAGGTTAAAATCCTCGAAGGGAACAAAGTCCCCCACCCGCCGATGCATGTCTTCCGAGAAAAACCGGAACCGGTTGTATTGATTGAGTCCGTAGATATCGTGCCAGCCATTGTAACCGCCCGCGGCGGAGATGGATCGTTCGATGATGTCTTTTGAAACCTTGGGAACTCCCCAGTAGGTGTGAATCAGCTTCCTTGCTACCCTCCCCAGGGGGAGGAAAGGAAGATTGAGCCGGTTCAGTACCCGATTGGCTTTGTGCCAGGGATACCCCGCCATCCACTCGTCAGAGCCTTCGCCGGTCAGAGCGACTTTGTACCCGTTTTGACGAACCGCCCTGGCCAGCAAAAGCAAGGCTCCACAGGAGGTGTCAATCACCGGAGATTCGGCCGCTTGGACCAATTCAGGATAGGTTGCCTGGATCTCGGCCTTGCCAAACTTTACCGAGATTGGCTGGGCTCCCACATGCCTTGCGGCAACAAGGGCATCGGAGGTCTCATCCAGTTTGGGATCCTGGATGGCAATGGTAAAAGCAGGAATGGCACGGCCCAAAACCTTGCTGGCCATGGCGACAACGATTCCGGAATCCACCCCACCGGAAAGGTAACTCACCACCGGAACATCCGCATGGAGGCGCCTTTTCACCGAAGCTAAAAGCTTTTCCTCAAACGCATTGGCAAGGGTCGCATCCAGACCCTTGCGTTCATTTCCTATCGTGGGAAAATCGAGGCGATAGTAGGCGGTCTCCTCCATTTTGGCAGCAAGACCACTACCACCCAGGTCGATGGTGATCTTGTGGCCGGGCGGTAAAAGCGAAATCCCCTCAAAACAGGTTCTGGGTCCGGGCACTCCAAAGCAGGTAAAAAGGACCGCCAACCCTTTGTGGTCAGGCTTGGCTTTCACCATTCCCGATGCCAACAGGGTTTTGATTTCCGAGCCGAACAACAACCATTCCCCACCTTCATCCCTGACTTTCGTCCAATACAGGGGGCAAACGCCAAACCGGTCTCTGGCAAGGATGACCCGGCCCCGGTGATGATCGACCAAGGCAAAAGCGAATTGCCCCTTGAGGCCATCGGTGAGTTTGTCCCCTTTTTCTTCGTAAGTATGCGGGATCAGTTCCGTGTCACAATGTGTTTTGAAGGTGTGCCCATGGGATATGAGTTCCCTTTTCCTCTCGGGATAGTCAAAGAATTCACCATTAAATACACATTCCACAGAACCTGTTTCATTGCCGATCGGTTGCTTGCCATCCGCAAGCCCCACAATACTCAAACGACGGTTGGCAAACCCAATTCCACGCCGAATGAGATAGCCATCTTCATCTGGACCACGATGAAACATTACATCTGCCATCGCCCTAATTACAGCTGGATTGGGTTCTCGCCGATTGCCACTAAGGTCCACCATTCCCGCAATTCCACACATTATGCCTTGTCCCTTCCCCTTGATCTCAAAACCGGCCTACTATTCCAACCGGCCAAATGCACCGTAGCCAACACAATCGCCAGTCGGCCATTTTAAGCCGTTTTGGCCCAAAGCTTGGCAACGGCTTGGCCAATCTTCTTGTCCAACCATCCTGGAAAGAACCGGTTGAGCCACAAAATTCGCCTGGTTTCGGCCCCTACCCAGGTTTCGCGCGTGTCGTTTTCAAGGGCCCTAACCACAGCTGTCGCAGTTTGAACGGGAGTTAGCGCCTTTTCCATGGGCAGTTTGGCTTTTCCTTTGCTTGCCAAGACATTGTTGAAAAACTCGGATTGGGTCAATCCGGGCAAAACCAACAATACACTTATCCCAAAACGGTGATATTCCCCGCGCAATGCTTCCGTCATTCCCACCAAAGCATGTTTGCTAGCCGAATATTCGCTGAAACCGGGCATTCCCCGCCGCCCGGTCATCGAAGCAATGTTTAAAATGGCCGGTTGGTTGCCACGAATCAGAGCCTTGACCGCCAACCGCATCAACTCCGAAGTGGCAAAGAAATTGACCTCGAACACCTGACGCAAGTGCTCCTCGGTTCCTTCTGCAAAGTGATTCCAGGTCCCCACCCCGGCATTGTTTACAAGGACATCCAGTCCGCCAAGGGCTTTAATAGCTTCATCCATAACCTTTGATGGCGTATTGGGATCTGTCAAATCTCCCGGAAGGACGAAAGCCTCTCCTCCCGCCTTTTGAACCTCGCCCGCCGCCTCTATTAACTTGTCCTCTTGCCTGGCTACCAAAGCCAGTTTGGCTCCTTTGGCACCAAGGATGCCTGCCAATGCCCTGCCAATGCCCGTCGATGCCCCGGTCAAAAGGATCCGCTTTCCTTTAAGGTTTCTTGACATTTATCAAACCTTAGCCTTTTGGGGACAATTTAACCCGGGACTGGAAATGGATTCCCCTTAATCATCCCTTCCCCACAGCCTGGGTCCGGAAAAAACGCCCCATCCTTCCCCAGTTTGCTGGTTTTCCAACCCAAACAATCCCCACAATCCCAAAAACCCTCATTGGCGGATCCCATTATCTTAAATTGGCCCATTTCTCATTAAAGTTCCTCACGCTTCCCTAAAATTACTGGTCCAATGGGTCGAGGAGGATGTTGTTTCATGGCTTTGGATGTACTTTCGATCGGTTCCGCGGTACCGCAAACCCTGGTTTCCCAAGGGGACGCCCTTACCATTGCTCAAACCCTCCTTGGCCCGGATGGGGAGGACCGCGAATGGCTGGGAAAGGTGTATGCCGGTTGTGGTATCGGCAAGCGGCATTTTTCGGTCCATGGCCAAGTGGTAAAGGACATACTCAAAGGAACGAACGAATCCAACTCTCCCTTTTTGCCTCGTAAACATATGCCTGCGGGGCCAACCACAAAAGAACGGATGGACCATTACGAGGAGTTTGCTGGACCCCTGGCCCTTCAGGCCACCCAATCCGCCCTCCAGGATGCAGGGGTCGACCCAACGGCCATCCGCCAACTCATCACCGTTTCCTGTACCGGGTTTTTCTCCCCGGGGGTCGACCAGCATATCATTCGGGAAGTGCCCCTTTCCCCGGGAATCGAGCGCACCCATGTTGGCTTCATGGGCTGCCATGGGGCCCTCAATGGCATCCGGGCTGCCCACGGTTTGGCCAACCTTTGCCCCGGGGAACCCGTCCTCATGGTGGCGGGGGAACATTGCAGCTTGCACAACCATTACCTTTGGGAAAAAGAAAAACTGGTCGCCAACGCCCTGTTTGGGGATGGGGCAGCGGCGATGGTATTAAGGTATAACCAGGGTCACCCAACCGAACCCTCCTCCGGGCTTCGCTTGGCGGGTTCCGCCTCGTGTATTGTTCCCAACTCCACGGATTTGATGACCTGGAAAGTCGGTGACAACGGGTTTACCATGACCCTTTCTCCGCGCATTCCGGCCCTGGTTCGCCGGACCCTTCCGGGGTGGATTTCAGGGTTCCTTGCCACCCATGGCCTAACGACTTCCGATATCAGGGCCTGGGCGGTGCATCCTGGTGGACCCCGTATTCTCGATGCCGTCGAGGAAGCGTTGAATCTGGGCCAAAATGGTTTGGAGGATTCCCGTGCCATTCTTGCCGAGGTCGGAAACATCTCCTCGCCAACCGTGATGTTCATCCTGCAAAGGATGCTAAGGCGCCAACAACGGATGCCGATCGTGGCATTGGGTTTTGGCCCTGGGATCGCCATCGAAGCGGCCCTGTTTCGCTAGGCAACTATTGCAAGGTATTGTTACAAGAGTGGGATGCGGGCGAGCGGCAGGGTTTCGCAACCCGGCTTGTTTTTGCTTTGGTCGCTTTTTCGATGCAGCTTTGAACCTTGGCTTTGGGGGCCTTCTGGATGAGCCTCAAAAGTTTGTGTGACACCAATTCAAGATTGTATTTGTCTTTGATGTCGGACATAAGTTTTATCAGCAAATGTGCCGTCATCTGGGCATCCGCCAGGGCCCGGTGATGTCTTTTGGCATCTGGCAGCTTCAAATGCCTGACCAGCGAACCCAATTGGTAATTGGGACTACCCGGATACAACCGCCTGGCAAGTAACATCGAACAGGCAAACTCCTGACGCCGTTCCTCATTAATGAGTGCCAATTCCGCATCCAGAAACTTGCTATCAAAGGAGGCATTGTGGGCAACCAACGGCAGGTCACCTAAAAAATGGATCATCTCCCGCAATACCTTGGCAGGTGGGGGTGCCGATTGAATCATGGCATTGGTAATGCCTGTTAATTCTTCAATAAAATAGGGAATGTGTACCTTGGCATTGACCAGACTTTGGTATTGGTCCACGATCTTTCCGCCTTCGACCAGGACGATGGCCACCTCGGTAACCCGGTCTCCCATATTCGGCGAAATTCCAGTGGTTTCAAAGTCGATGACCGCCATGGCTTCCATGCGCAATAGACTCCTTCGGGTGACACACCTTGGACGAAACCGTTCCCTTTGGGCCTCCACAGGTCATTTTAGAAGAAAAGCCGGTTTCCTTAGGTTTGCCTTCCAGGGGAAAGGCAATTTGTTGCCGAAAACAAGATCCTTCCTGGTTTCTTTTTCCGGCCAATTAATACCCATACCAGCTCTTTACATAGATCAAAATTGGGTTGAACCCTCTTCAATGTCCAAATCACCCCTTACCCCCCCAATGGTTTTTTAGGGAGGATCAGAAAATTGATTCGGATCATGTCAAGTAAACGACAATATCGATTGGGAGGTCCTTTTGAACAAATCCAGATAAGGTAAGGCCAATTCGCCGCCATCCGAATCAATATCCGACAACTTGAAGAAACCACTTCCACGGCAACGAAGCCTTAACCACTTTTGGGCTTGGCTTGCTTGGTCGGGTCCATTCGGAAGTTTGGAATAGTGAAACCCAATTTGGGATTTCTGGAGTCCTTTTACAGGAACAAAAAAAGGCGGCAGGAACCCTTTCCAACCAAAAATCAAAAAAAGGAAGGCTTTTCCGAGTCAACCAATTTGCCTCGCCGATTTGGGCTTTGCGAACAATTTATGCCCCAATCGGACGAAAGGCACTTCCACAAGGTAATAGAGGAGGAGGGAAAACACAACCATCAATATTACATTTATTGGAAATAATTGAATGTAAAAAGTGTTTCCATTCAATGGGATTGTAAAGAATTGTTGACAAAGATAGATACTATAGGAAACAGAACCTATGTAAACCAAAATAGAGCTATTGAAAATTCTATAAAAAACAGTATTTTTTTTAGTTACTAAAAATAAAATAACATAAAAAAAACAAATGGAAATTGGGACAGGGGAAAAGGATGAAATATATGTTTGAGCAAGTTTAAAACTTGTCAAAAAATTATCAAAAACAAGTCTTTCAACAAGTGGATAGAAAAAACAGAAAATAAACAACAAATACATTTTATAGTTGTCAAGTTTATTATTAAAATTATATTTGTCAATCAAAAACCCGAGAAGGCATCCTGCTGACATAAATATGTAATTATTAACAATGTCATATATTGGAATGTAAAAAATTTGATATTTTTCACAAAGTAGATAGTGTATACCACGAATTAATGGCCAGAGTAAAATTGAAGCAATTAAAAACCGTGAACCTAAGCCAATTTTTATAAGCATTGGCCAGATGAGATAAAAAATTTGCTCTACGGAAAGTGACCAAGTATGACCAAAATACCAACCTGAATTGGCAGGAATCACGGAGGTAAGCAAAAAAAGCGTCACAATATATTTTGTTATGTCTAAATTCATGTCGAAGTTTAAATAGACAAGTAACATAGTAATCATAAATGCAAAAAATGCTGGGTAAATACGAAAAAACCTTCTTATCCAAAAGGACCCAATGTTAATTGATCCAGATTTTGTTTTTTCTTTTAACAGGTTATGGGTGATTATGAAACCACTGATCACAAAAAATAGTCGAACTCCTGTCGCACCAAATCCCGGACCCGGAAGCCAAGTTAGCCATTCCGGGAGCCGGTCGTGCATATGGCCTACAATTATGGCCTACCGCAAAAGTTCTGCAACACAACACCGGAAATATAAACCCAGGAGAAGGTTCCGATCATCGCTCATGTTTTCCAGTTTCTTTTCGGTTAGATCATAGAGTTCTTGTTTGTTTGTCGCCCTGTGCGCTT
>SXGU01436073.1_pt1 | contig 19169 bp, 16 predicted proteins | sample 3174531 | NCBI WGS metagenome assembly SXGU01 (sample SAMN11356863, study PRJNA531348) | freshwater metagenome | isolation source: freshwater sample F1-140 | place: China: Fuxian Lake, Yuxi | collected 2017-12-25 | reverse complement strand
TGACTTCCCGCTGATCAATAACCCCGAGGCCCTTAAAGCCGGGCGTTACAGCCTGGAGTTTCACCCCGAGTGGAAATCGCGTTTTGCGGTTATTCCTCGCCACGGGAGCGCCGATCAAATCCGCTGGTTTGAAGCCGACCCCCGCTACATGCTGCACGTGGCCAACGCTTGGGAAGAAGTCAACGAAAAAGGCGAAACCGAATTGGTCATGTTGGGTACCCCCTACGCCATGCCAAAAAACTTTGACGGCTCTTTGGATGTCAAGCGCTTGCTGTTCACCATTGGCACCCAAGGCACCGAATACGAGTTCTACCAATGGCGCTTTAACCTGGCTACGGGCAAGACCCGCGAAAGCGTGGTGGACGACATCCTGAACACCGAGTTCCCGATGATCAACGCCTGGTACCAAGGCTACAAAAACCGCTACACCTACCATGTACTGATGGGCCGAGCGCGCACCGTGGAGCAACCCCACTTCGCCGGTTTGGCCAAGTACGACCTGGAAACCGGCAGCGCTGTGACTTACCACCCCGGCGAAGGGTATTGGTTCAGCGAAGCCCCGTTTGCACCGCGTGACAATTCGCAATCGGAAGACGATGGCTACCTGATTGGCTTTGTTTGGAACGGCCTGAAAGACCGATCAGAGGTCTGGATCATCGATGCGCTGCAAGTAGCCAAGGGTCCAGTGGCCCGTGTCATCTTGCCGCAACGCGTGCCCCATGGTTTTCACAGCACCTGGGTGCGCGAAGCCTTGCTGCCACAAAGTTGATTGCAGTTGGATTGAAACTGTCTTCAACCTGATGGCGACATTGACACCATGAGCACTTCAAGAATGCAAGCAACGGCCAAAGACCTGCATGGCGTCTGGACCTTGGTGCGCTGGGAAATTACCTATGACGATGGCCGAGCCACCACCTATCCTTTTGGGCCTGACGCCACCGGCCTGATTCAGTACACCCATGACGGCGGTATGGCCGCTTGCATCGCCCGGGCCAGCCGGGAACCGCTGTCGAGCGCCAGCGTACGCAGCGCGCCAGAGGCCGAACGCCTGGCCGCGTTCGAGAGTTTCTTTCAGTACGCCGGGCGATACGAAGTTCGTCAACACGAGGGTCAAGCCCAGGTGGTGCACCACGTGAGCCACGCCTTGAACCCAAACTTTGTCGGCAGCGACCAAATTCGCAACATGGACTTCGCAGCCGATGGGGGCCTGACTTTGTCGGCCTCGGATCTGGTGCCCGGTTCGAGCACCTTAAGACACCACCGCTTGATCTGGAAACGATGATGAAACTGTTTGAAAAATACCGCCCGGTATTCGAAAAAGCCCAACAAACGTGCGCTACGCGCGAGTGCTGGAGCCCCTACCCAGACATGCCCGATAAATATCCTGATGCTGCTCACGCCAAAGCTGCTGGTCTATTGGCTTTTGAGAAACACCTCCAACAGGGGCGCTTCGATTTAGACCAACCGGGTATCCACGGCTGGATTGGTGAAGAAATTTCACCGTACACACAAGCCCCATTGGGTGTGGTGTATCCGCAATCGGACATAGACAGACTATTTGACGCCGCCGAGCACGCCATGGGAAGTTGGGCGCAGACGCCCTTTACCGAGCGCATCGGCGTGCTGATGGAGGTGCTGGAAGTTATCTACCGTGACCACCTGTTTGAAGTCTTGCACGCGGTCATGCACACCGCAGGGCAAAGTTACAACATGGCCTATGCCGGCTCGGGCGTGAACGCTTTGGACCGCAGCATGGAAGCCTTGGTCTATGCCGAACAGGCCATGCGCTCCGTAACCCCCAGAGCGGTATGGAAACGGCGCTTTGGCAGTTCAGATATTCAACTGCAAAAAACCTACCGTCTGGTGCCGCGTGGCCCAGCCGTGTGCTTTTCCTGCGCAAGTTTTCCCACCTGGAACGCTTGGCCCTCCATGATGGCAAGCCTGGCCACAGGTAACCCGCTGATCGTTAAACCTCACCCGGCAACGGTGTTACCCATGGCCATTACGGTCAAAGCTTTCAGGCAGGTGCTCCAATCGCAAGGCTTTGATCCGAATCTGGTAACCCTTGCCATGGACACCACGAGCGATCCGATTGGCAAGCTGCTGATCAAGCACCCAAAAACGGCCATCGTGGACTTCACTGGCAGCGTGCGCTTTGGTCAATGGGTGGAACAAAACGCTCACCCCGCATTGGCCTTCACCGAAACCGCCGGTTGCAACACCGTGGTGCTCGAATCCAGCGATGATCTGGATGCAGCCTTGCGCAACCTGGCGACCACCATGTGCCTGTTCAGCGCGCAAATGTGCACCAGTCCGCAAAACATCTATGTGCCCAAGGCCGGTGTCCAGACACCCCAAGGCCTAGTGCCTTTTGCCGAAGTAGCACAGCGCCTGGCCAATTCCGTGCAAGCCTTAACGTCGGACCCCAAAAAAGCCGCCATGATTTTGGCAACTATCCAATCCCCGCAAACCTTGGCTTTACTAAAAGCCATGCAAACGCAAGGGCAGCAGCACGGCAAGGTGTTGCTGTCACCCCAGCCCTATGCGCACCCTGAATTTCCTGGCGCCCGCACCAGCACGCCACTCATGCTGCAGGTCAGCACGCGCGAGCGTGACCTGTACGCCGAAGAGCGTTTCGGCCCGATCAGTTTTGTCATCTCGTGTGAGGACGCACAAGACGCCCTGAAACAAGCCACGCAAGATGCCCGCAGCCAAGGCGGTTTGACCGCATTTTTGTATTCCACGCGCGAAGACTTCATCGCCCAGGCCGAGGCCGCTTATGCCCGCGCAGGCGCGCAGCTGACCATCAACCTAGTTGGAGCGATGCCTTTGAACTTTGCCGCGGCCTACAGCGATTACCACGTTACGGGTCTGAACCCTGCAGGCAATGCGACGCTGACCAACCTGGCTTTTGTAGCTGGTCGATTTGGCATTGTGCAATCGCGTCGGCCGGTCACGCTGGAAAGTGGCGCCACCGCATGACCCACCCGCGCTTGCCCTTGCGACTGCCAGTATTTGCAGCGCCAATGTTTTTGATCTCGGGCCCAGAGATGGTCATGGCCGCTTGCAAGGCGGGCATTGTGGGGGCCTTTCCTACCCCCAATGCGCGGCCCATCGACAAACTCGACGAATGGATGAAAACCATCACCGAAGGCTTGGCGGCCGCCCGTGATGTGCAAGGCGCAGACACGGTGGGCCCTTGGTGTGCCAACCTGGTCACCCATTCTTCCAACACCCGATTGACGCAAGACCTGGAACTGATAGCCCGCTACAAACCGCCGGTGGTGGTCACGGCTTTGGGCAGCCCCAAACCCGCCATCGAAGTGGTGCATGGCTATGGCGGTCGGGTGTTCGCCGACGTCATCAACCTGACGCTGGCGCAAAAAGCTGTCAAGGCCGGGGCCGACGGCCTGGCTTGTGTGTCGGCAGGTGCGGGTGGGCACACCGGCTTTTTGTCACCATTTGCGTTTGTCAGCGCCATCCGCGAGTTCTTCGATGGCGAGGTGGTTTTGGGCGGCGGCATCAGCGACGGCTGGGGCATTGCTGGAGCCATCGCGGCAGGCGCCGATTATGTGTACATGGGCACGCGCTTCATTCCTGCCCTTGAGAGCATGGCGCCCGTAGCCTACAAACAAATGGTCGTCGACAGCACGGTGGACGACCTGATCGTCAGCGCTGGGGTGACCGGCACATCGGCCAGTTGGCTCAAGCCCTCGCTGCGACTGAACGGCCTGGACCCGGACAACATGCCCGATGCCCCTTCCCGCCAATACGACAGCAGCGCTTCCTTTGCGGGCAAGAAATGGATGGACGTTTGGGCAGCAGGGCAAGGTCTGGGCACCATCCACCAAACTGCTCCCATGGCCAGCATCGTCGATCAGTTGTCCCTCGAATACACCACCGCCACGCAGCGCTTGCAAGCCCTGCCCTACCCCCAAAGGAGTTTCCAATGAGCGCACCCGTTTACATTTTGGGCGGCTACCAGTCCGACTTCGCAAAGTCTTGGGCACGTCAGGGTCAGGACATCTCTGACATGGTGCAAGAAGCCACGCAAGGTGTGCTTAAGAATGCCGACCTGGAGGCTTCGGCCATCGAGAGCATCCATGTAGGCAATGCCTTTGGTGAACTGCAACGCCAGCAAGCCCACTTGGGCTCCATGGTGGCGCAAATGACGCCTGAACTGTGGGGCGTGCCGGCCATGCGCCATGAAGGCGCCTGCGCGTCGTCGTCTCTGGGCGTGCTGGCGGCCATGGCCGAAATCGAAGCGGGCCGATACGACTGCGTGCTGGTGATGGGCGTGGAGGAGTTCAAGAACACCTCGGGCAATGTGGCCTCGGTCAACCAGAACGCTGCGGCCTGGCAGGGACACGAAGACATTGACTGCACCTACATGTGGCCCGCCGCCTTTGGTTTGCTGGCAAAAGAATACGAACGCCGCTACGGCCTCGACCGCAAGCACCTGAACCGCATTGCCGAAATCAACTACGGCAACGCCAAACGCAATCCCCTGGCGCAAACCCGCGCTTGGCAATTCGATGCCCTCAGCTTCACCGATGACGATGAAGCCAATCCGATCATCGAGCCCGGAACCCGCCGACAAGATTGCGGGCAGATCACCGACGGGGCCTGCTCAGTAGTGTTGGCCTCCGCCCGTTTTGCTCAGGCATATGCCCAAAAACGCGGCCACGGCTTGGACCAACTCGCCCGCATTGCGGGATGGGGCCATCGCAACGCGGGCCTGCGTCTACGCGACAAGATTGAACGCAGCCAAGGCCAGACTTATATTTTCCCCCATGTGCGGCAAACCATCGAAGACACCTGGCGCCGTGCCGGTGTGTCGAGCATTGATGCGATAAGCGGGATTGAAACCCACGACTGTTTCACCACCACCGAATATATGGCCATCGACCACCTCGGACTGACCGCGCCTGGACAAAGCTGGCAAGCAGTAGAAGACGGATCGATTGCACCCGGTGGCCGCTGCCCGGTCAACATGAGTGGCGGCCTAATCGGTTGCGGCCACCCGGTAGGCGCTACCGGCACACGCATGTTGTGGGATGCGGCTCGCCAAGTCACCGGGCAAGCCGAGGCCTGTCAGATTGAAGGCGCCAAGCGCATCCAGACCCTGAACATCGGAGGCTCTTGCGCCACGGTCGTGAGTTTTGTCGTTGAAGGGGAATTGGCATGATAGAAACACTTTGGCAACAGCAGCCGACAGCTTTGCTGATCCTTTGGGGCGCGTTAGCGGCCTTGTGGCTTTGGGGTATGCCACGTGAGCAGACGCGTTGGTTTGATCGGGCTTACCCCGTCTTGCCCTTAGCCTTGGTGGGCATCGCGTGGGTCAGCCCCGGGATCGCTACGCAATGGGCTGACTTTTTGCAATTGGGCGTGTGGTTGTGGGTTTGGCTCACGGTGGTGTGGGTCATCAGCCTGATCAAACGCGATGCCAGCATCATGGACATCGCTTACGGCGCACTGCTGCTTACCGCACCGTGGTGGTTGTTCATACACGGGGGCGGTGATTTGCAAAGCGCCAGCCCAACGAGCAGCCTGCTGCTATTGACCATGAGCACTCTGGGCTTTGGCCGCTACACCCTCTACATTCTTTGGCGCAACTTGCCCCATGGCGAAGACCCTCGGTATGCCCGTTGGCGCCAACGCTCTGGCAATCGCTTTTGGTGGTGGAGCTACTTCCAGATCTTTTTGCTGCAAGGGGTCATCATCTGGTTGTGGGCCATTCCTTTGGTCTTTGGCTTGGCTGCATCGGGACCCCTCGGGTTTTGGCATATTGCAGGGGCTTTGGTTTGGCTCGTGGGCTTTGTATTTGAGGCCGGTGGCGACTGGCAACTGAGCCGCTTCAAGCGCCATCGTACCGACCCTTCACAACTGCTAAATACCGGCCTGTGGAGCTTGACACGCCACCCCAATTACTTTGGCCAAACTTGTATGTGGTGGGGTTACGGGGTGTTTGCAATGGCCCACCCATGGGGCTGGCTGTCCGTGTTTCCCCTGGCTTATGTGACTTGGTTTATGAACAAGGGCTCGGCCACCTCTTTGATGGAGCGACACATGATCAAAACCAAACCTGGCTACGCGGAGTACCGCGACACCGTGCCTGCATTCTTCCCCCGCTTTTGGAAAAGCACAACCCATTCAAAGGAAAACTCATGAGCCACGCTCTTATCATTGAAGCCTTGCGAACGCCAAGAGGACGCGGCAATGACAAAGGTGCCATGCGTTCCGTCAAACCCGCTGAATTGTTGGCCCAACAATTTCGTGCATTGTCAGAACGCACCGGCATTGACACTGCACTAGTCAACGACGTGATCATCGGATGCGTGACACAGACTTCTGAGCAAGGCGCCAACATCGCCAAACTGGCCTTGGTCAGTGCATCGTGGGCCGACAGCGTTCCGGGCCTGAGCATCAACCGATATTGCGCCTCGGGTCTAAGTGCAGTCCACTTAGCAGCACAACAGGCCATGGCCTTTGATGGCTTGGCCGTTGGGGGCGGCGTAGAAATGATGTCGCGGGTACCTATGGCGTCTGACCAAGGACCGTTAACGCATGATTTTGAATTCCAACAGAACACCGCGTTAGTGCCGATTGGTATTTCTGCAGACACGATTGCGACCCAAGAAGGTTTTAGCCGAGAACAATGCGATGCGTATGCAGTGTCCTCTCAACAAAGGGCTGTGGTCGCTTTGGCGCAGGGACGCTTTCGCTCGGTGGTTCCCGTTCTTGACGCACAAGGTGCTGTATTACTGGCACATGATGAAACACCGCGCGCTCAAACCAACGTCGAAAGTTTGGGGGCATTGAAGCCAGCATTTGCTGCCATGGGTGAAAAATACGGCATCGATCAGCTTATGTGTCAACGCTACGGACTGCCTAAGATAGACCATGTCCACCATGCCGGTAACTCTCCTGCGATGGCTGATGGCGCTTCGGCTGTTCTGCTCGCCAGTCCGGCAGCTGCAAAACGCCTTGGACTTCACGCAAGAGCGCGAATTTTGGCTACCTCTACGGTAAGTATCGACCGCACCCTTGCGCTAACGGGTGCTGTCCAAGCCACTGAGCGCGCTTTGGCGCAAGCGCAATTAAAAATTGAGGATATCGATCTTTTTGAGGTCAATGAATCTTTTGCTTCCCTCATGCTTCATTTCATGAAACATTTAAAAGTTTCTCAAAGCAAACTCAATGTCAATGGGGGGGCGATTGCACTCGGTCACGCCATGGGTTCTACAGGTAGTGCGCTCGTAGGAATGGTGATCGACGAACTCGAGCTTCGGAAAGAACGCCGAGCAGTCGTCGCACTCTGCGGCGCTGCAGGACTGGCTGTTGCCATGGTCATTGAGCGGGTTTGAGTTCCGTCCAGCATAAATAATAAATTGAAATGCTTTCCAGTCCCAATTTAGAGCTGACACGCGAGGCACTCGCTACTAGCACCTTAAGCCATGGGCTCAAGGCCGTTGGCGACCGCTGGACAGTTCAAATCTTATTGGCATCTTTTTTGGGGGTGAGGCGATTTGATGAAATTCACAACTACGCCCAAATCCCTAGACCAACGTTATCTAATCGTTTACGTTCTTTGGTACAAATGGGTGTTTTAAAACCCAAAATTTACCAAGAAAATCCACCCCGCTATGAATACCACCTAACGCGAAAAGGTATCGGACTTTACGATGCAACACTCATGATTTGGGCTTGGGAAAAACGCTGGGGGGACAGAGCCATTGGATTACCCCAAAAACTCATTCACACTAGTTGCAATCACAGTTTTTTACCTTTATTGACATGTCGCGCCTGCGGTGAGTCTGTATCTATGAAAGATCTCAGCTTCCAGCTGATTCCTAATAAGCGCTTAAATACCGCAACGATTGAGCGTCTGCAAACGCCACGAATGACAGGGGACGGAAACTCTGTCATGGGCTTAGGTTTGAGGGTTGACCGCTGGAGCTTAATGATATTGAGTGCAGTAATTCTGGGCTGTCACTATTTTGATCAAATTTCAAAGGTGCTCCAAATAAGGCCGAGTGTTTTATCGCGGCGCTTGACTAGCATGCTCAGATCCAATTTATTGCATTGCGAGGCGGATTCCTCCGATGCGCGAAGACGCGTCTACCGCTTGACACCTAGCAGCCGAGACCTGTTTGGATATATTGTTTGCCTTTCAACTTGGGCGGGTGAAGAACATCTTCACGAGATGAGCTCCATTCGACCTCGTCATACGACATGTCAGCGCAGCTTTTACCCCAAAGTTGCATGCAGCCATTGCCGACAGGACATAGATGCATGGGCCGTTGATTTTGAATTTAAGGGCAAGAAACCAACATGACAGAATTTTTGCAAACGATCGCACAACTCACGATCAACGGAATCGCAGTAGGTGCAATTTATGCGCTGGTTGCACTTGGTATCGTGCTGATTTACAAAGCCACTGAAGTCCTTAACTTTGCGCACGGGGACTTACTGGTAGTGGCCGCCTTCAGTGCTTGGAGCTTAATTACATTGTGGCATTTGCCTTTTTGGCTCGCGCTAGCTTGTGTGGTCCTCGGTGTGGCTTTGTTCTCATACCTCTTAGATGCGTTCATTATTCGAAGAATCGCAGGACAACCACAGTTCTCTGGGGTCATGCTGACCATTGCACTTGCATTCATGATTCGAGGCGCAGTCAGTATGATTTTTGGACCAGAGTCCAGAAACTATCCCACGCCTTGGACAAATCAAAGCACTCACTTGTTTGGCTTGTCCATCGCCAATTTGCAATTAGTCATCTTAGGGACATCGATGGCGGTTACCTTGGTGTTGTATTTGTTTTTCAAAATGACACGCGTTGGGGTTGCAATGCAAGCATCATCTCAAAACCAATTAGCAGCCTACTTAAATGGTGTCCCCGTTAAGCGTATTAACTCCTTGGTTTGGGCTTTGGGGGGAGTAACTGCTGCATTTGCAGGTGTACTTTTAGCGCCGATCACATTGGTAGATATCAGTCTTTGGTTCGTGACTCTCAAAGCACTTTCCGCTTTGGTACTAGGTGGATTTGGCAGCATTCCGGGCGCGATTGTCGGCGGCTTACTCATTGGACTAATAGAGCAATATGTCGGGGTTTACATGCCCGATGGAACCAAGGATATCGTGGCCTATTTAGTACTGATTGCTGTACTCATTGTGCGTCCCCACGGATTACTGGGTGAAGCCCATGGCCGCCGAGTCTAAACAGGAAAAACAACATGCGATTTGATTACTACACCCAGTACCGCCAAGGTTTTGCTCTTTTTAAAAGCCCTTTTGAGCGTAACCTTTACGCCTTGTTATTCTTTTTTCTCATTTCACTCCCCGGACTCATTACACCCTTCGCCCTGGGAGAAATGGCCTATGTGTTTATTTTGTGTATTGCCAGCTTGGGACTGATGATCCTTACCGGTTTTACTGGGCAAGTGTCTTTAGGTCATGCAGCGTTTGTTGCCATAGGTGCATATGGACACGCCTGGTTCATGTCAAAAGGGTTGCCACTTCCACTTTCACTCATCTTGGCTGCAGGCGTTAGTGCTGCTGCCGGGTTGTTAGTTGGTATTCCAGCGATCCGCGTCTCTGGGCTGTATTTGGCAATGGTGACCATGGCATTTTCGATCATTGTGGAGCAAATCATCGGGCACTGGAATTCAGTGACGGGGGGATTTACAGGCTTAGCCGTGAACGATCCTACGATTTTTGGAATCGCCTTGGGTGGGCCGAAAGCGTTCTATTATTTTTGCTTGATGGCATTGATCGCTGTGCTACTTGTTTTGCTCAATGTTCTGCGATCTGGCTTAGGTCGTGCATTGATTGGCGTGCGCGAATCCGAGGCGGCCTCATACGCCCTCGGTATCCCCGTCGAGAAAATAAAAGTAACCGCATTCGCACTTTCTGCAGGAATCACAGGCTTGGCGGGTGGCTTACTTGCGCACCACTTGAAATACCTCACTCCCGATGGATTTACCTTGATACTTTCCCTTGAACTGGTTTTGATGGTGGTAATAGGCGGCCTGGGAAGTTTGCGAGGCGCACTATTAGGCGCAGTTTTAATTAGCTTGCTGCCTTCAGCAATATCGAGAATTAAACCTTTTTTACCTGAAGGCTTAGCTAAACAATTTGGTTTGGAAACATTTATTTTTGGCTTGGTATTGGCGTTTTTTGTTTTATTTGAACCCATGGGTTTGAACGGGCGATGGATAAAACTTCGAACTCTTTTGCAGTCTTTTCCAATCTACCGACAAGACACCTTTAAGCGCAACAAGCGCTATATGAAATCGGAGCGCTACCGTTGAACTCTTTAAACCCCCTTTCCCCCTTGTTAAAAGTTGAAAACTTGTCCCTCACCTTTGGTGGGGTAAAAGCCATTGCCGACTTTAGCCTGGAGGTTTACCCTGGCGAAGTCCTTGCGGTCATTGGGCCCAACGGCGCAGGAAAAACTTCCGTACTCAATGCGGTAACACGTGTCTTTGACGCAAGTGGTGGCACTATTTTCTACAACAACCAAAACCTGGCCTTGCTACAGCGCCACCAAATCGCCAACCTTGGAATTGCCAGAACTTTTCAGAATATTGAGTTGTTTGATTCCGCAACGGTTCTTCAAAATTTATTACTGGGACGGCATCGATTTTTCCAAGGCCATTGGTGGCAGCAAGTTTTGCGCACCCCTTTCCTCACGCGATTGGAAGAGTCTGCTTATGAAGCCGTCGAAGAAGTGATCGATTTTCTAGATTTAAGCCCCTGGCGTCACACTCTCATCACGGGATTGCCCTATGGCGTTCGCAAAGTTGTTGAATTGGGGCGGGCACTCTGCGCCAAACCTGACTTGCTTTTTTTAGATGAGCCTGCTTCTGGACTCAATCCTGAAGAAACACGCGATTTGGCGTTTTGGATTGACGATATTCGCAGCGAGTTAGGCATCACTGTTGTGATGGTTGAGCACGATATGTCGCTCGTCAGCGCTGTGGCTGACAGAGTTATATGCATGGCGCAGGGGCGAGTGCTGGCGCAAGGCACCCCCTCGGATGTTCAAAGCCATCCTGCCGTTATTGCTGCGTATTTGGGAGCTTAAAAATGGACCTATTGCTTGAGGTGCGCAATTTAGAAACGTGGTACGGCCCCATTGCCGCAATGCAGGGTGTTAACTTGCAAGTTGAAAAAGGACAAATGGTTGCCGTGCTTGGTGCCAATGGAGCAGGTAAGACAACCCTCCTCAATACGCTTGCGGGAGTCATTGATCCATTCAAAGGTCAGGTCCTCTTTAATGATCAAGCCATCCATGGACTTGACGCAGATAAGGTATGCCGACATGGTCTCGTTTTAGTCCCCGAGGCCAGACAAATTTATCCTTTCTTAAGCGTACGAGAAAACTTAAATATGGGCGCTTACACACGACGCGATCCCAGCGGAGTGAGCAAAGACCTAGAAAGAGTCTTTCAGTGGTTCCCTCGATTAAAAGAGCGTGAACAACAACACGCCGGTCTACTTTCAGGGGGAGAACAACAGATGCTAGCCATTGGTAGAGCGTATATGGCACAGCCCAAATTACTGATGCTCGATGAACCCTCATTGGGACTTTCACCTTTGTTGACTAAGGAGATTTTCAATATCATCAGTCGGATCCGCCAAGAAACGGGAACCTCTGTATTGGTCGTCGAACAAAACGCAGCAATTGCTCTAGCCCATGCTGATTTTGGTTACATCATGGAACTCGGGCGAATCGTAGCCGCCGATACCTGCGAAGCATTGAGTCAAAAGTCGGATGTCAAAGAGGCCTATCTCGGTGGGCACGTTGCACAAGGCCTTAGTGGGACCTCTCAACGTTGGAAGAGACGCAAAACATGGCGCTGAAATCTCAATCAACCTATCAATCCCTACCAAAAAAAACATGAGTCCAGAAAATAAAGTAATCAGCTTCGCAGGGGAGGATACTCCTGCACGACTGTTTCGACAAAGGTGCAACACCTGGGCGAAACAACCAGCACTGCGGCATAAAAGACGAGGACTTTGGCAAAGTACCAGTTGGCAAGAGTACTACAGCCATGTTCGGTCTGTCGGTTTAGCGATGAAAGCCCTAGGGATAGGCCATGGCCAGGTCGTGTGTGTACTTGCGGAAAACCGTCCCGAGTGGTTGTTTATCGATATGGCTGCGCAGTGCATGGGAATGGTTGGAAACGGCGTTTACCCCACATCTTCTGGTGAGCAGTTGCAACATGTCCTCCTAGATTCAGATGCACAGATTCTGTTTGTCGAAAACCAAGAACAACTGGATAAAACATTAGAAATTCGCGCCAAATGCCCGAAACTCAAGCACATCGTGGTAATGGACCATGATGGTCTCCGCAGCTTGGAGGATTCTTCGATCAGTTTTTTTGATGATTTCTTAGCCAAAGGTCGTGAGCTTGCAAAAACCCAATCTGTCGATTTTGAAGCTGCGATTGACCAAACCCTTTCGGATGACTTGGCATTTTTGGTCTACACCTCAGGAACCACAGGGGCGCCCAAAGGGGCAATGATTTCAAACCGCAACCTGGTATTTCAACTGCAGCTCGCAACCCAGTATTTAGACGTTCAACCCGGTGATAAATCGGTGTCATTTTTACCGCTCTGTCATATCGCAGAACGTATGGCCTCGGTTTACAACCCTTTGGCTATTGGACTGATCGTTCATTTTCCAGAAAACTCCGGAACTGTTTTTAACGACCTGCGCGAAGTGGCTCCCCATGTGGTCTTCGCACCACCCCGCTTCTGGGAAAAAATGTACTCTCAGATTGATTTGTTCATGCGCGACGCAATTTGGCCTGCGCGTTGGGCTTACCAAACGGCCCAAAAATGGAGTTCTGCCCATGTGGAGGAACAGCTACAAGGCCTTAAACCCAAGAGTCTGAATGTATTTCAGAGCGCATTGAATTGGGTTGCAATGCGAAACGTTCGTATTTTTTTAGGTATGCAAAATGTGAAAAATGCGCTCACGGGAGCCGCACCCGTACCGCCTGATTTAATCCGCTGGTATTTAAGCTGCGGCATCGAACTCCGAGAAGCCTTTGGGATGACGGAGACCACGGGGTTTTGTACCTCAACCCCGAAAGGCGGATTGAAATTGGGATGGGCAGGCATCAAGGCACCTGACACGGAAATTCGAATTGGCGAAAGTAACGAAATATTAGTCCGTGGCCCACACGTTTTCGGCGGTTATTGGAACTTGCCAGAAAGGACCGCAGAAACGATTGATTCAGAAGGATGGCTGCACACGGGCGACTGCGGAGAAATCGATTCTGAAGGATATCTTGCCATCCGAGACAGGATTAAAGACATTTTAATTACGTCAGGCGGGAAAAATATTACCCCTAGCCACATCGAAAGCCTGCTGAAGTTTAGCCCTTACATCACCGATGCCGTCATCATTGGTGATGCGAGAAAGTACCTCACTTGCTTGGTCATGATCGATCAAGAGCATGTGGGGCGGTATGCCCAAGAACATCAAGTTCCTTACACTGATTTTAGTAGCTTGACACGGTCACTGGAGATCAACGAATTGATTCAAAGTGAAATCGAGCGAATTAACGCCAAGTTGGCACGGGTTGAACAAATTAAAGATTTCAAAATCATTGGCGAGCAACTCACTGCCGAGGATGAAGAATTAACGCCTACGATGAAACTTAAGCGCAAGGTCATCGCCCGCAAGTATGCGGCGCTGATCGAAACCATGTACCCAAACTGAGAAGGCTACTCAGGGTATTCACGCATTTCCGAAAATGGCCAAGCGGATATATTTAATTAACAAGGAGACAATTATGCGATTTAATTTTAAAAGTACCATACTCGCAATGGGTATGTTGCCATTTTTGCTCGGCACGACTCACGCGCAAACACAGGGCGTCAGTGATACCGAAATTTTGATCGGCAGCCATATTGATTTATCAGGTCCAGCGGCCCCCGGTATGCCGATGCTTCGAAATGGAATGCAATTGCGCATTGACGAAATCAATGCCGCTGGCGGTGTGCATGGAAGAAAAGTAAAACTGCTCGTTGAAGACAATGGAAGCCAACCGCAAATGGCCGTTCGTGCAGTTCAAAAACTGGTTAAAAGTGACAATGTTTTTGCGCTGCTCAATACGTTTGGTTCTGGTGCAAATGCAGCTACGGTAAAAGCTGCAACCGATGCAGGTGTTTTGGTGTTTGCGCCATGGGCCGCATCAGGGATCATTCAAAAAGTCAGCGGCAACAGCCCGTTACTTTTCACCACGGTTCAAAACTACGACACCACAACCAATAACGGTGTTTCTTGGGCCATCAAAAATTGGAAAGTCCAAAAGGTTGGATTTATCTACCAAGAAGGCCCGTTGGGTGATTTGGTCAAAGCAGGACTCGTCGAATCACTCAAAAATAGCACGGCAACGCTAGCAGCTGAAGCCTCTACCAAGGCTGGGGATATTGATTTTTCATCGCAAGTTGCAAAAATGAAAGCAGCTAACGTTGACATGATTTTTATGGCCAGTATTTTGCGTGACACAGTGGGTGTGATGTCAGAGGTAAAAAAACTCAACTGGTCAGACGTCAAGGTGTTGACTGCTCTTCCAGGACGGTCTTCTATTGTTGCTAAAACAGGTAAAGAGTCAGTCGAAGGTTTATACGGAATTGGTGGCTGGAAATTGCATGATCCTGAAACCACAGAGCCAGCAGCTAAAAAATTCTTAGCGGATTTCAAACAGAAATTCAACATGGATGCGGATGAAAATGCTGCCAATTCTTACTCTTACACCTCTTGGTTCATCGCAGGCTTGCAAGCCAATGGCCGTAACCTGAGCTCTCAATCCTTGGCAAAAGCATTGCAAACGGTTCCACACCAAGACTTCACTACGTTTTCACGCCAAACTTTCACGAACAACCATGTGGGCCCTGAAATGGCTTCTATTGACATGATTAAAAATGGGAAATGGACCCAAGTCGCTGCGCCTTCAGGCAAGTAAGGTTGCTTTAAAAAGTCCGCCTTATTGAAAAAATCAGCAACGCATTAAACGGAAAGAAACTTTCTTTTTGTGCGTTGCATTCTTTTAATGTATTTGTTTTCAAGCTGTAGAAATTAAGCATCAGAATCAGCTTAGTCTGTCGACAATAAATCAGCACGACCCATCAGGAGTCTCACATGGAAAATTTTGATAAACGTAAATTTCTAAAATTCGCAGCTGCCGGAACTACGGCCAGCATTTTTGGAATTCCGATGCATGTTGCAGCTCAAGCCGCCAAGGGCGGGGTTTTGGTCATTGGCACGACGCAAAAACCACGGCACCTGAACTCCGCTGTTCAAAGTGGGATAGCAACGATGATGCCTGCGGCTCAGTTATTTGCGTCGCCTATTCGCATGGATGCCAACTGGAAGCCCCAGCCCTATCTTGCGGAGCGCTGGGACTTATCTCCCGACAACCGCAGTGTCACGCTTTATCTTCGCAAAGACGCAGTTTTTCATGATGGCAAGCCGATTACGGCCGAAGACGTCAAGTTCTCGATCGAGACGATTAGAGACAACCACCCCTTCAAGACCATGTACGGGCCAGTCAACGCCGTTACGGTGTCAGACCCCCATACCGCAGTAGTCCGACTTTTAGAGCCACATCCCGCGTTACTTTTGGCAATGTCAACTTCGCTTACTCCAATCATTCCGAAGCATATTTTTGGCGACGGAACTGATGTGAAAGTTCACCCTAGAAACGCAAACCCCATTGGTTCTGGTCCGTTTAAATTGGTGGAGTTCAAGCCCGGAGAATTCACAGTCTTAGAGCGCTTTGATAAATTCTTCTTGAAGGATACGCCTAAGCTCAACCGCATCATCATTCGTGAATTCAAAGATACTTCCAGCATGATGCTGGCGTTTGAGCGGGGTGAAATAGATATCCATTCTGAGCTAACGGATGTCGGCCAAATCAGTCGAGCAAGCAAGTTGCCCAATGTTACTTTGGCGTCAACTTCACCCGCTATTGGTCCTATCGCATGGCTTGCATTCAACACCAAGAGTCCCAAACTTGCGGATAAGCGAGTCAGGCAAGCCATTAACTTTGCTATTGATAAAAAATATTTGGTTGAAACGCTACTTGGCAAGGTTCACACACGGGCTACTGGGCCGATCGCTGCTGGCAGTCCTTTTTATGAGCCAAAAGTCGAAAAATATGATTTGAATTTGCAAAAGGCGGCTCAATTGCTTGACGAAGTCGGGCTCAAGCCTGGGGCCAACGGGATCCGCTTAACCCTCGACTTGGATTACATCCCAGGTAGCGTTGAACTGATGGTTTCACAAGAATACACAAAAATTGCTCTTTCAAAAGTAGGAATTGAAGTGAATGTCAGAGCATCCCCTGATTTCCCAAGTTGGGCAAGGCGTGTTGCTTCACACCAATTCGATATGACACTTGACTCTGTTTGGAATTGGGGTGACCCAGTGATTGGTGTTCATCGAACATGGCTCAGTTCAAACATCAAGCCAGGAATTATTTGGTCTAACACCCAAAACTACAGCAATCCAAAAGTCGACGAACTATTGGCCAATGCAGCAAAGGAACCTTCCATGGCCAAGCGCAAAGCAATGTACTCACAGATGCAAAAAATAGTGGTCGATGATTGCCCTGTGGCGTTTCTAATTGAAATCAATTTCAACATGGCTTTTCACAACAAAATCCAAAACCGCCCTGCCGGTATTTGGGGTTTGGTAGATGGCATCAATGATTCCAGCATCAAAGCTTAAACACTCGGAAAATGTGAGTTGAAATTCTTGATTCTGCTGCTGCGCCGCTTACTGGTCGCAGCAGGTTTGATGGTGGCTGTTTTAGCGGTTAACTTTGCGCTGATCCATGCAGCGCCCGGTGATCCAGCCACGGTGATAGCCGGTGAAATGGGCGGCGGGGACCAATCCGTTATCGACAGCATTAAAAAGGCATATGGGCTTGATAAGCCTTTGCCTGAGCAGTTCTTCACCTATCTGAGCAAAAGTGTAAGAGGAGACCTCGGCGTGTCTTACACCTACAACAGACCAGTGAGCAGCCTGATTGCCGACCGCATTGGACCAACCATTTTGTTGGTTTTGACGTCGCTATTGGTGGCCATTGCTGTCGGAACACTGTTGGGGGTTTTTGCATCCCTCAAGCCCAAAAGTTTTGCCAGTGCGGTCGTAACCATTGTTTCATTGGCCGGGCTGGCCATGCCGGTATTTTGGACAGGTATTTTGTTGGTGATCCTTTTTGGTAAAGTCTGGCCGGTCATGCCCATAGCAGGCATGTACGACGTGCGCAACTACGGCGCCACTGGCTGGGCGGCCGCGATGGATGCGCTGCACCACTTGGTCTTGCCCGCACTCACACTAACCCTCGTCTACCTGGCCCAATACAGCCGCCTGGCACGTGCCAGCATGCTTGAAGTACTTAGCTCGGACTATGTTCGCACCGCTCGGGCCAAGGGTCTGAATGAGGCTGTGGTGGTCTTCAAGCATGCCCTGCGCAATGCTCTAATGCCGATCGTGACGATTGCGGGCTTGCAGTTTGGCAACCTGATCTCAGGGGCGGTATTGGTTGAAACAGTGTTTTCTTGGCCTGGCTTAGGGACCTTGGCGCTGGATGCCATCCTTGGGCGGGATTACCCCACCTTGCTGGGCGTTCTGACTTTTTCCTCCCTCTTTGTGATTGCGGCAAACCTACTCACGGATTTGAGCTACCGCTGGATCGACCCTCGCTTGCGGGGCAAATAATGACTTCTCCTTCCCCGAAATCGACACCTTCAACCGAACAACATGCTGTGCTCGCCCTGTCGCCATGGCGTGAAGCATGGCGGGTATTCAGAAGCAACAAGGCAGCCATGCTGGGCCTGGTCGTGCTGTTAATGGTGATTCTCATCATGCTGGTCGGCCCATCCTTGTACGGCGTGGCTCCTTTTGGCATCTCTGCTCCACCCTTTACAGAACCCTTTACGGACACCCGCTACTGGCTTGGCAGTGATTACCTCGGGCGCGACATCGTGGCTGGTATGTTGATCGGTGGGCGCGCCACACTGCTGGTGGGTGTGAGCTCGGCGGCAATTACCGTACTTATTGGCATCACTGTTGGCGCACTTGCAGGATATTTTGGTGGTTGGATCGACGCACTGTTATCGCGCTTGACTGAGCTATTCCAAGTGCTCCCTGCCCTGCTGTTTGCCATGGTGTTGGTTACCTTGTTTGAACCCAGTCTGGGCGTGGTGATCTGCGCCATTGGCATGGTCAGCTGGACAGGTACCGCCCGCCTGACGCGGGCTGAATTTATTCGCCTGCGTGGACTCGAATACGTAAACGCGGCGCGCACCATGGGAGCCAGCCACTGGCGTCTGATTTGGCACGAAATCTTACCCAATGCCATGGCGCCATTGATCGTCTCGGCCACGTTGGTCGTGGGTGTTGCCATCCTGTTTGAAGCCGGTCTGAGTTTTTTGGGTTTGTCCGACCCCAACGTAATGAGTTGGGGCATGATGATTGGCTCTAATCGCCGCCACATCCTGGAGTGTTGGTGGGCTGTAACGCTGCCTGGCGCTGCGATTTTCCTAACGGTGTTGTCGGTGAGTCTGGTGGGCGATGGCCTTAACGATGCGCTGAATCCCAAAATGCATTTGCGCTGAGCCACAAGTCAATCGTAAAACCACCCCAATTGACATGACTGATACAGTGACCGACATGGTGCCCTTGCTCGAAGTGAAAGGGCTGGGCGTGGAGTTCCAGACCCGAGGCGGTACCGCCCACGTACTGGAAGACATTCAACTGCACATCCAACGCGGTGAAACGCTTGGCTTAGTGGGCGAATCCGGTTGCGTCAAAAGCATCACGGCCCTGGCCTTGATGCGGCTCATTCCGCAGCCGCCTGGCCGCATCACCTCGGGTCAAATTTTGTTTGAAGGTCGCGATCTGCTGCAACTTCCCGAAGCGCAAATGCGGCGTGTGCGCGGCAACCGTATTTCGATGATTTTTCAGGAACCCATGACTTCGCTGAACCCCGCCTACAGTGTGGGTGATCAGATCACGGAATCGGTGCGCTTGCACCAGGGCTTGAATGCCCAAAATAGCCTAGCACGGGCGGTTGAGATGCTTGAATCCGTGGGCATCCCCGACGCTTTGCAACGCGTTCACGAGTACCCCCATCAGTTTT
>SXGU01499005.1_pt1 | contig 19171 bp, 16 predicted proteins | sample 3174531 | NCBI WGS metagenome assembly SXGU01 (sample SAMN11356863, study PRJNA531348) | freshwater metagenome | isolation source: freshwater sample F1-140 | place: China: Fuxian Lake, Yuxi | collected 2017-12-25 | reverse complement strand
GAACACGCCACAGGCCTGAATACTGCAACGTCGCCCATCATGAAACCCCGTCATGAAACCCCGTCATGAAACCCCGTCATGAAACCCCGTCATGAAACCCCGTCATGAAACCCCGTCATGAAACCCCGTCATGAAACCCCGTCATGAAACCATGAAGGGCCCGATCAATTTTTTCGCTAGCACCGGCTCGATCGGCATGCGACTCGACTTCCAACGCTCACTCATGCGGCCTGCGGTGCCGATCGGCCGCAGCGCATGTCGCTAGGAAAGGCCTGCACAGAAAGCGCCCTGTGCCTACTACATGCGTAAAGCGCAACGAAACGAATCGCCATTTGGGAAGTTTGTCGCAATTTTGTCCAAAAATCTTGTGTATAGCACCTGCACGCCAACTGTGCTCGCGCAGGACTCTCTCTGTGTTTCCCAGCATCGCGGCGAACACTAATCGCCTGCCAACGCTCGGCTTAAGCGGCGAGCTTGCGCGAGAGATTTCGCCGACGGGCGCGCCGAGAGACGCGCGTCTCCATACGGAACTGCAGCGCGCGACATTCGTATGCGTAACGGCGCGCAAGTCGGTTTCGCACAGCACGCATTCCCGCCACGGTCATCGAGTTCTGCTGGAACGCCGCGAAGAGGGCGAAGTCCAAGATCGCAGATCGAACCCAGTCCACATCCTGCCGGAAACCCGAGACTGAGACGACTCCTGTCGCGTCAATGAAGCGGCGCAGGCGCCGCCGGGTGATGTCAATCGTCTGACAACTCCCAAAGTGGATGATCCGACCCTCGCAGCGCCCTTCAAGCAGTTTCTCGAGTTCATCAAGCGTGAGGTGTGCATCGCGCCGCCTTTGATCACCAAAGTGCAACTCGCCACTGAGCCCGTGAAAGGCCATGTAGAGAATGGGATGATCGTCCTGCGCGCGCTGCGCCCACTTCGTGAGGTAGTACCGCATCGAGTCACGAGTCGCGACATTTCGATGGATGAATGGAACGCCTAGCGGGCAGCTCCGCAGGAGCTCGAGCATCGGGTGCACCGAGAGCGCTGTCTTCACATCCGCCCAGTCAGTTTCGAGACAGAACACCCCTCGGGTGGGTGCGGTGGCGTGAGGGAGCGTGTAGTCGCAATCAAGCATGGCAGCCTCGGCTTTCGGTGTTGTCCCCTAGACATAAACAATGCGTTGCAGAGTCGCGATTGTTGCCCCATTTCGGCAGGAAAACGCGATTCCCATCCAAAGTTCTTGCAGCCGCAGGGAGTCCCGTAATGCCCCCCTTTGTCGCCAAAAAACCGTCCCTCTCAGATGGGTTGATTTCACCGCCCCCTGGTCGGAACTGAAGAATCTCCTGTCCCGCTTCAGGAGCAATTTTTGGAATGCCGCAAGTTCCTAGTTGCGCTTGCGGGAATTCCATACGAAACTTCCGCTTTACGCGGGTCGCCAACCCACCCCCACTTCTTCGGCGACCTGACCTCCGGCGGATGCACACTCGCTTCGTGCGTCGCTTTCAAGATGCGATGGAATCAACTTATGGCACGCCTTCCCCAACAGAGTCGTAAAGCGTTCACGATCGTCGAACTTCTCGTGGTGGTTTCCATCATCGCGCTGCTCATCGCACTCCTCCTTCCTGCCATTCAGAAGGGCCGCGACAAGGCGTTGATCATGCAGTCGATTTCAAACTTGAAGAATCTCGCGACCGCATGTGAGACATACGGCGGCGATTGGTCAGATCGGCAGTTCAGCGTCACCCCTGATGACGCGGGTCTTGTCACGAGTTGCACGCAATACCTCGCGCAGATCGCTTGCCCACCTCAACAAATCCTCGGTTGGGACGGCGGTTCGATTTGGGCGTACTTCATCGGAAACACCGGAAAATGCGCGCAATATGGCTGGCCTGAAGCGTGTTACAACTGGGTCGTCTTCACGCCCTTCCAGTTTGGAACTGCTGGAAATCCTGGCGGCGGCACGGGCTTCGGATCCTTCCGCATTCCTGGCGTCAAGTCATTCCACTCCTATGTCGGCGGTCGCTTCTATGACCCAACCTTCTACGCGCCCAAGGATGTGGTGCCGCTCAACAACATCGAAAAGTATTTCCAGAGCGCCTCAGAGTTTTCCTACGACGGAACGAACTACGAGGACAGCTCTTACTGCTTCTCGCCTGCAGCGATGTACGACCCACGCGTGTTCGGTGCGGGCCTCTCGACTTCGCCAGCCTTGACCGCGCCCGATTGGCAGAACCCAGCAAGCGGAACGCTCCCAGCTGCGTACAAGTCGCCAGCGGTCACCCGTTGCAAGTACCCAACACTGAAGACCCGCATGATCGAACACAACTGGCTCCAGAACACGCCGGACGTGCTCGTCAACCCAGGCTTTGGTGGCGGCAAGACGCCATGGTTCTTCAACCACGGCTACAACAGCGCACCGGCTTGCAGCTTCTTTGATGGCCACACCGAACTCGTGCAGTGCCAGCGCGCCCAACAGGCTGAGCAGCGCGCCGGAAAGCTCTGGTCGCGCCTGACGCCGCTCGGAACGGGTGGTTTCTACGGCGCCCAGTCCTACGACTTCCTTGTGGACACGAGCTTCCACATCCTGACCCGCTTCGGCATCGAGGGCCGAGATGTCCTCGGCGCCGAGGGTTGATCGAAGTCCTTACCTGACAGTCATTTCGGATCGATCCCAAAGCCCCCGTGGCCTAGCCACGGGGGTTTTTCATCCCCCTGACCTTCGGTTCAGGAAAACGGGCGGAAGAATCTCCAACTTCCCGTTGAAAGTGCAACCTTTTTCTCGCAGAACTCGCAAGGAGAGGTAGACTTTGCTTGGCGGAAGCAGCCGGGCCATTCATGTCTGTGCGCCCGGTTCACAACACCTAGCGAGGCTCCGCTCCACGTCTTGCCTCGCTCACATCCCAAGGAACGATGCGTTCTCGTTGAACTCGCGATAGTGTGCGCAACTCAACTTCCCGCAACCAGATCCGTTCCGACGCGGCTCACGCCGCAGAAAGGTCACACATGACCCGCACCGTTTCCCCTCAGAGCCCAAGCAGGGGCTTCACGATCGTCGAGTTGCTCGTCGTCGTGTCCATCATTGCGCTGCTCATCGCACTCCTCCTTCCGGCAATTCAGAAGGGTCGCGACAAGGCGCTCATCATGCAATCCGTCTCGAATCTGAAGAACCTCGCGACTGCGTGCGAGACTTACGGAGGCGACTGGGCGGACCGACAGTTCACCGCGTGCCCCGATGACTTCGGTGCAGTTGGCGGAAACTGTGGTACCTACCAAAGCACTGTCGCGTGCCCTCCCCAGCAATTGCTCGGTTGGGATGTCAGCGGCGCCATGTGGGGCTACTTCACCGGCAATCAAGGCAAGTGCTCGATGTTCGGTTACCCAGGCAACTGCGGCAACTTCATCGTGCTCACCCCAATGCAGTTGAGTGCTGCCGATCCATACGGCGCATACCGCTGCCCAAACACCAAGGCGTTCCATGACTATGTCGGCGGTCGCTTCTACGACCCGACCTTCTACGCGCCAAAGGATGTTGTTCCATACGGAAACATCGAAAAGTACTTCCAGAGCGCTGCAGAGTTCACCTACGACCAAGCAAACTACGAGGACAGCTCGTACTGCTTCTCCCCGTCGGCGATGTATGACCCCCGCGTGTTTGGTGCAGGTCTCTCGACTTCGCCAGCCTTGACTGCGGCCGATTACGCAAGCCCAAACAACAACCTGCCAGCGAGCTACCGCTCACCAGCGGCAACTCGTTGCAAGTACCCGACGCTCAAGACCCGCATGATCGAGCACAGCTGGCTGCAGAACACGCCAGATGTCCTCGTCAACCCAGGCTTCTCTGGCGGCACAACCCCATGGTTCTACAACCAGGGTTACAACAGCGCCCCAGTCTGCAGCTTCTTCGACGGTCACACTGAGCTCGTGCAGTGCCAACGCGCACAGCAGGCTGAACAGCGCGCAGGCAAGCTCTGGTCACGCCTTACGCCATTCGGAACGAACGGCTACTACGGCGCGCAGTCCTACGACTTCCTCGTGGACACGAGCTTCCACATCCTGACCCGCTTCGGCATCGAAGGTCGCGATGTCCTCGGCGCCGAAGGTTGATCGAAACTTCGCCTGAAGTTTTCATTCTCCAGTTTCCATCCACGAAGCCCGCAACGAGAGTTGCGGGCTTCGTGCGTTTTGCCACCGAGTTGCTTCGCGAGCGCCAACGTGTCTCGACGCGCCGAAAAATATTGTTACAGTCCACCGCAGCATGGATGCTCATCGACACACGATCGCTCTTGACGGCTCCGACACAAATCCAGATGCCTCCGCACGACATGGCACACGCGCGGATCGCACATCGCAGGAAACTCCTTGTTTCCCGATCGAAACGATCACGCCCGTCTTCCGCCTTGTCGGCGCGAAGATCAGTGTTGGGCTCATTCCTGATCCCGCAGGGAACTTTGTTCTCCCAGCAATTCTGCTGAGCGAGCGCGATGATCCCAAGTGCGCGGGCGAGATTGCTGCGCAACAAGTCGTTTCGATGAAGGAAATCGTTCGCATCAAGCACGCCGGTGTTTCGATGCGCGATGACCGTATCCCCGCCTCTCGATCGCTCGCAGTGGTGAGTTTCGCCGTCGCGAAGCCACAAGTTGGCGACTCGCCCCGCGCGGGGAGCGGTGTCTACTTCCCGCTCGAACAACTTCCACCGTTGACGGATAGCGATCGCCAACTTCTTGGCATCGCGTTCAGTGCGTTCCTTGACGAAGTGCTTGGCGATGCGGTGACGCGTCGACTCCTTCCGCGCGGCATTCTCCATCGAAAGACGGACGGCTTCGATGGGCGCTCCCCGCTTGCAAGTCGAATCGGCGTCCACCGCGCAGAAGCGCCGGCGCCCATGCTCTTTGGAATGCTGCCCGACCCATTCCCAATGTCCTCGCTGCGCATGCTGTACGAGCACATCTTGGGAGTTCCGCTCGATCGTGGAAACTTCCGCCGACAGTTCCTCGAAGTCATCGAACTCGGAACGCTTGTTGCGCTTCCCATCTTCCAACGAGGCGTTCCGCATCGCGCCGGTCAACTCTTCACCTTTGACCACCGCGGCTGGGAACGATGGTCGCACGAGAGCGGAGACCGGCCGACGGCAACGCTCGCCGAGTCAGACCCGGTCCACGCCTGATTTCAGTTTCGATTGCCTCCCGCTATGCCGCTTCGGGATCCCAATGTTGGCTTCGGTATCGGAGCGATCTTGGCACCTGCGGGCATCATCGCGATGATGCTGCGTCAACCCAAGGGTCCGCTGCGGTTACTCGTCGATGCCGGAGCAACCGATCCTGATGGTGCTCGAAAACTGAGTTCCATCGGCATCCCCCGCGAAGCGCTCATCGAGCGAGCGCTCGCGAACGGCGTCGTCGTGAAAGAAGCGGATGGCCGCTGTTGGATCGACCAAGCTCGCTTGCGCCAACGGCGATTGCGCCTCGCGCTCTTGGTTGGCGGCATCGCCTTTCTCTGCGTGATCTCGCTCTGGATCCTCGTTCACTTCACGACGAGTGCGTCGAACTGAATCACTAGAGTACGCTGCGCACATGGCGAAACACCTCGTGCTTGTGCGGCACGCCGAAACCGAATGGAGCCTGTCAGGGCAGCACACCGGGAGGACGGATCTTCCGCTTCTTCCCAGTGGAGAGACGAAGGCGCGAGGCGCGAGGGAACTCGTCCTCCGCCACGCTGCAGCGTTCGATCTCGTCCTCACAAGTCCGCTGCAACGCGCGGTTCGAACCTGTGAACTGACCGGGTTTCTCCCGCAAGCGGAGTACACCGACGACCTGCTGGAATGGAACTACGGCGACTACGAAGGGCTCACGACGAAACAGATTCACGAGACCGATCCGAACTGGTCGCTCTTCCAGGACGGATGCCCGAACGGCGAGAACGCAGAAGAGGTTGCCGTTCGCGTGCGCCGCGTGATTGATCGTTGCCTCAAGATCGACGGGGACGCCCTCATCTTCGCCCACGGACATGTGCTCCGCGTGCTCGCTGCGACTTGGCTTCGCCTCGCATCTGAGGATGGCGAGCACTTTGCGCTCTCAACCTCAAGCGTTTCGATTCTCGGATTCGAACACGACAATCGGGTTGTGCGACAGTGGAATGCGTGCCTGTAGTTGAGCGCATCCCTTGAGCGCATCCCTTGAGCGCTCGTGGCAGGTTTCTTGCGGCGAAGCGCCGCAAAAACGCTGCACTCGCTTTGGACTCCGGCGGGCCGAATGAATCGGCACCGCCGGAGAACGGGCTCAGTGCGTCCGATCGCGCCGGAATTGCGGCGGTCGCGATTCACTCGCGCCGCCGCACGCCAAAGCGAGCGAGGAATCCGCTGCTTGGAGCGGATTCCAAGTCGCGAGCGCTCAAACGACAACGCTCGTGGCAGGTCTCTTGCGGCGAAGCGCCGCAAAAACGCTGCACTCGCTTTGGACTCCGGCGGGCCGAATGAATCGGCACCGCCGGAGAACGGGCTCAGTGCGTCCGATCGCGCTGGAATTGCGGCGGTCGCGATTCACTCGCGCCGCCGGAGATCGGGCACAGTGAGTCAATCAGGTGTAAACAAAAAGTGCCGAGCTTGCGCTGCTCGCGATTCACTCGCGGCGGCGCAGGCGATCGAACTCAGTCCGTTCATCTCCGTCGAGATTGCGCTTACCCTCCCTCTCATGACGAACGCCTCTCCGATTCGCGTCACTCGACACGCGCTCAACCCTGCGATCATCACGCTCGAACTCAATAGGCCTGATGCGCGAAATGCGCTCTCCCTTGAGGTCATCTCCGCGTTCGAAGTGGCGCTCGCAGAGATCGCGAACGACGCATCGGCGCGCGTGCTCATTCTCGCCGGCGCCGGCAAGAGTTTCTGTGCGGGCATGGATCTTCGCGCGGTCGCAGATGATCCCATTGTGATGGGCAACATGTTGCGCGCGCTTGGCCGTGTGACGCTCAACATTCGCAAACTCACGATTCCCACGATCGCGAAGGTGCAAGGCGCAGCCATTGGAGGAGGCTGTGGACTGATGGTCGTCTGTGACTTCGCGATCGTCCATGACGGCGCGAAAGTTGGCTATCCCGAAGTCGATCTTGGCATCTGCCCCGCCGTGGTGTCGCCGTGGTTGGTGAAGAAGATCGGTGCTGGACCTGCACGCGCCATGCTCCTTGCTGGCGGAACGATGTCGGGTGAGGAAGGATTTCGTCGCGGTCTTGCGACGCATCTCTCGACGCTTGAAGACCTTGATGCGAAATGCGATGCGCTCGCGCTGCAACTTGCAAAGGGTGGTCCCAACGCGATGGCTGCAACGAAGCAGTGGCTCTCGAAACTCGATGGTTCGTACGACGATGCAGTCATTCTTGAAGGCGCCGAGATCAGTGCGCGCCTGATTGCTGGAGAAGAAGCACAGTCGAGACTCAAGACGATCTGGACCAAGGGCGCGTAACCACTGTTCTTCCACTCGTCACTCAGCCAAGTTACGATCCCGCCATGCAGAAATCCATCATCGAGTTTCTCGGTACTTTTCTCCTCGCATTCGTTGTCGCCATCGCAGTCGGCGGCGGCATCGCGAGCAACCTCGCGCCATTTGCGGTCTTTGCAGCACTTGCTGCGGCGATCTATTTCGGCGGGCATATTTCTGGCGGCGCCTACAACCCCGCCGTCGCAACCGCGCTGTGGATGCGCAAGACACTCACGCCGCAAGGACTCACCTCCTACTGGTTCGCGCAAATCATCGCGGGCGTCGTCGCGGGATTGGCAGCGAAGTCGATGCCTGCGTTGCACTTTCCCAAGGATGCATTCGCGCCCGACATGCGAAGCGCGGTGATGGTGGAGTTCATCTTCACGCTCTTCCTTTGCTTCACCGTCTTGCAAGTCGCAACCGCCAAAGCGACGAAGGGAAACAGTTTCTACGGAGCGGCGATTGCCCTTGTGGTTCTCGCGGGCGCACTTTCGGTTGGCTCGGTGAGTGGGGGCGTGTTCAATCCAGCTGTAGGCGGCGCATTGCTGACGACAGGCTACCTTGATGCCACCACCTTCTTCACCTACGCCGCCGCGCAACTCGCTGCTGCGGTTGTTGCTGGTGGGCTCTTCAAGTTCACGAATCCCGATGAATGCTGCGGCAACTGTGATTGCTCCGAAACACACGGTTGAATCGAAAGAGTGGTGCCTTGCATGTTGCCCGTCGAAGTTCGTGATGACATTCATGTCATGTGGCTCCAGCCCAACCCCGAGAAACCGCGCGGTGGCGTGGTCGTTCTCGACGGTTGGTTGATTGCTGAGATCCATGCCACGCTTGAGGCAATCTCACGACAGAGCCCACGCGGATTCGTGCTCGCGAGTGCTTCCACGCGCGTGTTCGTTGCCGGTGCTGACCTTGCAGAAATCGATGCGCTCAACGATGTGCAACTTGACGGCTATCTCAAAGCCGGCGCGGCAGCGTTTGCGATGATTCCATCGCTTGGTTGCCCGAGTGCTGCGGCGATACACGGTGCAGCGCTCGGTGGAGGCCTTGAAATCGCCATGCACTGTGATTCACTTCTCGCAGCGCTGCCTGGCGAAGGTGCGAGGCCATGGCAGGTTGGGCTTCCAGAGGCCGGACTGTGCATTTGTCCTGGGTGGGGAGGAACGCAGATGTTGCCCGCACGCATCGATCCATCGTTGGCGATCGAACGAACGGCGATGGGAACGACTTGGTCTTGTCTCGACGCTCCTGCTGGATTGTTCGACACCACCGCGCCCGCTGGCAGCGGAAGCGAAGGCGCGGTCGCGGCTGCGATTGCGTGGGTCAAATCAGCAGGCCCAAACCGTGAGCAGTTTCGCGCGACACATGCCGCTCGGCGCGCAATCGCCCCGCGCAATGCATCCATGATGACACCGATCTGCGACGCGCTCGCCTCAAGCGTTGGAGCATCACAGCATGGAGCCGCATGCCTCGACGCGGTTCGCACTGGTCTCTTGCATGGGTGGGACGCTGCCCTTGCATGTGAACGCGCGCACCTCGTGAAGTTGCGGCACACCCCCGAAGCTCGCGCGAAACTCGATGCATTCCTGAAACGATGATGCTGCAGATCCCTCGATAGGCCGATCGTGATCTGGAATCTCTACCGCGCGTGTCGCATTTGCCGCCGCATGCTGCGATTAGCACCTGCAGCCTCGGAGGAGCGGACAAGTGCGGTGTTTTCACCTTCGAAAACAGCCGCGTGACCCACGCCTCCGAGCCGTGACCATCCTATGATGACCCCTTCCCTTGGAGTCGAATCCTCCAACGGATACCGCGCCCTTTCTCCCACGCCAAGACCCAACCGAAGGCCACGATGTCGAACCCTGATCTCGCCAAAGACCTCAAGAATGTCTCCGCGCAAGACCGCAAGCAGATTGAACAGGCGCAGGAAATGCTTGGCCCAGATCCGTCGACCATGGGCGTCGTCAAGAATTACTTCTGGGGCAACTTCCGCGAGGAGATGCTCTTTCCATATCCAACAACGCTCGCGGAAGAAACGGCGCGCTGCGATCAACTGCTCGCCGCGCTCGATGAGTACCTTCGCAACGAACATCCTGCGATCGAAATCGATCAAAAGCAGGAGATCCCGCCTCATGTCATTGCCCGACTGTTCAAGCTCGGCGTGCTTGGCATGACGATCCCGAGGGAGTTCGGCGGCTTAGGACTCGGCATCACGAGTTACAACCGAGTCCTCGACCGAATCGGACGCACCTGCGGTTCGACGGCCGTGCTCGTCTCTGCGCACCAGTCGATCGGTTGCAAGGCGCTCATGCTCTTTGGGAGTGAAGTGCAGAAGAAGGAATATCTCCCTCGCATGGCGTCGGACACGCTCAGCGCCTTCTGCCTCTCGGAGCCCAATGTTGGCTGTGACGCGGGTGGCCAGGAAACACGCTGCGAACTGAGTGCGTGTGGCAACTACTACATCATCAATGGCGAGAAGAAGTGGGCGACATCAGGCGCGCTCTGCGGACTCTTCACGGTGATGGCGAAGCAGAAGCTCACTGATCCGAAGACCGGCAAGAGCAAGGACGCCGTGACCGCGCTCATCTGCACGCCGGATGTCGAAGGCGTTGAGATTTTCAGTCGGAATCGTTCGAAGTGCGGCATTCGCGGCACATGGCAGGCGCGCATTCGGTTCACCAATGTGAAGGTACCCAAGACAAATCTCCTGCACAAAGAAGGCAAGGGCCTTCATGTCGCATTGAGTTGCCTGAACTATGGTCGCTGCACACTCTCCGCCGGCATGCTCGGAGCAGCGCGCGCGAGCACCGAGCAAGCGACGAAGTGGGCGCAATACCGCTACCAGTTCGAACGACCGCTCGCAGAGTTTGATCTCGTCAAAGAGAAACTCGCGCGCATGGCGTCGTACACCTATGCGATGGACGCGGTGCTCTACATGACCACCGGATTCCTCGATCGACATGATGAAGACATCATGCTCGAGACCGCGATCTGCAAGATTTTCTGCAGTGAGTTTGGCTACCGCACGGTGAACGACGCGCTTCAAATCATGGGCGGCGAAAGCTACATGACGGAAAACCATGTCGAGCGCATGTGGCGCGACTCGCGCATCAACACCATTGTCGAGGGCGCGAATGAAGTCATGCACTCCTTTGTGTTCGCGTACGGCGCGAAGCAACTCGGCGAGTATCTGATCAAGGTCAAGCAGTCGCCGTGGAAACACCCACTCACTGCGATGCAAGTTGGGTTGGAGTTGTTCCTTGGTGTCCGCCGCCGGGCTCCGCAATCGAGTCGCGTCCATCCTCGACTTCGACAGCTCGCCGACGAAATGCTCGTCCGCGTCCAAGAGCACTCCCACCAAGTCAAACTCATGTTCAAGGAACACGAGGAACGACTCATCACGGAGCAGACCATTCAGGCGCGACTCTCCATGTGCGCGCTCTGGATTCACGCATCGCTCTGCTCGATTTCAAAGCTCGATGCGCGCATCCGCGCTGGCCTTGACGGCAGTGATCTGGAGCACGAATGCACACTCGTCGAACACTTTGTCCGTCTCGCTCAGGCGGGAATCGCCGACGAGCAGCGCGCGCTCACCGTCCACAGCGATGTCAGCATGAAGAAGGCTGCCGCGTCGCAACTGCGTATGGCAACAACGCTTCCGAATGCCGACTATTCGATTCCTGAGCGAACGATGGACTTGGCCGCCCGCGGAACCGGGCAGCGCGCCAACCAATCGGCCATTCCCCAGTTCGGAAGCGGCTCCACTTTCGCCGGACCACTCGTGGGTTCGAAGCGCTGACTTTCGGTTGTCTTGCGTCTGAAAAACTTCGCTCCATCGCCTATCGTTCGTCTCGCTATTCCCTCCCCTCATCACCACGCCTAGATCAGGAAACACCGCGCATATGAAGGTTCTCGAGCAGATGCAGTCTTACGGCCACGAACGAGTGGCTTTTCATCATGACGCGAAGACTGGCCTCAAGGCGATCATCGCGATTCACTCGACCGTGCTCGGGAACGCTCTCGGCGGCACTCGTCGCTGGGCGTACGCGAGCGAGACGGATGCGCTTCATGATGTGCTTCGGCTCTCTGAAGGCATGACCTACAAGGCCGCAGCGAGCGGGCTGCCGATGGGCGGCGCGAAGAGCATCATCATTCTGCCAAACGCTTCGCAGCAACCAACTGAAGCAGAGGCGCGCGCGATGGGTCGATTCGTCGATACCTTCGCAGGCAAGTACATCGCAGCGGAAGATGTTGGCGTCAGCCCACAGTTCTGCGACTGGATGGCGATGGAGTCGAAGCATGTCATGGGTGGCAACACCGTGAGCCACGGGGGCGATCCGTCACCTTACACATCGCTCGGATGCTTCAACTCCATGAAGGCATGCCTCAAGCACATCGGCAAGCCTGTTGACTTCAAGAACATCTCTGTTGCGATCCAGGGTGTCGGCGCAACCGGCTACCGATTGGCGAAGTTGCTGCGTGAAGCAGGCGCGATGGTGTATGTCACCGATGTCCATGTGCCAACCGTGAAGCGTGCGGTCGAAGAACTCGGCTGCGTCGCGCTTGGAAATGATCGCAACCTCTTCGCGGAGAAGGTCGACATCGTTGCGCCTTGCGCGCTTGGCGGCGTCCTCGACGAGACCACCATTGCCCAACTCAATTGCTCGATTGTTTGCGGCACAGCGAACAACCAGCTCGCCAATGTTTCGCGTGACGGCGACGCCATCGCGAAACGCGGCATTCTGTACTCGCCTGATTTCATCGCCAATGCCGGCGGGTTGATTCGCCTCGCAGGCCTCTACCTCGGCATGTCTGAGGCAACCATCGATTCGAAGATCGAAGAGATCGAAGCAACAACCCACGCAGTGCTCCGTGAAGCTGGCAACGGGTCGACCGGCGCAGCGGCGGTCGCTTTTGCCAAGCGCAAGATCGCAGCTGGCGCGTCAAAGCCGCAACTTCAAGTCGCCGGCTGTGGCTCAGGATGCGGCTGCCACTAAGCACGCGTCAAACCATCGAAGATCGAAACAAGGGCGAGCACACAGTGCTCGCCCTGATTCATTCCATGCGCTCCCAACACGAGTTGAGTCGGTAGGCTGTCGCGCTATGGCCGCTTCACCCAAACCACCCACTCGCTGCGCGTGGTGTGGAACCGATCCGATCTATGTCGCCTATCACGACACAGAGTGGGGAGTTCCTGAACTCGATGATCGCGCGCTGTACGAGAAGCTCGTGCTTGATGGATTTCAAGCGGGGCTTTCGTGGATCACGGTGCTGAAGAAGCGCGAAGCGTTTCGAAAGGCGTTCAAGCAGTTCGACCCACAGAAAATCGCGCGCTTCACCGAGCGCGATGTTGCCAAACTCCTTGACAACCCTGGCATCATTCGCTCTCGATTGAAGATTGAGGGCGCGGTGAAGAATGCGCGCGCGTGGCTCACGATCATGGAGCAAGGGCCCGGCGCGTTTCGCGATCTGCTTTGGGAAGCCGTTGGTCACCGAACCATCGACATGCGATTGAAGCGCACAGAAGAGATATGTACGCTGAGCCCGGGCAGCGTCGCATTGGCAAAGACGCTGAAGAAGCGTGGATTCACATTCTGCGGACCTGTGATCGTCTACGCGTTCATGCAAGCCGTCGGGATGTACAACGAGCACCTGCTTTCTTGCCCTCGGCACAGCGCTTGCGCGCGACTTGCGAGGCGATAATCAGCGGATTGCCTGGGATTATTCGGAACTCGCTTACATCTGCGAAGCCGTGAGGCAGACTATCTCGCGACCGCCCCATTCGTCCCGCGGCGCAAGGCAGTGATCGATCCTCATCTTCCGTTGAGAGTTCTATGCGTAATCAAATGATGTCCCTGTTGTTGACTGTCGTCACCACGATTGCCATGACTTTGTCGAATTCACAGGTGCGGGCAGAGACCACGCATCCAACCGTGCGTGAGCTTGCGACGGGTTCGAAGTCCATCCTCGTCGGCACCGTGGTCAACTCAAAGTGCGCCTACAACGAGAGGGGAGCGATCGTCACGAAGACGCAATTCAAGGTCTTGCACAGCGTGACGCATCCGCGCTCGGCAGGAAGCATCCTCGAAGTGACGCAGCTCGGCGGCGAACTCGATGGGAAGTCGTTTGATGTGTCGGAGCGCACTCGCTTTGACATCGGCGCGACCTACCTGCTCTTCCTCGAAGATCCATCGCGCGCCATGATTCCAGCGACGCTGGGCGGGATGCATGGGTGCATGCGGATTGTGCGAGGGAATGACGGTGCCTCGTATCCAGTTGTCGGCGGATACCGCCCCGTAACGGGTGTTCAAGGTGGAAAGTTCAACTACGCGCGCCGTGCCATCAACCTCTCAGAGGGTTCGGCGATCCTCGCAGACACAGAGCCTTCGCGCGCGGTGCCGGATGCTGGTGTTGATGGTGATGGAATCTCGACGGCAATCGATATCAACACCTCCAGCGCAATGACGCTGAATCAGGTGCTTGCAACCATTCACGCAGAGCGCGGTGATCGGGCACGAACTTCACCCGTGCTCCAGAACATACCCATGCTTCCGATGTTTGAGACGAATGGCACGTCACTTTGTTGGTGTGGGTACCGCGATCTGATGCTCGTCTACGAGCAGATGTCGACCGGATGGACTGCGTACGATCACAATGAGTGGGCTATGGCGCGATACAACAAGTATTTCGATGTCCACCGCTACTCTGCGGATGATGGCACCTGGAGCGCGCCAAACAGCGAGGATGAACTCGTTGGTTGGACGAGCAGTGCAGACTTGAATCTGATCTACGGCTCCGGAAACTCGTGGGGATCAAACACGCTCGCGGTGAACTACGGGTGGTCAGGGGCTGGATGCGACAACATCAGTGAGAATGACATCCACTTCAATCCAGCCTTTTCATGGGAGTACGACCTTGATAATGTGCTTGGTCTGGCCGGACCCTATCTCTACGGACCGATCGTGATGCACGAGATGGGCCACTCGCATGGACTCGAGGCAGGGAGTTGTGGGACAGAAACTTATAGTTTCGACCGGCCGAGCGTGATGATTGGTGGAAGTCGCTCGATTGTGGAGGACGGGCGAGGTCTACATCGCCGAGATGCGAAGGCGATCCGATTGAATTACGACAGCCAAGGAACGAAGGAGAACATCGACGATATGGGTGTCGAGTCTTGGTGGATGAATGGTTCCATCACCAATGGATCGGTGTCGCCGACGACCTTGTCGAGTGGAGACACCCTGACGCTCACCAACCTCTTCGTAGAAAACATGTCCACGAGTTCTGTGAGCAATGTTCGCCTGCGCGTGTACCTCTCAAAGAACACAACAATCTCAGAGAGCGACATCAAACTTGGCGGATACAACTCGTTCTCCACTTTTGGCTATGACGACGATTGGCGCGGGAACCTCACGCGGACAATTCCAAGTTCGGTTGAATCTGGCACTTACTATGTCGGCGTCATCGTGACATCCGACGGCTCGAGTTACGACTGGGATGACTACACGGGAAACAACACGACATACTTCCCCACTCCAATCACTATCCATCAGGTAGCTGAAGAAGTTCCGGGTGATAGTGTCCCATTCCATCTCCCCCTCAACTCGTACCTCTCGGCTCGGAGCTTTGTCGACACGACCGGCGCAGACCCAGACCCAGAGCCACCCTACTGCCCAGGTGCGCCACCGATGGGACCTGGCATCTTTTTTGACATTCTTGCCGAGGAAGACGGCGAGCTTGAAGTCGCGCGTGACGCCGGTGCCACGAATGGTTTCGTTGGCGCGCCTGATGTGGTCGCTGTGTACCGTGTCAATCAACAAGGCCCACCAACGCCGCTCGGCGTTGGATGCTCTACGGAGACGACGCCATTCCATGTCCCTGTGCTTGCCGGCAGCACCTATGTCATTCGAATCGGCGGAACTGAACTTGGTGATGTGACTTCGTGGTACCGCATCGCCATCAAACCAACTCGACCATTCGGAAGCGTGCCCGCGCTCGCGATTCCGTGGGAGGCCGCTTTCCCAGAAAACAATCTCAACATGAGTGCGGCAACCATGTCGCTTCCTTGTGCGCAGGTCACCATGTTCGGCAAGTGGTTTGAGTACATCGCGCCCGTGAACGGGATGCTTCTCGCGTCCACCTGTGCGCCGAGTACGAACTTCCCGAACGCGATCTCCATTCATTCGACTGGACCGAATGCGAGCACCATCGGATGCGGCGTTTCAAACGCTTCGGGCGGCGCATGTACGAATCCAAATGGCGCAGCAGCGAGCGCGATTGTTGTTGCCGGTCAACGCGTCCTTGTGCGCGTCGCGAGCACTTCGCAAGAACGCGGAAACTTCGAGCTCGACCTGAAGTTCCTTCCAGCCAACGACAATGCTGGCGGTTGCGCCCAAATGCAGACGGTCGCTCCTGGCATCTACCCGTTCACGACCATCGGTGCCAACGCTGACATCGTTCCGACTTGCACTGGACCATCAGGCGGCGAACGCGCGGCCTGGATGCGAATCGTTCCGACTGTCTCGGGCAAACTCCTCGCCACGACCTGCGCGGACTTTGGAGGCGAGACAAAGGGTGAACCGCATGTCTCGATCTACCAAGGGAACTGCGCAAACCTCTCTCCTCTCGCGTGTGACAATCACGAATGCGGCGCCGCTGGAGCGCGCGTGAATGTGATCGCTGGCGTCCCCTACGCCATTCGCATCAGCGGCGGATCAGGCCCTGGTTTGCCTGGCGCATCAGCAAGCGGCAAGATCGCCATTCTCGTCGAGCAATTCTGCTTGGGTGATCTCGATCACGATGGCATGGTCCTCGCAAGTGATCTCGCAGTCATTCTCAATGCGTGGGGCGAGAGTGCATCGATCGCGGATCTCAACGGAGACGAAATCGTTGACGGATCTGACCTTGCGATCCTGCTCGATGCGTGGGGGCCGTGCGAGTAACTAAGCAGCCTCGCACCTCAAGAACACTGAGCGCTATCGGCTCGCGAGCGATGTCTCGAGCGCACCGCGAGCTGCCAACTGCCAGCTGTCGATCCCCGCGTCAGCGATGACTGCGATCATGCAACGCACGCTCTCTGGGGCGACTCCATCAAGACCCTTTGCGAGCACGCCAGCAAACTGTTCCTGCGTCGGAGGATTCGTCGTAATCGAGGACTCCGCGACCGTGAGATCGGTGTGAGCAACGCCGAGCGCACTGTAAAGCGCGGTTACCTCGGGTTGGCGCGCGGACATATACGCGAGTGCGAAGAACGGAGACGCCTTCTGCGGATCTCGGCCAAGCGCGAGCTTCGTGCCGTAGGTGTTCGACATCCTCCACTGCGACTTCACCGTCTGTGGTCGCGACTTGGTGATGTCAGCGACGATGCGCGCAAACGCATCGCACTCATTGGGCATGGACTTGAGGCACTTCACGCACTGGAGCATGAGCTCGTCGCGAAACGGCGTCGAAAGGGTCGGCCAAATGTGTTCAAGCATGTTGAGTGAACTCCAACCTATTGCACGCGAGATGCATCAGTATGCGAGGCAGTCTTGGATTGCCCGCGCCACACGATTCGCGTCCGGAAGATAATCGAGTTCCATCTTGTAGTACGGCATCGTCGTGTCGAAGCCAGCAACTCGTTGGACCGGTGCTTCAAGATGGAGGAAGCATCGCTCCATGATCCGCGCGGCGATCTCACTTCCAAATCCGCAGGTCAACGGCGCTTCGTGCACAACAACGCAACGACCAGTTTTCTTCACGCTCGTGGCGACTGCATCCATGTCGAATGGGTAGATGGTTCGCAAATCGATGAGCTCGATCGATTGCTCGCTCTTCTCGATCGCCTGCATGCACTGCACGACACTCGCGCCCCAGCTGACGATCGTCAAGTCTGTTCCCTCGCACACCGTGCGCGCGACACCGAGCGGAAGCGTGTAGTCATCTTCCGGCACTTCTTCACGAATCGCGCGGTAGATGCGCTTAGGCTCAAAGAAGATCACAGGATCAGGTTCACGCAATGCCGCAACCAAGAGCCCCTTCGCGTCATAGGGCGAGCTTGGCATCACGACCTTGAGACCCGGCGTGTGCGCGTAGATCGACTCGGGTGAATCGCTGTGCAATTCAGGCGCGTGAATGCCGCCGCCCACAGGCACACGAATCGTCATCGGCACCGTGAACGCGCCGCGCGTGCGACTTCGCATGCGGGCGGCATGAGAACAGATCTGGTCATACGCCGGTCCAAGGAATCCTTCGAACTGAATCTCGGGCACTGGGTGCAATCCGCCCATCGCCATGCCGATGCTCAATCCGATGATGCCCGACTCCGCAAGCGGAGTATCGAAGACGCGCGAACCTCCGAAGCGCTTCTGCAATCCCTCGGTCACGCGGAAGACGCCGCCATTGACACCGATGTCCTCGCCGAGAACAACGATGGCGTCGTTCTTCTCCATCTCTTGGATGAGCGCGAGGTTGATTGCTTGAACAAGCGTAAGGTGAGCCATGGCAGTTGATTCAGTGCGCGGAGTGCTGTGCGTGCGCGGCTGCGTCCATTGCAGCAGCGCGTTCCTGCGCTTCGGGTGGAAGTTGAGAAGGATCTTGACCGAGCGAGTGTGTGTGGCGCGTGTCGCGCTGCAAGATGAGATCGGCCGGCACATCTGCGTACATGCTGTCAAACGGGTCGGTGCGCTCTGGCGGCGAGATGTTCTCTGCGCGAGCCACGGCGTCAGCGATGTCTTGCTCTACCTTTGATCGCAGGGCGGCTTCTTTCTCGTCATCCCAGATCCGCAAGTTCTTCAAGTGCGCATTCAAACGGATGATTGGGTCCTTGCGGCGCCACGACTCGACCTCGTCCGCATCGCGATATCGCTTCGCGTCATCTGCTGTCGTGTGATCGCCCAAACGATACGTCACCATTTCTACGAAGTATGGCTTCCCATGCTTGCGCGTGTACTCCGTGGCCTGCTTCATCGCGTAGACCGTCGCGAAGATGTCGTTGCCATCAACTTGCACGCACGGCATCCCGTAGGAGAGTCCGCGCTGTGCGAAGGTCGGCGCTGCGCTGTTGATCTTCGAAGGTGTTGAGATCGCCCAGAAGTTGTTCTGGCACACGAACACCACCGGAATCTCCAGATTGGATGCGAAATTACAGGCTTCGTGGAAATCGCCTTCGCTCGCGGCACCGTCGCCGAAGAAGGTGCATGCGATGCGATCCACTCCTCGGTACTTCGCAGCAAGCGTGAGCCCGGCAGCGTGGAGCATCTGCGTCCCGAGTGGCACATAGATCGGTGTGACCCAGTGCGGCTTCGGCATCGCGTTGCCACGCTCGTCACCCATCCAGTGGAGGAGAATTCCTTCCATCGGCACGCCGCGCCAGAAGAGACCGCAGTTCTCGCGATAGCAAGTCACCATCCAGTCATCCGGTCGAAGCACAAACGCTGCGCCAAGGCTTGTGGCCTCCTGCCCCATGTTCTGTGGGTAGGTTCCCATACGACCCGATCGCTGCAAACGGAACGCAACCTCGTCAAGGTGGCGACACGCAACCATCGCGCCATAGAGCCGAACCAGATCGTCGTTGCTGATCAAGCCGTCGCCGAGCTTTTCATCAAAGTTCGCGTGCTCGTCGAGGATCGAAATCTTCTTGATCTCAGCGGTGTAAACAGTGGTGATCGGCATGGCTTCAGGTCGCGAGGATGACATTCACACGGAGGGAGGATGAGTGTAGCCGAGG
>SXGU01332065.1_pt1 | contig 19171 bp, 14 predicted proteins | sample 3174531 | NCBI WGS metagenome assembly SXGU01 (sample SAMN11356863, study PRJNA531348) | freshwater metagenome | isolation source: freshwater sample F1-140 | place: China: Fuxian Lake, Yuxi | collected 2017-12-25 | reverse complement strand
GTGAACATGCTTTAAATACCGCCCCAATCGGCGAAGGGCAATTGCATTTAGATATCCGTTTTTGCGGAAGTGTGGACGCGATCCGCGCACTCAACGAAGGGCGCTGCGTCATGGCGGGGTTTCATACCCTCCAACACCCCGCACCTGGCTCGCTGGCCGAGCGTACCTACAAACCCTTGCTTCAGCCCGGTTTGCACAAAATCATTGGCTTTGCCAACCGCACGCAGGGTCTGATGGTTGCTGCAGGTAACCCTTTAAATTTAAAAAGCTTGCATGATGTGCAGCGCCTGCAGGCGCGATACATGAACCGCGCCCTAGGAACTGGAACGCGCGTGGTGATTGATGAGTTGCTGGCCCAGCAAGGTATTCAGAGCGGTGAAATCATGGGTTATGAACATACCGAGCCCAGCCATACAGCGGTGGCCCATGCGGTTGCCAGCGGTAGCGCTGATGCAGGCTTGGGAATTGCCCTAGCAGCCAAGGCCCAAGGCCTAGACTTCGTTCCCCTGGCGCAGGAAAGTTACCACTTGGTTTGCTTGAAATCTGCCTTGGATCAGGCTCCTGTTGTGGCCTTGCGTGCGTTACTGCAAAAGCCGCAATGGACCGAAATTTTGCTTAGCCTTGAAGGCTACACACCACAGCAAAGTGGTCAAGTTCAATCGCTTCGCACCGTTTTGCCCTGGTGGGATTTTTCTAAAAAGCCTAGCCGCCCCCGCGCTGCATGAAAAGATCAAAGCGTTTCATAAACAGATAACGCGAAGGTTCGTCAACGCCAGCAAATCGGAAACTCACCAAGAGCCGAGGGATTCGCGCTAAGGCAATCACCCGCGGTTCACCCACTTTCCATTTCAATCCCAGCGCCCCATCACCAATGCGCACGCCCACCGTCTGGTCTTGCATTTTCCAGTGATGCTCGCCAATGGCATTGGGCAACCAACTGAGCCATTCTTTTTCAGTACAGCCCATCTCCCGCTCAAAGCGTTCTTCGTAAAACGATTGCATTGTTCAGGAATTAGCCCCCGGCAATGGGCGGCCAGATTGCCAGCGCATCTCCCTCTTTCAAGGTTTGGGTCATGCGGTTTTCAGGGGCGATATAGGTTCCGTTGATCAGAACCAGATGGACCATTTTTTCAGGCAATCCAAAGGGTTCAATGATCTGGGAGATGCTGGCATCAGGCGCCACATCGAGTTCAATGACGTTGGTGTAGCGCGCTTGTTGAGGGAGGTATTCGGTAAGGGACGCGAACAGTTTGAACGTGATTTTCATCGCCCAATACTAACGCCGACGCGCATCTTGCGCACCCGCCCATTGGCCTTGTCCTTGGGCACACGCCAAGTAAGCCTCAGCGATTTGGGTTGGGTCATTTTGCAAAATGGTTTTCCACTCGCCTAAGTGGACCTTGCCATCTACCAAACCACGCATGACCCCGACGTGGTCTGTCCAACCCACCGAGTTACATCCGACCAAGACATCGCCAGAAAATTGCAAACTCAGGTGACGCCCCGCAGCCGCGTCTGTAATCTCTACATGTTCGCCGCCTTTGACACCTTGCCACTGCCCAAAGCTCGTTGAAATGAGTCCCAAAGTATCTAGCACGTTGATTTGGGGAACTTGCTTAAGCTGCGCACTAGCAGGTTTACCTTTGGAAAAATCAAACATATTGAGGGCCGCAATACGTGCTTGTTCAGCCGCATTGGGTTGAATAGCACTCACAACCGTGGTACCGGTAAGCAAGTCCATGGCCTCAGCGCAGTCGCCTGCGGCGTAAATTCCAGCCACATTGGTTTGAAGATGGGCGTCTGTCAGCACACCCGCTTTACACGCAATACTGCTGCCCTTTAAGAACTCAATACACGGACGAACACCAGTAGCGCTAATTACCAAATCGGCCTCAACGTTTTTACCGTTGGAGAGTTTGACTTTGAGAGGTTTTCCTGGAGCAATGGCTTCTACTTTTGTTCCCGTAAAGACCTGTACCCCTTTTTTCTCACACCAATCGCGAATCATTCCACCTGCGGTCGACCCCATCATGCGGGGCACCATGCGGTCGCCCATTTCTACCACGCTAAGTTCGACTCCCCTTGCAGCCAAAGCTTCCATGATGATGCAGCCAATAAAACCTGCGCCCATTTGTAAAACCTTCGCGCCTGGATTTGCAAGCTTCATGATCTTTCGCGCATCATCCAGCGTCCAGCAGGTATGCACTCCCGCACTTTCCATGCCAGCAATCGGTGGATGCACAGGGCGTGAACCGGTAGCCAGTAAAAGTGTGTCAAAGGGCACTTTTTTACCGGAGCCAAGCGTGATACTTTTTTTGACAACATCTACGCTGCTTGCGCCGTCTTGAAGGACTTGAATCTTCAAATCAGCAAAGTGCGTTGGGCTCTTGCGTAAATGGGTACCACCCTCGGCGACCTTGCCAATTAGCAAGTAAGGAATAGCCATGCGGGAATACGCCGCCTCAGGTTCATCACCGATGATAGTGATGTTATCCAGCGGGGCGTGTTTACGCAGAGTTTCTGCAGCAATCACGCCCGCTGGCCCGGCGCCAAGAATGACGTGGTGGGTCATGGTGACTCGCTATTTAATTACAAGCTCAAACGCTTGCGGGTTGCCGCAGTAGGGTGTCCCTCTTTGTCCCAACCGCGGGCTGCGTAGTACTTGGGCATCATGTCAGCGAGCATATTCACCTTGCCAGTGGCAGGGCCGGTTTTGCAGGCTTCTTTGAGTAAGCGCGGAGGCAAACTGTCGTCTTTGGCAGTGAAGCCAGCTCGGTTGTTGAACTCGCGCTCCATATTCCAAATACGTTCACCAATTTTTTCCAACTCTTCGGTGGTGTATTCCTCGCCAATAGCCGCTTGCATTTGAGGCGCCAAATCTGCTAAGCCCCAAGCAAAGGTCGTGAAGATACACAGGCCCGATGAGTCAAACGCTGCCGTGGCGTCTTGAAAGGCTTTAACCAACTCGGGCTTGCCTTCATGCTCCAGAGGATCCGTCTTCACTGGGATACCAAGCACTTCAGACGCAATCGTGTAGCCGCGAAGATGGCAGCCGCCACGGTTGGAGGTGGCGTAAGCCAAGCCAATACCTTGGATCGCACGTCCGTCATAAGCGGGGAACTCTTGGCCTTTGCTGGACATACTGAGTTCAGGATGGCCGTATTTCGCGGTTAATCGCTTGGAGCCTTGGCCGATTTCTTTACCAAAACCACGGCTGTAAATCGTTTCTTCAACCAGATAAGCCAGCGCTTGGGCAGAGCCGAATTTTGCTTCGATACCCACTTGCTCTTTGGTCAGAACGCCCATGTCATACAACTCCATGACTGCGCCTACCGTTGCTCCAAAGCTAATGGGGTCAATGCCTTCTTCATTGCAAAGCATGGTGGCGTACTGCAAAGTCTCCAAGTCATTGACGCCATTGGCCGCGCCCAGCGCCCAAGCTGCTTCGTACTCCAAGCCGCCTGAAGCACCCCAGTATTGGGGTTTGTTGGCGACCGTAAAGTGGCCTTGGTCCATCTTGCTGATACGGCCGCAGGCAATGGTGCAACCAAAACAGGCTTGGTTGGTCACCAGTTGTTTTTTACCATCGGTCGCGCGGGGGGTTGCCATCGCCTCTGCTGAGATGTCTTTGGCACCCTCAAACTGGTTGTCGCGGTGATTGCGAGTAGGCAGTCCGCCGACTTCGTTGATCACGTTCATCAGCACTTGGGTTCCATAGGCGGGCAAGCCTTGGCCAGTGACGCCGTTTTCAGCCAAGATTTTTTTCTTCTCGGCCGTGGCTTTCATGAATGCTTTGGGGTTGAGAATATTGCCCACGCCTTTGGTGCCTCGAACGGCAATGGCTTTGAGATTTTTGCTGCCCATGACAGTTCCTACGCCAGAACGGCCGGCAGCGCGGTGTAAATCGTTCACCACGGCAGCGTACAAAACGCCGTTCTCGCCGGCTTTGCCGATGCTCGACACCCGGGTTAACGGATCTTGCAGGCTTTTCTTCAAAGTCTCCTCGGTTTCCCAAACACTCTTGCCCCACAAATGCGAGGCGTCACGCAATTCCGCGACATCGTCATTGACGTAAAGGTAGACCGGCTTGGCGCTCTTACCTTCAAAGATCACCATATCCCAACCGGCCATTTTGAATTCAGCACCCCAGTAACCGCCGGAGTTGGAGCAAGCAATCGTGCCAGTCAACGGGCTTTTAGTAATCACCGTATAGCGTCCGCCTGTGGAGGCCATCGTTCCGGTCAAGGGGCCGGTTGCCCAAATGATTTTGTTCGCTGGGGATAAGGGATCGACTTTCGCGTCAACCTCTTCGACCAAGTATTTCGATCCCAAGCCGCGTGAGCCTAAGTAGTTACGTGCCCACTCTTTTTTGAGGGGTTCAGACTTAACGGTTCCTGCGGTTAAGTCAACGCGAAGAATTTTTCCAGCCCATGCCATAGTGATGCTCCTAGAAATGAGGTAATAAACGTTTTAGTAGCAGCTTTGGTTTTAGCCTGCGCTCGGCTGGTTAGCCAATTTGTCAGCCCACTGTTCCATCTTGCCAAGGCCAGTCCAGTTAGAGTCAATGAAAGTGATAGCGCCTGTTGGGCAAGCAGAGGCACATGCCGGGTCTCCACCGCAGAGGTCGCACTTTTGCACCTTGCCAGTTTCTTCTACATAATTAATCGTCCCAAACGGGCATGCAATGGTGCACACTTTGCAACCCACGCAAGTGGCTTCATTCACCACTTTGGCACCAGTCGCTTTGTCCACCGTGATGGCTTCTACGGGACACGCATGCAAACACCACGCCTCGTCACATTGCGTGCAGGTGTAAGGGACTTTTTTTCCGGTATGGTGGAAATCAAACACCTTGATACGCGATTTAGCGGTCGCAAATGTGCCGTAATTCTCAAACGAACACGCCATTTCGCACTGCATACAGCCTGTGCACTTGTCTGCGTTGATATGCAACGTTTTTTGCATGCGTAACTCCTAGGAGAGGGTAAAAGCACGCAAGTTATGAAGTCGCGTGCCTATGAAATGAAATACACAGTCATTGTTGGCTTTTGCCTGGGGTTTGGGATTGGTACTTACCCTAGTCGGAAAAGGGTTTTACTGAAACTAGCCGCTACTGTGTCAACTCGCGGCTTTACGCAGGGTTTCGACAACCGGCCTGCTTAAGACCTCTCGCAAGCCCCACCAACCCGCTGCCAGCGCCAAAACTGCACCAACGAGTGCGCCCACCAAGGGCACCCACAGCGAAACCGTCCAAGAAAACTCGAATACATACCTGGCAAGGGCCCAACCCACGACGCTTGCGACGCACGAGGCCAAAAAGCCAGCCAAGAGGCCAACGCCCGCGAGCTCGATCCGCTGAACTTGGCGCAGCAAACGGTTTTGTGCCCCAATGGCCCGCATGATGGCAAAGTCGCGGGCGCGCTCCTCACGTGTGGCGCTAACTGCTGCGAATAAAACCACCAATCCTGCCGCCAAGGTGAAGCCAAATAAAAACTCGACGGCCCCAATGACTTGGTCTAAGACCCGTTGGACCTGGCTGATCGTGGCGCTCATATCGATGTTGGTCGCATTTGGAAACGCTCTTGCAAGGGCATTGTCAAAGCCCGGGGTGAATGGCGCTTTGAATGCGCCCATATAAGTCGCAGGCACTTGGCCCATTTGACTGACCGGGTACATCGCAAAGAAGTTAGCCCGCATCGAACCCCAATCCACTTTACGTATCGAAGTGATCGTGGCATCCGACTGCATACCCGCAATATCAAAACGCAGGGTGTCACCCAATTTCAAGCCCAAAGTTTGGTTGATGCCCTCTTCCATGCTGATGGCGCCCTTTTCTTCTGCCGTCCATCGTCCTTCAACAATCAGGTTGTTGATAGGCTTAACCGCGCTGTGACTGAGATTAAATTCACGGTCCACCAGTCGCTTGGCACGGTCCTCTATGAAATCATCGGGGGAGACATCTCGTCCATTAATAGCGACCAAGCGCCCCCTGATCATCGGATACCAATCGAATTTTTCAACCCCTGCGCGTTTGAGCGTTTGCTGAAAATCATTCGATTGATCGGGACTCACGTTGATGACAATCCGATTGGGCGCGTCGGCGGGCGTCGCCTTTTTCCAGCTACTGATGAGATCTGTGCGCAACAAAACGAGAAGGATGAGCGCCAACAAACCCACAGCCAAAGCGCTAACTTGAACCACCGTAAAAGCTGGACGCGCCGCAATTTGGCGCGTCGCCAATACCAAGGCGCGGGGCGCGGTCGCATCGTTCACGCTCCAACGCAACACCTTGATCGCCAGCCAACCCATTCCCGCAAAAATCAAGACGGCCCCCGCAAAGCCCCCCACGGCAATCAGACCTAAAGTCAAGTCGCTACTGACTGCCAATAGCAAAGCGGCAAACCCAGCAACACCAATGGACAAAACACCCAGAGAAGCGGGACGTAAATTACCAACGTCGCGGCGGATCACCCGCAAAGGAGGCACTTGGGCCAATTGCAAAATCGGTGGCAAACCAAATGCCACCAACAACGTCAAGCCCATTCCTAAACCTAAAAATACGGGCACCACACTCGCTGTCGGCAAGCTTGCATCGACAAGACCCGCGAGTAATGCCACGAAAAGGTAATGCACACCAAAACCGATGGCAACGCCTAAGCCGCTGGCAAATAACCCAACCAGAGCAAACTCCCAGCAATAGCTAGCAGCAATCGTGCGTTGGCTTAAGCCTAGGACACGCAACATAGCGCAATCATCCAAATGGCTGGCCGCAAAAGAACGCGCTGCCAGAGCGACCGCTACCGCGCTAAGAAGGGCTGCTAGCAAGGCCACCAAACTTAAGAACTTGCTTGCGCGGTCAAGAGTCTGCCCCATCTCTGGGCGGCCGGTCTCCACCGACTCGATACGCACACCGCGCATGGGTTGGTCACCCTTAATTTGGAGGTCTGCCCACTTCACAAAGGCTTTGACCTGGGCTTCATCGCCTGCCACAGCCATTCGGTAACTAATGCGGCTTGCCGGTTGAATTAATCCGGTTGCCTCTATATCAGCACGGTTGACCATGACACGGGGTGAAAAATTCATAAATCCTGTGCCACGGTCAGGTTCAACGGCAATCGCTGCGGCAATGGTGAATCGACTGTTACCCAACAAGAGCGCATCCCCCAGCGCGAGCCCCAACGCATCCATCAACTGAGGCTCTACCCACACTTGTCCACGTTCAGGAATCGTCTTGGCCACTTTTTCAATCGCACCGGTTTGAGACTTGATTCTTAGCGATCCCCGCAAGGGGTAGCCAGGCTCAACGGCCTTCAAGGCCACCAGCTTGGCTGACCCGCCTTGCATATCGCTTGCTCTTGCCATAGTTGGGAACGTCAAGGTATGCACTGCCTTGAGGCCTTGCCGTTGCGCCTGTTGGGTAAACACCTCAGGTGTAGGGTTATCGGTCGCCACCACCGCATCACCACCTAAGAGCTGTCGGGCATCACGCTGCAAGCCGCCTTGCAAACGGTCGGCGAAAAATCCCACCGCCGTCAAAGCGGCTACCGCCAAAGTTACCGCCAACACCAAAAGTCGCAGCTCGCCCGATCGAACATCACGCCACAACGTACGCCATCCAAGACGCCAAAAAGATTGCTTCATTGCCTGACCTTAACGCAAAAGTAAAATACCTTGAATGTCCCTTCACATCTCGTGAGATAAGGCATTGCATCAACAGAACTCTAACCTCAACCCATGACTGAACTCTTAAAAAAATTGCAATGGCGCTATGCCACCAAAAAAATGGATCCCGCACAGGCGGTTTCCGATGAAAAAGTAGACCGCATTGTTGAAGCAGCTCGGCTTGCGCCTACCTCTAGCGGACTCCAACCCTATGAAATTATCGTAGTCAAGAGCAAGGCTGTTCGCGAACAAATCAAACCGAAAGCCTTCGGACAATCACAGATTACCGACGGTTCACATCTTTTGGTTTTTGCCGCATGGGACGATTACACCCCAGAGCGCATCAATATGATGTTTGATTTACACAATACTGAGCGCAACTCCAAAGACGAAGGTTGGGAAAACTACCGCAAGATGTTGCTAGGGAGCTACCCCACCCGTGGCGCTGAAGCAAATTTTCAGCACGCTGCCAAGCAAGCTTATATTGGCTTAGGTACAGCCTTGATTGCGGCCGCGTTTGAAGAAGTCGATGCAACTCCCATGGAAGGTTTTGACCCCGCCGGAATCGACGAAATTTTAGGTCTGAAAGCCCGCGGTCTTCGCAGCGCAGTGATCATGGCTCTCGGCTACCGTAATACAGCCCAAGACTGGCTTGTGAATTTGAAAAAAGTACGCCGCTCGGGTACGCAGTTCGCAACTAAGGTGGAATAAGCAAAGTTTGGGGCTGGCCTACCGGCTGCCCCAAAACGCTGCACCTACGACCAGCGTTGCGGCAATTGCCACATTCCATTGCAGCACTTGTCCAGTGGTAATGAGGAGCAAGACCGTTGACAAAATGGGTGTGGCAAATGCCAGCAAACCAATACGCTGCGTGTCTCCTTGTTTGATTGCTGCATCCCAAAGAAAAAAGGCACCGCCCAAGGGGCCCAATCCGAGAATACAGATCAACACCAAATCTTGGGTGGTAAGCGTAACGGCGGGCTCCAACCACGCGTGGCACAGCAGCGAAAGTAAACCAGAAGCCGCAGCAAAACCGCCAACCGCAGCGGTTGGAAACGCGAGAAGTCGCCGGGTCATCAGCGAATAACTGGCCCACACCAAGGCCGACATCAGCGCAAGGCCATAACCCAAGTGGAATCCATCCAACGCAAAAGGTGCGTTCCCCTGCCCAAGGATGGCGATTGCAGCACCTGAAAAACCAATCAAAGCCGCAGCGACATGGCGCACACGCAATGCCACCTCTTTCAAGAACAACGGCGCCAACACCACCATGCCTAGCGGCCAGAGGTAGTTAATAAGGTTGGCCTCCACGGCTGGGGCGTGGCGCAAAGCCATGAATAATAAAAAGTGAAAGCCAAAGAGCCCATAGATTCCCACCAATAAAGTAGGCAGTGGAACCTTCCAAAGTGAAATGCGAAACCAAGCCAAAGGAAGTGAAATCAGGCTCCCAATGAGCAATCCGAGCCCCGTCAGAAGAAAGGGAGGGATATGCGATAGCTGCACGCCCAATGGCGCTAAGGCAGCCCACAAAAAAATCGCGCACAGGGCCAACACATCAGGTTTCATTCGAGGGATCAGATTTAAAAAGAATATAGAGAACTCCTTCATTGTCGCAGGCAGTGACGCATGGGTTGATTGGGAAAGTGGCGTTTAAATCGAAGAAGTTAATTATTTGATGGTTAATAAGATTTAACCCATACACTTCAAAGGTATCTACCAAAGGAGTCGTTATGACTGATATGGGAAACACCCTGATCTTATGGGCCGCTATCCTTGGGGCCATTGCTGCTGGGTCCATGGTGTTGGGTGCCATCGTCGGCATCACAACACCGATGTCCAATGGAACTGTCGGAGCCATGTGTGGCTTTGGTGCGGGCGCCTTGATTTCTGCTCTTGCCATCGAGTTGGTATCCCCGACTGTGGTTGCCTTATCCCATGCCGATTTAGCCAATCGAAGCACCGAAACCCACCACTTTATCGCTCTGCTGCTGGCCATGGTGGGCGGAGGAGCGATTTTTATTTTCCTAGACCAAATGCTCAGTGCCCACGGCGGGTATTTGCGAAAAGGGGCTTATTTAATTTCTCAGCACTCTAAAAATAAACACAAACAGCAATCTGAGTTGATGCAGTCCATTGGTAACTCATCCTTTTTCAGCAGCATGGCACCAGACTTAATGCACGAACTGGTCAGACTATTGCACCCTAAGTTTTTGGTTGAAGGTGAAGCACTATTTGGAATCGGCGATGCTTCGCATGAGTTGTACATTGTGAGATCCGGGAGTGTGTCGCTGACGCATTCCGACGGCGATGAGCGCATTGCAGCGCGCGGCGACCTGATTGGGGAAGTGTCCTTTCTAGCGCATCAACCGCACGGCACCACGGCAGTGGCAGAACATGGTCCAGCCGAATTGCTCGTATTGCACCAAGCCCAGTACGAGTCTTTTTCTCGCCAGTACCCTGAATTTGCGACAACCGTGAGAGAGCTCGCCAGTGAGCGTATTTCAGAAAATAAGCGCCATCTAGATCAAGCCGCTGTTGCCAAACAGCAGTGGGCCAATATGGCCATTACGGCCCTTCGAACTGGGGGCAAGGATGTTCCCAGTGCCCATGATTTGAGCTCGATGAAAGAAGAACATAGCAATGCGGGTATGGCAATTTGGTTAGGCAATCTTTTAGACGTCATTCCAGAGAGTTTTGTGATCGGCACCGTGATGCTGTCTTTAGTTGCAGCAAAAACAACCGCAGGTGTCACTCTGACGTTTTTTGATGTGATGCCACTCACTCTGGTGGGTGCCTTGTTCTTGTCTAACTTTCCTGAAGCCCTATCCGCCAGCGTCAACATGAAGCAGCAAGGTTTTTCGACAACCAAAATCATTATGCTCTGGATGACTTTGACTGTGATTTGTGCCCTAGGCGCTGCGTTTGGCGCTTATGTAGGGGAGTCGATTCCCCACAGCGCAATGATCGTCGTAGAAGGCATTGCAGCCGGCGCGATGCTGACCATGATTGGCTCAGCCATGCTGCCTGAGGCCGCCCATCTTTCAACACCCAATATGGCGGGCTTTTCGACCCTGATTGGATTCATTGCAGCGGTAGGCTTCAAACTCTTCGAATAGAGTGCCTAGATGGCTAGCGAACTGTTTTGGTTAGGCCACGCGGAGTCGTGCGCCAGCCAATTCAGGCTGTAAAACCAATCGATGAGGGGCGCTGAAACAGAGAAAGCGCTTGTTGATTGCGCGGCCGATGGTACATACGCCGAGTTGCTGGGCAACGGCTTGGCCCATTTGGGTGATTCCGCTGCGAGAAATCACGATCGGAACACCCATCTGAGCGCCCTTGATCACCATTTCACTGGTTAACCGGCCTGTGGTGTAGAACACCTTGTCACTAGCCTTGAGCCCCACCTCGCCTTGCAAGGACATCCAACCCGCAATGGCATCAATCGCGTTGTGCCGGCCCACATCTTCCACAAACATCAACATGGACTCGCCTTCAAACAAGGCACAACCATGCACAGAACCTGCCGCTTTGTAGATGCTCTCGTGCAATCGAATAGTGTTCACAATGCCATAAATTTGGGCCTGCGTGATATGGGAGATGGGCAAAACAATGGTGTCCACATCTGCCATTAAATCGCCAAACACGCTGCCTTGTCCGCAACCGCTGGTCACCACACGGCGTTCAGTTTTTTCCTTTAAATTGGCAATACCCGCATAGGTTTTGACGGCAGCTGCGCCTACTTCCCAGTCCACGGTGATAGACTCAATATCGCGCACGTTTTGGATCAAGCGCTGGTTTAACAAGTAGCCCAAAACCAGCCATTCAGGCTGAGCGCCCAAGGTCATCAGCGTGACCAACTCACGTTTATCTACATAAACGGTCAACGCCCGCTCCGAGGGAATCTCCAGAGATTGATTCTCGCCAAATTCATTGACGACCGCAATCGAGTGCGTCAAAGGCGCAAGCGATTGGGTTAAACGGGGAAATGGGTTTTTGCTTATCACTGAGGTCCGTAACCAGGCACACTTGCAGGGGTTCCGCCTTTTTCAACAGCGACCGCGCAGTATTTGAACTCGGGAATTTTTCCAAACGGATCAAGCGCCGCGTTGGTCATCAGGTTGGCCGCAGCTTCATAGTAAGCAAACGGAATGAAAACTGCTCCGCGAGGCGTTCCATCGTCCCGGCGCACATGAATCGCCACCTTGCCTCGGCGGGACTGGACTGTGATGACATCGCCTGTGTCCAGTCCCATTTTGGCCAAATCTTCGCCACACATAGATGCTGTAGCCATGGGCTCAATCGCATCAAGTACGCTTGCGCGTCGTGTCATGCTGCCGGTATGCCAGTGCTCGAGTTGCCGACCTGTAATCAATACAAACGGGAACTCATTGTCCGGTCTTTCATTGGCAGGAATAATGTCCGCCGGAACCAAGTGAACCAGCCCATCATCAGTTGCAAACTTCTGCAAGAACACAGTGGGAGCGCCAGGATCATCTTCCGTCAAACAGGGGTAAGTGACACTTGATTCCCGCTGTAAGCGCTCCCAGGTAATTCCTGAAATCGCCGTATGCATCGCCCGGCGCATTTCGTCGTAGACCTGTGCCACACCATCAAATTCACCATGGTAATTCCAACTCAGGCCCATGCGTTTGGCGATGTCTTGAATGATCCATAAATCAGGGCGGGCTTGGCCGGGCGGATTGATGGCTTGCTTACCCAGTTGCACCATGCGGTCGGTGTTACTGACCGTGCCATTTTTCTCTGGCCAAGCGGTTGCAGGTAATACAACATCAGCCAACCATGCGGTTTCTGTCATAAAAATATCTTGGACCACCAAATGCTCCAAACTTGCCAAGGCGTGGCGGGCATGGTTCAAGTCGGGATCACTCATCGCGGGGTTTTCGCCCATGATATACATGCCGCGAATCTTGTGCGGATCACTGTCAGGTGCCAATGCTTTGTGCATGATTTCCACCACGGTATAGCCGGGTTGATCATCAAGCTTGGTACCCCAAAAATCTTCAAACCACGCGTGGGCAGCCTTGTTGGTCACGCGCTGGTAGTTGGGGAACATCATCGGTATCAGACCCGCGTCGCTGGCACCTTGGACGTTGTTTTGGCCGCGCAAAGGATGTAGGCCCGAGCCCGGTTTGCCGATCTGCCCGGTGACTGTGACCAAGGCAATCAAACAACGGGCGTTGTCGGTTCCGTGAACGTGTTGGCTCACGCCCATTCCCCACAGAATCATTGCGCCTTTGGCTTTGGCAAACGCACGGGCCACTTCGCGCAAAGTTTGCGCTGGGATGCCACAAATGGGCTCCATCGCTTCGGGGCTGTAGCCCTTGACGTTTTCTTTGAGGGCCTCGTAGTTGCTTGCGCGTTTGGCAATAAAGTCTTGGTCTGCCAGTCCTTCTTCAATCACCACATGGATGAGCGCATTGAGCATGGCGACATCGGTATCGGCCTTGAACTGCAAGGTTCTCCAGGCGTGTTTACCCAAGTCGGTAATGCGCGGATCCGCCAAAATGATTTTGGCGCCTTTCTTGGCGGCATTCTTCATCCAAGTGGCGGCTACGGGGTGGTTAGACGTCGGGTTGGAGCCGATCACAAAGATAAGATCGGAATGCTCGACGTCGTTGACTTGGTTACTCACCGCGCCCGAGCCCACGCCTTCAAGCAAGGCCGCTACGCTAGAGGCGTGACACAACCGGGTGCAATGGTCCACGTTGTTAGAGCCGAATCCAGTTCGTACCAATTTTTGGAATAAATAGGCTTCTTCGTTGCTGCCTTTGGCTGAGCCAAAACCGGCCAAAGACTTAGGCCCAAACGTGTCGCGCAGTTGAGTGAGATTACCCGCTGCAAGCCCCATCGCCTCTTCCCACGTCGCTTCACGAAAAACTTCTGACCAGTCTGCGGTATCGCGGTTTAAGCGGTTCAGCATTTCTGGGTCTTTGGAAACGCCGGTTTTGCGAATCAACGGAACCGTAAGACGCTGCCCGCTGTGGGCGTAGTCAAAACCAAAGCGGCCTTTGACACACAAACGGTTGTGGTTGGCAGGGCCGTCACGGCCATCCACACTCACAATTTTGTTGTCTTTCACGTTGTAGGTCAGCAAACAACCGACGCCGCAAAACGGACAAACGGAATCTACTTTTTTATCAACGATTTGGCTGCCAATTTGGGTTTTAGGCATCAACGCGCCGGTGGGACAGGCTTGCACACATTCGCCGCAAGCCACGCAGGTGCTCTCCCCCATCGGGTCATGCAAGTCAAACACAATTTCGCTGTGTGAGCCACGCAGCGCATAGCCAATCACGTCATTAACCTGCTCTTCACGGCACGCACGAACACAACGGTTGCATTGAATACAGGCGTCCAAATTAACCGCCATTGCCGGGTGGGAAATATCGGCGTTGGGTTGTTCGCGGCGCAGCGCTTTTAACTCTGGGCGAACGGTGACATCCATGCGATCAGCCCAGACGCTGAGTTCGCCGTGCTGCAATTTTTCGTTGGTCTCGTCCCACTTGTAGCCAGTATCGGGCATGTCAGAGAGAAGCATTTCAAGAACCATTTTTTGGCTTTTGACTGCACGCTCACTTTGCGACTGAACTTCCATGCCTTCGGTTGCGTTGCGGCAGCAGCTGGGGGCCAGCGTGCGCTCGCCTTTGACCTCGACAACGCAGGCACGACAATTGCCATCGGCACGCATTCCATCTTTGTAGCAAAGGTGGGGGATATCAATTCCGTGGCGCTTAGCAGCCTTTAGGATTGACTCGCCCTCAAAGGCGTGAACCGTTTGCTGGTCGAGTTTGAATTCGATGGTTTTGACAGTGATTTCTGAGAGCTTGGCAGGGGCGTTCATTTACATGACCTCCTGTGGAAAGTATTTTTGAACACAACGAACTGGGTTGGGCGCTGCTTGGCCTAGGCCGCAAATGGACGCATCGGTCATGACCACGTTGAGGTCTTCCAAGGTTTCGTTGTCCCATGTTTTGGCCTGCATCAAGGTAGCGGCCTTGGCTGTTCCCACACGGCATGGCGTACATTGACCGCAGCTTTCGTGGGCAAAGAAACGCATCATGTTGAGCGCTGCATCCCGGGCAGTGTCTTTTTGACTGAGAACGATCACTGCGGCAGATCCAATAAAACAGCCATGGGGCTGCAGCGTATCAAAGTCTAAGGGGATGTTGGCCATACTCGCCGGCAAAATTCCACCCGATGCACCTCCAGGCAAGTAGGCATAGAGCGTGTGGCCCTCGGCCATGCCGCCACAGTATTCATCCACCAGTTCTTGCAAGTTAATCCCTGCGGGGGCAAGCTTTACGCCAGGGTTTTTTACCCGCCCACTCACACTAAAGCTGCGCAGTCCTTTGCGCCCATTGCGGCCAAAACTGCTAAACCACTGCGGGCCTTTTTGAACAATGTCACGCACCCAGTACAAGGTTTCAAAATTATGTTCAAGCGTGGGGCGGCCAAACAAGCCTACCTGGGCAATATAGGGAGGGCGCATACGGGGTTCGCCCCGCTTACCTTCAATACTTTCAATCATCGCCGACTCTTCGCCACAGATATAGGCACCAGCGCCACGGCGTAGTTCTATTGTGGGAAGCGGACACGGCGAATTGGCTTGTAGCTTAGCCAACTCGGCTTCCAAAATAGCACGGCAACCGTGGTATTCGTCGCGCAGATAAATATAGCAAGCGTCAATCCCAACGACCTTGGCAGCCACTAAGAGACCTTCTAAAAATCGGTGGGGGTCGCGCTCTAAATATGTGCGGTCTTTGAAGGTTCCGGGTTCGCCTTCGTCAATATTGACCGCCATTAACTTTGGCGCCACTTGGTCCCGAACAATGCGCCATTTCCGCCCAGCCGGGAAACCCGCACCACCCAAGCCGCGAAGACCGGAGTCTTCCATCGCTTTGACCACGGCTTCGCCGTCTTGCTGGCCATTAGAAAGCGCTGCCGCTAATGCGTAGCCGCCTTGCGCAAGGTAGGCCTCTAACCCTACGTAATCCGGAGATACTTTCACGTCCTTCGTGACGGGAGAAATCGATTTTTCAGCCAAAGATGCGGCGTCAAATACTTTTGCCTGAGTCCCTGCGGGGTGAGACACCGCTGCAGCTTTCACAGCAGACGCTATGGCTTCAGTTGAAGCAAACGGAATCGGGTTTTGATGAACCACGGCCACTGGGGCTTGCTCGCAGCGACCAAGGCACGGTGCCGGAATCACGCGAACCTCATCGTGGCCTAAAATTTTTGGCAGACGGGCCAATAAATCTTGCGCTCCGGCTAATTCACAACTCAAACCGTCGCATACGCGAACCGTGATTCCAGGAGCCTGACCCTCACCTCTCACCACTTCAAAGTGGTGGTAGAAAGTGGCTACCTCGTACACCTCGGCCATCGGAATTTTCATCTCCTTAGCCAAAGCCACTAGATGTCGATCATGCAAGCATCTGAAAGCGTCATTGAGGACATGCAGTAACTCAATGAGTAGGTCACGGCGGTGTGGCCCCACACCAATCAAGGACCGAACTTCGGAGATTGAAATATCGTCGACCTGTCGACCCTTGAGCTTGCTTTTACTGCGGATGCGCTTGCGCATGTCATCCACGGAGCCTAAAGAAACACTGTCTACAGAGGTTGGTAAATGCATAGTCAATTAAACAAAAAGCCTTGAAACCACTGTAAGTTGCAGAGCTTTTTTCAAACAAAATAAAAATCAGGCGGAAGATCGAACACATTTTGTAGAATTTAGTGCGAGCCCAAAAACTAAAGGTAAGCCCGCTGCAGCCCACGCAAAATTTTATATGAACGCATTCAGGGAATACGAACTTTTAATTCATCCTGTGGATCATTTTAGATGCAGAAGGGTTTTTGCAAACCGGGAGATACTAAACCGATAATCGCAACACACTGAAATTAATTAAGTTGCTTTGCTGATCGTAATACTTGGGAATTTGGAAGAAAAATCTTTGTTTTTTGCTGCAATCGCCACGGCAACTTTACGCGCCAAAGCTTTGTATAAGCCAGCCACTTCGCCGTCAGGCTCCGCGACCACCGTAGGACGGCCGCTGTCGGCTTGCTCGCGGATCGACATAGCCAATGGCAAGGCGCCTAAATAATCCATACCGTAATCTGCAGCCATTTTTTTACCACCATCGGCACCAAAAATATGCTCGATATGACCGCAGTTGTTGCAGACGTGTACCGCCATGTTTTCAACGATACCTAAAATAGGAACGCCTACTTTTTCAAACATCTTGATGCCTTTTTTGGCATCCAAAAGCGCGATGTCTTGGGGTGTAGTGACAACGACCGCACCCGTCATAGGAACACGCTGGCTCAGCGTGAGCTGAATATCACCGGTTCCCGGGGGCATGTCGACTATTAAGTAATCGAGATCTTTCCAATGGGTTTGGCGCAGCAACTGCTCCAGCGCCTGGGTTGCCATCGGGCCACGCCAAATCATGGCTTCGTCTTGGGCGACTAAAAACCCAATCGACATCACCTGCACGCCGTAATTGACCATGGGTTCCATGGTCTTACCGTCTTCAGAAGCAGGCTTGCCTTCAATACCCATCATCATGGGCATGCTCGGCCCGTAAATATCGGCATCGAGCAAACCCACGCTTGCCCCTTCGGCGGCCAATGCCAATGCCAGATTGGCTGCGGTCGTACTTTTTCCTACGCCACCCTTGCCTGATGCAACTGCCACAATATTTTTGACACCAGGCAGGAGTTGAACCCCTCTTTGAACCGCGTGGGCACTGATATTCAAGCTTGGCTGAATTTCAACATGGACCACGCCCTCAATGGCTTGGGCTGCTGCGGCCAAAGCTTCGCAGTACCCTTGAAGCAGGCTTTGCGCGGGGTATGCCATCTCCAAATTAAAGTGCACTGTGTCACCATCCATCTTGAGGTTTTTGATGCACTTACCGCTGACAAAATCTTTGCCGGTATGGGGGTCAATGACGTGTTTGAGTGCGTCAAGAATGCTTTGTTCAGAGGCTGCCACGAAAAGTTTCCTTCAAATTTTGACTAACCGAGAGTCTAGCGGTACTTTGAAAACGCGCTCAAGGCATGGTTTCTCTGGATAATGAAACCATGCGCGACATGCCACGTTTGCCTGAAACTCCTGCAACAGCCCTTGTTTTAAGTGGCGGTGGTGCCCGTGCGGCGTATCAAGTGGGTGTACTTCAAGCCATCGCAGAGATTCGCCGAGAACGAAACCAGGAACAAAAGGCTGAGTTACGAGTCAACCCCTTTCCGATTGTCGTGGGAACCTCGGCAGGCGCGATCAACGCTGCGGCTTTGGCCTGTGGGGCAGATGACTTTGATGCAGCAGTCAACAAAATTGCAAATACGTGGTCTGCAATGCATGCCAACCACATTTACCAGGCGGACAGCCTGAGCATGGCGCGTTCTGGAGCCCAATGGCTCAGCATGATCTCGGTGGGTTGGATGGTTGCCAAATGGTGGCGTATCAAACCGCGGTCTTTGCTTAACAATGCCCCACTGGGTCAACTGCTTTTGGACTTGGTACCCTTGAAGCGTCTACAAGCCTTGATTGACCAAGGCCACCTGAAAGCGCTCGCCATCACGGCATCAAGTTACACCTCAGGCCAACACGTTACTTTTTTTCAAGGCTTAAACGATCTGCCTTTGTGGGAGCGCTCGCAGCGCTTCGCCCTTCGCGCTCCGATTACGTTGGGACATTTACTTGCATCCTCGGCTATTCCCTTTATTTTTCCCGCAAAAGCGCTTGCAGTTCAATCGCACCAAGAATATTTCGGTGATGGCTCCATGCGACAAAGTGCGCCCCTGGCACCTGCGATTCATCTTGGCGCGGATCGCATTTTGGTGGTTGGGGCTGGGCGAATGAACGAGCCCAAAGCGGATGACCCATCGCAAGCCGACGGAGCGTATCCCTCGCTTGCCCAAATTGCAGGCCATGCCATGTCGAGTATTTTTCTAGATGCCTTGGCTGTTGACATTGAAAGGGTTCGCAGAATTAACCAAACCATCGCCTTGGTGCCAGAGGCTTTGCGCAGTGCCAGTCGTTTGCGGGCCATTTCGGTTTTGGTGATTGCGCCAAGTCAGCGCTTGGATGCCATTGCGTCCAAGCATATTGAGGCATTGCCCTTGGGAGTTCGTACCATGCTGGGAGCCGTTGGAATCTCCTCTTCCAAGGCGGACTTCAAGGGTGCAGCGATGGCGAGTTATTTACTATTTGAAAGCGCTTACACCCAAGAACTCATGGCCCTGGGTTTTTCTGATGCCCAAGACCAGCGCGAGGACATTTGCACCTTCTTTGGTTGGTAACGGTAAAGCACAGGGCTGCCGTCTAAAATCACAGTCTTTGGCGCAGTGCCACCCTTCGTGACCCGCCGTCCCCACTAGCCCTTACTTCTCCCCCATTTGCATCTTCCCTGACTATGTCTCGCCAACTCTTCGTTACCACCGCCCTGCCCTACGCCAACGGCAACTTCCACATCGGCCACATCAT
>SXGU01423169.1_pt1 | contig 19174 bp, 12 predicted proteins | sample 3174531 | NCBI WGS metagenome assembly SXGU01 (sample SAMN11356863, study PRJNA531348) | freshwater metagenome | isolation source: freshwater sample F1-140 | place: China: Fuxian Lake, Yuxi | collected 2017-12-25 | reverse complement strand
CTTTCTTGGTGGATTTATGTGAGGACATCCCCGCCAGCCTTGTCTCGGCGCCCACGTTCGCCCATCGTCCCGTGGTCCCCATGTGTCACGCCCGCTCACTCGCTCCCGTACCCCGGCGCCGCGCAGCGGCTTCGTTCAACAGCCCGTTGGGGCCAACGGGCTCCACCGCTCATTGAATCGTTCTGGCTTGGCATCTGTGGTCTCTCTGAATCTGAGGGAGGTCCTGCATTTCTCTGTCCCCATTCCTCGGTCACATCGCTGCGATCGGATGGCGTCTGCTCCTTCGTCACTCGAAACCCCAACGCCGATCCGATTTGCCTGGCCCGCCAAATCGACCAAACAAGGATGCGCTGGTCACACAGCGGTAACATTTCCCCGCCAAGGTAGCCCTCGTAATCAACCACCCAACGAAGGCACCCCTCATGAAAACATCGTTTCTGTCCCAGGTCCGGGTCTTGCTCGTCGCAGCGGTCCTGCCGCTCGTCGCGGCCACCGCAACCACCGCCGCCGAATCGCCGTCGCTCCTCCTGCAAAAGGGCATCTACGCCGAGGAGGTCGAGCGCAATCTCGATTCGGCGATTAAGATCTACGAACAAATCGCCGCCGAGTCCGCCGCCAACCGCTCGGTCGTCGCGCAGGCGCAGTATCGGCTCGCGGTGTGTTATCAGAAACAGGGGAAGAAGGAGCTGGCGATCAGCACATTCAATGACGTGCTGAAGCAGTTCCCCAGCGACGTGACGCTCGGACAGAAAGCTCGTGAAGCGCTTGCGCAACTCGGGCAGACTCCATCCGACGATTTGAAGATCCGACGGCTTGCGAGCGTCGACGGGACTCCCGTGGGCAGTGTAACGCCGGATGGTCGGTTCATCATTTATCAACCGAGTGTCCGCCCGATGGATCGATCGATCTACGAAATCGCGACCGGAAGAATCTGGGCCACGCTGAAGGGAGATCCCGAGAACACCGTGCGTGGGGTCTACTTTTCGCCGGATGGCCGGCGCACTTCGTATCGCTATGCGGGTGTGATTTACGTGGTTGGCATCGATGGCGCAGACCCGAAACCGGTTTATCGGATGGATAAGGATACACGCGCCATGCCATTCGGATGGTCAGACGATCGGACAATACTGGTCAACTGGTGGTCGGGCGAAAAGTGGACGAATGGCACCACGAAGTTTGTTGGGAAATTGGATATCGAGACGGGAGTGCTAAAGGAAATTGGACGACTGCCCGCTCATGAAGAGGACTGGAGCTGGGCGGTCTCAAGCGATGGACGTTACGTCGCGTTGGTGGTCCAGCACAATCCGACTGGTCCGACGCAACTTTGGGCGCTCGAACTCAATTCTGGTCGTGTCCACTCGTTGGTCGAAAATGAAGTGAATGGTTTGGAGGGGTGGTTCGGTGCGAACGCGGTTTTCACACGCCAAAATGACCGTGTTCAAGAAATGTGGATGATTGCCGTCAGGGATGGGAAACCTGCCGGTGAGCCAAATTTGGTGAGGAGCGACTTGCGCACCGCCAATCTGTGCGGCGTGATCAAAGACGGCAGCGTCTACTATTCGGAGAGACCGTCACCGTCAGCTTCGGCCACGACAGAATTGTGGGTGATAGAACGGTTCCTTGCGACGAACGCAGCGCCAAAAAATTATTTGATGGGGGTCGGAATTCGGGAGGAGATTCGCGCGGGTGAAAATGCAGTATTTGATCCAAAATTTGGTGTGTCGGCAACCGTGCCTTCCGGTTGGGTGATCAGAGGAGCGACCCAGAGTATTAGTTCCTATTACGGTCGACGGACGATTTATCTGTCGATTCCAGGAGTCGCTCACAGCCAAGTCGTCATGTCCTATGGGCCGCGCACCGGGTTTCCAGCGATCGCTCACTCCACGCCGCCCTCGTCAGACCAAATAGCGGCCCAACTTGAGGAGGCTGCTTGTCGGCGGACGGCGGGGGCGGGCAAAAGTAATCCGGACTTCAAGTTCCGAAAAGGCACGTTGGTTGCGCGCTCGATCGGCAATAACTGGGTCTTCAGTGGAGTCGCCGATTTCACCGAAAAGGAAAAGGCGTGGGTGATGTGTTTTTCGCTTCACCTTAGCGAGACCAGCCGCGTGAGCGCCGACTTGCGGGTTGAACCCAATGACTTGGATACGACGCTGCCAGAGCTCAGGCGACTGACAGACACGATTCAATTGCGGTAATCAAGCACGCAGCGCGAATCGCTCGGCAGCTTCACAAAACGTGCATTTTAACCGAAATCACAGTGCGGAGCCGATGGTCGTCCTGCTCGTGTTCGCCGCGCTCGTGCCGGCGGTGGCGGTGCTGTGGTTCATGACGGTGGCGATGCGCAATGAGCGGCTCGCGGTGCACGCGCGGCTCACGGAGCCGGGCATCGGGTCAGCCGGTTCCTTCGAGGGCTTTTTTAATCCACGCGGGATTGCGGCGGCAATCGAGCACACGATACACGACGGCTTCACCAATGATGACGCGATAGTAAACGGCGCAGGGAAACCGCCGCGCCAACAGGCGATGGTAACCGAATCGAATCGGGTGAATGCCGGCGTGCTGCTCCAGCGAGTCGATTTCCGAAAACAGGCTGTCGAAGAAATAGCTGCCGACGCCTGCTTGCTGACGATCGTAGAATCGGCGCCCATTGGCCAAATCGTCGAGCGCCGGGCGAAGGATCCGGACCTTCATTCAAAACGCTTCCGGAGTTCCTTCTTGGCCTCGTCCCAATCCACGGCCTCAACCCGCCCTGCGGCAAAATCCGCCTCGGTCTTGCGCAGTTCCTCGCCGTGCCAGGCGGGGCTTTCAATTGCGTCGTCTTCGGCCGCAAGATCACTCCAAAGCGCCTCGATAATCTCCAGCTTTTCGGTGCGTGAAAGTTTGTGCAGCTCGGCCGTGCTCATGCGCGAAACCCTAGCCAACTTGGAGGGCGCCGCAAGCGTTCAATCGTGAGGAGCGAATTGAAAATCCCGTTTATCAAATCCAACGGCGGAGAGCAAAGTCCGGCGTCGCTGATGGCGGCGCTGGTGCTCGTCGCGCTCGTGCCGGCGGTGGGTGTGCTGTGGTTCATGTCGGTCGCGATGCGCAACGAGCGGCTCGCGGTGCATGCGCGGCTCACGGCGGTTTACGCGAATCAGATCGCCTCGTTGCCGCCGCGCGTGACTGCGTTCTTGCGCGAACGGCAGGTGGCGTTGTCGGCGCACGCGGGCGGCGCACCGGCGGAAACGTTCGCCTCGATCGTGCGGGCGAAGCTCGCGGATGGCGTGATCGTGACGGATGCCACGGGGAAGGTGCTTTATCCTTCAGCGGCGACGGCAGCGGGCGCCGAGGTGCGTATCGAGGAAAGCGCGGAGTGGGCGCGGGCGCGGGAGTTGGAGTTTCAGAAGAACGATTTGGCGGGCGCGGCGGAAATCTATGGGCGCATCGTGGAGTCGAGTCGCGAGGCGACTGCGCGGGCGCGGGCGATGCAGGCGCAGGCAGTGTGCTGGTTGAAGGCGGGCGAGACGGAGCGCGCGCTCGCGCGACTGGCGGAACTGGCGGGCGATGCGAATCTGCGCCACGCGGTGGGCGCGCAGGGCGCGTTGATCGGGCCGGATGCGCAGTTGTTGATGCTGAAAACGTTGGGCCACGAGGTAGGGACGGCTCTCCGAGCCGTCCGTGACTCGGGAAACGGACGCCTCGGAGAGGCGTCCCTACCACGGCGGACGTTCGACAATTTGGTCGCGCGGTTGAACGACTATGCGAACGCCGGACTGCCGGCGACTCAGCGACGGTTTCTGATGCATGAGGTGACTCAGGAATGGAGCCGTGGCGCCCCCGCCGCGGAGGTCGAACGAAACGCGGCGAGGGCGCCGCGTCTCCAACAAGCATCGGATGGCGCTACGTTTCCCACGCTCGCCGCGGAAGATCTCTCGGCCGACTACCTCGATCACCTCGTAGCTGCGAGCGCCAGCGAGCGGGCCGCGGACCACTCGCTGGCGCTCGCGGCTACGGGAATGCCAAAGGTCTGGCGGCTGCCAAGCGCCGAGCGCACGATCGTCGCGCTGTGGCGCGAAGAGCGGCTGCGAACGGAACTCGCGCAGCACCTCGAAGCGTTCGCGTTGCCTGATGTGCGCGTGAGCGTGCTGGCGCCGGGCGAGGCGGCGACGACGAAGAAGATGCCCGTGCCGCCGCAGGACGCGGGCGAACTTCTCCCCGGCTGGCGGCTCGCGCTGGATTTCCGCAACGGCGATCCGCTGGCGGAGGCCTCGGCACGGCAGACGCGGTTTTATCTGTGGATGGGCGTGGGCGTCGTCGCGATCATCGGCGTGCTGGCGGTGATGGTGGCGCGCTACGTGGCCGCGCAGGTGCGGCTCGCACGACTGAAGGACGATCTGGTCTCCACGGTGTCGCACGAGCTGAAGACGCCGGTCGCGTCGATGCGGGTGCTGCTCGACACGCTGTCCGCCGGGCGAGAGCGCGACGAAGCGCACCGGCAGCGCTACCTGCATCTGGCCACGAAGGAAAACCAACGGCTCGGCCATCTCGTCGAGAATTTTCTGGTGTTTTCGCGCCTGGAGCGCGGTCAGCAGCAGTTTGTTTTCACGGCGCTGTCGCCGCAGGAATTGGTGCGGACCGCCGTCGATGCCGGCGGTGAAAAATTCACGGCGCCGGATTGCCAGCTCACCACGCAGTTCGCGCCCGCCCTGCCGGCGATCCGCGGCGATGCCGACGCGCTCTCCACGGTGCTCGTCAACCTGCTCGACAACGCCTGCAAATACACGAATGGCGAAAAACACATCGAGGTGAGAGCCTACGCCGAAGGGGAGCAGGTGGTCTTTGCGGTGACGGATAACGGCATTGGCATCGCGCCGGAGGAACAGAGGAAAATTTTCGGTCGCTTTTACCAGGTCGACCAAAGCCTGACGCGGCAGCGGGGCGGCTGCGGCTTGGGGCTCAGCATCGTGCAGTCCATCGTCCGGGCGCATGGCGGAGTAGTGGAGGTCGAGAGCGAGCCCGGCAAAGGAAGCACGTTCCGGGTGAAGATTCCTATCCTCAGAAAGGAGATTCTGTCACAGAGAACACAGAGCTCGGAAAGAGAGCACAAAGCGGAAGGCATTGCTCCGTGACCTCGGATTGGATCTCTGTGCCCTCTGTGACTCAATTCCCATGAGCGCTGACAAAATTTTGATCATCGAAGACGACCCGACGATGCAGGAGGCGTTGCGGGACAATTTCGAGTTTGGCGGCTACACCGTGCATCTCGCGGCCGATGGTCGGACGGGGCTCAAAGCCGTCCTGGCCCACCAGCCGGATCTGATCCTGCTGGATATCATGCTGGCCGGGATCAATGGCTTCGACCTGTGCCAGCGGATTCGGAGCGAGGGCCTCACGATCCCCCTCATCATGCTCTCGGCGTAGAGCCAGGAATCGGACATCGTCCGGGGCCTCAATCTTGGCGCCGACGATTACGTCAGCAAACCCTTCAGCATCGACGTGCTGCTGGCGCGCGTCAGTGCCTGCCTGCGCCGCCGGCATCAACCACCGGGTGGGGTGGTGGTGTTCGGCGACTGCCGCTTTGATCGGTCCGCCCTCAAGCTCTTCCGCCACGGCCACGAGGTTTTCCTCACGCCGAAAGAAATCCGCCTGCTGGATTATTTCGTGCGCAACGCCGGGCGGGTGCTGACGCGCCAGAAGATTCTAGACGGTGTCTGGGGCGAGGAGATCATCGTGACGGAGCGCAGCGTCGACCGCTGCGTCACCACCCTGCGGACCAAGATCGAACCGGAACCGCCCCACGGCCGGTTCATCAAGACGCTGCGCGATGTCGGGTATCGATTCGATCTGCCGTGAGCCGGGTTAATTCAGCCGGAGTGCGGTCTCACTCCGAAAAAGAAAACGCTGAAAAGGTGGAACCCGGCGGCGGCGGGCAAGCCGAAGGGATCGGTCCGCGGCCCGCTCACTCGCTCACCTTCCGCCGTCGGCTTTCGGACCAGCGGCGTTTTTCACATGTGTGTCGAGCCAGGTGATCATCTCCCAGAGAACATGCCGCCGTGACTCGCGGGCCGCGTAACCGTGATCTTCCAGCGGCAACTGCACATAGCGGGCATTGCCGCCCGCGGACTTGATCGCGGCAAACATGCGCTCCGACTGGATCGGAAAGGTTCCCGTGTTCGAGTCACGCATGCCATGGATCATGAGGATCGGTTCGTTGATCTTCGGCGCATGCGTGAAGGGCGACATCTGGTGATAAATTTCCGGGGCCTGCCAGTAGGTGCGCGGTTCCGCCTGGAATCCGAAGGGTGTCAGCGTCCGGTTGTAGGCGCCGCTGCGGGCGATGCCGGCGCGGAACAGATTGGTGTGCGCGAGCAGGTTGGCCGTCATGAACGCGCCGTAGGAATGCCCGCCGACCGCCATCCGGTTCCGATCGCCCACGCCCGCGCCGGCGAGATAGTCGACCGCCGCCGTGGCACTCGCGACCAATTGTTCGACGTAGCCGTCGTTCGGCTCCCGGCCGTCCTTGGCCACGATCGGCATCGTCGGGTCGTCCAGCACGCCGTAGCCCTGCGCCAGGAACAGGAGGTGATCCTGCCGCGCCGGACGGCGGAACTGCAGCGGGGAGCCGCTGAGCTGGTTGGCCCCGGCGGCGGTCAGGAACTCGTCGGGGTAGGCCCAGAGGAGAAAGGGCAGGGGGCCGTCGCGCGACTTGTCGTAACCGGGCGGCAGATACAGCTTCGCGCTCAGCTCGACCCCGTCACTGCGACGGTAGCGGACGAGTTCACCCTTCACCGTTGCAAACCACGGCGACGGTTCGGGCAGATCGGTCAACTGGCGGGCGTCCGGCTGGCGGAGTTCGCGCAGATAGAGATTGGGGCGCAGGGTGGGCGATTCGCGGGTGAAGACGATCCGGCGGGCCTCGGCATCGAGCACCTCCGAAAGATCCTCGTAGTGGGGCGGGGCGGACTGCCAGAGGCGCTCGGTCTTGAAGGTCTGCAGATCGAGGCGATCGAGGAACGGCCGCGCCCCGTCTTGGGCGGCGCCCGCACCCTCGAGATAGGCCCAGCGACCATCGGCGGACCGCAACGGCACCATGCGGTAGTCGGCTGGGTCGTACGTGAACACGAGCCGCCCGGGATCGGAGTAGCGATCCTCGGAATTGCGATCCCAGAGCAGTCGCGGGGCCTCGGCGGGTCTGGCGGGGTTGACGGCCCAGGTCTTCGTGCGGGCGGTGCGGGAGGAGCGTTCGGTGAGGAGCGCAAAGTCCGGCGTGCCCCAGGTGATGCCGCCGTAGCGAAGTTCGGTTTCGGCAAAGACCACCCGCTCCCCGGCAAACGGGGCGGCCAGCAGCGAAATGCGGTCACGCTTTGGCACCTTTTTCTGGGGATCGCCGTCATCCAGCGCCTCCAGCAACACCAGCGTCGCGGGCGCATCCGCGCGCCACGTGATGCCGCGGATTCCGGGGATGACCGCATCACGCGCGCTGGGGAGGTTCTCGCGCAGGGGCGATTCGTGCACCACGCGCACGAGTTGGCCGCTGCGTTTCCAGACCGCGGTCCGGGTGGCAAACGCGCCCATCGGCAGTTGGTACGAGTACGGGCGCAGGGTCGTGACGACCAACAGGTATTCACCGTCCGGTGACGATTGCGCGCTGTGAATGCCGGGCGCGCCGATCCGGGCGACCTTGCCGCTGGCGTCGACCGCGACAAGCTGGTTGGTGAAATAGTAGTCGAAGAGCGCCTCGTCGTGCGCGTCCTTCAGCAGGTTTTGAAAAGTGCGGCTCTGCGCGGCGCGGCCGGTCGCCTCCTGGATGATCGGCCCGGTCGGGACTTCGACCGGCTTCGGCGGCTCACCGCGATCGCCAACGATCGTGCGGACGATGAGCGGGGGACGGCCCCGGGTCCACGCCATGCCGCCATTGACGTGGTTGATCCGCACGCCCTCGACCTGGCGGGCGGTGGCGGCGCGGGTGTCGGCGATCCACAGGGTGACTCCCGCGCGGGTGGTCGCCGTGAAGGCCAGGTAACGGCCGTCGCGGGTGAAACTGAGTCCGCCGATTTTTCCCTGCAGGCCGGGGGTGGCGACCAGCCGATCGACGCCGGTGGTGGCATCGTAGAGATGGAGCGACATGGCGCCCTGCTGGATCGCGGCGTACGCGAGTTCGCTGTCGGTGGTCGAGTCGCGAACCGTGGCCGTGCTCAGAATCCGGCCGTCGCCCGGCGGCAGCAGGGTGCGTTCGATGCCGCCATCGATGTGCTGGAGGGTGATTTTGGTCATGCCGATGTTTTCGAGGCGGCTGTCCGGGTGCTGTTTGAAGCGTGAGCCGGCGAGGGAAAGCATCGGCTCGGCGAGTTCGGCGATTGTGACCTGATTGAGATCACGCTCCGTGATGATCACCCATTTCTTGTTGGCGCTGACCGATGCGCCGGGGGGCGGCGGTGCGTCGATGATGTCGAGCACGGCCGGCGGGGGAATCCGGTAGGAGGCGGTGGTGTTTAAGGCCGGGGCGAGCTGCCCGACAAGGGGAGAAGCGGCGAGGATCAGGACGAGGCAGTGCCTCAGTCGGCGATAATGGAGTGTGATGGCGGTGAGCATGGGAATCGGTGAAAAAAATCGCGTGGGGTGGGTGGCGGGTGGTAGGAAACGGAAACTTCAGGGGGAGAGTATCCGGCAGGGATCCAAGGAGACAGGCCTTTGGTCGCTCGCTGTCAAACATGAGGTTTTCGCGCGGCGCGAAAACCGAAAATTCCACTTTCTTTGTTCGGTTTTGGTTTCGGCGCTGTTTATCCTGTGAATCCACATGAACGATGACGCCACGCTCCTCCGTCGTTTCGCCGAAGCCGGCTCCGACGCCGCCTTCACCGAACTCGTCCACCGCCACGTCGATCTCGTCTACCGTGCGGCGCTCCGCCGCACTTCGGGCGACACCCATCGCGCGGCCGATGTCGCGCAACAGGTCTTCACCACCCTCGCCCGCGAAGCTCGCCAACTCGCCGGCCACGCGGTCCTCAGCGCGTGGCTCCATACGGCCACCCGTAACGCGGCCCTCAATCTCATGATCTCCGAGCAGCGCCGCGCGGCCCGCGAGCTCGCGGCGCAATCCCTCGCCCCCGCCACCGACTCCGCCGAGGAAGTTCCCCACTGGGAGCAGCTCCGACCGATCATCGACTCCGCCATCGACGATCTCGCGGAGCCCGACCGCACCGCCGTCGTACTCCGTTTCCTTGAGCAACGCCCCTTCTCCGAGGTTGGCTCCGCCCTCCGCGTCTCCGAAGACGCCGCCCGCGTTCGCACGACCCGCGCGCTCGACAAACTCCGCGAAGCCCTGGCCCGCCGCGGCATCACCTCCACCGCCGCCGCCCTCGGCGCCCTCGTGGCCGGCCAACCCCTCGCCTCCGCGCCGGCCGGCCTCGCCGCCACCCTCGCGGCCCGGGTCCTTGCCACCCTTGGGACCGCCACCGTCGCGACTATTTTTACCATGAAACTCCTCACCACCACCGCCCTCGGCGCCGTCATCGCCTTCGGAGCGGGAGCCTTGTTCGGCCTCAGTCGCGACTCCGAGGTTCCCCCGCCCGTCGAAATCCCGCAGCACTCGAAACTCATCGCCTCCCTGCGCCAGGAGAACCTCGCGCTGCGCACGCAGGTCGATCAACTCAACGTCCGCCTCGCGGCCCCGCTGCCAGTCGCAAAACCCGCCCCGCCGCCCGTGGCACCGGGCAAATCCCTCGGCGAACAGCAGCGCTCTATCCTGAACAACCTGCGCCAGATCGCCGCCGCCCGCGACCAGTTTTTACTCGAAAACACGCGCCTCCCGCGTTCTTCCAGCGAACTCGTGGGCTTCACCCGCTACATCAAACGTTATCTCCCGGTCGACGGCGAAGACTACCACAGCGTTTCCATGGATCCCAATCAACCGATGACCGTCACCTCGACCAGTGGAATCACGGTCACCTACGATCCGAACGGCACCACGACCACCCGCCCGGAACTCAGCCCGGAAATCCTCCGCACCGAGAAAATTGCCGAGGAAGCGCGTCGGGCTGACGCCCGGGTCGACGAGCTCGGCAAGAAGATCAATTTCCCTCACGGCATGAAGGCGGAAAAAGCCTACAGCGCGGCCAATGGCGGAAACTTTGCGCCCAGCATGGAGGCCCTGATCCCATATTTCGCGACTCCGCAGCTGGGCGCCGACTGGGTCGAGTTCATCGAAGCCGTAAAAGCGGCTGACGCCGCGCGGGCCCGGAAATCGCCCTGACCCCGATGGAACCGCGCTCAATAGGTTTTTGCAACCGTCAGTGAGACGTAACGCCCGCGGGGATCCTCGTAGCGGCTGTAAAAACCGGCGCCGGGATCGCTGCGGAAACGCGGGTCGCGATCAAAGAGGTTGCGGATGTTGACCGTCCACTTGGTGCCCCCGAGCCAATGGCGCCATCCGCGCTCACCCGTGCCGTAGGCGAAGGTGCGGGAGAGCTGCAGGTCACAGACCGTGGCGGAGCCGATGTGATCGCCATCCAGCCCCGAGGCCAGGGGGATGGACGGAGTGGGACGCGTCTGGTCAGTGTAGTACTTGTCGATGAAACGCCCGGTAAACGTGACGGCCCACGGCGCGCGGTTCCACCAGAGGGCGGTCTGGCCCTTCCATTTGATGGGTCCATTGACCCCGGTGCCGGCGATGGTGGCGATGTTGTTGATGCGGGCGCTGTGCGGACGGGCCTGCTGGACGAAACGATTGGTGAAGGTGGCCGCGGGAATGAGCTGCATCTCGCCGAGGCGGCTGCTGCGATCCGTAATCCGGAAGGTGCTGCGAAGGTCGATGGTCTCGATGTACGTCTGCGCCAGATTGATCTGCCGGAGATCGAGCTTGGTGATCGCACCCTTGGTGTAGCCGGAGCCGATGTCGGCCGGGGTCAGGGCGGCGCGCTCGATGCGTCCGGGAAAATCATCGGGAAAGTTGATTACGTTGACGGCCGTGGCGGCGCCGACGGCATCGAAACGCTTGGTCTCGCTGTAGGTGGCGGTGAGGCTGAAGCGTTCGCCGAGGAAGCTGGGGCGGAAGATGACGCCGAGGGCGCGGGTGCGGGAGAATTCGTTGCGCAGGTCGGGATTGCCGCCGGTGAAGTAGGTGGGGATGATGACGGCACCCGAGGTGTTGCCGCGGAACGGATCGACGAGGCTTACGCTGGTGTCGAGGATCGGCGGGGACGACAGAATCGAGGCGGCCGTCAGGGGCACCAAACCCTCGCTGAGCGAGGCGCGGAACGAAATGCCACCCTGGAAACCGACGATGCCGGCGATCGAGGTGATGTCACCGCCGCGACCGCGGTTGGTCCAGTTGCGGCGTACGCTGCCTTGCGCCTCGAGCGACTTAATTCTGGCCGACTGCACCCAGCCGGGAAGCCATTTGCGGCCAAAGACCGGGGCGACTGCCTCGACGGCGGCGGCCTTGGTCGTGCTGCCGGTGCGGTTGACCACGGCGGGCAGCGCCGGCGTGATGCCGATCATCTTGTCCATGTCCGGGCTGTGCGGGCTGAACTGACTGCTGTTGGCCTGCTCAGTGCGGACTTCACCGCGTAATTGGGTCAGGAGCGAGCCGGCGGGAAGATCGTAAACGGGGCCGGCGAGGCGGGGGTTCACCTGCGCGGTGCGCTGGTAATTGACGACGGCGCGGTTGAAGGCGAAGAGCCGGTTTACATCGGCCTGCGAGGTGGGGAACTGACTGCGGTCGGCGAGCGGGTTGAAAATGGCCCGGCGCTCGGCAAGCGAGGTGGGGGCGCGGGCGGCCACTTGGGCGGGCGTCGTTGGCAGGGGCAAATCGGTCAAAGCCAGGCGGGTGACAAAAGTCTGGAGGTAGTTGACCGGCACATACGCATCGGAGCCCTGGCGGGCATAGTCGCCGTTGACATCGAAGGTCCAGCTCCAGCGGGAGGTGAGCTTGCCCTTTACTCCCAGCGTAAGACTGACGCCGTTGCGCTCCTGCAGCGTGCTGGAGTCGGGGATGTCGCGCGGGTCGTAATAGACCCGCACCGGCACGCCGACGAAGCCCGGGGTGACGTTGGTGCGGAAGGGATTGAGCGGGTCGGTGGCGGAGAGGCCGAGGCCATAGGGGAAGCCGAGCGACGTCGGGAACGAGTAATTGTCGCGTTTCTGGGAGACGGTGACCTCAGCGTAGGCCTCCAGTTTGTCCTTGATGAAGGTGTGGTCGAGCGTGGCGGTGAACCCGTAGAGATCGGACGGCACGTAGAGCACCGTGCGGTTGCCGCGCCACTCGGCCTTTTCATTGAATTTTCCGGCGGTGGCGCTGAAAGAGGCGGGCGTGAGGTTGTTGCCGTTCTGGCCGGCGGGGATTTGCGCATACCACGCGGTGGGTGCGCCGGGGATGCCGAGCGGATGCGTGGACGAATCGCCCGAGAGGAGCGGCGTGCCGGGAGTGCCGGTGGCGAAGTCGGCCTTGATGTAGCCGGGCATGCCGGCGAACATGGTGTTCGCGTTGAGGACGATCGATTCGAAGGCGAGGACGTTGCCGCTGTTCGGCACGCGAATGGTGGAGGTGGGGCCGTAACGGTCGTAGGCGCGCTGGAGCGCCGACGACTCACCCATCGTGTACTTGTCCCGGTGGCTGTAGGACATCAGCAGCGTGAGGCTGGTGCGGCCCCGGTTGAAACTGCGGCTGTCGCGCACGCTCAGACCATATTCGGCGGCGGTGCCGCCGCGGGTGGAGGCGCCGTAGTTGAACGAAACTTCGCCGCCGGAAATGTCCTTGCGCAGGATGATATTGATGCCACCGCCGAGGGCGTTGCCGCCATAGATGGCGGCGGCCGCGGCGGAGAGGATCTCGATGCGCTCAATCGATGACGGCGGGATGCGGCTGATGTCGGAGGAGGCGCCGCTGGTAAGCCGGCGCCCGTTGATCAGCAACACGGTGTTGCCGTTGCCGAGGTTGCGCAGATTGACGTTGGACGAGGAGTAGGTGGTGCCGCCGGTGACACCGTTCTCCACCGTCTCGCGCTGGAGGTTGGTGCCGTAGTTGGTGACCTCGGTGACGTTGCGGAAAACCTCGTCCATGTTGGTCACGCCCATGCGCTCGATCTCGATGCGATCGATCACATTGAACGCGAGCGGCGCCTGCTCGTCGGTGCGGAAGATCGGCTTGTTGTGCAGCCCGTCGTCCTTGCGGTCGCTGACTTCGAACTTGTCGAGCTGGACGGTTTGACTGGCGGCGGAGGCGGCGGCAGTGGCCGACGGAGCCGGCGCGGTCTGGGATAACGCCGGCGCAGCGGTGACGAGCACGCTCGCCACGCTGAGCGCGACCCGAAGCCGCGATGGATTGGTTACGGTTTGCATGATGAGAGGGAGAAAAAACAGGCCAGGAGAATGATCGCCGCAAATGGAACGGAGCGCTTCATCGACGGCCGCGTCAGAGGCTCTTTTTCACCTGCAGGTAGATGAAGCGCTGGCGGGGGTCGTCGTAGCGGCTGTAAAAACCGGTGTTGTCGGTGTAGAACGGGGGCTCGGTGTCGAGGGCGTTGATGGCGCCGAGGCGGAATTCGCTCGCATTGAGCCAGCGTTTCCAGCCTTTCGCGCCCATCGCGCCTTCGGGGAATTTGTAACCGATCTGGACGTCGAAAAGCGTCGAGTGCGGAATCTTGGAGCCGTCGAGGCCGGACGCGGTCGGGAGCGCGGGCGTGACCGCGGTGGTCGAGGCATAGTAGGAGTTGGTGTATTTCATCGTCACACTCGCGAAGCGATTGCCCTTCTGCCAGACGAGGCTCGAATTGCCGCGGAATCGGATCGGGCTGTTCTGCACTCCGGCAAACTCGATGGCGCCCGTGCTCGCGCGCACCTTGGTCTTGTAATGATTGTAGTTCGTGAGCGCGGTGTTCCAGCTGAGCTGGCCGATGGTGTCGGCGGGCACGGGAAGGCGGTAGCTGGAGCGGATGTCGAAGCCGTTCTGCCACACGGACGCGAGGTTGATGCGCGAGAGGTCGAGCTTGGTGATGGCGCCGAGGAAACCATTGGAAATGTCGGTGGCGTTGGGCGTGGCGCGTTCGACCCGGCCCGTGTAGTCGTCGGGAAAGTTGAGCACGTCGGCAGTCGTGGGAGTGGAGACGCTATCGCGGCGCTTGGTCTCGAAGTAGTTCACCGTGAGCTGGAATCCCGCCATGAACCGTGGCCGGAGAATCACGCCGAAGCTCTTCGAGCGGCCGGCCTCGGTGCGCAGCAGCGGGTTGCCGCCGGAAATAAAGGTGGGGATCAAGGTGGGGGTTGCCGTGCCGCCCCGCCGCGGATCGGTGATGGACTGGTTGGAATTAGTCGTGGTGGTCGGCCTGGCGATGTTGGCCGCGGAGGTCGGCGTGAAGCCTTCCGTCAGCGAGGCGCGGAGCGTGACGTCGGGAATGATCGCGATGGAACCGGAAAGCGTGTTGGTGATCGTGTTGCGCGAATGGTTGGTGGTGTTCCAGCGGCGGCTGGCGCCGATTTCGGCCGCGTGAATCCCCCACTGGCGCCATTTCCGGCTGAAGACCGGAGCGGTGGTCTCGACGTAAACGGCCGGCGAGGTCTCGGACGACGGCGTGTAGGAAGGTTGCAGCGTCGACAGCCCGGTCGCCGCGGCCATGCCCGGTCCGATCGGGATGTATTGCGCGGTGCGTTGGTCGTCCCAGCGAATGTCGCCGCCGGTCGACATGCGCCACGGGCCGGCGGGCAACTGATGGAGATCGCCGACGAGGCGGAGGGCGACCTGGGCGTTGCGGTTATAAAACGAATTATGCCGATCGTAGATGAAGAGACTCGATTCGGTGGCGGCGCTGATCGGGTTGGTGTTGTGATCGGCGAAGAGGTTGTAGACCGCCCAGCGCGAGGCGAGCGAGGTGGGCGCGACGCCCGCCGGTGTGTCGGTGGTGCCGGCGCGGTTCAGGTACGTGCTAAGATTGTTCTGGGGATTATGCGCATCCGAGAAGAGGCGCTGGTATTGGCCCGAGACATCGAAGGTCCATTCCCAGTCGCGCCAGGTCTTGCCTTTGAAACCGAAGGTGAGGCGGGCGTCGTTGCGCGCCTGGAATGAACTCGGGTCGCGGATGTCCGGGGTGTCGAAGAGCACCGTGATCGGGATGCCCACGAAGCCGGGCGTGACCCCCGTGCGGAACGGGTTGAACGGATCGGTGGCCGTCATCGTGTGGGTCAGGAACTGCGGAAAGCTGTAATTCTGCCGCTGGTAGGCGACGTTGGACTCGAGGTAAAACGAGAGTTTGTCCTTGATGAACTCGTGCTCGAACTGGGCCTGAAACGCGTAGTTGTCCTGCGGGCGGTACAGCACGGAGCGGTTGTAGCGTGGCTCGAGATCGGCGGTGCCGGCGGTGGTCGTGAACGAGGCCGGCGTGAGCGCGGTGGCCGTCGCCGGGGTGAGGCCGTTGGGAATCGCGGCGTAGCGGGCGGTGGTGTTGCCGGGAATGTTGAGCCCGCCGGTCGCCGCGGAGATGAGGATGGTGCCGGGGGCGCCGGCGAACGCGCGAAGGGTGACGGTCTCGAACGGCGAGGTGCCGTTGGTGTTGCGAAAGGTGGTCGTGGGGCCATATTTCGCGTACGCCTTCTGCAGGTAGTCGCGCTGACCAAGGTAAACCGGCTCGCGCTTGCTGTAGTCGAGGGAGAGGGTGAGCTGCGACTTGCCGCCGTTAAACGTGCGGCCATCGAGGATGGTCGCGCGATATTCGGTGCCGCCACCCTGCGTGGAGGTGCCGAAATAGGTGGTGAGATCGCGCGTGCCATATTCCTTGCGCATGATGATGTTGACCGCGCCGCCGATCGCGCCGCCGCCGTAAATGGCGGACGCCGCCTCGGGCAAAATCTCGATGCGCTCAATCATGCCGAGCGGAATGCGGCTGATGTCGGGCCCGCCGACATTGCTGCCGGCCCCGAGCCGGCGGCCGTTGATGAGCACGACGGTCTGGGTGGTGCCGAAGCCGCGCAGATTGACCGCGGCGGTCGAGTAGGTCTGGCCACCGGAGACGCCCGGGTTGCCGACGGCGCTCTGGAGCACGTTGCCGTAATTGGTCGCCTCGGGCAGATTGCGGAAAAGCTCCTCCATGCTCGTCGCGCCCATGAGATCGATTTCCTTGCGATCGATCACGTTGTACGGGAGCGGCGCATCCTCGTCCGAGCGGAAGAGGCTCTTGTTATTGAGACCGTCCACCTTGTTCGTCGTGACCTCGAACTTGTCGAGGGTGACGGCCTTGGTGGCGGCGGCGGCGGAAGGGATCGGGGCGGTTTGGCAAAACGCCGGCGGAGCGGCGACGAGCAGGATGGCCGCGGGGAGGACGGCACGGAGCTGGGAGTGGATGCGAATGATGGGCATGGTGGGATTGGTGGAGTTCGGTAAAAAGGATAATGGCCGCCGTGTCACTTGATTCCAAGTTGGGCGAGCGCCGCGCGCAGCGCCGCCTCGTTCCAGCCGGAGGAGCGGTGGACAATGCGGCCATTCGCATCGATCAGGATGTTGGTCGGGCAGGAGTGGACGTCGTACGGCTTGAGGCTCGCGTAATCGGCGAGCACCGTGGTGCCGTATTTTGCCGGCCGGTCGCGGGATCGCGCTCGTAGCGCGGGCCGGCGAGCACGGTGGGAAACGTGAGCTTCGCGCCCGTCCAGATCGGCTCCGGGTTGAAAGCTAAAGTCGGCCGCGGATTGCGCCACGGTGCGATCAAGGGCGCGGATCTGGCTGTCGAAGACGAGCGGCTTGCCGTTGTTCGCGTCCGTCTGCACCAGGCGGCGGGCGAGGCCGTCCTTGCCGACGTAGAGTTTGTAGGTGATTGGATATCCGCCCTCGACCGCGAACTCGGCGCCGCGATACGATTCGCCCTCCCACGTCTCGTCGGGGAGCAGGCGCTTGCGGGGCGTCATCGGCAGCTCTTCGAACACTTTCGCTGTTGAGCCCGTCGCCAGGAGCACAAGGAGATCGTTGTGATACCAATGGTACCCGCCCGTGTCCGCGCTTACGGTGCCGGTCCGCTCGTAAGTCTTTTCCCTGACCGTGTAGATGGGCTGCCCGTCGGAGAGCGTGGTGTAGGTGCGTTGGCCGCCGCCTTCCTTCATCACGCTGCGAAAAAAATTCGGGCGCAAAAACGCGACCTGCGCAACGTCGGTGGCGGTCCGGGTGGCGCTGGTGTTCGTCCGCGACGCTTCACACCGGAAGCCCGACAGGGCCCGCGTCGCCCTCTCCACCTGCGCCAACAACCGGTCAACCGCCGCCGTGTCGTCCTGCGCCGACAGACGGAGCACCGGCGCCAGCAGGAGCGCCACGCGACACGCCGCCGGGAGGAGTTGTTTCTTGGTCGTCATGAGAGCAATGGCGGTCGCGGTTCAGCGCACCCAGCCGTGATATCGTTTGGGGAGATATTGGTGGGCGGTCTCCTTCCCGAGCGGGGCGAAGATCTTGGTGAACATCTCCCCGATCGCCCCACTGCGGAGGAACGCGGTGCCCTCGAGGGCCTGGCCAAGGGCCCGGGCCTTCGCCTCGCCCTCGAGCCCGGCCGTGTCGGCCAGCGCCCGCCGGCCGAAGGCGTCCGCGAGAATCGGTCGCGCGAGCCAGGAGGCGCGAAACCCCTCGCCGCAGGACAATTCAAACGGGTCCGGCAGCTCGTTCTCCATAATCAGGTGCAGCGCGCGGATCTGGCCCAGGGCACCCGCGGCGGGTTCGCGGGCGGTCGCGAGGCGCGCCGCGATCGCCTGCGCCGCCTTCGGATTGAGCGGCCGCAGATCGCCGAGATCGAAACGCGTGCCGGTGCGATGCGCCGCGATCATGGCCGCCAGCGCGTCGACCGCGGCGGCGTAGTCGGCGGCGGCCATCAGCTTCAGGGCCCGCAGGACCTGCAACTCCTGCAACGCCTCGCCGCGCAAGGTGCCGCTCGCGAGCAGCGCGTCGAGCTCGACGAGGGTGACCGTGTCGGGCTGGCCGTGTCCGCCCGCCCGCGCGTGCACGCCGTCGATGGCCGCCCGCCCGGCGAGAAATGCGAGGTAGCCGGTGCGATCGGTGGGATCGAGCCGGCGCACCTCCTCCAGCTGGTCGCGATAGAATCGCGTCACGAAACCGGCGGGCACCACGCCCAGGCCGTCGACCAGCGCCGCGGCGCGCGGCGCACCTTCGAGCCCGGCGGCTTTTTTCAGCGCCGCACCCAACACCGCGCCGCGCCGGCGCAAAGGCTCGAGATGCGCCCAGTAAGCCCGGGGATCGTTGATTTCGGGAAGGTAGGTGGTGCGCGCATACGGCAGGCCGTCGGGCGTCGCGAGCACGACGGAGGGGTACGTCTCGATTCCGTAGCGCTGCTGAAGCGCGCGGTACCGCTCCTTGCGGCCTGCGGGCATCTTCGACGTGGCGCGGCGCAGATCGTCGAGATCGACGAGGACAAAGTGCTTCCCGGCCTCGGCGATGAATTCAGGTTTCGAGGCGATGCGCTCCTTCAGCCACTTGCAGGGCGCGCACCAGTCGCTGCCGCCGAAATCGATCAGGAGATCTTTGCCGCTGCGGCGCGCCTCGGCCTGCGCCGGCTCAAACTCCTCGTGCCACGCCTCGGCTGCGGCCAGCGGAAAGGCGCCGGCCAGCAGGAGCAACGTACAAACGGACCGTCGGGTGAATTCTTTCATGGGATGGGAAAACGGGGCAACGGATCGGGAATCAGAGCGAGCCTGCATCCACTCCGGCGAAAAAGCGACAGGACATTGGGGTTTCACCCGGAGGAGTCATGTCGCACCCCGCGTTGTCCGGCGGCACGGCGGCGTCGTGCGCTGCGCCCTGCCGCTCAAGGGGCGCGTGCAGTACGTCTTCGGCGCTGGTTTAACCCGGCTACATCGCACCGCGGCAACCGCAACCGAAGGAATCGCACCGCTGGTCACTGAGGCACCAAGGCGCGGCAGGAAATCCCAGGCATCTTAACCACAGATGGACCCGGATAAACACGGATGGAGGCGGGAGAAGTTCCGGCTATCCGCGTCATCCGCGGGTAAATGTCTTGCCGACCCTTCTCTCGCTAGAATCGATCAACAATAAGCAACCTGACCCCGTTGGGCTCCTTCATCGGTGTCTTGTATCCGAGTGTTACTGACATGAGAGCTTCTCATCCCCGCGCCGGAGAAACGACGCGGGAGCGATTGGTTCGGCTGCGGGATTTGCGACGAGGTCTGCCGGGGCGGGTGGCGATTTCGAATCCGCCAG
>SXGU01469029.1_pt1 | contig 19175 bp, 6 predicted proteins | sample 3174531 | NCBI WGS metagenome assembly SXGU01 (sample SAMN11356863, study PRJNA531348) | freshwater metagenome | isolation source: freshwater sample F1-140 | place: China: Fuxian Lake, Yuxi | collected 2017-12-25 | reverse complement strand
TTTTTGCAAGATCCACGGCAACAGTAGTAGCATGCATTTTGGATTCCTCCTCGGAGTTGTAAGGTGCTGACACCCACGACCAATGAGCTTCAGCCGCGCATACAGTGCGCCAACAAAAGGGGGGAGTCCATCCCATCAGTCGACCTCGCTCCCTTCGGTCGCTGGACGCTGCGCGATAAAGCCGCGCAGCGCCGGTCATCTCCACGTTGGGCCTACCTAGTTGCCACTCGGCGAATGATTGCAAACATAAAACTAGTCCTCCTGTTGTTGAGCGTGGTGCTTGCAGGCGAAGTATCGGCAGACAATGGAAGTAGGCTCAATGGAACGTGGGTAGTTGATATAGCGGCAACGGAGCGCTCTGTATTGGAGACGGCTCCGCGAACGGATGCAAAAGAGATTGCACGAAGTTTCCTTGTGATGGGCAGTTACCTCGCTATCACTATGCTCGTGATCGAGGATGACTTTGCCACTTTTGCCGTGTACGGGGACGCAACCAAAAAGGGAAAACAGTTCAAGCTTATCTCGCAGAATCAAACAGAAAGAAAGTACATTGCGAGCGATAACGATTCGTCCAAAGGCGATCTCACAGTAACCGATCTGAGTAGCGAATACATACGAGTAAGCCAACGGAACGATCCGCTCGGACCTTTCGTGCTATGGAAACGCGCTTCACCTCAACCGCTACGAACAAGTGAGGCCCTGAATGCACACTTATCCACTTGGCAAGTGTCAGTGGAGAAAATCAAAAACCATCTCTTTTCCCAAGACATCGAGCAAACAGAAGCCGTACCCCCAAAGCGCTGGAGCGAAGATGTAGTGCTCCAAGATGGACGTCGGATCAAAGTCGAGCGAGAGGTCAGTTTCACGTTCAAGCATTCAATGGGGGATGCCGGAAGTGGTTTTTCAGTTTTCAAGAACAAGCTTAGTAACCACCGCCTACAGTTCAATCATCCGGATACTGGAAAATTCATTGACTGGCAAGGCGATCCATCTTTCACCCCTGTGCTCTTGGACTTGATAGATGGAGTTTCATACCTTGTCTTGTCGGCTCGACCTACCAAAGAGACAGAGCTCGTTTATGGCTGCACCGAATTGCCATTCATCTACCTGCAATACGATACAAAATCCAATGGCAAATGGCGGACAACTCCCGAAGATCGAGCGCCACGCGCTCTGAAGAGAGTCAATCTATCGTTCGTCGAAGAGAACAAACTCAAAAATCACTTGTCAGTCGAAGAAGTTCTGGAGACGATTGCTCAAAAGGAGAAAGCGTCCGATAGATTCATCCAGCGTGAAATCCCAAAGGACTATAGCGAGTGGCGCTATCTATACAAGAACAGCTATCGCAATGAGCGAAGGCGAGATGACTGCCGCCCCCCGCGCGCACCATTGGCGCAAATAGCGTTGCCAGCCCCGTTCGAAGGCTCACCGGAAATCCTTGAAACCACTGACTACACACCGGATCGCATAGCTATCGGCGATGATTGGTCGAGCTTTGTATTCGATAAAAAACGCGAGGGTGAATGCAAAAAGTTGTTCAGGCCCGCTGATCCCGACGATTACATACAAGGCCAGCGATTTGTTAAGGACAGCTCTGGGAAGAAACCAGCACCATATTCACGGACTGTCCAATTCAACATGGGAGTCAGGGTGCTTTGCGACGATAATGATGTTTGGTTTGTCACTCATCAGGAAGAGCCAGGGAAGATTGTCATCTCAAAATTCAGAGTCACCGGCGATTTGGTTTTCCGAACCAGTTTTCGCAACCCTGACCGGGTAGATGGTTTTATTGGCTACATCCGCGTCCCGAGTTTGCGATCAGAGGGCGGCTATCTGTATTTTGACTGGCTTGATTTTCGGGATATCAACCGTGAATGGCATATCAAACGCTGGTTGAAGATGCGAATGAAGGAGCCCGATATGCCCAACCCTGCGGTGCAGGGGACGCTGCGCGATAAAGCCGCACAGCGCCGGTTAGCTCTACGTTCGGCGTCACAGGCCATGGCGCGTTACAATTCCACTTGTTCCATCTCGGAGATCAATCATGAATTTCAGCATCGAATGCGAGGAAGAGGTTGATGGCCGCTGGATCGCTGAGGTTCCGCAGCTTCCTGGTGTCCTGTGTTACGGCAAGACAGCCGATGACGCCATGGCAAAGGCAGAGGTGCTTGCCCTTCGTGCCATGGCCGAGCGCCTTGAGCAAAGCGAGTCACGTCCCGTCGAGATCAACATCTCCCTTCCCCTCGCCGCATGAGTCATTGGCCGTCCGTCAAGGCCAAACGTTTGCTGGCGGCTCTATTTGGCATTGGGTGGAAGCTCAAACGGCAGTCCGGGTCACACCGCACCCTGTCGCGCGAAGGATGGCCCGACGTCGTCTTCGCGTTTCACGATGGCGAGGAAATCGGTCCGCGGATGCTTGCTCGTATCGCGAAGCACACTGGCATTACTCCCGGCGACTTGTAGGCCTGTCGGTATCCCCGGCGCCGCCGAACCCATCATTCCACCAAGCTATAGGGGTCATCTTCATTTAGTCGCTGAGTATCAGCCCATCAGGGGTGACCTTCTCTACCGGCCCCTTGTCAAATCAGCGCCTGCAATCGTGCCTTGAGCGCTGGCAGTTCGATACTTGTTGTCTTCCAGACGAGATCGACATCGACATCGAAATAGGCATGGACCAGGCGATTGCGCATGCCGACGATTGCGTTCCAGGGAACATCCGGCGCATCGTTGCGGGTCTCGTCGGAGACCTTACCGGCCATGCATCAGACGAACCCGGTCTTCAGGCGACATAGTGCACTACGGCATCGCGCAGAACCTGGTCGCGGAAATGACGACTCAATTCGCGCGGAGTTCGAAGATCGACAATCCGCCCGCCCATCATCGCGGAAAGTTCGGACTCCATTTCCGCCAGACCGATCAGTCCCGGCTCCATGCCGCCCTGGAATTCGACGAGAAGGTCGATGTCGCTGTCCGCATTCGCCGTGCCTTTCGCGTGCGAGCCAAAAAGCGAAAGCCTCCGGACATGGTGATCACGGCAGTAGTTTCGCCGGCTCTCGGGAAAAGGCAGGTCGGGCGCATTCATGGTGAAGCGATGATATAGGTTTCCAGCCTGTCCGAAAAGGCAGCGCCCGAATCAAAGAGATTTAGTCGCCAACCGCCTTGCTCTGCACTCTCTTCGCCGTATCACCAACGCCGACTTTTCGCAGCGACATTCCGGCAGTGACTAACGAAGCAACTGCCCCGCCGCTTCCCGCGCTCAAAACGCGCTGACGACGAACTGCAGGGTGACCTCGTAATTCCTCGGCTGGTTCGGCACTTTGGTGGCGCCGTAACCGAAGGTCAGCTTGGCGTAGAAATTCTTTCCCACCGCGGCGTGCATGCCCCAACCCACCCCCGTCAGGGCTTCGTGGGGGGCGAGGCTGCTGTTGGGTGCGCGGTAGGGTTTGACCCGTCCGTAGTCGGAGAAGAAGAAACCGGTGGCGCCCAGGCCGCCGGTATCGGCACTCGCGGTCAGCAGCGGGTGGTGCAGTTCGAGGTTCAGCGCCTGACCGGTGTCGCCCGAATAGACGCCCATCGGATAGCCGCGCACGCTGCCTTCGCCACCAATGAAAAACTGTTCGCTCGATGGCAGCAGAACCTGTTTGGTGGATTGCCACCACAGGTTGCCGCGCAGCGACAGCTTGTTGCCCAGATCGCGGTTGTGGCGCAGCGCGCCGCGATCGATGCGGAAGCCCTCGCGCTGGGTCACCCGCGCATGGCCGTCGGAACGGATGTAACTCGCAAACCACGTGGACTGGGGATCGAAGAGCTGTGCCTCGACACCCAGGTTGCGGTCTTCGGTATCGGTGCGCTGCAGCAGTACGGTATCGATCCAGTTGTAACTGCGCCGCTGCTTGCCGCCGGCAACGATGTCGAGCTGCCGCGAGGAATCGACGAGGGTCGGTTGCCGCAGGGAGACCACCCGGGCGGTCGATTCACCGGTGATCTTGAGGCTGGCGAGCGCGCCGTTCCTGATCGCCGTGCGGTCTGCGTAATAGCCGAGATTGACCCGGCCGCCCCAGGTATTGACCGGGAAGCCGTAGGTCACCGATTGGCTGTACTGGCCGGTGGCACTGGTCACCGAAAGACCGAGGTCGTCGCGAAACCCCAGCAGGCTGCGGTTCAGGTAGGAGATTCCGGTCCGCTCCTTTCCGGTGGCCGACGAACCGAGGGAATCCAGCGTGATCCGCAAATCGTGCCGCGGCGGCTCGGTCATCGCCACGCGCAGATCGGTGGTGGCGAAGCGTTCGCCGGGTTTCAGTTCCGCCCGCAACTGGGCATCGTTGGTACGGTTGAAGCGTACCAGCGCCGCCTCGAGCGTCGCCAGATCCATGAGGTCTTCGGGCTTCAGCCCCAGACGATCGGCGACATAGCCCTCGTTGGTCGACTCGTTGCCCTCAATCCTGACTTTGCCCAGACGCCCTTCGACCAGCCGGATCAGGACCACGCCCCCCGTAACGTCCTGCGGCGGGACCACCGCCTGGGCGGTAACGACGCCCTTGCGGCGATAGAGTTCGTTGACGCGGGCAGCCAGTTTCTGGAGGTCGGGCAAATTGAGTTCCCGTCCGCGGAATTCGGCGGCCACGGACTCCAGCTCTTCGGCGCTCAATATTTCCGATTTGGTAAAACGGATTTCGCGCACCAGAAAGCGCACCGCTTCGGGCCCGACCTGGCCCGCGGGGATTTCCGGAACATCGCGCCGCAGGGGCTCGGCGACCGGTTTGCGCCGCTCGCGTTCGAGCTCCTGGCGCCGCATCAGGTCGTCCATCATGCGCTGCTGGATCGCCCCGGGATCGGCGGCGGGCGGCACCACCGGCGCCTGCGCGAAGGCTTGCGCCATGAACAGCGCCGCGGCGGCGAGCGGCAGCCAGGTATGTCTCATCGCGCACATGCCGGGTCGTCTTCGGTCTGGCATTCGGTCGATACCGGCGTCCCGCTGAAGCTCACCAGCGAACCGCCCTGCCCGCCTTCTTCGCCGCCCGATGGAGCGGACGTCGGCAGATTGATCCGCGCCAGGGTGTCTTCGCCCTGCTGCACGGCGCTGATGCTCGGACCGGAGGCGGAGGCCACCTCGTGCGAGGGACTGCTGTGTATCACCATGGCTTCCGTGGTCAGGTGGTTGCCGCTCAGGGAGAACGCGAAAGGCGCGCCCGCCGTGTAAAGCTGGATGTCCGACGACTGCAGGCTCTTGTTGTGCTGATCCACCAGCAGCAGGGTCTGCGGGTTGGTGAAGGTGGCACGGTCGCCGATTATCGCATTGCCGATCGACAGCGTGCCGAGCGGGTTATCGACGGTGGCCGCCGCGGTCCAGAAATTGCCGAGGCTGAAGCCGCCGGCACCGGACAGGGTCAGGTTCACGTCGGTCGCCATGCCGCCGCCGAAGCCGGTGACGGAACCGCCCACCGGGCCGGAACCGCCATTGACCACGGCATCGATCACCGGGCCGGCGAGCTGCACCGAGGTGCCGGCGTTGACCACATCGACGTCGACGCCGGCCTGGCCAGCAATCGAGACGCCGGTCTGGCCGCTGACGCTGGCCAGGGTGACGCTACCGGTGGTCGAGGTGATGCTGACGGTCTGGTCGGGATTGATGCCGCCGGTACCGCTGCTGGTCACCGCATCGCCGGTAATGTCGCCGGTCGCACTGAGCAGCACACGGTCGCCGGCGGTGATGCCGACGATGTTGAGCGGGCCTTCGGCGGCGAGGTCGACCACGCCGCCGGACGTCGCTTGCAGATTGACCAGGCGCACGTCGAGCGGGTCGTCGCCAACACCCAGCGCGCCGGAAATCGTCAGCTTGGCGTTGCCCTGGTCGGCGATGATGTCGAGCCGCGTGTCGCCGTTGTCGAGGATGCGGCCCGCCGTGCTGACGACGCGGATCGCGTCTTCGGTGGTATTGCCGGTCTGGATGCCGGTGATGAGCGCGTCGCCGGTGGTTTCGAGGTCGATGGTACCGACATCGACGCGGATCTGCGCGGCGTCGCCCGCGACATACTTCGGATCGAGGGTTTCGCCATTGTCGATCATGCGCTGTGCGTCCTGCATGACCAGTCCACCCGCCCGCAGGAAGACGCCGGACGTCGTGGCGCGCACGTCGGCTTTCGGCGTCAGGGTCATCAGCCCGCCAGAAGCCATGCCGATCAAGCCCGGCCCACTCACAGCGCCGTCGATCAACATGTCGAGATCGGCGGAAAGCCCGATCGCGCCGCCCGCTAGCACGGAGCCGATGTTGAAGCTGCGCCCGGCCGGGCCGTTCAGGTAGACCGGCTGTGCGGCGCCAGTGGCGGCGGCGCGGATGCGACCATCCGGATTGACGCCGACATCGAGCGAATTGAGCGTCGTGCCGATGGAGCCGGTCGTGGCGGTGAGTTCCACGTTTTCGGCCAGAACGTTCAAATCCGATTCGCGCACAAGGTTGGCAGGAGGGATCAGCGGTGCATGCGCATCGAGAATCGAACCCTGCGCCACGAGTTTGGCGTCCTTGACCGAGAACAGGGTATCGACGTTCATGTCGCCCGCCGTCTCAATGATATCCACGTTTTCCGCCGCCCGCGCGATCAGCGTCGCGCCGTTCTTCAGGTCGATGCGCAACGGCCTGACCGTTGCTCCGGAGCCCGTGTCCGGAACAAAGCCGATGCCGCCGTTCGCCGCCTCGAGCACCAGGTTTCCGGTTTGCACGGCGGGCGAACTGTCGCTCACATTGACGATCGAGCCGCGCACCTTGATGCGCGCCTCACCCGGAACGTTGATGGAATCGAGACGGGCATCGCCCAAGGAAGCGAGGAAGGCATTGCCGTTGTCGGTTCCGGCGGCGGGAGCCGCAGTGACATCGGCGTTGAGCGCGGTTGCGGCGTCGAAATTCACCGGCTTGCGGCGCAACACTTCGATGACACTGCCGGTATTGACGATATCCGAGCGCTCGGCCGCTGCGAGCGCAACCTTCATCGCATCCGTCAGGCAACCCGCGCCCACCGAGCATGACGGGTCCACGTTGTAGGGCACCGTCACCGCCGCTTGCGTTTCACCGATGGCCTTGCCGGCCGACAGCGTAACGTTGCGGCCCTGAACGTTGGCGCTCTTGAGCACCGGGTTGGTATTGGTGATGTCCTTGAGCATGCCCGGACTAACCGAGATGGCCAGTTCCCGCTCGGTCCATGAGGAGCCCTTGAGGATGTCGGTCTTCTCGGTCGCGGTCGCGGCGTATTTGAAGCCCGCCGCATACGCGCCACCGTTGTAGGCACCGGCCGTGGCATTCAACTGATGGTAGCGGGCCGTGCGATCGGCCTCCAGTTGCGTGATGCCGGCGGCGCTCATCTTCGCCGCCAACAGCGCGGCGCGCTCGGCGGCGGTCACGGCATACACAAAGCCGGGATCGTACGAAGCGCCGCCATCGCTCTGGCGCTGGCGCGTCTGCCAGTACTGGACATACTCCAGGGTCTTGCCGTTCTCGAACGAGAGCAGCGTTTGCGCCTTCTTGTCGTCGTTGGCGGTGGTGCTGGCGCGCAAGCCGATGGAGTCCCAGTAGTTTTTGAGCTGAGTCCAGGTCCGCGTGTCGATCTGCTCGTTCGGGTTGTTGTCGATGATGCGCCCCGGTGCGACGAGCTTCACGTCGCCGCCGGCGGACACCACCGTATTCACCAGCAGATCGCCGCCCGAGTTGCCCGACCAGGCATTCGCCACGATGCCGATGGCGCCCCGCGCGGCAGCCTTCAGGCCGTAGTAGGCCCGTTGCGCAAGGTCTTCGGCGAAGCCCACGTTGATCGTGAGCGGGTCGGCCAGCGAGCCGATCGATCCGTTCTCGGAAGTGAGATCGACGCGATTCCCCTGAAGGAGGTATCCGGTCGATGCGGCCTCGATGTTTCCTTCGGCGCTCAGTACGACGCGCCCGATCGAATCCAGCGCGTTACCGGTCGCCGTAACCGTTCCCAGCGTGAGATCGCCGTTGGTCTGATTCACGACCACGTCGCCATGCGCGGCGGTGGCGTTCAGCACGCCGCCAAGCGCTACCTGCACCGGCGTTGCTATCTGGGTAGCGAGGTCGACAGACCCGATGCCGCCCGACGCGCGCATATTCAGATTGGTGGCCGTGACCAGCGCGCCGGCGGCGCCTTGCAGTATCGACTGGTCGGCGCGCACCAGGGCGGCGTTCGATCCCGGGTCCACGCCGGCGGTAATGGTCGTCGTCCCGACCTTGTTGTTGATGGCGCCGTTGAGGACGACGCTCGACCTGGAATTGACGGTGACCGTACCGGTATCCGCGCCGATGAACTGGATCTTGATCGGATTGTCGGCCTTGAGCGAATACGGCGTCACGGTCAGGTTACCCTGGGTTTCCGTCCATGCCGAGTAAGTATTCTGGAGGACGCACAGGGTCCACCAGTTGCAGTCGCTCCATTCCTTGGTCTTGACGAATGTCTTGCTCAAGGTAACCGGGGCATTGGGCGTATCGACGATGACCGTGCCGATCTTGCTTACATCCTTCTGCAGATAGGTGCCATCGTCCAGCCGCTTGTTGGAGGTGACGAACGGTCCGGACTGGGATACCACGGTGGCGCCGGTGGGAACGTTGGTGCTGCTTATGCCCAGCAATGTGACGCCCGTGTAGACCCAATCGGTCTCGGTCTTGCTGCTGACGGCGTTGGTCCAGACGTAGCGCAGGCCGGCCTGCGGTGCATAGTGCCCATTGCGGCTGTCAGTCTGGCTGGTGAGAACGCCGGACGTGCCGGTAGCGGCACCGGTGTAGCTAAGCAGAGTGTCGACGGTGCCGTTGGCGTTGAAACGCTCGGTAGTCTGGACCACCTTGACGCCGCCGGTATCACGGGTGATCACTGAATGAATTGCGGTGGCGTTGTTGCTGGAGTCCACCCCTTGAATATCGGTGATATCGATCTTGCCTGCTGTGCCGCGCCCGGTGCCGGTCGGGTCGGCGCCGGTATCCAGATTGCCGAGTGCCACCGGCACATCGCGCGGGTTGGTGATCTTGATCTGACCGAAGCCGTCTAGCACCTTGAGCGTACCCGGGCTGCTGCATCCGCTGCCCACGGTGCAGGTGTTGATGATCTGGCCGTAGAGCTGGATGTAGCCGCCCTTCACCGCGGCGGCGTCGACCACGTAGCGGCCCTTGGCGGGATCGTAGCTGGCGGCGATGTTGTCGGTGCCTTGCGCCAGCAGCGAATACAGCCCGCTGGTGTTGCGGCCGGCGGTCTTGGCGTAGGCGTAGTCGTCTCTTGCGAACTGTTCGGTCACGGTCAGCCGGTTCAACCCGGCGTCATAGCTGACCGAGCCGCCACGATCGTTGGCAAATGACGTGGCCTGGGAAACCACCGTGGCATCCGGTGCCACCGGGGCGACGGGCAGGGTCATGCCGGGAATCAAGGTGTGGAACGCATCATAGATGCTCTTCATCACGTTGTAGGCGGCAAGCTTGGTGTTGTAGTCGGCAAGAAGTTGCGGGTAAGCCAGGTAGTTCAGGTAGCGCTGCCGATAGGTGTCGACCGTCCCCTGTGCCAGCCCGAGGCTGGTGGCCGTTCCCGTCAGCGTCGATGCTCCGGCGGGCAGTGTCAGGTTGTAGGAATCGATACCGCTCTGGACGGTGCCGTTTATGTTCAGATAGCGGGCGCTGATGAAGACGTTGCCGTTGGAAACGATGCCCGGTCCCGCCGCCGTGGCGGAGTGCTGACCCTGCGTGTTGTTGGCCGGATCGCCGGCGATATGGTCGAAACCATCCACGTAGCTCTGCACGAAGTCGCCGTTGTCGGCCTTGATGTCCACCGACGCGGCGCGAATGTTGCCGCCGACATAGATGCTGCCGGCTTTGCTGTGCACCTTGACCAGGCCCAGCGTGTTGCTCACGTCGCCCTTGAAGTCGATGCTCGGCGCCAGACCCGGAATGTTGGTCGAACCGGCAGGGTCGTAGTTGGCCGGGTTGTAGTTGCTTTCGACGATGATCTGCGGCGTACCGGCGCCCTGGTTGTCGCGGGTCTGGATGTTGGCGCTGGTGAAGTTGGCCCCACCGCCGCTCTTGTTGATGCGGTTGATGTCGTCCTTGTTGTTGACCGAAACGTCGTTCAGCGTGACCTGGCCGCCGCTGGAGTTGTCCACCGTCAGGTTGCCGAGCACCAGGAAGTCCGGCGTGTTGTTGGTGATCCGGATCTGTGCGTCCCCCGGCGCCTTGAGTTGCCCGCTACCGGTCAGATTGTCGCCCTTGACGCGGATGTTGCCCAGCCGCGCGGTCACGTCATTGACGCGGACGAAGTCGGCGGACGGTCCCTTGGGAGCACTGTCGCTGAGTGTCGGATACTGATTGCTCAGGCTGGCGGCCTGGGCGGTGTAAGAGGTATTCACGGCCGGATCGAATTTGGCGAAATTGGTCTGCAAGGTGGTGACCGCCGCGCCAATAGTGCCTATCTTCGGCGTGTTGTTTCCGACAAGGGTGTTGATGCCCGTGACCTTGGCCTGGTCGGTGCTGTAGTTGGCACTCTCTGTGTCGGTGGTGGCCCACGCCACCTTCAGTTCAGCTTGTTTGGCGGCAATCGTGGTGAGATCGCTGTGCAACTGCTGCGTCTTTGTCTGTAGCGCGCTGTTGTTGTCGGCGATCTTGCCTAGCAGCTCGCTGATGTCGGATGAATTACGAGAGATGGTATCGAGATCGGCTGCGGTGCGCCCGGTCTTGTTCGACAGGTTCTTGATCTCCGCCGACTTGACCGCGATCTGCGCCTGGTAGCCGGTGTTCTGGGTATTGATCTGCGCCTGAAGCGCCGGGATGCCGGTGGCACTCCCGGCGTCGGTGAGCGTGGCCGCGTCCGTGATCTTGTTGTTGAGCTCAATGTATCTGGCGTCGGCGGTGTTCTTGAGGCTCAGCGCCAGCAGGTCCGTCTTGATAGCAGCGTTATTCGTGGCAACGGTACTGTAGTCGTTCAATACCGTGCCCACCGTGCTGCTTGCGCCCGCGTTGGCCGGATCGCCGGTCACCGGGGTCTGGTCGGTGAGCGCCGAACCCGCGTTCAGCGCGATCTTGGCGGCTTCCTGCTGCTTGGCACTGGGACCGTTGAAGGAACCGACGACGAGCTTGCCGGCGACCATCTTCGCCAGCCCCAACTGCACCAGCTGGAACTGGAGGAAATTAATCTCGGCATTGTAGGCATTCACCGCCACCGTGTCCCCGAAATACTGTGCCACGAGGCGTTGCAGCAGGTTGATCCGGTCGATGATGCCGGTGCCGGCTTCACCCGGCGTTACGGAATAGCTGATCTTGCCGACGGTAGTCGGCACCAGCTTCCACAGCACCTTGGCGGTGCCGCCCGCCACGGCGCTTGCGACCTGATTGCCGTTGGCGTCGTAATACTGGTAGTGCGGAGTCGACACCGAATTGCCGCTGGCATTGATGAGCTGGGCGTTGAGGTCGAGGGATGCCGAGCGGTGGAGCCCGGTGAGCAGGCTGCCATCCACCTGGACATTGGCCGTGCCCCTCGTCGACGTGGTGCCGCCGCGGATATCGAAGGAAACATCGCCGCCGCCGAACAGATTGCTCACGCCGCTGGCGATGGCGGCGGCGGTTTCACGGTAGATGTCCTTGCCGATGCCCGAAGCGGTGGCGTTAACCGTGCCCTTGTCGGCGCTCAGGTCGATATCGCCGGCAGCCATGAGGTTGCTGGTGCCGAGAATGCTCACATCGGCGTTGTCGACCACGGTGGTTCGCGCATCCGGGGCGGTCGGGATCGGAATCGCCGTCTTGTTCCACAGGTTGACCGTGGACCGCGCATCGATGCGGGTGGTTTCTCCCGAGGAACTCTGCCCGCCGGCGATCTTGATCCGGCCGTCGTCCGCCAGCAGCAGCGCGCCGCTATTCACCACGGCCTGATTACTGCCGACGAACTTGGCATGGGCGCTGCCGTCGGGAGCGCCGGCCAGGCCGTAGGTATCGGCCGCCGCGCGCGCCTCGACATCGACCTTGGCGCGCGCGCCGGCATTGATGTCGCCGAGGTCGCTGATGACGCTGGAACCGGTGCCGAAGCTGACGGTCGCGTTGGACTGATCCACGGCGTGACCCGAGCGATCCGAATTGATCAGCGAATCCGCCTTGGCAACGGCCAGTACGCCGCCGGAATCGAGCTTGGCCTTGTCGCGGATGGTGAGTTCGTTGAACGCGTCCATGTTGAAACTGCCGTCGCCCACGGTTGGCGCCAGGACGTGAATCTGCGCGGCATCGCCGACACGCGCCGTGGTGTTCTGCGTGACGTGCGACTCGCTCTTGCCGGCCGGCGCGCCGATGATGCCGCCCGAGCCGGCGCGAACGTTCCAGCGCGCATCGTCGCCATTGGCGCCCAGCCAGTCCTTCTCGACCTTGTTCTCGGCCTTGATGTCGACGTGGTTGGCCAGTACCCGGGCGGCATTCGCTACCTCGGCCAGCACCGTGCTGGTCACCGAATGGCTGGCATAGGCGCCGCTTGCGCCTGCGACCGAGGCGTTGACGCTATCCACTTCGCCATTGAAACGATTGGTGTGAGCGGCGTCGACGGCGAAGCTGCCGACGTTGATCTGATGGCTGGCATCCCCTGCGCCGACCGACGCGATGGTGTTGCTGGTGCTCGTGGTGTTCGCCGCCGCTGCGGAGCCGGCAATCAGGCCGCCGCTGCCGGCAATCGCCGTTGCAAAATTGTCGTCCGTGCCGCTGGCGCGCACCGCCAGGCCGTCGCCTGCGACGGTGACGTTGGAACCCAGCGTGGCGCGGGTATCCGTATCGCTGCCGGCGCTGGCAATGCTGGCGCCGACGGCGACCACACCGACAGCGATGCCGGAGGCGGAGGCGTACTGTTTCGTATCCGTTTCGGCACTGACCGTGACGTCGCCCGTGAGCGTGCTGCCGCCGCCAATAGTGGCGTGGGTGCGGCTGGTGTTGTTCATCACTGCCACCGCCGCGCCGAGGCCAATGATGCCGCCGGCGCCGGCGACCGCAACGACCTTCGAGCCGTTGACGTCGAGGTTTTCGGTTCTGGCTTCGACCTTCAGATCAACGCCGGCCTCGACCTGCGCCGATGCACCCGTAAACGCCTCGGTGGTGCTGTTGACCACCCCGACGCCGAGCGCACCGCCGATGCCGACGAAGCCGCCGGCTGCGCCCGCCACCTTGATGTCGAGCTTGACCTTGTCGGTCGCGGAGACCGTGACATCGTCTCCCGCCTTGACCGTGCTGCCGCCGCCGATGTAAGCGCGGGTCTTGTCGAGCGAAGCCGCGGACGATTCGTTCATCTTCGATGCCACGCCCAGGCTGCCGATGCCGCCGGCGACATCCGTCTTCATCCCCTGCACGTGTTCGGAACTGCCCAGCTGACCGCTGACCTCGTCTTTGGATATCTGGCTATCGACCGATGACGCGGTATTGCCGCCGCCGCTCGGGTCGCTCAGGCCACCTTGGGAGTCCGCATCGAGTTTTGCGCCGATGGTGACCACCGACACCGCGCCACCGATGCCCACCGAAAGCCCGCCGCTGGCGGCGATGGCCGACGACTGCACATCCTTGGTCGACGCCGCGCTGACGCTCAGGTCACGATCCGCATCCACCCAGGCTCCATCGCCGATGTAGGCGGTCGTGGTATTGCGCACGATGTTGATTTCAGCCGTGGCACCGACGCCGGCGTATCCGGCCAGCGCCACCGTGCCGCCACCGCCGCGTAGCGTCACCGCGTCGGTCGCGCTGACGACGACATCCTGTGCCGCGCCGCTGCGCGTCTGGTTGACACGGGCGTTGTTGCCGATGAAGGCCTCTGTCTTCGATTCGACCACCTTCACACCAACCGCGCCTGCCACGCCGGCAAGGCCGCCGGCCGCGCCGCTGACGGTGACGCTGGTGATTTTCTCGGACGAGTCGGCAATGACCGCCGTGGTGCCCGTGGCATTCAGGGTTGCCGCGTCTTCGACATAGGCCTTGGTCTCGTTGGCGATGACGCCGACCGACACCGCGCCGCTGACGCCGACCAGGCCGGCGACGGCGCCGCTGACGGTATACAGGTCGATTGCCGAACGCTGCTTCGCAGTGACGCGAATGTCTCCCGTGGCATCGATGTCGGCATTGGCGCCGATACTGGCAAAAGTCTTGTTGCGGATCACGTCGACGCCGGCCGCGCCGCCGACACCAGCCCCACCGGCAAGCGCCGCATTGACGGTGACGTTGTAGACATCCTCGCTCGAATCCGCCGTGACCTCGATATTGCTGGCCTTGACGTCGGCATCGCCGATACGCGCGGTGGTCTGCTTGGTCACGATGCCGCTGTCGATGGCGCCGGAGAGGCCCATCGCACCGGCGCCGGCGAAGGTGCCGCCGACCTGCACCATGAGGGTATTGTCGGCAGCGCGGACGCGCACCGAGCGATCAGCGCCGACCGCACCACTCATATTGATTTGCGCCCCGTCGCCGATGCTGGCTTCGGTCACGGAGCTGATCACGTTGGCGGTGGAGGCGCCGGTCTGGGACCTCCCCCCGGCCACGGCCACGCCGACCGTGGCTGTAATCATTTTTTCGTTGTTGATGGCAACGACGGACAAGCCCTTGACCGTCTCCTCGCCCTTGGCGCCCAAGCCACCGCCGGCACCCGTGTCGCTGCCGTCCGATGCCTTCGCCGCCGCCGGATCAATGGTCTTGCCGCCGACGTTGAACGATGCACCGCCGCTCACGCTGCCATCCGAAGTTCCATCCCGATCAATGTCGGCACTGCCGCTCTGACCCGCGGGAAGCGCCGGCATTGCGCCCGGCGTCGACGAGATTGCACCGGTGTAAACATTGGTGCCTGCCGCGTTGCCGCGAGCATTGATCTGCGAGGCACCGGAAACATAGGCCCGCGTCTCGTTGGTCACGACATTGGCGCCGACGTTGAGGCCGACACCCATGCCGCCGGCGCCGTTGGCCACCGCGGAAACCGCCACGACCAGCGTGTCGTCGACCGCCGATACCTTGACGTTGCCGTCGGAATCGACCACCGCAGTATCGATGAAAGCCTCGGTGGTGTTGTCGACCACGTTGGCCGAAATCACCGCGCCAGCCGCACCCAAGCCGGCACCGCGGATGGTGACCCCGGCGCCGACGACATTCTCGGCAGACCGGGCGACCACATCGACGTTCTTGCCCGCGGCAACATCCGCCCCGCTGGCGATGTAGGCCTTCGTCTCCTTGCTCAAGGCGTTGACGTTGATCACGCCGCCTATCGACGCCCCGCCGGCCACGCCGCCGGCACCGGCTACGGTGACGATGTTGCTGGCGCTGTCGGCGGTCACGGCGACCGACTGGTTGGCGTTGCGAGCGCTGTGCCGGTTGATGTCCGCATCGCCGATATAGGCCGCGGTATCGGACGTGACGACGTTGACCACGACCGACCCACCGGCCGCCACGCCGGCGGCGCCACTGCCGGTGATGCCGGTGTTGAACACATTGTCCTGGGTCGTCGCGCCGACGGTGACGGTCTTGCCGGCATCGACTTCGGCGCCATCGGCGACAAAGGCTTCGGCGGAATCGTGCAGCAGCACGACACCGACGGTACCCGCCACACCGGCGAAGGCGCCAACGGCACCGGCGCCCGCCGAAACCACGGCCAGCGTCTTGTCCGCAGCCGTCACGATGACGTTGTCACCGGCCTTGACCTGCGCACCGCTGCCGATGAAAGCCATGGTGTTCTTGAGCGGAGGCGGCGTCGTGCCTTTCAGATCGCCCGCCACGCTTTGCTTGCTGGTCCGGTTGGCAATGTCCGACTTCACATCCTTGACGTGATCGGAACCGCCCAGTTGCGTGCTGACCTTGTCTTCCTTGATCCGGCTGTCGACCAGCGACCCGGTGGCGTCGCCATTCAGTCCGCTCTTCGCCTCGCCGTCGAGCAGCGATCCCACGGAGATGATGGAGACAGCGCCGGCGACGCCGACCGCCCCGCCGGATCCGGCGAAGGTAGTCGAATTGACGAGCTTGTCGGACAGAGCCGCAACCTTCACGTCATGCACCGCAGTAATTTCCGCACCACTATCGATATGGGCCGAGGTGGTGTTCAAAACGATTGTTGCATCGACCGTGCCGCCGACCCCGACCAGGCCGCCCGTCACCGCACCGCCGACACTGATCACGCGGATCGTGTCGGTCGCATTGACGTCTACTTCATCAGCCGTGACGATGCTGTTCTTGCCGATATAGGCATCGGTGTCGGACTTGACGACCTTGACCCCGAACGCCCCCGTCACCCCGGCCACGCCACCCGCGCCGCTGACGGTACTGGTGACCAGGTTCTCTTCCGAAGTCGCGCTGACTGCGGTATTGCCGCCGGCATTCAGCGTCGTCCGGTCGGCCAGGTCATCCGATCCTTCGACATAAGCCTTGGTCTTGTTGGCGATGACGCCCACCGAGAACGCACCGCCGACGCCGGCGATGCCGCCGGCAACGGCGACGGTATTGACGTTCAGCAACGAGTTCTGTCGGGCATTCACATCGATGTCGCCGGTAGCGTCGATATTCGCGCCGGCGCCGATGCTGGCGGACGTCTCATTGGCGATGACATTGACGCCGACCCCGGCACCAACCCCGGCTGCGCCGGCAATGGAGACATTGGCGGTCAGGGTAAAGATTTTCTCGCTCGAATCCGCCGTCACCTCGACATCGCTGGCCTTGACATCGGCATCGCCGATGCGGGCCGTGGTTTTCTTGGCCACGATGCCGGTGTTGACGGTTCCGCTCACCGCGGCCGCACCGGCCCCCGTGACGGTACCACCCGCCTGCACCATGAACGTGTTGTCCGTAGCACGGACGCGGACCGACGGATCGGTCGCGGCGGCGCCGCTCATGTTGATTTGCGCCCCGTCCTTGATGCTGGCCTCGGTCTCGGAAACGATCACGTTCGCCGTCGCCGCGCCGGTCACGGCGGCGGCACCTGCACCGGCGACGCCGATGGTCGCGGTGATTACTTTTTCGTTGCCCATGGCGAGGACCGACAGGCCCTTGACCGTCTCCGTGCCCTTGGACCCCAGTCCACCCGAAGCGCCGGCAATCGCATTGCCGTCGGCGTCTTTCGCCGCTCCGGGATTGACCGTGCTCTGCGTGCCGCTACCGGTCTTGGTGTTCAAGGTTGCGCCGTTGCCGACATTGCCGTCGGTGCTTCCGTCGCGGTCGATGTCGATGTCACCGCTGCCGCCGCCGGGCACCGCCGGCGGCTTCTGCGCCGCGGTGGCATCGGCGATGGTGCCACTGTAGACCTCGGTGCCGGCGACCTTGCCGCGGGCATTGACCGCCGAATTTTCCGAGACATAGGCTCGCGTCTGGCTGGAAATCACATTGGCGCCGACGATGCCGCCGACCGCGGCCGCACCGGCGCCATTGCCGACGGCCGAGAGGGCCACGACCAGCGTGTCATCGACGGCGGAAACACTGACGTTGCCATCGGAGTCGACCGTGGCTCCGGTACTCTTGTCGGCATCGCCGCGCGCCGCGCCGATGAAGGCCTCGGTGACATTGGCGACGACATTGACTTCGGCCACCGCGCTGACCGCCGCAGCACCCGCGCCGCCGAACGAAGCACCGACGGCGACGACATTCTGCGCCGACTCGGCCGCAACCTTGACGTTCTCGTCCGCCGCCACGTCGGCGTCGCGCGCGATGTAGGCCTTGGTGCGCTTGACCAGGGTGTTGACGTTGAGCACGCCGCCCACCGCCGCGGCGCCGGCGCCGTTGCCGGCACCGGCCACGGCCACGAGGTTGCTGCTGCTGTTCGCGGTCACCGCCACCGATTGCGTGGCGCTCGCCGCATCCATGGCGGCATCCTTGTTGATGTCCGCGGCACCGATGTAGGCGGAGGTGTCGGACGAGACGACGTTGACCACGATCGAACCATTGACCGCCGCCGCGCCGGCGCCGGCGCCGGTGACGGCGACGTTAAACACGTTCTCGCCGGTCACCGCATTCACGGCAACCGTCTTGCCGGCATCGACCTTGGCGTTGTCGGCGATGAAGGCTTCGGCCGAATCGTGCAGCAGCACCACGCCGAGCGTACCCGCCACGCCGGCGGCGCCACCGCCGGCACCCGCGCCGGCCGCAAGGATCGCCAGCGTCGTGTCCTTGGCGGAAACCGTGACGTTTTCACCCGCCTTGACCTCGGCGCCGTTGCCGATGAAGGCCTGGGTGTTCTTGAAATCAATCGGCGCGGTGCGGCCGACATGGCTGCTGATTGCCATCTTGCTCGCCTTGCCGTCCAGCACGCCCTTGGTTTCCTGCGACTGCGCCCCACTGCCCAGCAGGTCGCCGACGGAACTCGTGGTGGTCAGGTCGTCGGCCTGCTTCTGCGTTGTCGTCGGGTTTCCGTTTTCATCCTTGGGGCTCAAACCGCTGGTGGCTTCACCATCGAGCAGGGATCCCACGGAAATAACCGAAATGCCGCCGGCGACGCCTGCCGAGCCGCCACCGGCCCCGGCAAAGGTCGCGGAATTTACGTATTTCTCGGACGACGCATCGACCTTGACGTCCTTGACAGCCGCCACCTTGGCGTTGTTGCCGATATAGGCGGACGTGGTGTTGAGCACCACCGTGATGTCGGCTGAAGCGCCGACACCCGCCGCGCCGCCGCCGGCGCCGACACCGCCGACGCCGACGGTGATGATCTTGTCGGTGGCCTTGACGTCGACGCTCTGCCCCGCCGCGTTGTAGGCCGCATTCTGGTTGACCTTGGCGTTGTTGCCGATGCCTGCTTCGGTCTTCGACACCACGACCTTGATCGACGCCGCGCCGCCGACGCCGGCCGAGCCGCCACCGGCCCCGGCCACCGTCACGGTATTGGTGTTCTCGACCGAGTCCGCATGCACCGCCGTGGTCCCCGAGGCATTGGTCTCGGCGTAATTGCCGATCTTCGCCTTCGTCGTGCTGGCATTGACGTTCACCGCGATGGCGCCGCCGACCCCGGCGCTGCCGCCACCGCCGCCACCGCCCGTGAGCAGCGTGGTGGTAGCCAGGTCGCTGGCCTCGACGCTGAGATCGCCACCGGAAACATTCACCTTGGCGGCGCTCGCCGCGTCGGCCGCATCCTCGATATAGGCCTCGGTGGTGTTGCCCAGGCCGACGCCGCCCAGCGAGGCACCCACGCCGGCGCTGCCGCCGATGGCGAAGCCGAGCGTGCCGGAAA
>SXGU01475448.1_pt1 | contig 19176 bp, 31 predicted proteins | sample 3174531 | NCBI WGS metagenome assembly SXGU01 (sample SAMN11356863, study PRJNA531348) | freshwater metagenome | isolation source: freshwater sample F1-140 | place: China: Fuxian Lake, Yuxi | collected 2017-12-25 | reverse complement strand
CGTGCCTGTGGACAACCTCGCCCGCCGGTCCCGCCCCAGCGCCCGCGCCAGATCCGCCGGCCGGTCGGCCTGCACGAATCCGCGCCCGCCGCGGCGGCGCCCGGCGGCCTCCTCCATATCCTCGGCCACGGACCGCCACAGGGCGTCCCGCTCCTCGCCGGCGGCCGCGGCCGCGCTGTCGTCCCGGCTTAGCATTGACCGTCTCCCCATTGAGAACAGATAGGGAACACGCGAGGCGGGTCAACGGGCAAGGATGAGATGCACGACCCTCGGACGTTGGGCGAATTCCCCTACCGGCGGGTGCGGGTGAGCTGCGTGTGGTGCCCCCGGCGGCGCGGGGAGTACGACACGGAGCGCATGGTTGCGCGGCTCGGGGCCGGGGCCAGCCTGGAGGAGGTCCTGCTGTTGGTGACGCGGTCGGGCCCGAGGCCTAAGGGATGGCTTGTCAGGGGCCGTCGCAGTACGTGCCCTGGTGCTGGGCCGTCCTCGACGACCTCTGGCACAGGCGCCCGCCGGACCGTCGTAGGCTCAAATCTACCACTTGGTACTCATCCACGAGGTCCGTAGAGGGCGGGGAGCGGGCTTTGGCATCCGTCCCCGAAGCGGTCGTTCGTGCGATGGCGATCTTCATAAGCCTCTGGCAAGGCAGGAGGTTGGTCACAGCCCCGCTACCGCGCTAGTCTCGACCCATCATGGAACTGAAATGGCTCGAGGACTTCGTCAGCCTCGCCCGCACCGGCAACTTCTCGCGTTCAGCCGAGGAGCGCCACGTCACCCAATCCGCCTTTAGCCGCCGGATCCAGGCTCTGGAGATCTGGCTCGGTGTGGCCCTCATCGACCGCAGCACCTATCCGACCTCGTTGACGCCGGCCGGCCGGGAGTTCCGCGAGACGGCCGAGGAAGCCGTGCGTATGCTCCACGGCAGCCGCGCCGCTTTGCAGGCCAGCGCCCAGCCGAACAAGCAGACCGTCGCGGTCGCGGCGCTTCACACCCTGGCTCTGAGCTTCTTCCCGGGCTGGTTCCGCCAGATCGAGGCCCGGACTGGTCCCCTGAGTAGCCGCCTGCTGCCCGACGACTTCCACACCTGCATCCAGGCCGTTGTAGAAGGCGGGTACGACTTCCTGCTGACCTTCAACCATCCGAGCGTGCCGATCTTGCTCGACCCGGTGCAGTTCCCACACTGGGTGGTGGGGGCCGACAGCCTTGTGGCCGTACGGAGCCCGACGCCGACGGACGCGCCATTGCCGCTCCTGAGCTACGCGCAGAACTCCTTCCTGGGCCGCGTGGCGACGTTCGCACAGGCGCAGGCCGGCGGGCCGCCCGCGGCGGTCGCCCACACGAACGAAAACGCGATGGCCGAGGCGCTGAAATTCATGGCCCTGGAGGGCCATGGGCTGGCATGGCTACCGCGCAGCCTCGTCGGGCACGAGCTGACCGAAGGCAGGCTGATCGCGTTGGGCGAGGCAATGCCTCTTGAGGTGCGCCTCTACAGGAATGCCGGTCATCGCCGCGCCGCTGTGTCAGCCGTCTGGGAGGCTGCAGAAGCCGTCGCCGCAATTATGCAAGATCGGAATAGGTCGGACTGAGACGGCATTGGACCCGCCGGTGCAGGCCACGCATCCTGCCCTCACAGCAGGAGGTCACGATGCTCGGTGTGCTAGGTGGGATGGGTCCGATGGCGACCGTCGATTTCATGGCGAAGGTCGTCCGCAACACCCCGGCTGCTTGCGACCAAGACCATATCCCAATGGTTGTGTGCTCCGCCTCGGACATCCCAGACCGCAACGCCGCACTCCGTGGGGAGGGAGCCGATCCGCTTCCTGCCATGCGTGACGCCCTGCGGCGGCTTGAGGCTGCAGGTGCGACCTGCATCGCCATACCCTGCAACACCGCCCACATGTGGCACTGCGCCCTCCAGTATGCGACGCCTGTCCTCATCCTGCACATCGTGGACGCCGTGACCTTCGAGCTGACCGCGCGGAAGGGTGATTGCATCGGCGTCCTGGGCACGACCAGCACCATCGAAGGCCGCCTCTACCAGGAGCGGCTTTCCTACAAGGGTCTGTCCTGCCGGGCTCCCGACGCGGCCGGACAGGAGGAGGTGATGCGGGCGATCCGGCTGGTGAAAGCCGGCCAGCTCGCCGAGGCGACGGAGATCCTGCAGGCGCAGGCCGAGGCGCTGGTCGCCGCAGGTTGTAGCCAGGTTGTAATGGCCTGTACCGAGATCCCAGTGGCACTCGCTTCGGCCGAAGGAACGTTGCGTACGAAGCTGGTGGACGCGACAGAGGCGCTCGCCCGTGCTTGCGTGCGCGCCTGCAAGACAGACGCAGCATCCGAGATTGCCTTCGCGGCCTGATATCAATCCGCCTCGTCGGCCGCGTTTTGACCCCGCTCCGCCGCTCGCTGCGGCACGCTCTCTATCGTACTCGGAAGCAAGCCGACGAAAATTCACCCGAACTGATCGCAATTGCTGTCCAACTCGGCAGCCCCCAAGCGGACCTTCCCAGGGACCGCTCAGGTCGATTTTGCTGAAAAATTCGGGATCGGCCGAAGCAGCACTCCTAGCCGCGGTTTCTGGAGAAGATCCTACTTTCGGATAGCTCAGGATGCGCGGCCATCGTGGCATCTCATCGCGAACAAGAGGAAAACATACTCCGACGACTCGGACTGGGCGCCGCTTGGGGCGATAACCCGGAGTTTTTCAACAAAATCGGACGGAAGCGGCCTTTCGTGACGGGTACCAAGCGTCAGATTTCGCCACTAGCCAAGACGGTAACTCGGTGCGCTAGCCCCTGGTAACAGGGCCATGACAGCAGCCTTGCCCTCATGCGCGGTCCTCAAAGCAGGGGAGCAGGGCGGCGCCGATCTGGTTCATGGCCTGCTGCGAGGCCTGAATGGCGGGCGCGATGTGCTGCTGAACGAAGGGCACCACGGCAGGGTGGTGCTGGATCAGGTAGCGCATCCGCTCGGCCTTCATGGGCGCTGGGCAGACAGTGCACTCGATGCTGTCGGCGTACCCCTGAGCGTACTGCTGGGGCAGGGCGAGGGCGTGCCGCTCGATGTAGGTGATGCCTAGCACGAGCGGCCAAGGCGTCCTACCGGTTCGCAGCTCGGTCCGGTCCCCGCGCCATGCCAGCGCGAACAAGAAGCAGTTGAGCACGGTCGCTGTGGCGACCGGCGGCAAGAGCGCGGCGAGGGTCATAGCGGGCTGATGTGGTGAGACCGTTGCTTCTCAGCAATCAGCCCACCCAAAGAGGCACCCACAGGACCGACCTATTGGGCAGCCCATCCAGCCGACGACAGGCTCCGGCCGATAGTCGAGCCGCAATAACTTAGCGGGTCAGCGCACCCGCCTCAGCGACAACACGCCGAGCTGCCGGGGCGGCGGCAGTCGGGGTCGGGGTCGTGGTCAACTCGGACGCTGGCCGCACGGCCGCGGTGACGCGAGCCTGCTCACGGTAGAGCGGCGGCGTCAGGTTGATGCGGTCCTCAGCCATTGTGGTGCCAGCAGTGGCAGCAGAAGCGAGGGCAGCAAGGGCGAGAAGCTGAATGGTGCGCATGGTTTGTCTCCGGCGTGGTCGACCTTGGAAGCGACCGTTGAAGACATTGAACCACGGATTTGTGCGGCGCGGTCTGCGCATTGCGCATCGCACCATAGTGCACAACCCATAAGTAGCGCGATGTATATTGCTATTCCCTGAGGGGGACACACCCGGCCCCCAATAGAAGAGCCATGCACTCAGCGCCTGAATAGAAATTCTTGCGTTCGACTCAAATTTTCTTGCTGTGAGGAATAGTGCAGCGCCCTCCGAATTTTCCTGCCCGAACGGAGATTACGACCACCTCATGATCCCGCACGCCGCACAGGGCGAAGCGATCTAGACCGCTCAGGCCCCTAGCCAGGTCACGAAGAACAGCCCAGCAAAGAACATGGCCGATGTGGCTGCCACGGCAGCGACTTCACGGTGGTTGAGCAGCAGGTGGTTGGCGGCGTGCGACATGGCGCGGAACTCGGGAAGCGGATGCGAACTTCATAATCGGCTGTCCTGACCACGGGGTGAGGAAAGAGCCTCAACCGGAGATGAAGCCGGGCTATGCCGCGCGCCTGCAACGCACGAGGAGACGGAAGCGAGAGGGGCGGCCATCAGTGCCCCTCAACCTGGCCCGTTCAACGGCACCCAATGCGAGCGTGCGTGCTCAGGGGGCGGCGTGACGAGGGTGCCACCTTCCGCGAGCGTCCCGATCATCCGCAGAAGCTCTTGGTGTTCGGGGGCGTCCCCACCTGTCACCAAGAAGGAGCCGATTTAGCTCTGGCGCGGCAGCCCGCCTGAGGCTGCGTTCGGCTCGTGCAGGATGTATGGGCGATCCGACTCCGTATCCCACGCGAGGAACCACCTGTCACCGCTTGAACTCGTGTAGAGTTCTCGCCGCCAGAGCATCGCTGGCCTCCTGGCCCAGCATTGCCCCCTGAACCAACGCGAGCCCGAGGCTAGGCGCTCCACGGCCAGAGCCCGAATATAAGCAGAGTTCACCGGATCGGTTAAGCCGCGGCCCGGAGGCCGAAGGCGACGAGCTGGGGCACGAGGCCGTCCAGCGTAGCGCGTAACCCAGCTTAGAACGGCAAAGCCCGCCGCGGAGAACCGGGCGGGCTGCATCACTTTGGCCGCGCGAGGCGGCTCTGCCGTGGATCAGGCGAGGGTCGGGACCGGGCCGGAGAAGCCGGCAGCAATGCGGTCACCGTCCATGTAGTGGGCCAGTGCGATCACGAGCGAAACGTGGACACCAGCAGCGACAGGAAGGAGGGCGAGAGCGGCAAGTAAGGTCATCAGCGTGGTCCTGAGCGGGTGTCTTCGATGACCGCTATATCGCGTCGCACCATCTGGCATGCCACATACAAGAACGTATGAGAGGCATGCGCTCATTGTATGCAAAGCCATCGCCAAAGGTTAAGGGCCGCTTCAGGCGAATGCCGGCTGTGCCGCTCAACTGGGCCCTAAGGGCCGAACAACGCCCGTGCGTACGTTGCACTTTGCGGGAAATCCTTAGAGCTTCGCGGGGCCAGATCGGCGCCGAAAAGGGACCCACCTACGACCCTCTGGCGCGCAGAAAGATCATTGATGGTATCGATACGACTTATCGATAGCATCTGTTGGAATGATGGGGCGGCGCAGCGCACATTCCCTCTCGAAACAGGGCATCAGCCCCGAAATCCCGGAGGGACCAAACCCATGACCGTTCGCACCTTCATCCTCGCCGCTATCGCTTCCGCCACCGTGGCGGGTGCCGCGATTGCCGACGAGCGCACCAACATCACGCCTACGCTCTACCGCGATCAGGCTCGCGTTACGGCGGCTGTACGGCCGGCGTCTGAGCTGACCACTACGCCCCGCCTGGTGCCCGTTGCTCCGGTCGCTCCACGGATCGTCGTTGAAGCGACCGCTCGCTAACGAGCTACGCATGAACGCAGAAGGCCCGCCACTGAGGGACAGCGGCGGGCCTGACACGCAGCGACACCAGCGGGGCCGCGCCTTGCCCTGGTCAGTGCATGTCCCTCCACTTCTCGGCCAACTCGCGCTGTGCCAACTGCCGTCCGAGCTCCAGGAGGAGCTGTTGCGTCAGTGTTCGCAGCCGTGGAGAGCTTAGCTCCTTGGCCAGGCCGTGCAGCCGGATGCCCAGATCCGCGGCCTCGTTCATCGCATCGGTGATTTTGTCCTGCGCCCGCGCAGCGAAGGCTCGGGTGCTCAGGTCCGCGTCAGTGATGTCGATGACGACACCACGCCCCTCGGCCGGGCGTCCCTGTTCGTCGAGGAAGAAGCGGCCGCGCGAGAGGATCCAGCGGACACGGCCACCGGGCGAGATGACCCTGTACTCGGCCAGGTAGGAGCTGCCTGCTTGAACGCAGCCCCAGATGATGCTGCTGATCTGCTCACGATCCTCAGGGTGGATAGCCTGCGCAATCACCTCGAACGGCACGCCGCTGCGGGATTGTGCTGGGCTAAGGTTGAACAGCAGCGCGACGACGGGATCGGCGTAGGCCCGATCCTCCGCGACATTCCACTCCCATGCTCCCATGCCGCCTGAGGCATCGATGGCTGCCTGTAGGGCAGCCTCGGACACGATCGTGTCCGGGTGCGCTTTCCGTGCCACCGCCAACCCCTCGCGCGTGCGACTCAGGGTGGTAATTGTCAGAACGTGGCGTCTGCTGCCACCTCTCGTTCGAATGGCGCATCCCGCATCAGACACATAACGGTTAGGGGCTAACCCACGTCGTCTGCTGCGGTTGTTAGCGAGGTGGGCGCAGCTGGAAAGCTGGTGGATTTCGTTCCCTCATGGGACGTGCGTCCTGGCACGTCGCGTCGGCAAAGGGCTCCCCATCTGAAGGCCACGCAAGACGATGCGGACCGGATCGGCCGGCCGCCAGCGTGATCAGGAGATGAAGACCCTCATGAAGACCCGTGTCGCCGTCGCTGTCGCCGCCCTCGTGCTCGGCGTTGCTGCCCCGGCCTCGTCTGCCCTGGCCTTCCCCTACGACGCGCCGCGCGGCCACTATACCGGCACCCTGCCCTACGAGCCGCAGACCACCGGCTCGATCGGCCTCTACGGCAGCCGCAACCCGGCCACCTGCCCGATGAGCTCGGCGGCCGAGGGCAACGCCAACCAGCAGAACTTCCCGGTCAAGCAGTATGGCCAGACCTCTGGCGGCAACCGCTGCTAAGGGGCGCGCCGGATGAAGAAGGCGATGAAGTTGTTCTCGTACGCCATGATTGGCGCGTTCGTGGTCGGGCTGGGCCTCACGCTCTGGGGCTCGGCCGGCATCCTCACCGGCTTCTAAGCCACAGGAAGATATGATTTACCCTGGGCCAGACTGCCGGTATCGTGGCAGCCTACGTGTCCAACAATCATGTGCAGGTCGGTGAGCTGCCAGGTCTGATCGCCGGCACGCACGCTGCCCTTGTCGGCCTCGGACAGCCCACAGCACCCGCAGAGCCAGAGGTCGAGAAGCCCAGCGCCGCCCAGATCCGCAAGTCGGTTACCGACGAGGGCCTGATCAGCTTCATCGGTGGCAAGTCCTACAAGACGCTCAAGCGCCACCTGACCGGCCACGGCCTGGATCCCCGCGCCTATCGTGAGCGGTACGGCCTGCCCGCCGATTACCCGATGGTTGCACCGGCCTACGCCGCGCAGCGCTCAACGCTGGCGCGCAGCATCGGCCTGGGCCGCAAGGCTGCGGTTGACGTAGAGCCCGAACCAAAGGCCCCGGCCGAGCCGGCAAAGCCCCGCGGGCGTCCAAAGAAGGCAGCAACCGCGTAAGACGGCACTGAGACACTGGCCCCGTCATAAGCTCGGCCATACGCCTGCTCGATCCCGCACGGGCGTCCAGCAGGCCTCTCCATGCCGATCCGGCGCGAGCACCGCTTTTTCTATCTTTCGATCGGCCGCAGCCTCCAGCCGTGATCCCCTTTCCGGCGCGAGGAGCTTACTGTGAACCAGGGGCTAGAAGCTTGGCTTTTCGGACCGATTGCGCGGATTGTTGCGCGGTGCCGGCCATGAGGCCGCCTGTCGGCCGGCCTCCGAAGCTGGATGGGGAGGAAGCATGTTCACGCACGTCATGATCGGCAGCAACGACTTGGAGCGGGCCAGGGGCTTCTATGACGCCACGTTCGCCGCGTTGGGCGGCAAGGCTGGCAGGATGGATGAGCGGGGCAGGCTGATCTATGCCTACGCGGGCGGCCGGCTGATGATCACGAAGCCGATCGACGGCAATCCAGCGACTGCAGCCAACGGCGGGACCATTGGTATCGTCGCTGCGAGCCGCGATCATGTCCTCGCGTGGCACGCGGCCGGCACTGCGAACGGGGGGACCGCGATTGAGAGCCCACCCTCGGAGCGCCCGAATGGGGCCTTCGTTGCCTACCTGCGCGATCCGGACGGCAACAAGCTCACCGCAAGGACCCAGCCGGCGCAGTGAGCCGAGCGGCCGGCGCTCAGACGCTCGCTTTCGGCCAGATCGCGCAGCGGCATGTTGAGGCCAGGCCGCCGGGAATACCGCAGCAGCGAGCCGTCGTGGCTCCGGTCGGTCCAGCGCATGCGGTTGGGCCCAGCGGAACGAGCTTCAGACCGGAGCGTTGCGCACGCTGAATTGGACCGCACTTCGGAGGTGTCCGTGCCGCGCAGATACCCGTTGCACCTCTGGGTCGTGCGGCATGGCGAGAGTTCCGGCAACGTCGCACGCGATGCGGCCCACGCGGCGGGTGCAGCACGGATCGACATTCCTGAACGCGACGTAGACGTCCCGTTGAGCACTCTCGGTCACCGGCAGGGCGATGCGCTCGGTCGGTGGTTTGCTAGCTTGCCCGAGGCCGAGCGTCCGGAACTCGCACTTGCCTCGCCCTATCGCAGGGCGGTCGAGACGGCTGAGGCCATTAGAGCGGCTGGTGGACTCGCGCCAGACGCCCCGGCCCTTCTCGTGGACGAGCGTCTGCGCGAGAAGGAGTTCGGGATCCTGGACCGGCTGACGCGGATCGGGATCGAGCAGCTTCACCCCGAACAGGCGGATCTGCGGCGCGATCTCGGCAAGTTTTACCATCGGCCCCCCGGCGGGGAGAGTTGGTGCGACGTCGTCCTGCGCCTGCGCAGCGCATTGGATACGGTCGCGCTCCACCACGACGGCAGACGCATTCTCATCGTCGCCCATCAGGTGGTCGTGCTCTGCCTGCGGTATCTTCTTGAGGAGATGACAGAGGCCGAGATACTGGCTGTCGATGCCGAAGGCGACGTCGCGAATTGCGGTGTGACCGAGTACGTCTTCTCGCCAGATGCGGGTCCAGATGGGGGGCTTGCGCTGATCCGCTACAACTTCGTCGCACCACTTGAGGAGCAGGGTACCCCCGTTACCTCCGAGACGGACGCCGACGCGGTCGCGCAATAATTGTTCGGCGACCGGCGAGAGGGACATGCCATGGCCGCTGTCACGCCTGTCACCGAGCATCTGCTGCGGAGCCGGAGGCTGCCGGATCCGGACTGCGACAGCAAGGACGATCGCGGGCGCTTGCTGATCGTTGCCGGTTGCACGGCCCTGCCGGGTGCCGTTCTGCTGGCAGCGCACACCGCTATGCGCGCTGGTGCGGGCAAGCTGAAACTCGCGGTCTGCAAGGACATAGCGATACCGATCGGCATCGCTGTGCCCGAGGCGATGGTGATCGGCCTGCCGCAGACATCTGCCGGTGGGATTGATCATTCGGCCGCGGACGTTCTGACGTCGCAGATCGAGGGGAGCGATGCTGTCCTACTTGGACCCGGCATGGTCGAAGACGACGATACCGAGCGCCTCGTTGCTGCCCTCGTCCGCAAGGCTCGCGATTGCAAGCTCGTGCTGGACGCTGGCGCCTTCGCGGCGCTTCGGGTCGAGCCCGATCTGGCACGAACCGCTCCGAACGCCGCGGTGATCACCCCGCATGCTGGCGAGATGGCAAAGCTTTTGGATGTCGAGCGCGCGGAAATCGAGGCCAACCCTCTCTCGGCAGCAAGAACTGCTGCGGAGCAGTTCGGCACCGTCACGGTGATGAAAGGTGGGCAGACATTCGTCGTCGCTCCGGATGGCCAAGCATGGTGCTACGAAGCTGGCCATGTCGGGCTTGCAACATCGGGTTCAGGTGACACCTTGGCAGGTCTCATCGTGGGGCTGCTCGCACGTGGCGCTGACCCTGCGACGGCGGCCTTGTGGAGTGTCTATGTCCACGGTGAGGCCGGGCGACGACTCGCGCGACGCTACGGGGGCATTGGTTTCCTTGCCCGCGAGATCCCTGCCGAGGTGCCCTGCATTCTCGCAGAGGTGCTGACGTAGCGGAAAGTAGGAACTTCTCGCCGAAGTCTCAGAACCTTTGGCTGTGACGCTTCGCCGTGCCGCGCAACCGTGCCCCCGCCCACCCGTTCACGCGGAAGGATTGAGGAGGCGAATATGCCACGCGTCGCGGTAGTGACCGGAGGAACAGCCGGGATCGGGCTGGCAACAGCGCAACTGTTCGCGGCCCGTGGGTGGAGCGTCGCGGTGATCGCCCGGGATGAGACGCGATTGCGCCAGGCTGAGAAACTGCTGATCGCGCATGGCCGTCCAGTGCTGGCGATCTCCGCAGACGTCGCGGACGCGGAGGCGGTGGACGCCGCGGCGGCGCAGATCGAGGCCGAGCTCGGGCCGATCCAGGCTTGGGTCAACAATGCTATGTCGACCGTTGTCAGCCCTGCCGATCAGATCAGCCCGGAGGAGTACCGGCGCGTCACCGAGACCACCTACCTGAGTCAGGTCTACGGCACGCTCGCCGCGCTCCGGCATATGAAGCCGCGCAACCGCGGCGCCATCATTCAGGTCTCGTCCGGCCTCGGCATCCGGGCCGCACCGCTGCAGGCGGCCTACTGCGGCGCGAAGTTCGCGGTCTCAGGCTTCACCGACGCTCTGCGCTGTGAGCTAATCCACGATCGCGTGGCGGTGTCCCTGAGCGTCGTCTACCTGCCTGCCGTGAACACCCCGCAGTTCGGTTGGTCCCGAACGCGCACTGGCCGCGGGCAGTACGCGCCGGACCCGGTGTTCGATCCCCGACTCTGTGCCGAGGCAATACTCTACGCGGTCGAGCATCCGCAGCGGGAGGTGTGGGTCGGGCGGACCTCCCTCATGATGGCAGCCGCCCAGGCGATCGCGCCGGGGCTTGCCGACCGGAAGGCGGCCTCGATGTGGGACGCGCAGCTCGAGGATACGGAGAAGCCGGATCGGACTGGCAACCTGTTCAAGCCGGCGCCAGGGGAAGCTGCGGTGGATGGGAGGTTCTCGTCTCGCACGCGCACGAGCCGGCATGAGTTCTGGACGAGTCGCGAACGTGACCTGCTGGTGGCGGGCATGGCTGGCGCTGTGCTTCTTGGGCTCGCGAGCGCTGCGGCTCTGGCTCCCCGGCGGCTCCTCAGACGGCTGTAAGGGCCGGCCTGGGCGGCGGTCGGCTCTGCGCTTTCGCATCCGCCGCCGTCCCGGGTGGTAAGCTTTGCAGTCCGCCTCAGTGCGCGGGACCCTGAAATGATCTCGGTTCGGGCAGAAAGCCGCAGTTCAGGGCCCATCGACGCCTACTGTGGCCGAAACCTCGACCTGGCCAGCGGTCGCTTGTTCGCTTCGAGCAGGCCAGGGCGGAAAGGGCATCCAGTCCGTGAAAGCATCCGACGCATAGCCGTGGTCGCAAGAAGCGACCCGCCAGGGCTCGCTCTCGCCAAAGCTCCCCGGATCCCAGCGGATGACGGCTCGGCGGTCTGGCTCGCGCCGATTGATGGCGATGATCCAGCGGCCGTCACGGGGCGCCCGATCCATGAGCCGCCAGCTCCACATTGCTTGATCCTTGGATCCTCAGGCCTGGGGACCCCTAACGCCGGATCAGGTCAGATCGTTCGGTTTGCTCGATTTAAGCTTTCAATCCGTTATCGATCCGTCCGGCGCGAGGCGTCCAGCGTCTCTCGCCTCAACTAAACTACGGACGGCATCGACCAGCGCCTCCGGCTCAAAGGGCTTCTGCAGGAAGCGAGCACCTGCTGGCATGGCGTCTGTCTCGGGCATGATCACTCCCGAGATGATCAGCACGGCCAAATCCGGCCAGCGAGCCGCCACGGCCTTCGCCAGCATCAGCCCCGTAAGCGGCTCGCCGTCTAGATCGATGTCGGCGACAATCACCCGCAATTCGGTATCAGCGCCGAGCGCCGAGGTCGCCGCCTCGACCGTCGGCGCCTCGACGACCCGAAGGCCGGCATCCCGAAGGGCACTGGCGGCTGCCATCATCTGAACCGGCACGTCCTCAACCAAGAGCACTGCAAACGTGCTTGGCGCGTAACCGCCTTCCATGATCACCCCGCATTCGTCTCGGCTCATCCTGAACGCGGGCGGTGCGGCTTCCGCCCCATCACGGATTGCGGCGCGGTCCACACGAGCCAGCCTCTACCGTTCCAAGGGTCGCCCGATCTCCCCGCTATCCGCAGACGGGCCGATCGTCGCGGCCACGCTGGTTGAACCCTGCCGCCCGGTGATGCTTGTTCCGCAAACGTTCTGGTTTTGCGGAGGCGCTCGGATGCACTGCAACCCTGTCGAGGTCGTGCCATCCGAGGCTAAGCGGATCGCCTACGCCTACCAGCTGGCGGCCGATGGGGACGCTCGGGCCGCGCTCGTCCACGCGATCGACGACGCCCTCACCGACCTTGCTGAGGCCGAGCGGCGCTCCTTGCGCAGCGATCGGCTGATCTCTCGAGGGTTCGACTGGGGCGGCGTCCCCCTTACCGGCCCCAAGGCATGAGCCTCCGTCAGGTTTCTGAGCTGTCCCTTAGGGGCACAGCCACGATCCGCATCCGTTGCTCGGGCAGGCGCTCTGCGCGGGCTTCCCCTCGCCCGCCGACGACTTCCTGGAGGGCGCGCTCGAGCTACGGCGTTGGCTCGTGCCGAACCCGCCCGCCACCTTCCTCTGGCAGATCAGCGGCGAGTCGATGCGCGGCGCCGGCATCTTCGACCGCGACCTCGCCTGCGTCGACCGGAGCCTGAAGGCCAGGCACGACAGCATCGTGGTCGCTGTGGTCACCGGGCAGATGGCGATCAAACGCCTCGTCATCGAGGGCAACCGCGCGCGGCTCGCCTTCGACAACCCGGACCTGCCGGCCTTTGCGATCGAAGATTTGGAAGAGGCGGCGATCTGGGGTGTGGTGCGCTTCACGATCCGCTGGCACCTCGTCCGCGAGCGGCTCGGCCGATGAGCCGGGCGCTGGCCTTGATCGACGGTAACAGCTTCTACTGCTCGTGCGAGCGCGTGTTCGACCCCAAGCTCGCGGGCGTGCCGGTCATCGTGCTCTCGAACAACGACGGGTGCGCCATCGTGCGGACCGCCGAGGCGAAGGCGCTCGGCATCCGCATGGGCGAGCCCTTCTTCAAGATCCGGGAGATGTGTCGCAGCCAGGGCGTGCGGGTCTTCAGCAGCAACTACACCCTCTACGGCGACATGAGCGCCCGCACGAACGCGGTCTACCGGGACTTCTCGCCCCGGGTGGAGATCTACTCGATCGACGAAAGCTTCCTCGACCTATCCGACGTGCGAGCGGACCGGCGTGTCGAGCTCGCCCGCGACCTGCGGGCGACCGTGCGCGCCTGGACCGGCATCCCGACCTGCGTCGGCATCGGCCCGACCAAGACGCTCGCCAAGCTCGCCAACCACATCGCCAAGAGCGTACCAGACCTCGACGGCGTCTGCGACCTGACCGACCCGGTGGCCTACGACCACTGGCTCTGCCGGATCTCGGTCGCAGAGGTCTGGGACATCGGGCGCGCCTCGCTCGCCAAGCTCGAAGCGCTCGGCGTCGACACGGTAGCGGACCTGCGCGACCTCGACCCGCGGCCGGTGCGCAAGGCGATGACGATGGTGGGCGAGCGCATCATTCACGAACTGCGGGGGCTCGCCTGCCTGCCCCTCGAGCTGATGCCGGCCCAGCGCAAGGGCTGCGCGTTCACCCGCTCCTTCTCGTCGCGCATCACGGATCGGGCGACGCTGGAGCAGGCGGTCTCCGCGCACGCGACGCGCCTCGGCGAGAAGCTGCGGCGCGGTGGACTCGCCACCAACCATGTCAGTGTCTTCTACCACACCAGCGAGCACGACCGGGCCGACCCGATGCGCGCGGTCTCCACGACTGTCATGCTGCCGGAGGCGACGAGCGACACGCTCGCGCTGATCAAAGCGGCGCTGCTCGGCGTCGCCAAGACCTGGCGCGAGCCCGGCGAGCGGCCGTGGCGCTACAGCAAGGCCGGCGTGATCACCACCGACCTGATGCGGCTGGAGGACAGCCCGCGGGCGTTGATCGGGCAGATGGACCGGGAGCGCTCGGGCCCGCTGATGGCGGCGATCAACGCCTGCAACGCGCGTTGGGGCGCTGGTGCCGTCGTGCCGGCGCGCGCGGGCGTGCTGGAGAAGCGGGACTGGAGCACGAAGTTCGAGATGCGGACGCCGCGCTACACGACGCAGGTGAGTGAGCTGCCGGTGGCACTGGTTTAGACTGAGAGGAAGCCGACTTATTGTACACCGAAGCGGGCTTAGCGGACGCCCAATCCTACCGCGACCGCCTTCTGCAGGAGCGATGATCGGCTGTGTACCCAGATTGGACCTGCTAGAACAACGTTCTGGCTTAGACCACGCTTGAATTCGTACACGCCGCGATTTGCGGCGGGATCGATGCCGCCATGATCGAACACCTTGCACCCCGCGGTAGAGGCGCGTTCAATTAGCCGCCAGATTGCCAGCGTCGCCGCACCACTTGCCCGCGCCCGATCGGTAGAGGCCGTGAAGAAATCAGTACAACGCTCCGCCGTGAGATGAGCTATGCGGATCAGGACGAGCTCGCCCCGATCTCGCACCTCAACAAAGAGGTGACGAGGATCGCGCGCCGCGAGGTCCCGATAAGCTGCGCAGTCAAAGGAGTTGGAAAAGCCACGCTGCTTTTTCAGCTCGGAGTAGAGAACACTGAAGGCGTCGAAGCAGGCAAGCCGCTCCTCCACATCCTCAACAAAGCGTGCGGACAAACTCGGCGTCCGCTCGACGCGACGGAGCACCTTTCTCCAACGCGACTCCATTTGCCCTTCGATGCCCCTCAGGCCGACAGTCAGATCAACGTCAATCGTGTGCCGAATCGGCGTAACTACGGGAGTGAAGCCCTGTGCTAGAACAGCGCTCGTAGCGGCTGAGCACTGAGAACGCTCGAAGTCGATTAGCACGACGTCGAAGCGGCTCAGCCTGAGGTGGCTGAAGCAGGCTTGCAGGCATCGTTCGGCGCGTCGCGCGCCTTTATCAGTTAGCAGTGGTCCACCCTGTATCCGCACAATTCGGACCGGACCGCGCGTCCGCTCATGGTACTGGGCCAAAGCGAGAATATCGTCGGCTCCGTCGAGTATGGCAAGTCTGTGGACCTTCCAGCCTGTACGGCTCTTGTATTCGCCCCAGAGCCACGAAGCGAATATATTGCCGCGTGGGTGCGCCCAAATCGCAGCGTCCCATTCGCCGCTGTCGGTGATCGTCCGAACGCTTATTCCAGATCGAACGTGATCAAGGGACGTCTCAATTGCTCGAATTCCCCACAAATCCCGGCTCAAAAGGCCAGTCGGAGCCTGTGTCCTCGGGAGCATGTCTGGCCTTGCAGCTGGCGATTTGGAGCGAGTGAGATTGCGCTGTCCGACCGTCGTCCAAGAGGGCACTGAGTCGTCAGGTATTACACCCGCATAGCTCCAAGACTATGCGGAAGGCCACCGGCGGCAATAATCCTTCTGAGCTACCGCCTATGTGTCTGGCTCCGATCTGAGTTATTCGATCCTCATTGGTCGGCCCATCAAAATCGCGGTCCGCGCCATGGTGCGCCGCCAGCGGGGCTTGGCTTCCGGATCGGCCAGAGGCTTCGCGGAGGGCTCGTGCGCCTCGACCGCCGCGGCGAAGTCTAGCAGGTGGCCGCCGCCGATCGGGTAGGAGGCGGTCGTCGGCTTCGCGAGCACCGCATCGACCGCGGCGTTGATCTCGTCGTCGGTAATTTCGGCGGCCTTGCGGAGGGTGCCCGTGGTCTTCTGGTCAGCCATGGCGTGAGGATAGCGCCTTCTCTCGGTAATGGCCCGTGCTTCCTGGCTCTAATCCGCAAACCGGCCAGCCCAACCGCAAGTGAATTGCATTAACATTCGCTATGAGCGGGGCCGCTCGTCATACGATGATGAAATATCGAGTGCGGCGACGTATTGTGTTTGACAGAGTCGCGTGGGCGTGATGAGGCAATTTCGGGGGGGGCGACGAAGGCGGATTGAGACTTGCTGTACCCCTGGGCGGATACGCTAGGCGCTGATCCGGGGAGCAATCGTGGTAAAAAGCAAAATCTCACTCACACCAGCCGAATTGGCGGCACTTAAATCCGTATTGAGGCACGGTGAAGAGCCGCTCGAATTCGTCACAACGGCTATCAACCTCGAAATTGCACGCCGGGAAAGCCGGCCTCGACGCGGTCTCAGAGCCACAAAGATCTTGGTGACGCCTCAGCATGAGGTGCCGGAAGAGCTGAACGAGATCGAGATCATTGCCAGCGTCGGAGCTAGCGAATGAGCCCGTTCACCCCTTGAACGCCCAGATCGGAATGCCGCGCAGGCGCGGGTGGGGGGGGGCGACCTGCATCCAGACCTGCATCCAGTAGTAGGTGAGGTTCCCGAACCCGATACGGTCGGCGCCGATGGTCTCGGCCGGCCGAGCGGTGATCACCAGTGCGCCGCAGTAGTCCGAGCGGATCGTGCCGTGCTTGGCGTGCACGCTGAACAGGTCGAGGTCGGTCCGACCGAGATCCACCGCCTAGGCCCCGAACCGCTCCAGGAAGTCGAGCATGTTGGCGTGCGCCTTCTGCCACTGCTCGCCGTAGAGGCCGGAGGTCGGGAGAGGGGCGAGGTGCGCTGACATGCCGGCCTTGTGGCGCGGCTCGGTTGCTTCGACCTTAAACGGCAGCAGATACGTACCGCAGCAGACCTATCAGCGCTGCACCGCAGGCCAGGGAAAAGACGAGCTGGCCGATCGGCGTCAGGTCATCGATTGGCCCGAACAGAAAGATTGACAAAGCCGCGACAGCGCCGATGGCGAGCACGCGCTCTCCTACCCATCGTTTGAGGGGCACAGTGTCGTCCTCGTCCAAAGGCAGGCTGCTTACGTTGCCGTTCAAGGCGCCACCTTCTGAGTCAGTTTCTGCAGGGCTTCGTTGCCGCTATTAATTTTATGCTCGAGAGTGATATAAACCCTGCTGTTCAAGAAGAAACGATCAACCGCCCAAAAGCAGCCTACAACGACGAGCACTTGAGCTGCCCACAGGATAACGGCCAAGTCCCTTTTCTTCTGTTTTCTCGGACTGTCTGTGTCCTGCGTAGCAGGGGCCCGGACGGTGGCGCGGGGATTTAGGACGCGCGACGCTGCCCGATTGCTCAGAACCAAGGTGTCGAGGTCGGTCTTATTCGGCCGCGGCATGGTGTGGCTGTCCGTCCAGTGATCCGACGGAGCATAGACGTGGCAGGTTAATCGCTCGCGGACCGCATAGCCGGATGTTGGGATGGGGCGAGGTGCGCGGACATGCTGGCCTTGTGGGCCGGTTCGGTCGCCGAAGCGCGCCTGGCCGGTACGCATGTCGATCTCCAGGCTGAACATTCGCGGCGCCGTGCCGGGATCGCCCTTGCAGCGCGGCGGCCGATGCCGCTCGCGCACATCGAATACGACGAGGTGGCCCGCCGAGTGGTCGCTCTTCATGATGAAGATGCGGACCGCGCCGTCAGCATTGGCACCGTGAGTGCCGCCCGTCTCGCTCGGCGCCACCTGCGCGAGATCTTCGCTCGTACAGGAGCGGCACAGCCGAGTGGCCGCCTGCCGCCTCCGCTGGTCCCCGCCGCCGAGCCAATCTTTGCCGCGATCGCGGCGGTCCGTTCTACCGAGCGCGCGTTCACGGCCTCGCTTAAGGGCCTGGACGAGAACGACACGGAGGCTGTTCGGCGCGCTGACAAGGCTGGCGAGACGAACGATCGCGCCGTGGCCGCGCTCTACGCCTTGATCCCAACGATGGTTGCCGGCCTTCAGGCGCTGATCCGGCACTACGCCGAGGATGCTGAGGCTTTTGAGCCCGGCACGGCCGGCACGCTGAACCTCGCGCATCTCGCCCGGATCGTGGTGAGCAACGCCCCGAGCTAGGCGCCCCGCGGCCCGCACACCGCCAGTCCCTCCCCTCCCCGCCATTCCCGACCCAACGAGCCCTCACGGAGCCCGAACGATGATCCATGTCCAGATGCCTGCGGAGGATCCGATCCACGCGGCCATTGCGCGGCATCGCGCTGCCTACGACGCCTTTCAGGTCGCCCCTGAAGGCACGCCGAGCGTCGAGGCCAACGACGAGTACGACGCTGCCTCCGATGCCCTCGTGTCGACCGCGTGCGCCACACGGTTCGGCGCTCTCGCTCTGCTGACGCACCTGCGCTGGTGGCTCGCGGACGAGGCCGAGTTCAAGGCCGGGCATCAGCCCGCCTACGGTCTTGCCGAGGCCCGCGCCGCCGACCTGACGCTGTTCCTTGGCACGCCCCTATCGCCAGCCATGCGGCCCAACGGCGATGTCTTGGCGGGCTTCCTGCCGCAGGCCGCGCCTGCTGGGTGCCTCGGCCGGGCACTGCCGGCCTGTGATCGGCGCCGGCATGGCGCTGCTCGTGCCGCACCGAGCGAACCGCTTCCCGGCGAAGGGGCGGAGGCGGCGCTGATCGTCTCGGCCCGGCCGGACACCGCGCACGTCCGCGCCCCGCGGCTGCTGACACTCTCCGGCGAAATCCTCGCCAGCTTCCTCCTCAGCCGCGACAAAACCGTTCTACCTGAGTGTGGCAGATCGGGGCGAAGGCATGCGTAGTGAATGCCGGCACGTCGCTCGTAGCGGATGGCAAGACGGCGGACGCCGGATGGTTTCAAGGCCTGAACAGTTTGGGGGGAATGTCATCCCCTGCCGATGGAGGGGCAGCGATCCGGTGGCCTCCAGAAGCGTGACCAAAGCGGCATCATAGTGCTGACAGCGTGGTGCGTCCTGAGTGCGCATGCTGCCTAAGCCCATGCCCCTTAAATTTAATCCCCGACGGATGCAAAAAAATGCACGATGCCCTTGACGCAGGCCTCGGCACAGGTGATCCTGGTATACAATATATGGGCTAAGGGCGAGACTAGCTTCGGCAGCAACTCGGCTTGAGCATCGCGTGCCGCGCTGCTCTCGATCGCCCGTGCCCGGCCAGTCCTCCCGGCCGGCAGGCGGTCAACTATACTTTGATATACTTCGCATCGGGCGAAAGCTCGAATGCGAACGCGCACTCTTTGTCCGCAGCGCCTCGAAGATGCGTTCGCGGGCATGAGAAAAGCACATAAATAACATAGGTGAGGAGATATCTATGGCAACGCGAGAATTGTTGCAGCCGAAGAGGGTGTCAGATAGCTATCGCTGGATGCAGCTTATCCTCGGCGTCATCTGCATGGTGATGATCGCTAACCTGCAGTACGGCTGGACCTTCTTCGTTCCGGAAATTCAGAAGACGTTCGGCTTCGATCGAGCTGCCATCCAGTGGGCATTCACCCTCTTTGTGCTGTTTGAGACTTGGCTCGT
>SXGU01363808.1_pt1 | contig 19177 bp, 14 predicted proteins | sample 3174531 | NCBI WGS metagenome assembly SXGU01 (sample SAMN11356863, study PRJNA531348) | freshwater metagenome | isolation source: freshwater sample F1-140 | place: China: Fuxian Lake, Yuxi | collected 2017-12-25 | reverse complement strand
TCTGGCGATGCTGGGCGTACGCACGGCCAACGGACAACCTCGCGCCGATGTTCATGACGCCCTAAGCGATACCTTCATTAACAAAATCATCTACGACAACTACGGCACCACTGTAGGCTTTATCTCCATCCCCGACATCAATGGCAACGGCGTGGCCGAAATGGTGCGCCTCAGAGAACAACCAGGTCCGCAAAAACTGTTTGCGGAAGTGCGTGATGGCAGGACAGGGGTGTTGATTCAGGGGATGTATTTTTAAGAGCGGCAGGTAGGATTCGCTGGTTCCCAATCGGATATTCACGCCATTAAGTTAAGCGGTTTAGCTCCTTATCCCTTGAGTACCCTCTGGGGCATAAAGGAGAAGGCTAGGATGAGGGGGATTAAATAGTTGATTTTATTAACCTCTCCCCAACCCACTCGGCAACTGCTCCTGCGTTTCCCTACTTACCTACATCCATGTAGGCATCCAGCAAGAGAGGGAGCTTTCTTCCTTAAATGGCAGTGATCTGGAGATTGGGAACCTGCACAAACGTTATCTTAATCTTCTTTGGAGAAAATCATGAGTGCAACTCAATTTAAAAACAGCTTAAAACTAACGGCTTTAGCGTCAACTCTTATCTGTGGGGTTTCTGCAACCTTACATGCTGATTCTGCAAAATTAACGAACCCGGCTAACAACCATTCATATCAACGGTTTGATACCGTAAAGACATGGACTGACGCCAAAATTGCTTGTGAAAGTCAAGGTAGTCATTTAGCAACCATTACGTCTCAAGCTGAAAATGATTGGATTGTGCAGAAAGGGTTGAATCATAACAATTCATCAGAACACGGTGCTTGGTTAGGAGCAACAGATTCTGAAGCGGAAGGTGTGTGGCAGTGGATTACAGATGAAGTTTGGAATTACTCTAATTGGGATATCGGTCAACCTGACAATGCAGGTGGAGTCGAACATTATTTGCACTATATTTATCACTCGCCAACATGGAACGACATTCCTGTAACATTCGCATTTCCTTACCTCTGCGAATGGGAGATCGTCTCTTTACCCCCGCTTCTTTCACTAAACGATATCAACAAAGACGGAGCTCCCGAAATCGCCGTTGTCACCTATAACCCCACCCTGAAAAAATCCACCGCCACGGTGAAAAACGCCCAAACCGGCGGCTTGGTACAGCAGATTATTCTCGACCGCCGGTTTGTCCCGATTAAAGCCAATGTCCTGCCTGATCTGAACGGCAATGGCGCTCCGGAAATCGCGGTGCTCGGTGTGCGCAGCAGCGATCAGGCGGTGCAGGTGGAAGTTCGGGACAGCTTGAGCGGCGTCAAACTCAGTGCGGTGCCGTTTGATTCGACTTTCACCGCCCTGGACTTAGGTGTGGTGCGGGACATTAGCGGAAAAGGCACGGCAGGCCTCGCAGTCCTGCAACAAAGCGAAACCGAACTGCGGGTACAGCTTAAAGATGCCTTGAGCGGGGTGGAAATCGGCAACATCAATTTCAGCGCTGGTTACAAAGGTATCGACCTGCTAGTGCTGGGCGACCTCAACGGCAACAGAGCCAAGGAAATCGCCGTGCTGGCCGATAACAAAACCGCGACCGCCGCCGATACCGTGGAAATCCGTGACAGCAAAACCGGTGGGTTAATCCGCACCATCAGTTACGGCACCGGCAAAGACCTCCAGCAATTGATTAATCTACCGGACCTGAATAACAGCGGCGGGGCTGAATTAGCGGTGTTGCGGTCCAATACCGGACGGGTGTTAGTGAAAGACGCGAAAACCGGCTTGGCGGTGAATACGCTGGATTACGCCGTGTCGCAACCGTTCCGATTAGCGACGGTTGCCGACAGCAACAGCCAAACCAACTTGGCGATGCTGGGCGTACGCGCCGCCACCGGACAACCTCGCGCCGATGTCCATGATCCCCTGAGCGATACCTTGATCAATAAAGTCGTCTTTGACAACTACGGTACTACGGTCGGCTTCATCGCCATCCCCGACATCAACGGCAACGGTGTCGCCGAACTGGTGCGCCTTAGGGAACAACCCGGCCCGCAAAAGCTGTTTGCGGAAGTGCGTGATGGCAGGACAGGGGTGTTGATTCAGGGGATGTATTTTTAAGGTTTATGGATCTTGTTTGGAGAAAATTATGAGTGCAACTCAATTTAAAAACACCTTAAAACCTCAGCCGGACGGGGCATGTTGCCCCGTCCGCAGGTTTCTCGTAAGGATCAATGATTGTGGTAACGTCAAAACGTTTGGGACGGGATTGCAAACCTCGTCCCGCGTGGGAGTGACAAAAAACCTGTTAGGAGAATCAAGCATGAAAACACAAATACCAAGAAGCAATAGAAAAATTTTCGTGTTGGTTTCTGCAATGGTAGCCAGTTTGCTTGCTGTGCCCTCAATAGCAGCCGAGGTTGCTTTATGGAATAAACTTGATTCCGATGCAGAAATCACCAACAGTCAGATTGGCCCGGTTGGTGAAAAAACCGCTGGTAAATTTGTAGCGGGCCCATTTCCCGGCTTTGGTCAGGCCTATCTCAATGACGATAACAATCTTCAGCTTTATAGGACTCCCATTTTTACGCCTATAACCATGGCAAACAGGGTAGTGTATTCCGGGTTTCCTATACCAACATCTGTCAATACCGCTGATCTTAACAATGATGGTAGCTTGGACATGGTTGTGACGACACATTTCGACAACAATAATATGTTCATACTTTTTGGCAGTACAAATGGAGCATTTCAATTGCCGGCCATTACCTATTCAACAGGTGGGGCCGTTCCTGCTGCTACTACTATTGCTGATTTTAATGGTGATAGTCTTCTAGATATTGTCATAGCAAACCATAGTAGCGCTAGAGTATCTGTGATGCTTGGTATAGGTAATGGAGCTTTTCAACGACAGCAAAAAACCTATCCAATTGGTTCGGGAGCAGCAAATTTTGCAAATGCTGATTTTAACAATGATGGATATTTGGATATTGCTGTAACAAATCGATACAGCAGTGATGTTTCGGTACTTCTTGGTACGGGTAATGGATCTTTTAAGCCCCAAGTCCGTTATGCTCTTGGGACTGATCCGTTTGGAATTATCAGTGGTGATTTCAATAATGATGGTTCGAAAGACATCGCTGCTGCAAACATGGGAGCTAACTATTTTTCCATTTTGTTTGGAAGAGGCAATGGATCCTTCCAGCCGCAAAGCACATACACTGTTGATGGTGGATCTACTGGAATTGCCAGTGGTGATTTCAATGGTGATGGTAAGTTAGATATTGCTGTAACAGGTGCTGCCAATATGCCAGGAATTTATGACGCTATACCATCCAGTAAAGTATCAATATTTTCTAACCAAGGTAATGGGGATTTTCAAATAGAAGGCACCTTCGATGTCGGTGGTGCTCCTTTTGGTATAAGAAGCGCTGATTTTAATAACGACGGACAAGTGGATCTGGCTGTAACTAATACGATATTGAATAATGTAGTATTTCTAATTGGCACTGGTCATGGTAGTTTTGAACTTCAAGAGATTAGCTACCCGGTAGGAGACGGTCCAATAGGTTTTACAAGTGCGGATCTTAATAATGATGGGCGAGTTGATATTGCTGCAGCGAATTTTAATAGTTATAACGGCGATACTATCTCGGTTTTATTAAATACGACACCCGTCATCACTCGACCTCAACTTGTTTCCCTCGGCGACATTAACCAAGACAACAGCCCGGAAATTGCTGTCGTCACCTATAACCCCACCCTCAAAAAATCCACCGCCGCGGTGAAAAACGTCCAAACCGGTGCTTTGGTTAAGCAAATCGCTTTCAACGGCCAATTTGTGCCGACTAAAGCCAATGTCTTACCTGACCTGAATGGCAACGGTGCGCCGGAACTTGCCGTACTGGGTGTGCGCAGCAGTGATCAGGCGGTGCAAGTGGAAGTGCGTGACAGTCTCAGCGGCGTCAAACTCAGTGCGGTGCCGTTTGATTCGACTTTCACCGCCCTGGACTTAGGCGTGGTGCGGGACATCAGCGGCAAAGGCACAGCAGGCCTTGCAGTCCTGCAACAAAGCGACACCGAACTGCGGGTAGAGCTTAAAAATGCCTTGAGTGGCGTGCAAATCGGCAACATCAGTTTCAGCGCCGGTTACAAAGGTATCGACTTGATAGTGCTGGGGGACCTTAACGGCAACAGAGCCAAGGAAATCGCCGTGCTGGCCGACAATAAAACCGTCACCGCCGCCGACACCGTGGAAATCCGCGACAGCAAGACCGGCGTGTTAATCCGCACTATCAGTTACGGCACCGGTAAAGACCTCCAGCAATTGATTAATCTACCGGACCTGAATAACAGCGGCGGCGCCGAATTAGCAGTACTGCGGGCCAACACCGCACGGGTGTTAGTGAAAGACGCCAAAACCGGCTTGCCGGTGAATACGCTGGATTACGCCGTGTCGCAACCGTTCCGGCTGGCGACCGCGGCAGACAGCAACAGCCAAACCAATCTGGCGATGCTGGGCGTACGCGCTGCTACCGGACAGCCTCGCGCCGATGTCCATGCCCCCCTGAGCGATACCTTCATCAACAAAGTCATCTACGACAACTACGGTACTACTGTCGGTTTTATTTCCATCCCCGACATCAACGGCAACGGCGTCGCCGAACTGGTTCGTCTCCGGGAACAACCCGGCCCGCAAAAGTTGTTTGCGGAAGTGCGTGATGGCAGGACAGGGGTATTGATTCAGGGGATGTATTTTTGATTTTGTTCGGAGAAAAACAATGAGTAGAACTCAATTTAAAAACAACTTAAAACTAACGGTCTTAGCATCGACTCTGGCGTGTGTTTTTTCTGCAACCACATCCGCTGATTCTGCAAAGTTGACGAATCCTGAAAACCGTCATAGTTATCAGCGATTTGATTCGAAAGATTCTAACTATGTCACATGGGAAGCTGCTGGCGATTATTGCAAGAATGTTGGGGGATATTTAGCAACGCCAACATCGGAAAGTGAAAACACATTCATTTTTAATAATCTAGGTGATTACACCATGTGGTTGGGTGCAACCAATAACAATGGCGGAGCATGGACATGGGTGACTAATGAAGTGTGGCAATATACGAACTGGGAATTAATTGAGCCTAATTACTGTGGTGGTTCTAACCAATATTTGCATATATTATCTGGTCATGACGGACGGTGGGGCGATGCTCCAAATCCACCGAACTGTTACTATCCCATATATTCTTTCGCATGCGAATGGAATAATTCCTCTTTACCCCCGCTTGTCTCCCTAGGCGACATCAACAAAGACAACAGCCCCGAAATCGCCGTTGTCGCCTATAACCCCACCCTCAAAAAATCCACCGCCACGGTCAAAAACGCCCAAACCGGTGGCCTGATCAAGCAAATCCCTCTCAACGGCCAATTTGTGCCGACTAAAGCCAATGTCTTACCCGATCTGAACGGCAACGGTGCGCCCGAAATCGCCGTGCTTGGCGTGCGTAGCAGTGACCAGGCGGTGCAGGTGGAAGTACGCGACAGCTTGAGCGGTGTCAAACTCAGCGCGGTGTCGTTTGATTCGACCTTCAACCCCCTGGATTTGGGCGTGGTGCGGGACATCAACGGCAAGGGCACGGCAGGTCTTGCAGTCCTGCAACAAAGCGACACCGAACTGCGGGTGCAGCTTAAAAATGCCTTGAGTGGTGTGGAAATCGGCAACATCAATTTCAGCGCGGGTTACAAAGGTATCGACCTGATAGTCTTGGGCGACCTTAATGGCAACAGAGCCAAGGAAATCGCCGTGCTGGCCGACAATAAAATCGTCACCGCCGCCGACACCGTAGAAATTCGCGACAGCAAAACCGGCGTGCTAATCCGCACCATCAGCTACGGCACCGGCAAAGACCTCCAGCAATTGATTAATTTACCCGATCTGAATAACAGCGGCGGCGCCGAATTAGCGGTGTTGCGGGCCAACACGGCACGGGTGTTAGTGAAAGACGCCAAAACCGGCTTAGCGGTGAATACGCTGAATTACGCCGTGTCGCAACCGTTTCGATTGGCGACCATCGCCGACAGCAGAACTCAAACTAATCTCGCAATGCTGGGCGTACGGACGGCCACCGGACAGCCTCGCGCCGATGTCCATGACCCCCTGAGCGATACCTTCATCAACAAAGTCGTCTTCGACAACTACGGTACTACTGTCGGTTTTATTTCCATCCCCGACATCAATGGCAACGGCGTCGCTGAATTGGTGCGTCTCAGGGAACAACCCGGTCCGCAAAAGTTGTTTGCGGAAGTGCGTGATGGCCGCACCGGGTTGTTGCTTCAGGGGATGTATTTTTAAGATTTTTCATCAAGAGGGTTTTAAAAAGCAGCGCAATCAATCTTTTGACCGTATGAAGCTTGCGTAATACGGGATTTGGTCGTTGCCTTGCTCTTTATACCCTCAGCCTGACGGCGCATGTTGCACCGTCCGCAGATTTATCGTTAGGATCAATGATAGCGGCAGCGTCAAAACGTTCGGGACGGAGTTGCAAACTCCGCCCCGCGTGGAATTATTTCTTATCGTCACTATATTCAGTGTTGTCCGGCTCGATATCTTGCGAGGCCTGACTGGAACTGTTCTCCTTTGCGGTCACCTTCGACATAAACAGCATCAAGCCCACTACCGCAATCACCATTACACCTTCCATTACCAATCTCATCATTGTCATCACCGTTGTTGTGAAGTTAATAAGGGCGGCGGAGCGCTATGGCCCGCCGTCATGCAGATTCCGTGCAATCCCTTGTAGACCACATCCATGAGCCTGTCAACTTCTTGAGGACATTGCGCATCCCGACCCGAGCCGAAAATAATTTTAGTGATGAAAAATTACCGATAGACCGCTCTTAGTATTAAGGAATATGCATGAAATAACTTGAGCAATTGATTCCCCTCTCCCTAAACCTCTCCCTGAGGGAGAGGGGACAAGTTGTCTAAGTTATTTCGTGAGAGTTCCTAAGCACCTGTTCATAATGAAAACCAATCGGCATGCTTATCCGACTTCAACCAGACTTGAGGCGTAATCTTCCGGCGGCTCAAATCCCAACAGTGTAATACAGGTCGCCGCCAGATTGGCAATACCCGCTCCCCGCACATCAGCCAAACGGGCGTGGGCCGCTCCCGATGGATCGTAGACAATGCCGGGGACCGGATTCAACGAATGGGCGGTCTTCGGTTTGCACCGGCCCTGTTCATCGAGCACCAACGCACCGGTTTTTTTATCCAGCTCGCACATATCGTCGGCATTACCGTGATCGGCTGAGCAAACCATGATGCCGTTAGCTTTCTTCAGCGCTTCCATAATCCGGCCAACGCCTTCATCGACGGCTTCGACAGCCAATTTAACTGCGCTCACCACGCCGGTGTGGCCTACCATGTCGCCATTCGGGAAATTCAGGCGGATAAATTTGTATTGCCCGCTCTCAATGGCTTGTACCACGGCATCGGTAATTTCGTCCGCCTTCATGCGCGGCGCATCCTCGAACGGGCAGACATCGGACGGGATTTCTTTCCAGGTCTCGGTTGCAAATTTGCCCGAATTATTGCCGTTAAAGAAATAGGTCATGTGACCGTATTTTTGTGTTTCCGAAATAGCCAGCTGCTTGACACCGGCATTCGAGAGATATTCGCTCATCGTGCGGTCAATCGCCGGCGGCGTCACCAGATATCGGGCAGGCACGCCGAGGTCGCCGTCATACTGCATCATACCGGCATATAGCACATCCGGTTTCGGGCCGCGATCAAATTCCTTTAACTCATCCGCTTCAAAGGCTTTGGTAATTTCCAAGGCCCGATCACCGCGGAAGTTAAAGAAAATCACGCTGTCGCCATCAGTAATCGGGCCTACAGGCGTCCCGGCGCGTTCAATGACGAACGCGGGCAGATCCTGATCCAAAATGCCCGGATTTTCACTGCGGTAGGTTTCGATAGCTTCTTTCATGGAGGTAAACGTGCGGCCTTCCGCTTTAACATGCGTCGCCCAGCCGCGCTTCACCATGTCCCAATTGGCATCATAACGATCCATGGTAATATTCATGCGCCCGCCACCCGACGCCACGCAATAATCGACGGTACCGTCGGCATTGATTTCATTCAGGAAGGCATCGAAGCCATTCACATAGAACAGTGCCGATGTCGGCGGCACATCGCGCCCGTCAATCAAGGCATGAATCCGCGCCTTCTTTACGCCCTGCTGCTTCGCTGTTAGCAACATCGACTCCAGATGCTTGATGTTGGAGTGTACATTGCCGTCCGATAACAGCCCGATAAAGTGCAATGTCGACAACCGGTTATTTACATTGGTTATCAGTTCACGCCAAACCGAACCGTCGGCATACATGGCTCCCGATGCGATCGCCTTGCCGACTAACGCCGCGCCTTGCTCAAAAACGCGACCGCAGCCAATGGCGTTATGACCGACCTCCGAATTGCCCATATCACCGTCGTCAGGCAGTCCAACCGCAATACCATGCGCCCGCAACTCGGTATACAAGGCATTCTCATGCAACCAGTTCAGATTTGGAGTATTCGCCTGCCTGACAAAATCACTTTCCGGATTTTTGCCTATTCCCATTCCATCCATAATAACCAAAACAACGGGACCTTCCGGACCGGCAAAACGCGTACTCTTTTTCAACTCAATCATTTCAAACTCCAAACTTACAGGTGTATCACTATAAAATTTTACTGATTTCCGGTATGTGAATACTTTTCATAATAGTCCCCGCGAGACCCCACCACTTCACTGGTTCACAAGCTAGAGCTTCATTGCCATTAAGTTAAGCGTAATCTATGTGTTTTCAATGAGATAGAGAGCTGGTTCCCAAGCTCTGGCTTGGGAACCGAAATTCGAGAAGCTCCAGCTTCGAGAATTCTGGAAGCTGGAGCTTCCAGGGCCGCATTCCCATTTATGCCCCAGAGGGTAAGCCGGAGCTTGGGAACGAGTGTCAAACTCGTTGAATAGTTACGTTAATAAAGGCACACAAAACCCATATCCAACAGGATGCCGTTTTATCAATTCCGGGGCCTATAATTCACCGGGATAATAGCCCTCTACAAACGATAATAGACATGGCTGTTACTTTTTGCAGACAGCCTTGTACCAAAATAAAAAGTTATTCTTTCAATGCGATGGTTTCAACCCGGTCAACGACGGCAAGCGTGATTTTATCTTCCTGGGCCAGCCAGCCGATGCTGCGTTGGCAGATTTTTTCTTCCTCGGTAAGCTCCCTAAGCAATTTTGCAACAGGAGTAGGGCCATTTTCAGACAAGTAATGCCAAATGCTGCCCGCAGTCAAACCGACGCGTTCAGAAACAGTTATTGCCGGCGCAACCGCAACTTCAACCTCAACCTCAACCTCAACCGGTTTGGGAGTCGCGGCTTGAGCCTTTTTAGGCGCTTTCTTCTCGAGGCTTGGTTTTTTAGCGGTTGCTTTAGCTGCTACCGGTGCAGCAGGTTCAACAGGTGCAACTACTATGGCCTCAACGGGCTTTTCAGCTTCAACTTTCAGCACTGGTTTTTCGATGGTGGCTTTTGGTTTTTTCATAATCAGATAAATAATATAAAGGATAAAAATTAGTATTAGCCATTCAAACATAAAGGCTCTCCGTTCTTTAGGTACGATTTTACTCGAGTTTGGGAAGATTAGTAAAAAGCCTTTTAAATAACCCCCCTCTCAATCACGGGCAACACCCAATACTGGATACCCGCCCCTGAGAAGTCCTGCCGCAATTGCGCTAGTAGTTCGGATAAATTTTCTTCGCCGACATACATTTGAAAGCGGATTCTTTTCTGCCTGCCGCTGACCTGTTCGGCGAGGGACAGGCCTTTGTTTTCATGATGATGGGCATTGACCGGAAAACTGCTGAAGCCGTGTTCCGCCTCCATCATCAACAGACAATCTACCACGACTTCTTCAAGACTGGGCGGAACATTGAGTGTGACTAAATATTCTTGATCGTTCACGACTGAAGCTCCTTGGCCTCGCCAAATAATTTAAACAAAATGGGCAATAAAAACAGCGTTAAAAAAGTGGAAGAAACCAGGCCGCCGATGACCACAATCGCTAATGGGCGCTGAATTTCCGAGCCGGGGCCGGTCGCGAACAACAAAGGAATCAATCCGAATGCTGCGATAGTCGCGGTCATCATGACCGGACGCAAACGCCGCGATGAACCGACGATAACCACTTTCGCCAAAGCCATGCCGGTTGCCCTGAGCTGATTAAAATAGCTCACCATCACCACACCGTTAAGCACGGCTATCCCCAACAAGGCGATAAAACCGACCGATGCGGGCACCGATAAATATTCACCCGAAGCCCACAATGCAAACACGCCGCCGACCATCGCCAGCGGGATGTTCGATAACACTAAAGTGGCCTGACGGATCGAGCCGAAGGTTGAAAAAAGTAACAGGAAAATCAATCCCAACGAAATCGGCACAACCAACGACAGCGTTGCCGCCGCGCGTTGCTGGTTTTCAAACTGGCCGCCGAATTCAACCGAGTATCCCGTCGGCAATTGTACTTTATCAGAAACCGCTTTACGCGCTTCATCGACAAAACCGACCAAGTCCCGGTCATGGACATTACTGCTGATGACGACAAAGCGTTGACCCTTTTCCCGCTCTACCGACACCGCGCCTTCCACTTTTTCGATTTTGGCAATCGCAGTGACCGGCACATGGCCGCCGTTCGGCAAGGTAATCTGCAGATTGGCGAAATTGGCGGTATTGCTGCGACCGCGCAGGATTAACGGCGTACGTTTAATACCTTCCTGCACGATGCCTAAATTCAGGCCTTCGATCTGTGCGCGCAATAAATTCTCTATATTATCGCTGTCCAGCCCCAAACGCCCCGCCGCCAATTTATCGATGCGTACGGATAAAAACTGCATGCCCTCATTCTGCTTGGTAAACACGTCGGTAGAACCGCTGATGCCTTTCAACACGGTCGCTATTTGCGCGGCTTTTTCATTTAACACGCCGAGCTCCGCGCCGAATAATTTAACCGCTACATCGCCTCGCGTACCGGTGAGCATTTCCGAGACGCGCATTTCAATCGGTTGGGTAAATTTAAAAGCAATACCCGGCGTTGCCGCCATGACTTTGCGAATTTCTTCAATCAGCTCATCTTTACTGTGCATGCGCCATTGTTTTTTAGGCTTCAGAATCAGGAAAGTATCGGTATCATTAAGACTCATCGGGTCCAGCCCCAGCTCATCCGAACCGACGCGAGCGACAATTTCGACGATTTCCGGGATGTTTTTCAGCAGGTTTTTTTGCACCTGACCATCCAGCGCGACCGATTGATCCAGCGTGATCGACGGCAATTTTTCCAACTGCAAAATAATATCGCCTTCATCCATGGTCGGCATGAAGGTGCTGCCGATTTGCGTAAACACCACGCCGGTGACAATTAACAAGGCGCCCGCTGCAACAAAAACTTTCTTGTTGTTATCCAGACACCACAACAACGCCGGCTGATAGAGTTTTTGCAGATTCCGGGGCAGCCAGGGTTCTTCATGGCTGACCTGTTTCAGCAAATAGGATGCAATCACCGGGATTACCGTCAACGATAAGACCAGTGAGCCGCTCAATGCAAACACGATGGTTAACGCGACCGGGGTAAATAATTTGCCTTCCAGACCCTGCAAGGTCAACAGGGGCAGGAACACGATGATAATAATCAAGATGCCCGAGGTAACGGACCCGGCAACTTCACAGGTAGCTCGATAAATAACATGCAGACGCGGCAAGCGTTCGGCGGTTTTGGTATGGGCCAGATGCGTGATGAGATTTTCCACAACGACCACGGCCGCATCGACCAGCATACCGATGGCGATCGCCAACCCGCCCAGACTCATCAGGTTGGCCGACATGCCCATGTAGTTCATCAGGATAAAGGTGAACAAGGCCGCCAACGGTAACGCCAGAGCGACGACTATCGCAGCGCGCAGGTTACCGAGAAATAACAGCAACAGCACGACAACCAGGATTATCGCTTCCATCAAGGCATGCAAAACGGTATCAACCGCTTTATCCACCAGGTTGCCGCGATTATAAAAAACTTTGGCTTCAACGCCTTTGGGGAAACTGGCACTGATTTCAGCCAGCTTTTCTTCGATCCCGACAATGGTTTGCCTGGCGTTGGCACCGCGTAAACTAAGCACCAGACCACTAACCGCTTCACCTTCACCGTTTTTACTGACGGCGCCGTAACGCGTTAATGCGCCGATTTTAATTTCCGCCACATCGCCGATCGTAATGGGAATGCCGTTTTTGCTATCGAGCACAATGGATCTAACATCATCCAGTGTTTTAATGCGGCCTTCGGCGCGCACAATCAACGCTTCCTCGCCGTCGGTGATGCGTCCTGCCCCGTCATTGCGGTTATTGTTCTGTAATGCCTGGACTATTTGATCCATGCTGATGCCGCGTGCGGATAAGCGAATATTATCCGGTATGACTTCAAAGCTTCTGACTTGGCCGCCCAGTGAATTGACATCGGCGACGCCCGGCACGGTACGTAATGCCGGGCGCACGACCCAGTCCAACAAGTCGCGCCGTTCCATTAAACTTAAGCCACCGCCTTCAAGGGTAAACATGAACATTTCACCGAGCGGTGTTGTCATCGGCGCAATACCCCCCGAAATATCGGCGGGCAAGTTACCCCACATCCCATTCAATCGTTCGGCGATTTGCTGACGCGCCCAGTAAATATCGGTGCCTTCGGTAAAATCGACAGTAATATCGGTCAGAGCGTATTTGGCAATCGAGCGCAACATGGTTTGATGCGGGATACCCAACAACTCAACCTCGATGGGCGCGGTAATCCGGGCTTCGACTTCTTCCGGCGTCATGCCGGGTGCTTTAACGATAATCTTGACCTGCGTGGGTGATACTTCAGGAAAGGCGTCGATCGGAATGTGCTTGAACGCGGTGTAACCGCCGCCGACCAGCAGCAATACCACTATCATCATCAGTAGCCGCTGACTCAGTGCAAATCGAATCAGGCCGGCCATTATTCTGCGCCCCCCAAACCCAGCCAGTTGGCTTTAAGCGCCACGGCGCCCTTAACGGCGATTTCTTCATCGCCGGTCAACTCGCCGCTGATAATCGACTCATCACCCTGTTTGCCGATGATCGTTATCTGGCTGACCTGAAACCCGGATTGGTTGTGAATGAAGATAAACGAAAGGCCTTCGTTTTGGGCAATCGCGGTATTGGGAACGCTAAAGAGGGATAGCTCACTGGGCTGGATCACCTGAATATTCAATTTCTGCCCGACGCGTATCGCCGCCGAAGCCAAGGCCTGCTTTGAAGACTTGATAACGGCGCGCGCGAGCACCGTCTGGTTTTCAGGGTTGACGCTTTGCCCCAATAAACTGATTTCGGCGCTGATGTCGGTATGTTCAATCATCACCTTGTCGCCGATTTTAATATCGCCGATACGTTCCTGGGGGATGTTGATTTCCAACCAAAGCGTTTCCAGATTGGCAATGCGATACAGCGGCGCCATGCTATCGATACGCGTCCCGGCGACAGCCATGCGTTCCATGACTACGCCCGAGATCGGCGCAGTCACCGTGAGCTGGCTGTTTAATTTATGCGAGCTACCCAACTGATTAATGGCGCCGGGCGACATGCCTGCGATTTCCAGCAACTGCCGGGACTCATTGGCGTCCAGCACCGCGGAACTGTATTGACTGAGGGTTTCCTGCTCGCGCCGGTTGGAAATAACACCTTCTTTGAGCAGCTTTTTATCCCTGTTGTAAGTCGCCGTAGCCAGACGCAATACACTGCCTGCCTTAAGATATTGGCCTTGCAATTCCAGCAAGGCCGGACTGTTGATCTCCGCCAACACCTCGCCTTTTTTAACGGTATCGCCCGCTGACGCATTCAGTTTGGTGATTAATCCAGTTTGCGATGCGCTGACAATATATTCATGACTGGAGGGCACAACCACTTTGGCAGGCGCATAGAGCACCGGCATTTGAGAAACCGGCACCGGCTTGCCGAGCGTTACGCCCAGATTAGCAAAATGCTCGGGGGAAATAGCGACATTATTTTCGGTTGCGTAGCTGCCGACACTCACCAGACTCAACAATAACAGGATATTAACTATTTTCATGGCACCAGCCCTACCGCTTGGTTATAAAAAGCCTTGTCACGCTGTAGCATCACAGAGCGTTCTTTCGCATTCAGAACCGCTTGCTGGGTTCTGGACTGGATTTTCAACAAGTCCATCAAATCAATTTCACCGACCGAATAGCTCAGCTCGGTCATACCCAAATGTTCTTCGGCAACCTGCTTTAACTCATTGGCTATGCCCAACTCAACCTGATTGACTTCCAAATTATGTTCGGCTTCGTGATGCACTTGCTCCAGGTCTCTGTAGAGTTGTTCACGTTGAGCGATTAGCTTGGTCAATTCAACATTGACCGCCGCGATTTGAGGTTGTATGTGAGCGCTGCCGCCAAAAGGCACGTTAACACCGATATTAAAACTTTCTGTATTATTACTGCGAGGATCATTGGTCATACTGTCGCTGTTGATACCAACCACGACATTGGTTTGGCCGGAGCCGATCAATTTAATCGCATCAAGCTCGGCCTGCTTGCGCTCAATCTGGCTGTTAACGGCAACCAGGGCGGGATGGTTTTGCTGAATTTCCTTTAATGCCGCCAATTCTTCGCTATAGTCGGCGGGCACTTTGGTGATGCGCGTGATGCTGGAATAGCGTTTGCGGGCATGCATTAATTCGGCTTCCGCCAGTGTTAATACCGATCGTTTTTGCAACAATTCGGTTTGCGCGAGCAATAAATCCGCACGGGGCAAATCGCCCAATTCAACACGCCGCCCGATTTTGGCGAACAATTCTTCAAAAACCGCCAGCTCGGCTTGCGCCTGTTCATAGCGGACTTTTTGCAGTTCCATATCCCACAATGCTTCCCTGACCAGGCCTGCGACCCGTAACTTAATGGCAGCCGCTTGTGCTTCCGCGCTTATTTCGGCCTGCGCACCGACATTTTTTTCAGCATCGCGCTGGCCGATATTCCATAGCGGGACTTGCACAGTCGCATCGATGTAATGCAAAGTGCCGCTGGTTGCTTCCTGGAAACGCAATCCGGCCTGTGAAGCCCCGGCTGTCCAGCTTTCACTGCGCTTGCGTATGGCGGTGGCTTCTTGTTCCAGCGATTCAATCCAGGCGGTATCAGGATATTTTTCCACTGTTAAAGCAATGACTTTGGATAAATTTAAAGTCTGGTCGATTTCAATCGGGTCCAGATGAGGAACGATGGGTGTCGAATCGGCAAAACCCGAGCCGACAAAGCTCAGGCCGACGCTCGCCAGCAAAACAACAGGCAAGCATCTCCTGAACAGGTTCAAGGAAAACATAAGGCAATCTCAATGCGGCGATAACCGCGTTATTACTAATTTAAGAAAAACAAAAAGTGCGGAAACTTTGCGTTACAAAGTTGCTGCAAAACACACGGGGATTATCGAACAGGAGGCGCGCGCGGAGAGTGTGAAGGGGAAAATAATTGAGCGACAAACGGTGGCGATTGCGGGGAAAAATTACTGTCGAACGGCGAAATAGACGTTCTGAAGACCACTGTCTGTTGCGGCAAATAATAGCTGTGATCCGGATCGGCAAGCGGTTTGTCCTGATGTTGCTTAATACCGGCATCAATACCGACAATGATGCCTTCAGCGCTGGCGTAATAGCTTGCCGCCTCAGACATCAACGCACCATGATCCGCCGCGTAACCTTCAAGACCCGGAACATGCAGACCGGCAATTGACGTTTTCTGACTGGCATGCGCATGCACTAACGGTGCAATTAATTGCAGCATTGCCAGAAAGATAACAAGGAATTTGCGAGATGATGAAACCATACCGACAATGCTATTCGATTAAAGCCTAATTAACAACTTGAAATAGCACTTTTTTCAGTCCTAAAATTTTATCGGACAAACAAACAAAGCCCGAATCGGCTTAACACCTATCAATTTCTTAGCTCGTCATTTCGGCAGGGATTGCCGAAATCCAGACGCCACGGAGGGCAATGCTTGGATCACATCCCTGTGACTTGGATACCGGCAGTCCACTTGTGCCCCAGAGGGTATGCCGGTATGACGCGCTGTTGGAATTTAGTGATAGGTGGTAAGCCCGAATCGGTAAAATGGTTGATATTTAAAATGGTTCGGGTAGCTTATTGATGTCTGGGCACACCCTTTTCATGCCTTAATTTTATAGGAAAAATTATGCGTTTATATTCAGGTTATTTAAAACCAGCATTGCTCTATTCAGCCCTCTTCGGACTATCGATAACCATCAACGGCTGTTCCTTTTCAGACAGCTCAAAAAGCTTTTCCGATTCGACCAGCTCCATTATCAGCAGCCCGTCTTCGGTTTCTGGAAAAAGCAAAAAATATCAAAATGAAGTGGCTGATTACACGATGGCTTATGTGAAATCTTCCGCGCCCACTGCGGATTACAACGTTTTCCTCAAAGGCTTGAGCGACATTGCGGCAAAAGAAGGGGTCACTAACTGGGACCAGGACTCAGCGACCTATACCGGCATTGGGAAAGGTCTGAAGAAAGCCGAAGTTGAAGGTATCGCCTACGAAACATACAAAAAGAATTTTGCCGGAGGCGACGCCAAGAAAATGCAAGACATCCAGGACGGCTATGAGTCCGAAAAATAGCATACTGTTATAGGCCGCGGAATTGATAAAGCGCCATTCCACTCCCTCTCCCTCAGGGAGAGGGTTGGGGAGAGGGTAAATTAAATGTCGTTTTATCAGCGTCTGCATAAATAACAGGCTTCAAGGATTTTGCATATTCCCCATGCGTTTTAGTTTGATACCTGCTCTTATCAGCATCGTTCTTGCCGGGCTCGTTGCAGGCCCGGCTTCGGCTGCCTCATTTGAATATCTTTACATCGAAGCCAGCGAAGGCAATTCCAGCGGCGGTCACAGCGCCATACAATTCGGCGATGAAATTTATCATTACCAGCATCATGATTCCGGCTTGATCCGCCTGCTCAGACAGGATAAAGCCGAATTTCATTTTCTGTACCGCTTTTTGCAGAATCGACCCATTCACCTGAGTCATATCGAAGTCTCCGAAGAAACCTTTACGCTGCTCAGGGACTATTTTAAATTGCAGTCTCTGGCACAAGACCAACAGTTCAAACAGCTCGATGCTATCCATAAAGACAGGGTTCTTTTGCATCGCTTGTTAGATAAAAATAATCGCGATAAATCTGATTCTTCCGGCGCTTTAGCATTAAAAGGCGTCGGGCTTTTTTATGCTGAACAAGAACTGGATCAAGCACGACAAGACACGAATACAAAAAACCTAAACCGTGTGCAACGGCAATCCGCACAGATCATAGGAAACTTGCGGCAAAACATCGAGCAACATTACGGTCACGATTACCTTGCCCAACGCCGTGAACAAATCAGTTCCGACATCAAGACATTAAAACCCGCACACTGGCCGGACGATCAGCCCATTTTGTCGAAGGACCATTTTCCGGCTGCCATCAGTTCATTCGCGGACCGCTATCAAGATGACTTAACGGGATTAATCGCGATAAAAATCCTGCTGGAACGGCAACCCTTACGCGCTGACGCCTTCTTTGTCACACCTGAATCAGTAAGCCCGGAAGAAATGCCTGTGTTGCAGAAATTACGCGATCAATTGGCCTCAAGCCTGCTAAAGTCGGTCAATTCCGGGCGACCTGACTGGGGCTATGCCGTCATAGTCAATCTGGCGCGGTTGGTGGCGCTTGACCTTTCCTTGCAATCGCGCCGATGGGTGTTTATAGATGATTTCGCCGCAGACAGCGAATGGATCAGCGCCGACCAATTTGCCCGCTATGCAGAGCCCATGCAACAACAGCTTAGCGATGCACGGGCTAACCTGCTGCAAACCCGGAAAGCCTTGTTAAACCCCGACGGCCTCACTGAAGCGAACTATAGCCAATTGGAAATGTCCGCCAACCACTATTTTGAATTGCTCAAGGGCAAACAACACGAGGCCGTTCGCTACATCGGTGAAAAAGCGCTGCCGACCAAAAGCGTCGGTCTGCCGAATGGGCCGGTTCCTGAATTGACGACAGCGCAATTGACACTAGCCATCAGCGGCCTTGATCGCTATGAAAATAAATTTCACCGGGAATTGGCACAGTATTATGACTACGATCTGCTTACCCGCAATTGCGTGACCGAACTGTTCAGGACCATTGAGCAGGCTTTCTCACAACAGGCCGGTCAGGATGCCACTGCATCGGAACAATCCAAACGGGCAGTCAATGAATCGATAACCCGCCTCGGCGGCAACCTGTCCGCCTACGATAATTTCATTCCTTTTGCATCGTTTCATTCGGTGCAAAAGCATTACAACGTAACGAGCAGCGAGGTTTTAAACTCCTACCGCGTCCAACAACTGGAACAACTGTATACCCAACAAAACGCCTGGTTAAGCCTGTTGCGCGAATCGAATACCCTCAGCAGCACGTTGTACGACTATAATCCAGACGACGCCTTTTTCGTGTTTTTTACCGATGGCAACCCGGTTTTAAGACCGGTTTTCGGCCTGTTCAATACCGCCGCCGGCATTGGTCAAAGTTTATTGGGCGTTGTCAGCTGGCCGTTCGATAACGGACAAAACCTGAAATCGGGCGCCACGGGGATTTTAATGAGCCTGCCTGAAGTGCTGTTCTTCAATATGCGCAAAGGCAGTTACCGGTATCTGTCTTATGCGCAATTTATCAATGCTGAAAAGACGGGGTATTGAAAGCGTCGGTCAGGTAACTCGCAATAAATAGCCCCCATCCCATCGTTCCCACGCTCCGGCGTGGGAATGCAGGTGCCAACGCTCCAGCGTTGCGTAACATTATAAATGACAAGGACTTGGCCCATTTTATGTCTCGCGACGCTGGAGCGTCTAACACGGCATTCCCACGCCGGAGAGACTGTGAAAGTATTATCGCAAGCCATGCCTTATAATAGGCCCATCATCCGGTAACCGCCAGTTAACAAACACTCATGACCTCACGCCGCTATCAACCCGTATTAAACCGTCAGCAAGATATGTTGCTGCCGCCTTGTG
>SXGU01414510.1_pt1 | contig 19185 bp, 20 predicted proteins | sample 3174531 | NCBI WGS metagenome assembly SXGU01 (sample SAMN11356863, study PRJNA531348) | freshwater metagenome | isolation source: freshwater sample F1-140 | place: China: Fuxian Lake, Yuxi | collected 2017-12-25 | reverse complement strand
GCTCCAAGGCCGTTATCACGGGCGATGTCACCCAGATCGACCTGCAGCGCGGCCAAAGAAGCGGCTTGGTCGAGGCGGCCGAAGTCCTGACTGAAGTGCGCGGCATCGCCTTCACCCAGTTCAAGAACGACGATGTCGTGCGTCACCCGCTGGTCGCGCGCATCATCGAGGCCTACGACGCACACAAGGCGCCGGGAAAACCATGACACACCCGCTTGAGCTTGCCATCCAGATCGCCAGCCGCGCTGACGGCACCCCGACGCGGGCGCAACTACGCCGCTGGGTCAAGGCCGCTCAGCAGGGCGAGATGGCCCTCACCTTGCGTATTACCGATGCAGCCGAAGCACAACAGCTCAACCACGACTATCGTGGCAAGGATTACGCCACCAATGTCCTCACCTTCGTGTACGACGCCGCACCCGCCAACGGCGATGTCGTCCTCTGCGCCCCCGTCGTCGCCCGTGAGGCCACCGAACAGGGCAAAGACCTCGAGGCACACTACGCCCACCTCGTCATTCATGGGGTCTTGCACCTGCAAGGCTACGATCACGAACACAAAAGTGAAGCTGTAACCATGGAATCGGTGGAACGCTTTATCATGCAACATCTGGGCTATCCCGACCCCTACGAACATGGAAGACGACAGTCGAAAACCTAGCCTGCTACAGACACTGACGGCCTGGCTCACGCCCGAGCCGGACACCCGAGAAGAACTGCTCGCTCTGCTGCATGCTGCCTATGACAACAACCTGCTGGATGCCGATGCGCTCTCCATGATCGAGGGCGTGATGCAGGTCTCCGAGCGGCAGGTCCGCGAGATCATGATCCCGCGCGCGCAGATGGATGTCATCGACATCAACGATCCGCACGAAACGATCCTCCCCTTCGTCATCGAGACCGCCCATTCGCGTTTCCCGGCCGTCGATGGCGACCGCGATACCGTGATCGGCATCCTGCTCGCCAAGGACCTGCTACGCCTCTGTACGGATGAAGAGATCGACTTGCGCGACACCCTGCGTCCCGTCGTCTTTGTCCCCGAATCCAAGCGCCTCAATGTCCTGTTGCGCGAATTCCGCGCCTCGCGCAACCACATCGCCATCGTGGTCGACGAATATGGCGGCGTCGCAGGCCTGGTCACCATCGAAGATGTGCTGGAACAGATCGTCGGCGACATCGAGGACGAATACGACTACGACGAAGACGCCGACAACATCATTGCCGAACAGACCAACATCTGGCGCGTCAAGGCTCAGACCGAAATTGCCGACCTCAACACGGCCCTCGAGACACATTTCAACGACAGCGAATACGACACCGTAGGCGGCCTTGTTTCCCACGCCTTCGGCCGCCTGCCCAAGCGCGGAGAGCAGATCGAAATCGAGGGCGTGCGCTTCCACATCCTCAGCGCGGACAGCCGCCGGATACACACCCTGCGCGTAGAGTGGCCACTCACTTAGCAGGGGATTAGGCCTGCATCCGGCAGGCCTTGCCAATTGCCGGTTCAGAGGTTATTTTCAGCCCATTCAATTTCTGATTGGCCCCAAAAATGACCTCCGATTGGCTCACCTTCCTCGCCGCCCAAGGCGCGCAAACAGACGCCCAAGGCGCCCTCCATTTCGGCCCTGTACCTGACGAGATCCTTGCCGCGCGCAACGACCTCGTCCTTGCCGATCTGTCCCATTTTGGCCTGATCGCCTTCCATGGCGAAGACACCTTAGCCTTCCTGCAAGGTCAGATCACCAATGACCTGCGTGGCCAAGGCCTGAATCAGGCCGTTTTCGCCGGTTATTGCAACGCCAAGGGCCGCTTGCAAGCCAATTTCCTGGTCTTGCGCCACGCCGATGACTATCTGTTGCTGGTCCCGGAAGGCCTGCGCGAGGCCCTGCAGAAACGCCTCTCCATGTTCATCCTGCGCAGCAAGACCCGGGCACGAGATGCCGGCGCCGAATGGGTGCGTCTGGGCCTATCCGGCCCGGGTGCGCGCGCCCTGCTGACCCGCACATGGGGCAATGCCCCCGCCGCCGGGCTGGGTGTCCTGCAACACAGCGAGGGTCTGGCCATCGGACTGGGCGACGAACGCTTCGATCTTCTGGTCCGCCCGGAGGCCGCACCTGCCCTCTGGAACACCCTCCGTGCCGAGGCACGCCCCATCGGCCACACGGCCTGGGATGCCCTGCTGGTTCATGCCGGCATCCCCACCCTCCTGCCGGCCACCTTTGAGGCCTTTACGCCCCAAATGGTCAACATGGAGGTCCTGCACGGGGTCAGTTTCAACAAGGGCTGCTATCCCGGGCAAGAGGTCGTCGCACGCACGCAATACCTCGGCAAGGTCAAGCGCCGCATGTTCCTCGCCCATGTCGATTCGGCCGCGACACCCGGCACCCACCTGTTCAGCGGCGCTGTTCCCGATCAAGACTGCGGCTCGATCGTCAATGTGGCACCGGCTGCCGACGGGGGCCACGATTGCCTTGCCGTCGTGCGTCTGGATGCCTGGGAATCCGGCGACATCCGCCTCGGTGATCGCCAGGGCCCCCTGTTGACCGCCCTTCCCCAACCCTACACCCTTCCGGAGTGAAGCCCCATGACCGTCCCTGGCGAACGCCGTACCCAGATCCTGCAAGCCTTGGCCGCCATGCTTGAAGCCCCGGAGGCCGAGAAGATCACCACGGCGGCCCTGGCCGCACGCCTGCAATGCTCCGAAGCCGCGCTCTATCGCCACTTCGCCAGCAAGGCCCGGATGTACGAGGGTCTGATCGAATTCATCGAATCCACCCTGTTCTCGCTCATCACCCGCATCGGTACAGAAGAACGCCAAGGGCTCACGCAGGTACGCAATATCGTCCAGCTCCTACTGGGTTTTGCCGAACGCAACCGGGGCATGACTCGTGTCCTCACCGGTGAGGCGCTGGTGCATGAAAACGAACGCCTGATGGCGCGCATGACCCAGATGTTCGATCGCCTGGAGGTGACCCTCAAGCAAGCGCTGCGCATTGCCGCCTCTCAGGGCAGCCTGCCCGCCAATCTGGACAGTGCAGCGGCGGCCAACTTGCTCATGGCGTGGGTCCTGGGCCGCTGGCAGCAATTCACACGCAGCGGATTCCGCCAGTCACCGCTTGCTGCATGGGACACTCAGTGGCAGATCATCGGTCGCGGCCTGATCCATCCGGCCGCCTGATCGCTCACAACCGTCCCTCGACCACCCCTCAACTGGCGGGCTCAACCCCCGCAGACCGGGCAGCTCAGGTCGCGTCGAATTCGCACCTCACGCCACTCGGCATCGAGGGCATTGAACAACACGAGCCGACCGGATAACGGGGCGCCGATCCCCATCAGGACCTTTAAGGCCTCGGCCGCCTGCACGCTGCCGATGATGCCCACCAGCGGCGCGAATACGCCAAACTCGGAACACCGCATCGCCTCATCATCGCCCCCTTCCGGAAAAAGGCAGGCGTAGCAGGGGGCCTCGCCCTCGCCAGGGGTTGCAAAGACGCTGACCTGGCCGTCAAAACGCACGGCCGCACCGGACACCAGGGGTCGGCCGGCCTCCACACAGGCACGGTTAATGGCATAACGGGTCTGGAAATTATCAGTGCAGTCGAGTACCACATCGGCCAATGCGACCCGCTCCAGCAAGGCCGGTCCGGACAGTCGCTGAGGGATGACCTCCAGTGCGATCTCGGGATTCATGGCCCGCAGGCGCTGCGCCGCAGATTCAGCCTTGTTGGTCCCCAGACTGGACTGGGCATGCACGATCTGACGCTGCAAGTTGGTGAGATCCACCGTATCGTCATCTGCGATCAGGATCCGGCCAACACCCGAGGCGGCCAGATACAGTGCGACGGGCGAGCCCAGACCGCCCGCACCCACGATCAAGGCCGTAGCGGCCTGAAGACGCCTCTGACCTTCAATACCGATCTCGTTGAGGAGCAGATGGCGCGAATAGCGCAGCAAGCGCGCATCGCTCAATCCATCGCTCGCCCCATCGCCCAGAGAGACCTCTGCCCGACAGGTCGGGCTATCGATACTGTCGCCACTCATCTTTGGGTGTGTCGTCGTGGTCGCCGTGCGGTCGCTTGCCCCAGCCTTCCACATGGGCCTGATAATTCTTGGTCTGCGCCTCCGGTATGCGCAAGTTTTCCCGCTGCACGCGCTCAACATAATAAACAAGGGCGCGCTTGAGTTTGAGCAACAACGGAGTCCCCAGATGAAAACCCTGCGCGGCCAGACCGGCCTCCAGGGCTTGCAGCGTATATTCCTGTACGCAGTACCGCACCTCGATACACCGCGGGCCGCACACACGAGCCGTCAAGTGAGGCAGGCCCTCCAGTAAGGGCAAGGCGCGTTCAACCTGACCCGGCGGGGTGCCATGAAAAACGATCTCGCGGCATTTCTGGATATCACAAGGGGTCGGCATCGGGTCACCGGTCAGTGCGAGTTCAGGGGCGCAATAGACTCAGCCCCTTGAGCAGGGTGATCGCCTGTACAAACTGCAGGTCCTTGGTTGAGGCCATCGTGTCTTCAGGCCGTGCCGCACCCGCCTCATCCGGGGCTGGTTTTTCCCCGGGCTTGTCGGTTGGTTTATCGGTTGGCTTATCCGCAGGTTTATCGGCCGCTTTGGGTTTTGCCGGCTTGCCAGACGGCTTGCCATCACCCGCCAGATGGTGCTCAAGGTCGGCCTCGCGTACCTCGCCCCGACCATTCGATTCGCTGCTGATCTTGCCCTCTTCGACCACGATATCCGGCTCAATCCCCTTGGCCTGAATGGAACGACCATTCGGGGTGTAATAACGCGAGGTCGTCAGCTTGATCGCTGTCCCATTGTTCAAGGGCAGGATGGTTTGCACCGAGCCCTTGCCAAAGGTCTGGGTACCCATGATCACGGCGCGTTTGTGATCCTGCAAGGCCCCCGCCACGATTTCCGAGGCCGAGCCCCCGTTGACCAGCACCACAACGGGCACGGTGCGCGCCCAGGCCGGGAGGGCCTTCAGGTAATCCGACTCCCCGGGGCGCAAGTAATCCTCGCGAGAATTGGCCAGACGCATCTTGGCGTCCTCGGTTCGCCCATCGGTGTAGACCACCAGATCCTTCGGCTTGAGGAAGGCCCCGGACACACCGACAGCGGCATTGAGCAGACCACCCGGGTCATTGCGCAAATCAAGCACCAAGCCCTTCAGCGGCGCCTTGTTCTGCACCTCGAGGTCCTTCAGGGCCGCAACCAGGTTCTCGCCGGTACGCTCCTGGAACTGGGTGATACGCACATACCCGAAATGGGGTTCAGGCAGCTTATGCTTGACGCTCTTGATCTTGATCACGGCGCGGGTGATGGTCATCACCAAGGGCTTGTTTTGGCCCTTGCGCAACACCGTCAGGACGATGTCAGAGCCCACCTTGCCCCGCATACGCTTGACGGCGTCGTTGAGGGACATTCCCTTGACCGGCGTATCGTCGAGCTTGATGATGAGGTCGCCCGACTTGATGCCCGCCCGATAGGCCGGTGTATCTTCAATCGGAGACACAACCTTGACAAAGCCATCCTCCATGCCGACCTCGATGCCAAGACCCCCAAATTCGCCCTGGGTATCGATCTGCATGCCCTTGTAGGCATCGGCATCCAGATACGCAGAGTGAGGATCCAGGCCCGACAACATCCCGTTGATGGCCTCGGTGATGAGCTTCTTGTCCTCGACCGGCTCGACATAGTCGTTCTTGATGCGGCCAAAGATCTCGGTGAAGGCCCGCAAGTCCTCAATAGGCAGCGGATCTTGTACGCGTGTCGCCTGGGCCGGGTAATTCAGGGCAACAGCGCCACCTACGAGCACACCGCCCAAGATGAGTCCCAACGATTTCAATTTACCCGACATACCCATGGCCCCTTGATAGCCAGCACTTGCAGATTAACGGCCCCCGGATCTGGCCACCGATCCACCCACCCAACTCAGGGGATCAAATGGCCTGCTCTGATGGCGCAATTCAAAATAGAGGCCCGGTCGTTCATGCCCACCGGTGTTTCCCACGCTGGCGATCACATCGCCCGCCCGAACGGCCTCACCCGCTTGTTTATACAGACTTTCGTTATTGCTGTACAGGCTCAGATAATCATCCCCATGGTCCAGAATCATCAGGTTGCCAAAGCCGCGCAACCAATCGGCAAACACCACCTGACCCGTCGCCACTGCATGCACAGCTTGGCCTGCGGACGACTGGATGAACAAACCCTTCCAGGCCGGCCCGCCCCCCTCGCGAGCGCTGCCAAACCGGGCCACGATTTCGCCCGACAGCGGCAGGGCCATGCGCCCCCGCAACTGGGCAAAGTCCAGATTGGCCAAACGCGCATCGGCCACCGCCCCGACCTTCTGGCCTGGAGATGGCTTTTCTGCAGGGGATTTTCCTGACCGCGCCGCTGCGCTGCGTGTGCGCAATTTGCCCAACTGCTGAACCAACCGGGTCAGGCGCTGCTCATCACGCACCAGGGTGCCAATCTCCTTTTTCTGCGCACGAATCTGTTCAGACAGCCGCACGAGCATCGATTGCCGCGACAAGCGTTCCGCCTCGAGTTTCTTCTTCTCATCCATCTGTCCGGAATGCAGCCTGGACAGATGCTTCTTGCTCTCGCTGACCTTGTCCTCCAACGCGGCCAACTGCTGCAAGGTCTGGTCATGGACGCGGATCAGATCGGCCCGCGCGCGCGCCACATAACCCGCATAACCCAATTGGCGGGCCACGGCGGCCGGGTTTTCACCGTTCAGCGCCAGTCGAGCCGCATCACTCCCACCACGCTCATGGCGTTGTCGCACCAGCAGGGCCAGACGCTCCTGCTGTTCCTCGACCTGGGCCTTGACAAGACGAATGCGCATATCGAGCCGATTCAGCTCACGACCCTGCGCCACCACCTGAGAATCCAGATCGCGCAGGCTGCGTTGCACATTGGAAATGTTGCGCTCGGAATCGCGCAAGGCGTCGGCTGCCTCGTTGCGCTCTGTCGTCGACTGTTCAACCTCGCGGCGCAATTGTTCGATGCGATCACGCAGCGCGTTCAGCTCCTGACGCTTTTCGCCCGTCCTGTCAGCCGCCTTCTCTGAGGCGGCACCGGCCAATCCGACCAGTGGCATCCAACACAGCAGGCCAATCAGAACAAACCAACGCACTCGGCAAACGCCCGGCTACGATTTATCAAAGTGAACCAGCGAGTGCCCACCCATTTCGGCCGGTTGCGGGAGGCCCATCATGTGCAACAAGGTCGGCGCCACATCTTCGAGCGCCCCCGTCTCACCCACTGTAGCCGGGCGGCCAATATAAACAAAAGGCACCAGATTGATGGTGTGCGCCGTATGCGGCTGCCCCGTCGCCGGGTCCATCATCTGCTCAGCATTGCCATGGTCGGCAATGATCAGCGTCTCACCCCCGATCGCACGCATGGCCTCGACGGCGCGTCCCAGCGCAACATCCACCGCCTCAACCGCCTTTTTGGCGGCCTCAAAATCTCCGGAGTGGCCCACCATGTCCGCATTGGCATAGTTGCAAATGATGGCGTGGTACTGGCGGGTCTCGATGGCGGCCACCAGCTTGTCCGTCAACTCGTCCGCGTTCATCTCTGGCTGCAGGTCGTAAGTGGCCACATCCGGCGATTTCACCAGGATCCGATCTTCGCCCGGATACACGGTCTCCTCGCCCCCGTTAAAGAAATAGGTGACATGGGCATATTTCTCGGTCTCGGCAATGCGCAATTGATGCAAGCCCAGCCGGGAGACATATTCGCCAAATCCATTGAGCACCTTGGTCGGCGGGAAGACCACCTCGACATTAAAGTTCGCCTGATACTGCGTGAGCGTGCAGTAATGCGACAACTTGGGCACCCGCTTGCGCTCGAAACCGTCGAAGGCCGTGTCGGTAAAGGCACGCGTGATCTCCCGCGCCCGATCCGCACGGAAATTCATGAATACCACGGCGTCGCCATCTTCCATGCGGACGGGTTTCTCGCCCGCTGGGCAGATGGCTGTAGCTTTGACGAACTCATCCGTTTCGCCGCGTGCATAGGCCGCTGCCAAGCCGGCCTGGGCCGTCTCGGCGTGAAACTCGGCGCGCCCATCCGCCAGGAGGCCATAGGCCTTCTCAACCCGATCCCAGCGCTTGTCCCGATCCATGGCGAAATAGCGGCCGCACAGGCTGACAATACGCCCCACACCCAGCCCATCGAGACGTTCCTGCATGGACCGCAAATAGCCCTCGGCACTCTTGGGGGGTGTATCACGGCCATCCAGGAAGGCATGAACATAGACCTTCTCCACCCCCATGCGCGCGGCCATCAGGGCCATGGCGTGGATCTGACCCTCATCGCTATGCACGCCACCATCGGACAAGAGCCCCATGATATGCAACGCAGCGCCGTTGGCCTTGATGTCATTCAAGGCATTTTCCAGCACATGATTGTGGAAGAAATATCCAGCCCGGATGGACAGTTCAATGCGGCTGTAATCCTGATACACCACACGCCCGGCACCGATGTTGAGATGCCCTACCTCGGAGTTGCCCATCTGACCGCGCGGCAGCCCCACAGCGGCCTCCGAGGCGTGAATGAGCGTGTGCGGGCAATGCTCCCAATAGTGATTGAAGTGGGGCTTGTGGGCGGCATCGACGGCGTTGAAATCGGGGTTCTCGCTGATCCCGAAGCCGTCCAGGATGATCAAAAGTACAGGGGTTACGGAAGGTGCCATGGCTTTAGCCTCTCTGCGAAGCGGGTATCTGAAACTGCGCTCTATTTTAAGCTATTTACGCGCCACTTGCCGGCAAAGGGGTATTACCGTATCGTTACATCAGAATGTAGCGATCTTAGAGGAGATCAGCGTGGACAAACAGCAAGACCAGGTTATCGAAACCGACGAGCACATCGAGCAAGCCTCGCGCGCCATGAAGGCCATGTCGCACCCTTTGCGCCTCAAGATTCTCTGCGTCTTGGGCAACAAGGAGATCAGCGTTCAGGAAATCGTCGATCATGTCGGTACCTCGCAAAGCAACATCTCCCAGCACTTAGCCATCCTGCGCGACAAAGGCGTCCTGCGTACCCGCAAGGATGCCAACCGCGTCTTCTACCGTATCAGCGATGAACGCACCCTGAGCCTCATCAGCATGATGCGGGATGTGTTCTGCGGGTTTGCTCAATAAGGCATTCAGCAAGGTTGCCAAACACCCCTACCCACGCTATAAACAGCGCTGCAGGGCTTTATAAGCCCTGTTTATTATGATATAATCAAAATCTAATATACTCCCGCATTGGCCGGGGAGTGTGCCTCGCACGGGTCCCATGGCCTGTGTTTGTTTGGAGACATCATGCGCAACTCGTGGTCAGCCATCCTTCTTCTTGCCGCTTGGCCCCTTGGGCAGGCCGGCGCCGAAACGCTCAATTTCAAGCAGTGTACCGAGGCCGCCCTGGGCCAAAATCCGGACATGGCCATCAGTCGCGCCCAGATTGAACAGGCCGAGGCCGCCGTTCGCGAGGCCAAAGGCAACCGAATGCCGCGCCTCAATCTGTCATTGACCGCCTCACGGACCAATGACGCGCTCAATGTATTTGGCACCAAGCTGACTCAACGGCGTGTCGTAGCCGCTGACATGGACCCCACATTTCTAAACAATGCCCCGGCCGTCAACAATTTCAACAGCCGCATCGAACTCCTGATCCCGGTTTACAACGGGGGACAAGTCGAGAGCTATGTGCGTCAGGCGCAGGCCTACACGCGTGCGGCCCAGTCCGGAGATCGCGTAGCCCGCCAGAAACTGGTCAAGCAGGTGCTGATGGCCTATCAAGGCGTACATACCGCCCGCGCCTATATCAAGGTCGCCAGCGAAGGCCGGGCCGCAGCTGAAGAATCCGTCCGCATCACTGAAAAACTCCACAAACAGGGCATGGCTGTCAAAAGCGACATCCTCTCGGCACGCGTCAGCCTGGAAGATATGCGCATCAAACTGATCGAGGCGCGCAATGCCGAGGCCACCGCACTCGACCAACTCAAACTGCTCATCGGACGGCCGCTCGGCTCCTCGCTAGATGTTGCCGACCCCACCTCCCCCGCACTGATGCCCGGGGACGATGCCGCCCTGCGCAAGCTGGCTGCCGAGACCCATCCGGGTCTGCAGGCCCTGCGTGAACAAGTGGATGCGGCCCGTGCCGCCGTCGACGCAGCTCGTGCCGGGAAGCGCCCCCAGTTCAATGTCTCACTGCGTCAGGAATGGAACGACCGCACGCTCGGCTTTGATAGCAATGCCTACATGATGGCCGGTGTCCTGTCCTGGAACGCCTTCGACGGCGGCACCTTGCAGGCTGGCGTTGATCGCGCCGAGGCCCGGCGGAGCGAACTGGCCGCCAAGCTGCGTCAGGCCGAAGATGGCATTGGCTTCCAGGCGACCGATGCGCGGCGCAAGGCCCTGGAGGCTGAAGAGCGCGTGGCGGCCCGCCAACTGTCCGTCGAACAGGCCGAGGAGGCCCGCCGTCTGGTCAAGATGCGCTATGAGAACGGGGTCGCCCCGCTCATCGAACTGCTCTCTGCACAGGCCCAACTGGACAAGGCGCGCGCCGATCTGGTCGCCGCCCGTTACGACCTCGCTGTTACTCGCGCCGAACTCAAGCTCGCTGTAGGCGTCCTTGAACCCGAACAGATCTGATTACCGGAGATCCGATGATGCATCGTCCTGTCCACACCTACCTCACCCCCCTCGTTTTGGGCCTGATGCTCACCGCCTGTGGCTCGCATGAAGACACGGCAAAGACCGCCGCCGCACCGCGCGTCGTACAAGCCCCGTCGATCGTCGTACAACTGCAAGACACCCCGGCCTATGCCCCGACCCCAGGCACGGTAGTGGCCGAAGAATCGATCAAGGTCGCCTCCCGTCTGATGGGCTACATCCGCAACATCGCCGTCGTCGAAGGCCAGAGCGTCAAGGCCGGCCAACGCCTTTTCACCATCGACCCCCTGGACATCGAAGGCGCCGTCGAGCAGGCCCGACTCGGGCTCAACCAGGCAGAGGATGCCCTCAAGGATGCGAAGGCCGATCATGACCGCTATGCCAACCTGCACAAGGAAGAAGTGGTCACCCGCCAACAATACGAAAAGATGCGGCTCAACTATGAGATCGCTGTCTCTCGCGCAGCCCAATCCAAGGCCAGCCTGACCACCGCCCAAGGACAGATGCGCTACGCAACCGTCGCGGCCCCCTTTGCCGGCGTCGTCACCCAGAAACTGGCCAATGAAGGCGATATCGCCGCGCCCGGACACCCCGTACTGGTGTTGGAAAACCCAGCCAAACTGCAGGTGCAGACCACCGTCCCGGAGGCCGTATTCAAGACCCTCTCCTCAGGTCAAACAGTCGATATCGAAGTGGATGGCCAGGCGGCACCCCTCAAGGGGCGGGTGGCACGCCTCTCGCCGGCGGCCGATCCGGTGACGCACACCTATCTCGTCAAGCTGAACATCCAGACCCAGGCCAAGAGCGGTGCCTTTGCCCGCGTCCTCTTCCCGGCCGGCCAGACCCGTAGCCTCCGCGTGCCCCAGACTGCCCTGCAAAACCGCGCCGGCATCGAAGGCGTGTTCGTGGTCGATGCCAAGGGCATCGCCCAATACCGCATGGTGCGCACCGGCCGCGAGCAGCAGGGTCAGGTTGAAGTCCTGTCCGGTTTGTCGGCCGGCGATCGGGTCGTGACCGGCAACGCCACCGCGCTCAACAATGGCGATCAGGTGGAGGGCTAACCCATGAGCGAAGCCCATCACGACAGCCCGATTAACATCGCCGGCAAGCTGGCGAAGGCGTTCCTGACTTCCAAGCTGACCGCGCTGACCATCATTGCCGTCACCCTGACCGGCCTGCTGGCGCTGATGGTGACGCCGCGCGAATACAACCCGCAGATCGTCGTGCCGGCGGCCAACATCGTCGTCGCCAAGCCGGGCGCGACAGCGGCGGAAATCCAGAACCTGATCGTCAAGCCGCTGGAAGCGATCATGAACGCCCAGTCCGGCGTCGATCACACCTTTGGCTATGCCACCAACGATTTCGGCGCGGTCACGGTGCAGTTCAAGGTCGGCCAGAATCAGGAAGACAGTCTGGTCAAGCTGTACAACCAGCTCATGCAGAACATGGACCGCATGCCGCCCGGCGCCATGCAGCCGGTGGTCAAACCGATCAACGTCGATGACGTGCCGATCATGACGCTGACCCTGAACTCGGCCCAGTACGACGATTTCCGCGTGCGCGAAGTCGCCCAACGCCTGCTCGAACAGTTGCGCAACGTACCCGGCGTCTCCTTCACCCAGCAGACCGGTGGCCGCACCCGCGCGGTCAATGTCTGGCTTGACGCCCAGCGGCTCGATGCCGCCGGCCTCAGCCTGACTCAGGTCGATCAGATGTTGAGCGGCAGCAACGTGTCCGCCCCGCTTGGCGAGCTGGTGCAGGGCAACCAGGCCCGTCCGCTGCGTCTGTCCAGTTTTCTCGGCTCGGCCGAGGAAGTGGGCAAGATCGTCGTGGGCGTCTCCAACATGGGCCGTCCGGTTTATCTGAAGGACGTTGCGCGCGTCGACGACGGCGCCTCCGAGATCGAGGAAGCGACCCGCTTCGCCTATGGCCCGGCCTCGGGCAAGACAGCCGGCGCGGAAAACCCGGCCGTCACCCTGGCCATCGCCAAAAAGGCCGGCACCAATGCCGTGGTGGTCGCCGACGCCGTGCTGGCCAAGCTGGACGAACTCAAGCAGCAGGCCATTCCGGCCGGCATCGAGGTGGCGGTCACCCGCAACGACGGCGCCAAGGCCGACGAAGCGGTGAACGAATTGGTGTCCCACCTTGGCATCGCCATCGGCTCGGTGGTGGTCATCCTGGTGTTCTTCCTGGGCTGGCGCGAGGCCGGCATCGTCACTTTGACCGTGCCGCTGATCCTGTTCGTGGTGCTGGCCGTGGGCCTGGCGTTCGGCCAGACCATCAACCGGATCACGCTGTTCGCGCTGATTTTGTCGCTCGGCCTGCTGGTCGACGCGGCCATCGTGGTGATCGAGAACATCCACCGCCATCTGCATCACGGCACCGGCGGCAAGGACTTCGGCACGGTTTTGGTTGAAGCCACGAATGAAATCGGCAACCCGACCAACGTCGCCACCATCGCCGTCATCCTGGCCTTTATCCCGATGGCCTTCGTGACCGGCATGATGGGCCCGTTCATGGCGCCGATTCCGTTCAACGTGCCGGTAGCCATGATCGCTTCCATCATCATCGCCTACATGGTGGTGCCTTGGGCGTCCAACCTGTGGCTGAGGAACAAGGCCGCCCGGCAGGCGCTGGCCAACACGCCCAGCCTGGAAGAAAAAAGCGCATCGAGCCAAGACCCGCTGCACCGCGCCTATGTCGCCGTCATCAAGCCGCTGATCGCTTCGTCGGGCAAGCGCAACCTTACTTTCCTGATCGTGCTGGCCCTGCTGGTCGGCGCCATACTCATGCCGGCCTGGCAGTTCGTGCGCCCGTCCGGCCTGAACGGCCCGCTGTCGATGCTCGGCGTCGAACTGAAGATGCTGCCGAACGACAACACCAACACCATGCTGGTGCAGATCGACATGCCAGCCGGCACGGCGCTGGCTGCCACCGACCAGGTGGCGCGCGAGGTCGGCCGGGTGATCGGCGCCAATCCGCATGTCACCGACTACCAGACCTTCCTGGGCATGACCGCGCCGATCGACTTCGCCGCCCTGGTGCGCGGCGACCTGATCAAGCGCGGCCAGAATCTGGCGCAAATCCGGGTCAACTTCGTCGGCAAGCATGACCGCAGCGAAAGCTCGCACGAGATCGCCGGCCTCCTCAACGAGCAGTTCAAGACCGTACGCCAGCGCTACCCGAGCGCCAAGATCAAGCTCTACGAAACCCCGCCCGGCCCGCCGGTGCAGGCGCAAATCCTGGCCGAGCTGTACGGCCCCGACTACCACAAGCTGCGCGAGGCGGCGGCCTTCGTCAACAAGGACTTCCAGGGTATCTACGGCATGATCAACGTGGACGACTCGGTGACTGCGAACGCCGAAGGCTTCCACGTCCGTGTCGATACCGAAAAGGCCCTGCTGTCCGGCGTCGCACCTGGTCAGGTGGCGCAGTTGCTGCGCAACTATGTGTCTGGCTTCGCCATCGGTACCCTGCACACCGACGACTCGCGCGAGCCGATCGACATCAAGGTGCGTCTGCCGCGCGAACTGCGCGCCACGCCGGAGACCCTGCTCTCGCTGCGCGTGAGCAACCCGCAAGGCAAGCAAGTGCCGCTGTCGGCCATCGCCACGGTCGAGAAGGTGGTTGATGCCAAACCCATCTACGACCGCGATCAGCATCCCATGGTCATGGTTGGCGGCGAGCTACTGAAATCCAGCCCGGTCTACGCCGTGCTCGCGCTCGACAAGATGATCGACGGCCAGAAGCTGCCGAATGGCGTCACCTTCACCACCGGCAACCTCGGTTTCTCGCAGGCCAGCCCGAAGGACGTGGTGGAAAACACCCTGCTCTGGGGCGGCGAAATGCGCCTGACCCTGGACGTTTTCCGCGACCTCGGTTCTGCCTTCATCGTCGCCATTATCCTGATCTACCTGGTGCTGACCGCCTATTACAAGTCGTTCATGCTGCCGATCATCGTGATGGGCGCCATCCCGCTCACCCTGGTCGGCGTCTTCCCCGGCCACTGGGCGACCGGGCAGGCCTTTACCGCCACCTCGATGATCGGCGTGAACGCGCTGGCCGGCATCGTGGTGCGAAACTCATTGCTGTTGATCGACTTCATCCTCGATTACCGCAAGCAGGGCTACGACCTCGAAACCGCCGTTATCGAAGCGGGCGCGGTGCGCTTCCGTCCCATCCTGCTCACCGCCCTGGCGATCATCCTCGGTTCCGCCATCATGATCACCGACCCGGTGTTCGGCGGCCTCGCGGTCAGCCTGATCTTCGGCACCTTTGCCTCCACGCTGCTCACGCTGGTGGTGATTCCGTTGTTCTACCTGCTCTGGCAACGCAGGGCTTCTAACGCAACCCCTTCTTTGACCTAAGAAAAGGAAAACTTCATGTCCATTGAACGCATCGTCCGCATCGTCGCCGGTTTCTTTATCCAACTGTCCCTGTTTCTAGACGGCACAATCAGCACCGAGCCTTCCTGGCTCAGGTTCACCGCCTTCGTCGGCGCCAACCTGCTGCAATCCGGCTTCACCAACCTCTGCCCGCTGGTTACCATTCTGAAGAAACTGGGCATCAAGGAAGGCGGCGCCTGCTGCTGATAGCATCCCTGATCTGCGTCCCTGATCAGACAACCCCTGACAGGCTGAGGTAAACTCTCAGCCTGTCGTCTTTTAGAGTCTCGCCATGGATTTCGTTACCCAAAATATCTGGCTCATCCTGCTCGCCCTGACTTCAGGTTTGATGCTGATGCTGCCCTCCCTCACCGGAAAACTCTCCGGCGTCCTGCAAGTCAGCCCCCAAGAGGCCGTACGCCTCTTCAATCACGAAGACGCCCTCATCATCGATGTACGCGAACAGTCCGAATACCGTGACGGACGCGTCCCCAAGTCCCGCCACATCCCGCTCGGCAAACTCAAGGACGAGATCACCGCCCTGGAAAAATTCAAGGAACGCCCCGTGATTGCCGTCTGTCGTAGCGGCAGCCGCTCACAAAGCGCCTGCGGCATCCTGCGTCGGGCCGGTTTTACCAAGATCCACAACCTCGTTGGTGGCATGGGCGCTTGGGAACAATCTGGCCTGCCCAAAGAACGCTAGGGAGCCGTTGATTAATTCCAGTTGTCATTCCGGTGCCGGCGTGACGAGTAACTCAGCACTTCTCTAAGGATCCCATCATGCCCGCCGTCAAGATGTACTGCACCGCCGTCTGCCCTTACTGCCAGATGGCCGAGAAACTCCTCAACCGCAAAGGTGTCACCGAGATCGAAAAGATTCGCGTAGACCTGCAACCCGAACTGCGCGCCCACATGATGGAGATCACCGGTCGCCGCACCGTCCCGCAAATCTACATCGGCGAGCGCCACATCGGGGGCTTTGACGACCTCTCCGCGCTCGACGCTGAGGGCGGACTAGACCCCTTGCTGGCCGAATAACACCCGCGCGCCCTCCAGGCACAAAGGCCCGAAAAGACCGGGCGGCCGATTCACCGGGGACGGGGCTTGAAATCCCTGCTCCGAGCCGCATCTCCTGAGTGTTCAACCTTCTGGAGCCTTGCATGGAACTCGTTTGCCCTCATTGCGGCGCCGTCAATCGCGTCCCTGACAACCGCGTAACCGATCACCCCAAGTGCGGGAAATGCCACGCCGAAGTGGTCCCGGCCACGCCAATCGAACTAACCAATCGCAACTTTGACACCTTCGTCAATCGCGATGGCCTGCCGGTCCTAGTCGATTTCTGGGCCCCGTGGTGCGGGCCGTGCCGCTCCTTCGCGCCGACCTTCACCCAGATGGCCGCCCAATATGCCGGTCGAGTACGCTTCGTAAAGATCAACACCGAGGCCGAACACGCACTGGCCTCGTATCACGGCATCCGCAGCATCCCCACCTTGGCCCTGTTCAAGGGAGGCCATGAGGTCGATCGCCTCGCCGGAGCGTTGCCCGCACCACAACTCGATGCATGGTTGCGACAGAAACTCGCGCCATAATCGGCTTTCGACCCACCCTGACGGCTATAATCGCCGTCATCTTTGCCCATACCCTCGCAAACCCTTAACCGTGGAACCCAGATCATGACGGAACAAGCCCAAGCCCAGCCAACCTTCAATATCGAAAAGATCTATATCAAGGACCTGTCGGTCGAGGTGCCTGGCGCCCCGCAAATCTTCCTTGAGCAAGAGGCACCGCAGTTTGATCTGCAAATCAGCACCCAAAGCGAAGCCATCGACGATGGCATCTACCAGTGCGTGTTGACGCTGACCGCCACCGCCAAGATTCAAGACAAGACCGCCTTCCTGGTTGAGGTGCATCAAGCCGGCATCTTCCGCGTCCAGAATCTGCCGCAAGAGACCCTGGAACCCACCTTGCTGGTCGCCTGCCCGAACATCCTCTTCCCCTACGGTCGCGAGGCCATCTCTGACGCCGTGCTGCGCGCCGGATTCCCGCCCCTGTTGTTGCAACCGGTGAATTTCGAGGCCATGTACCTTCAGCAAAAACAACAGGCCAGCAGCGCAACGGCCCACTAAGACCCGCCACCGCAGACCATGCAGCGGATCGCCGTTCTTGGAGCAGGGGCCTGGGGCACCGCCTTGGCGATCGCCTTGGCGGACGGCAGCAGCCTCCGTCTATGGACGCGTAATCCGGAACACGCAGCGCGCCTGCGAGCCACCCGCAACAATGACCGCTACCTGCCCGGCCACCCGCTCCCCGCCAGCATCGAGATCACGGCCGATCTGAGCGAAGCCGTTGCCGGCGCACAAATCCTGATCGCGGCCGTACCGACCGGCGGATTTCGGACCCTGCTCCGCCAGCTTCGCACCCTGGGAAGCACCCAACCCCTGGTCTGGCTATGCAAGGGCTTCGAGGCCGGCAGCCAGAAACTGCCACATCAGGTCCTTGCTGAAGAATGGGCCCATCCGCACAACGCCGGCGTCCTTTCCGGCCCCAGCTTTGCGGCCGAGATCGCACGCGGTCTGCCCGCTGCCCTGACGCTGGCCGCGCCGGAATCCGCCTTTGCGCGCCAGATCGCGCAGGCCCTGCATCGGCCACGCCTGCGCCTCTACGCCAGCGACGATGTCGTCGGGGTCGAGGTCGGCGGCGCCATCAAGAATGTCATCGCCATCGCATCCGGCATCAGCGACGGCCTCGGATTCGGTTACAACGCCCGCGCGGCACTGATCACCCGAGGCCTCGCCGAGATGTCGCGCTTGGGTCGCGCCATGGGCGGCCGTCCCGAGACCTTCATGGGCCTCTCCGGCATGGGCGACCTGATCCTCACCTGCACCGGAGACCTCTCACGCAACCGCCAAGTCGGGCTGCGTCTGGCCGCGGGCGATGGCCTGGAGCACATCCTGCGCAGCCTGGAACATGTCGCCGAAGGCGTCACCAGCACCCATGAAGTCATTGCCCTCGCCCGGCGTATGGGCGTGGAAATGCCCATTGCCCATGCGGTTCAACGCATCCTGGCCCAAGAACTGCCCGCGCGCGAAGCCGTCGTTGAACTCCTCAACCGCGAACTGCGTGACGAAGGCGTCTGACACTCACCCCCACACCGCATCACGCCGCTTCCCCTTATTCCGCTACATCGCCGTCATCACGGTATTCTTATCGGTAAACCACTCCGCGCTTGCCGATCAACTGCACGGTCAGGTCGTTCGGGTCAGCGATGGCGACACCCTCGTAGTTGAAGACGATGCTGGTACCCGCCACACGATTCGCCTCCTCGGCATTGATGCCCCTGAACGCGCGCAGGCCTATGGCCCTGCCGCCACCGAGTTCCTGCGGAGCCGCGCTCTGGGCGCCCCAGTGGCCGTGCATTGGTACGCCCGCGACCGTTATCAACGGCTGCTCGGGAAGGTCTTCGTCCACACGGAAGACATGGGTCTCGGCCTGATTCGCGCGGGACTGGCCTGGCATTACCGGGCCTATGCCAAGGATCAAGCGGCCGAGGATCGCCACGCGTATGCGGCCGCCGAACAGGCCGCCCGCACCGAGGGCCAGGGACTGTGGGCGGAGGCCGAAATCATGCCGCCGTGGGACTGGCGGCGGATGTCTCGCCCCCAGCAGCGAGCTCGGCCGAACCCGCAAATCCATTCTGACGCCACGCCTCAAATACCGTCACTGCTGCCGCATTGGACAAATTGAGACTGCGCTGACCGGCACACATCGGCAAGCGTATGCGTCGCTCCGCAGCAAACCCGGCCAGAATCTCGGCCGGCAAACCACGAGTCTCCGGGCCAAATACCAACACATCACCCGCCACAAATTGCACGGCGGGCAACAAGGTTGCCCCCTTGGTCGTCATCGCGAACCAACGCCGTCCGGGCCGCCCTCCATCGAGGTGCGCCCGCACGGCCTCCCAGTCGTCATGCACGCGGACCTGCGCGTACTCGTGATAATCCAGCCCCGCACGGCGCAAGGCCTTGTCCTCAAGCGCAAAGCCCAGCGGCCGCACCAGATGCAGGCCACAGCCGGTGTTGGCCGCAAGGCGGATGATGTTGCCGGTATTGGGCGGGATCTCTGG
>SXGU01126255.1_pt1 | contig 19191 bp, 29 predicted proteins | sample 3174531 | NCBI WGS metagenome assembly SXGU01 (sample SAMN11356863, study PRJNA531348) | freshwater metagenome | isolation source: freshwater sample F1-140 | place: China: Fuxian Lake, Yuxi | collected 2017-12-25 | reverse complement strand
CGCCGCCATCCCTCGATAAAACTCCCACACAGATTCCATCTCCTCCCTCGCCACTGGCACGTGCACGTTTCCCAACATCGCCCCTTCCACCAACGAACGAATTTCCGCCGGCACCCCGCGCTTCCAACTCGAATAATCACGCAATTCACTCAATGTAAATTGACGTACTGCTTCCACGAAACCTTCACTAATACTTCTTCGCTCTCTATCTGGCATATCTATTCCCTCAACAAAAACATCTACACATCAAGTTCATTCCAATCATTAAGCCGTTTCACAGAGCTATTCTCTAACATCTTTTCTACAGTCTTCACCAACATAGGTAAATCATGCTTGATTGCACCCCATACCACCACTAAGTCGACAGCAAAATATTCATGAATCAGTTTGTCGCGCATTCCGGCAATTTGTTTCCACGGGACAGCCCGCCCCTTCTGGCGTGACATGTTGGTCAAATGTTTTGTTGCCTCTCCGATTACTTCAAATCTACGCAAGACAGCGTCTTGCTTTTCAAGATCTGCTAAGAATTCTTTTTTACTCAATCCTGATACGTACCCGAGGATCGCCTGGCTACTCTGGAGGATGTGAACGAGATACGTACGATCGCCCATCTCGGAATCCGACATATTCACAACGTAACCATGTCGCGTTCCACGCGTTTCTTAAACAAGGGATGCAGAGATCTAAATGTTACGACATCTACTTTGCGACCAATGGCCTCACTCAAATCCTGTTCAAGACCAACAAGGCCGATGAGGGTCATACGTGCGGGGGGGTCAATGAGAATGTCAACATCACTCGAAGCCCTTGCTTCTCCACGTGCAAATGAACCAAAAATTGCAGACCGCTTTACATGTGCCTTACGTAATATAGGACGAAATTTCTTTCGTATCTCTTGTATGGTTGGTTGGGACATAGGGGGGGGTTAATGGATCTATTATTTTCAAAAGTTCCTTGCGCGAGAGCACGAGACGAACCGACAAGTTCTCATTCCGGTTGTCGCGATGATCGTTGTCGGCGTTCGCGGCACCACCGTTGTCGCGGTTCCCGCCGTTTAGGCCATTGCGGTGGCCGTCGTCATGCTCTCTGTAAGTGGAGCCTAACAAATCTCTCGCTGTCCACGCATGAACCACGTGCCATTATTCGTTCCACTCACCGCAAAGAAATCTGTTGCATCTGTCAGCGCACACAGCAAGCTGCTTCCGGCCGCCAGATGTCTTTGGAACAGCGACTCGGTCTTTAACAACTCCGAATCCATAAGCTATTCGTTTCCATGGTATCACTCTCTCGCATGAGAGCCAACGACTGACCAAGACGGGTATCCGACTCCTTCCGGGCCGTGTCGATGAGTAACCCTTGATAACTCGTCACGTTCTGTAGGTTAATGCGTCGGAGCATGCGACGTCGCGTACTTGGTCTGAGAAGTTCGTGTCCTGGGAGAATAACGCGACCAAGCCAGTCTATTCCCCATGTACTTTTCCTAACGGTGATTTTCTTGGGATGTAGTGTGAGTTGTAGATCGCACGCTAAAAACGATTGTATGCTTTCCAAAACACTCTCGAGCACAGCGTGGTCTGAGTGGAGCACAAGCACGTCATCTGCATACCGATAGTACCAGCGCAATCCAAGAGTCTGTTTCGCGTACCAATCGAGCTCGTGCATGTACACGTTTGCAAACAGTTGACTCGTAAGATTACCGATGGGAAGACCTACGCCATCGGAAACACAGAAACTTTGCACGACTGCTCCAAGTAAGGAGCAGACTCGATGGTCTACAAGCCGACTGTCAAGCAAATCCCGTAACGTTTTGTGACAAATTGAGTCAAAAAACTTCCGGACATCGCCCTTCATCACCCAGCACTCTCGTGACCAGTTGTTGGTCGCTTGTCCTAATCCCTTCCGAACATCTCGCAGCGATCTGTGTTGTCCGAATCCAGGACGACAGGAATACGAACAAGCTAGCCAACGCTTGTGAAATTCAGGCAAGAGCGCGTTATACAGTAGTCGATGGACAACGCGATCTCGTACAGTCGCCTTGTGAATGACTCGATGTTTTGGATCGTGTACCACAAAGTGATTGTATGCACCGTGCTGATATGTTCCGCAAGACAATTCGTCCAACAGCAAACACAACTCATCCTCCACATTTGCAGCGAACGCAATCACATCTGTTTTTTGTCGCTTCCCCGCGCTAAAATTAATCCACGCACGATATAAATTTTCAATTGTAACTACCGAATCAAAATCTATGTCCACGTTCCAAGATCCATTAATCGCCCCCCCCCCAATGGTTCAGAAAAACTATCAGCCATACCAATCGTCCATGAGTTAGGTGAAATTTACATTATTCTCCACCACGCGATTCGCGACTTTCAAAAGCCGGAACGCTATTCACTTGGTATCACGATGGAGAAAGTTTTATTGGAATGCCTTGAGTCCTGTTTCTGCACTACGGTCGCACCCACTGCACAAAAGCAGCTCTACGCGACCAAATGTTCCGCTCAATTCGATGCACTCAAGGTTTATATTCGCATCGCTGTAAAAATTTCCTGCCTACCTGAAAAAACCTACGTCAAACTAATTCCAAAACTTGGAGAGGTAGGACGAATGTTGGGTGGTTGGATATCAAAAATCCAAAGCCAAAACAACAAATCTTAATCCAATACCGAATCCAACCCCAAACCTACTTGCGCGAGAGCACGAGACGAACCGACAAGCACTCACTCCGGTTGTCGCGAGGATCGTAGTCGGCGTGCGCGGCACCACCGCTGTCGCGGATCCCGCCGTCTAAGCCAGCGCAGTGGCCGTCGCCATGCTGGTAGTATCCGTCGAAATGTGTCCAGAGGTTCTTTTGGCCGTAGCCAGAGATTTTGGCTGCTCTAGCGTATTCATCGAAGCGGAGGAGACGAAGTTCGTAGTCGTTTGGGTTTGCGGTTGGTCCCAAGAGTTCTCGGATTATTTGGAGTGCTTTTGGTGAGTGAATTCTCTGTTCGTGGTCTTCCCAGAGGGCGGTGTTTATGTCGTCTCGTTTCAGGCTCGTTGGATTTTCTTGGTTGAACAATTTCTTGAGGATGGCTTTCGTCTGTGGAGTGATGTTTGCTTGTTTCTCTGCGGCGTTGTCGTAGTCGAACTCGTGAAAGTCCATAGCAAGAAGGAACTCTGGTTTGTCGAAGGCGGGAACATGAGCATTGCTCGGTTGGCCAATCTTTGTTGCGTCGTCACTATCAATGGTGTTTGAGAGTCTGTTGTCTGCGATGGCTTTAAAGAACCAGTCGGACTTTTCTGGGATATTGGGAAGATCTTGGCAGTGCTGCTGCCAGTAGAGTTTTATGGCGTCCATGTCGACCGTAACGGTTCCATCCGGGTTGGTTGTAACAAACGGGGGTTGGCAACCATAAATAAGACGTAAAAGCTCGTCGGCTTTTGGATGTCCTTCGATGGTGAGTTTCGTAAACCCGTACTCCTTTGCCTTCTCTTTGTCGTAGACGAAGGGTTTCTCTGGGGTTTGTGGGGCTGGTTCCGGATCCGGGGGGAGTTCGGTAACTCCGGTTGGGTCTCCTGTTTCCGGGTCGATGACGTCTTGGCCTTCGAACGTGGCAGGAGCTGGTTTGGTGGTTACTTTCGGGCGTGGGACGTTCGGGTTTAAGTACCCCATGTCCTGCGGGGTGAGGGTGGTGAGTTTTGGTTTGGTGACTTCTGCGGGAACATCTTTACCTTCAGTATTTTTCTTTGTTTTTGGGATACCAAAGAGGTTGAAGTATTTGTAGACCAAGGTTTGCTCATCCTGAGGAAACTGAGAGATGTAGGTGGTAAGTTTTGTGTTGAAGTAGTCGGCCATGTGTTTCTTTCTGGCTGAAGGGTCTGTTTTATATTGGTCTATCCAAGATAGGACCACACCTGGGTCGAGGATGAAGGTTTTGAGGAAGTATTCTTTCTTTTGGGCAGTTGGGTTTTTTTTGTGGAGAATGGTGTCGTGTTTAGAGAACGCTTTGAAGAGTTCTCCCCACGCTTGAGAGAAACGCCAAAGGAAGGCTCCGGAGGATGGGTCTTCGTCGAGGGTGGATTCTTTGGTTGTTTTGTCGGTAATCCAATTTGGTGCGACTTCGTCTTTGCCTATGGCGGTGAGTCTTCCGGTTTGTTCGTCGAGGAATCCAGCGAGGAGGACTTGGAAAAGTTCGGGGTTCTCTTTAGTTTGTTCGAGGTACTCGACGTTCAGAACATTTCCTGCAAACTCACGCTTGGTTTCAATGCCGGTTTCTTCGCGGTCGTAGCGTTCGCTTGGAGGGTTTCCAGCGGCAAGGTAGAGAAAGCCTGGTTGAATAGTGACGGTGAGTGGAGTGCCTGGGACGGTTATTTTTCTTCCCGGTCTTGCTTCGGAGACGAATTTGAGAATTTGGCGTTGGACGGAAGTGGGACGCGTGTTGAATTCGTCGTCAAAGAAGATGCCTCCACCTTTGGTGTTGGTTGGATTATCTGTGGATGAGGAGAGGCCGGTCATGGCACGCAGGAGTGGACCGAAGTCATAGGAGGTTCCCTTCTCTGAGGAGATGGCAGGAGAAGCGAGGAGACGAACAAACTTCTCTTGGTCTCCTCCTACGGTGCGCTCGGGTTCACGGGAGGCAAGTTCAAGAGAGGCGGCGCGTGCCATAGCCGTCTTCCCGGTTCCGGTTTCACCCATGAGGGCAGCAACTGGACGGGAGGTGAGTGCTCCGGTGAGCACGTCGCGCAGGAGTTTGTAGCGACTCTTGGTCCAGACGAAACCGGTGGTGCGGAGTTGTTTTGCGTACTCGCGAATGGTGTCGTATTCGATGAGGGCAGCGACGTTAGAGGCTTTGTTTTTGTGTGCGTCGAGTTGTGTTTGAAGGTCTGTGATGCGGCTCTCGAGTACGACACGTTTGGCGATGTGAACAGGTTTGGGTTCTTGGCCGGCGCGTTTGAACATCTCCGCAAGAAGGGTGTTGAGTTTGGTACGTTCTTCTTCGAGCTTCTTCTCAACCCCCTTGAACTCTTCGTACGTACCGTTGATGGCTTTCTTTTCTTGTTCATGGCGAGTGAGTTCTTGGGCGAGCTTACCACGGGAGAGTTTCAGGAGACGGCGATAGATGGCGAAGGACAAGGCGTGAGACTCGTCTTCACGAATGAGCTTTGTACGCAGGCGCTTGCCGAGGCCTTCTGCTTGTTCGTCCGGAAGGGTTGTGTCTCCGGTCTTTGGACCAACACGGCGGAGATCTTCTTGAAGCTGACGACGAAAGGCCCAGGCCACTTCTGCAATAGCTGCGGGGCCTTGTTTTACGAGTTCATCGCAATACGAAACAGCCATCGCTTCCGCGTCGTCCGGGAGCTCTACAGAGTCTACGGCAATACCATGGATGGTGGAGAGGTCATGGGTTGGCAGACGAGTTTCTGGAGAGCGTGGATGGCGAGAGGATTCGAGGGGCATAGTGTTCCCAGTATACCAAAAAGTAAGCTCAACGGCTTGCCACTCGATCCATGTACGACTGAATAATGAGCATCGCAGCAAGAGCGTCTTCCTCCGCGGCGGCACCTTCTTCGCGTTGGAGACGAATGCTCTCGGCGGTTGTATACGATTCATCTTCCTCGACGATCGGCACAGCGGTGGCCGCTTGAAGACCACGAATAAATGCACGGGTCTTCTCTAGTTGCTCTGGCCCATGGTGTGCTCCTGTCGAAAGTGGTGCGCCGACCACGATAAGATCCGCTCCCTCCGCCTTAATCCGTTGCGCAAGATATCCGAATGTCTGTTCTCCATTGTTTGGAATGACATCCACAGGCACCGCTACTCCCACTTCACTTTCTCCAAACGCAATCCCAATCTTCTTATCGCCGTAATCAATCCCAAAAATACGCATAGATTAAACAGGAAGTGGTGTCAAAATTTCGACTCCCTCTTTCGTCACAGCAAGGGTCACTTCGAAATGTGCGGCGATTTTGCCATCAACCATCACCACCGTCCAACCATCTTCTGCTGTTTCTACTTCCCACGTGCCGAGACCTAGCATTGGTTCGATCGCGAGACACATGCCGGGTTTGACTTCAACTTTTGGATAGCGGCGGTCTGTGTAGTTTGGAATGTGAGGACCTTCGTGGACTTTGTGACCGACGCCGTGGCCGACGAGTGCGCGAACAATTCCGTAGCCATGTGGGTTTACGATTTTTTCCACCGCCACACCCACATCAGAAATAAGTCCACCAACTTTCACAGCATTCGCTCCAGCCAAACACGCCTCACGCGTCACAGCCATTAGTCTCGTCGCTACTTCTGAAACGTTTCCAACAGGCACGGTCACCGCCATGTCTGTACACAAACCCTTGTACCAACACCCAATGTCGAGCCCAACAATGTCACCTTCTTTCAAAACGATTGGACGATCGCCGCGGCCATGCACCACTTCTTCGTTCAGCGAAATGCACATCGTGCTTGGGAACGGTTCATCTTCAGGGCTTGTCTTGTAGCCCATGAAGGATGGTTCTCCACCACCTTCGCGAATCACGCGTTCGGCGACGGCGTCGAGTTCTGGCAACGACAAGCCGGGGCGCACTGCAGCGACAGCCGCTGCAAGCGCACGTGAAAGCAAAGCGCCTCCTTCGCGCATCGCGTCGATTTCATTTTTTGTTTTAATCAAACCCATACGAGACACCACTAAAGTGGCTTTGAATTCATTCCCTGGGGACTCTAGTTCTGTTTGAGGATATCCACAATTCGTCGCTGCACCTCCTCGACACTTCCCACCCCATCCACACGTCGCACAAGTCCTTGCGCATCATACTGAGAAATAATCGGCTGTGTATCGTTCTCGTAGATATCAAGTCGGCGGTTGATGGCAGCAGGTGTGTCGTCGGTTCGTTGTCCAAATACACCTCCACATGAACACGTATCCCCGATGTTTGCTCCAGCAGCGAGCGCGGCCACCTTTCCGCACACAGCACACGTCAAGCGACCACCAAGACGCATTAACGATTCCTCGCGTGGCAATTCGATCACAATCACGTGCGTTGGCACATCAAAATCAAACGCGGCAAATTGCGATCCGTTGCGTGGATAGCCGTCCAAAATATATCCATCTGCGGCATCCGGTTGTGCCAAACGAACTTTCAGTAAATTCGCCGCATCCTGATCGGAAACCAAGTCACCGCGTTTCAGAATCGCGTCGATTTTTTTTCCGATCTCTGAACCTGTCGCAACTGCATCACGACAGAGCTGCCCCATGCTAAAGGCCGGAACTCCTAAGTGCTTTGCGAGAATTTCTGCTTGCGTTCCCTTCCCGCTTCCCTGCGGACCAACCATGAGTATCTTGTAAACCATAACAGTGTTTAGTATATCGAAAAGTGGTGGATCACTCCACCACTTCGCGGCGGGGTGCAGGGACCCCGCCTATTCATTTACACATCGTACTCGTGCATCGTCATTTGCGCTTCGATCTGCTTCACCGTTTCAATAATCACGTTTACCACGATGAGCACTGACGTTCCTCCAATCACTAAACTCGCGTTTCCTGTCAGCGCCTGCATACCAATCGGCATGATGGCGATGAGCGAGAGGAAGATGGCACCGACGAGCAGGATACGATTGGTCACCCAGTCAAGATACTGCGCCGTTGGCTGACCCGGACGAATGCCCGGGATAAACCCACCTTGCTTCTGCAAATTTTCCGCCACACGATCTGGATGAAAAATCACGGAGGTATAGAAGTAAGTGAAGGCAAACACGAGAATGAAGTACAGGACCCCATAAACAGTTTGGTCTTGGAAGGTTTTAATCGTCCATTCGGCAATCATCCGCACAATCGGTGTGCGTGCCGAGACGAAGAACTGAGCGATGACGGTTGGGAACAAAATAATCGAAATCGCGAAGATGATTGGGATCACTCCACCCATATTGAGGCGCAACGGTAGGTGAGAAGAAACCGCTCCAGAAAGGCGAGATCCGCGAACCTGACGTGCGTACTGAACAGGAACATCACGCTGCGCTTCGTGCATAATTACAACCGCGACGATCGTTACAACAACGAGAACCGCAAACAAGATGGCTGTAACGAGCTGCGATCGATCAAACAAGGAAATCGACTGACCGAGGAACTGTGGCAACCCAGCGATGATTCCAGCAAAAATGAGAATCGATACGCCGTTTCCAACATTCTTTTCAGAGATCAATTCACCCATCCACATCAGGAAAATCGTTCCTGCTGTCATGGTTGCAACCACGAGAATCGTACTCCAGAGTCCTGTGCTTTCAAGCACCGAGGCACCTGACTGCTGCTGGAAGAGAAGAACGAGGCTGTATCCCTGCAAAAGTGCGAGTGGCACCGTAAGCAAACGTGACCATTGGTTGATTTTCTGCCGTCCTTGTTCTTCCTTTTGTAATTCTTCCATCTTTGGAAAAATCATTCCAAGAAGCTGGAAGATGATCGAAGCTGTAATGTACGGAGCAAGTCCGAGCGCAACAACAGAAAACTGTGCGAGTGTTCCACCGGAGAAAATATTCAAAAGCCCGAAAAACTGGTTCCCGTTCAAGAAGGACTGCAAGGCTGCTGTATCCACTCCCGGAACAGGAATGTGTGCCGTAATACGGAACACGACAAGCATGGCAAACACGAAGAGAATCTTATTGCGAACCTCTTTCGTTTTCCACACGCGAAGGAATGGCAACATAGGTTTTACACGATACTTCCACCAGCTTGTTCAATCTTAATCTTGGCAGCCTCCGAAATTTTAAATCCGGAGAGAACGAGTTTGATGCCGATTTTTCCGCCTGCGAGCACTTTCACACCAGCCGAGGCACTGGTCACGAGTCCTGCTTCAACAACAGACTCTGGAGTGATTTTCGCTCCATCTGGAAACAGTTTTGCAAGATCAGAAACGTTAATCACCGCGGCTTTTGCATGGTGACTCTTGAATCCACGAGACTTCTTCATTGACAACATGAGTGGGCGCAACCCTTTAAGGCGCAACCCAGACACACCGGAGCGAGCGCTTTGCCCTTTGACCCCGTGACCCGAATAGGTTCCACCCTTCGAGAGCCCACGGCCCACGCGTTTGGAATCTTTTCGAGCGCCTTTGTTTGGTTTGATGGTGTTGAGTGCGATTGCCATAAGGTTAAGCCTTTGTTTCTGTCGTCATGACAGGAGCTGGAGCCGCTTTCGAGACCGGAATTCGCAATTCGCGAATCGCGTCGAACGTGGCGCGAGCAATGTTGATCTTGTTGGAAGAGTTCAAAATTTTGGAAGAAGCGTTTGGGACACCGGCGTATTCGAGAACCATTCGGACTGCCCCACCACACTTGAGTCCTGTTCCTTGCGGAGCTGGTTTCAAGAGCACCACGGCAGATCCAAACTTTGTTTGAACTGGGTGTGGAATGGTTTCGAAGGTAAGAGGAACGCGAATCACGTTCTTTTTTGCCTGGCGATAGGCCTTCTCGATGGATATCTGAACGTCTGCCCCTTTGGCAACACCGAGCCCTACACGACCCTTCTTGTCGCCAATGACAAGTGTACAGCGGAAGCTCATACGCTTTCCACCTGCGGTCACACGAGTTACGCGAGACAAGTCAAGGATTTTCTGTTCGAATTCCTTTGGCTCGTCGCGACGAGGACCACGAGAATCCCCGCGACGTCCACCACCTGCGCCACCTCGACCACCAGCGCTTCCACCGCGGCCGCCGAATGATTTGTTGCCTGTTGTCTTCTGAGGTTCCATATTAGAAATTCAATCCACCTTCGCGTGCGCCGTCCGCGAGGGCAGCGACACGTCCGTGGTAGCGATAGGAGCCGCGGTCAAACACCACGGTCGTAATCCCTGCTTTGGTAGCAGCCTCTGCGAGGAATTTCCCCACAGCTCGAGCAAGATCCACCGGCTTGCCTTCCACCTTCACCAACAAATCCGAAGCAGAGGCAAGGGTGCGTCCAGCCGAGTCATCGATAATCTGAGCAGAGATATGCTTTTTGCTTCGGAAAACCGTAAGACGTGGAGACGTCGCGGTTCCGCGCACACGCGCGCGAACACGCGCCGCTCGGCGTGTTTTGCGTTCTCCTTTGGCTTGCATCGCATTTGGCATATATCGTTCTATTCGCCAGCCTTGGCAGCCTTACCGGCTTTACGGCGGACAATCTCATCTGTATAACGAATTCCTTTTCCTTTGTATGGTTCTGGCTTACGAAGTTTGCGGATTTCTGCAGCGGTTTGTCCCACCACTTCGCGGCTTGCACCAGCAATCGTGAGAACGTTCTTATCAACCGCTGCGGTAACTCCCTCCGGAAGTTTGAATTCCACATCGTGGGAGAACCCAAGATTCATCACGACTTTTGGTCCAGCAACACTTACGCGGAATCCGACACCATTGATTTCGAGCGAACGGGTGAACCCTTCCGCGACTCCTTTCACCAAGTTGGCGATGACGGCGCGAGCGGTTCCCCACTGAGCTCGATCTTTGGTTCCTTCTGGATCTTTGACCGCGAGCACCACTTCGGAGCCGGCATCTGTTTTCTCAAGGGTTGCACTCACCAGTTCGTTGAGAGTGGTCTTGAGGGTGCCCTTCGGTCCCTGCACCGTCACCAAAGCTCCATCGATAACGACAGAAACACCAGCGGGAACGGGAATCGGTTTTTTTCCAATACGAGACATAAAAGGCAGGCTAGTACACTTCGCAAATCACCTCGCCGCCGAGATGGCGAGCGCGGGCTTCTTTATTCGTCATGAGGCCGTTTGGTGTGGAGACGATCGCGATGCCCATATCGGACATCACGCGCGGCAACGCATCGGACTTCGCGTACACACGGCGACCTGGGGTGGAAACACGCTTGACGCCACGAATGGCCGGAGAAGACGCATTGTATTTGAGTCCAACACGCAAAGCGGCACGCGCGCCAACCGTCACTTTGTCGGCGGTTGCGAGGAACCCTTCGTGTGCAAGAATCTTTGCGATACCAAATTTCACGTTGCTAAATGGCATCGTTACTTCGCGTTTCCCCACCGCCTGCGCATTACGCAGACGAGTGAGCATGTCGGAGATTGGATCAGTCAACATACCTTACCAACTTGCTTTTACGACCCCCGGGATTTCTCCACGGTTGGCCAATTCTCGGAAGCAGATGCGGCACAGTTCGAACGCGCGCATGTATCCATGGCGACGCCCACACTTCCAGCAACGGTTTACGTGCCGTGTGGAGAACTTAGGCTTCATCTTTGATTTTGCGATCTGATTTTCTGTGGACATAGACTACTTCCTAAAGGGGAATCCAAGCGCGGTGAGCAAAGCCTTTCCTTCTTCTGCCGAAGCAGCATTGGTACTAACCGTTACCTGCAAACCATGCACGACTTCGATTTCGTCGGTATGAATTTCTGGAAAAGCCGTGTGCTCTGTAAATCCGAGGGTCCAGTTTCCGTTTGCGTCGAATCCACCCGGAGGAAGACCGCGGAAGTCACGGATGCGTGGAATCGTGACCTTCACAAGTTTCTCGAGGAAGCTCCACATGCGCTTCCCGCGCAAGGTGACCTTCATCCCGACGATCATTCCTTCACGAATTTTGAAACTCGAGATGGAAATACGTGCCTTGGTCTTCACCGGAGCTTGGCCAGAGATACGTCGCAGCGTGTTCTCAGCCGTTTCCAGAAACTTGGCGTCCTTCAGTCCTTTACTGAGACCCACGTTCAGGGTGACTTTGAGCAGCTTTGGCACCGCGTTGGCATTGGTGTAGCCAAACGACTCCTTCAGCTTTGGCACCGCTTCTTTATTGTAGGTTTCTTGCAATGACATAGGCTGAGGCTAGTCCACCTGTTCGGATTTACCCTTGGTGCGGACCACGCGAATTTTTTGTTTGGCTCCATCCTTCTCAATAAAGGTGAACCCGACACGACCGGCCACGCCGGACTTCGAGGAAACCAGCTTCACGTTGGAAACATGAAGTGGGGATGGGAACGTGACCATCTGGCCAGGAACGTTCCCACGGCGGCGCAAATGCCGCTTCATAAGGTTCGCTCCCTCCACAACGATACGTTCGAGGGCGGGAAATACCTGAAGGACCTTTCCTTCTTTTCCCTTATCCTTGCCCGCAAGAATGCGGACATTGTCGCCGGTTTTAATCTTCATAGAGTTTAGAGCACTTCCGGAGCAAGCGACACAATCTTCATGTATCCAAGACTACGCAATTCGCGTGGGATTGGCCCGAAGATACGTGTTCCCTTTGGCTCCTTGGATTTCTTGTCGATGATCACGCCTGCATTTTCATCAAAACGGATGTAGGTCCCATCCTTTCGGCGTGTTTCCTTGCGTGTGCGAACAACGACGACAGTGACCACGTCGCTTTTCTTCACCGCAGCATGAGGAATCGCTTCCTTCACGACCGCTGTGACGATTTCCCCGATACCGGCCGTATTCTTTTTGTATCCTCCAAGCACACGAATCACCTGGAGCTTACGAGCTCCAGAGTTATCCGCCACTTTCATCATTGTTCGATGTTGAACCATATCGTATCTGGTATTTGGTATCTGGTATTTGGTGAGCCGCATGGAAACCCATACGAGATACCAGATACGAGATACGAGATACCGATGTTAAGCGGCCTTGGCAGGCAACACGCGCCAGCGCTTATCGCGCGAGAGCGGGCGGCACTCGACGAATGTTACGACGTCCCCGACTTTATGGATGTTGTTCTCGTCGTGCACCTTGTACTTACGGCTGCGCAAATAGCGCTTGCCGTACTTTGGGTGCACCACGGTGCGGTCAATCCGTACCACAATGGTTTTTGCCATTTTGTCGGACACCACAACACCCGTGAACGTGCGTTGTACTTTTGTTGTTGCGTTTGAAGCCATAAGGGTTAAGCCTGTTTTTCTCGCAAAACTGTTTTGAGACGAGTGATATTCAGGCGAAGCGCTCGAAAGGATCGAACATCCTTGAGCTGGTTGATACCGAGTTTGCTGCGCAACGACCGAGCTTCGGCCTCTGCCTCGAGGAGAGAACGTTGCAGTGCGTCGACAGTTTGAGTGCGCAAAGTTTTCAATTCCATACTAGAGGCGAGTCACGAGTTTGGTTTTGCACGGCAGCTTGTAGGAGGCAAGCGACATGGCTTCACGCGCGAGCGCGTCCGTCACACCATCGATCTCGAACATAACCGTTCCCGGGCGCACCACTGCGACATAGTGGTCAACAGCACCCTTTCCTTTTCCCATTGGCATTTCTGCTCCTTTGGAGGTAACAGGCTTGTCTGGGAAAATGCGGATCCAGATTTTTCCTCCGCGTTTGATCGCACGCGTCATCGCACGGCGAGCCGCTTCGATCTGACGCGAGGTTACCCACACCTCATCCATGGACTTGAGGCCGTGAGATCCGAACGCAAGAGTCGCGCATCGCGTGGCCAATCGTTTGCCACGGCCGCGTCCCTTGTGCCACTTGCGATGTTTTACTTTTTTCGGAATCAACATATTCGGTAGTCAGACTAGGCCTCAAGTACTTTTTCTTTTTTCTCGAACACTTCACCGCGGTTGATCCAGACTTTAATGCCGATCTTTCCGTAAATGGTGTTTGCTTCGACGTTGGCAAAATTGATATCGGCGCGAAGTGTGTGCAATGGGATTTTTCCCTGAGCGAGCGTTTCCACACGAGCAATTTCTGCCCCATTGAGACGCCCACCGAAGGTAATTTTCACTCCCTGTGCTCCAGATTTCATCACACGTTCCATCGCCATTTTCATGATGCGACGGAATGGCATGCGCTTTTCAATGTCGAAAGCAATTTGTTGACCAACCACACGTGCCGCAAGCGATGGATTTTCTACTTCCTTCACGTTGAGAGAAAGGTTCACCCGGCGACCGCGGTAGAAGGTAGACTTGATCTTCTTTTTAAGATCTTCGATCCCTGCCCCAGCACGACCAATCGCGACACCTGGCTTTGCGGCCGAAATGTTTACGATGGTATTTCCGCGAGAGCGTTCAATGATGATGCTGTCAACGAGCGCTTCTTTCAACGCTTTATGGAGCATCATGCGGATTTGAACGTCTTCTCGAAGAAACGCGGCACGGTCTTTCTCCGCGAACCACTGTCCTTGCCAAGCATGCGTCACCGCAAGTCGGAATCCTGTTGGATGTGTTTTGTGGCCCATACTACTTCTTCACCGTCTTTTTAGCGGCCGGCTTTTTTGCGGCAGGTTTTTTCTTTGCTTCCGTTTCTGCTGCGACCGAAGCCGCCTTTACTGCTTCTCCTTCTTTTGGCGCGAGCACAATGGAGATGTGACTCATGCGCTTTCGGATTGGAGCAGCGCGACCGAAGGCTTTTGGAGTCCATCGATGTAGGACCGGTCCACCGTCCGCGGTAATCGTTTTCACGATGAGCGAATCGGCGGAAAGCTGGAAGTTGTGTTCCGCGTTTGCAATCGCCGAGTTAAGCAACTTCAGCACAGGCAAAGCAGCGACTTTCTTCATGAAGCGCAACTGTGTCTGAGCCTGGTGCACCTGCATCCCGCGGATCACGTCAATGACGAGCCGCACTTTGCGAGGAGACTGGCGAATGAATCGGGCTTTTGCTTGGACTTCCATAAGAAATTATTTCTTCTTGGCTGCAGGAGCAGGTGCTGGAGCAGCTGGAGCGGCGCCTGGTTTTGCTGCGGCGGCAACCTGTCCGCCGTGGCGAACAAACTTGCGTGTCAGCGAGAACTCACCGAGCTTATGCCCAACCATGTTTTCCACCACGCGCACTTGGATGAAATCTTTGCCGTTGTGTACTCCGAGGGTGAACCCCACCATTTCTGGAGTGATCGAACAAGCGCGAGACCAGGTTTTGATAACCGTTTTGTCTCCTGGCTTGAGCGCCATCACTTTCTTGAGAAGTTTTGGATCCACGAATGGACCTTTTTTGGTACTTCGAGACATAGACTAGATTCCGCCTACGAAGCGACCCTTCGGACGGCGTGAGATGATAAGCTGATCGGAACCCTTCTTATGACGTGTCTTGACGCCAAGGGCTGGTTTACCTTGAGGTGTCTTTGGATGTTTAAGACCGATCGAGTTGCGTGCTTCACCTCCACCATGTGGGTGGTCAACCGGGTTCATGGCTTTTCCGCGAACCGTTGGGCGAATACCGCGATGACGTGAGCGACCTGCCTTCCCCCAGCGGATGAGACGACGGTCTGGATTTGAAACCTGACCAATCGTTGCCATACATTCCTTTGGAACCATGCGAACTTCGCCAGATGGAAGTTTGATCGTTGCATGCGAGCCTTCAATGGCCATCACCTGTGCACCGACTCCAGCCCCTCGGACAAACTGGCCACCCTTTCCTGGAACCACTTCGAGATCGTGGACCATCATTCCAACCGGAATATTCTCGAGAACGAAACGGCTGCCGACCTGGACATCTCCTTTGAGCTTTGTAGAAACCACGGTGGTTCCGACTGAAAGACCAAGCGGAGCAATGATGTAGCGCTTCTCACCGTCTGCGTAGTAGAGGAGAGCGAGACGTGCTCCACGACCTGGGTCGTATTCGATAGCCATCACTTTGGCTGGCACTTCGAATTTTTCACGGCGAGAGTCGACGAGGCGGATGCGGCGCTTAGCGCCACCCCCACGGTGTCGAACCGCGATTTTACCGTGCGACCGTCCCGCATTCTGTTTGCGTGGGATGGTCAGTTTCTTTTCTGGGGACGTTTTTGTGACATCTTCAAACGTATCAACGCTTGAAATGCGACGTCCGGCAGTCAATGGATTGTAGCGTTTGACGGGCATAATAGGAGGTTCTCAGGGTCAAAGGTTCTCAGGTTCTTGGGTCCCGTGGTTCCTGCGAACCTGCGAACCTGCGAACCTGCGCGCCTACACACCCTCGTATACATCAATGGTCTTTCCTTTTGGAAGAGTCACGATGGCTTTTTTCCAAGAAACACGGGAGCCGATGCGCTGGCCGAAACGGACCTGTTTGCCACGCACACGCTGGATGTTGACACTTGTTGGGACAATTCCGTAGAGAGCTCGCACTGCATCGCGGATTTCCACACGATTTGCATCGTTGGTCACCACGAACATGTACTGCCCTGCAGAAGCCATGACCGCAGCCTTCTCTGTAACGAGTGGGCGTACAATCACGTCACTCAAGCGTTCTGAGATGAGCTTCGCTGGCTTTTTGTCTGCGGCCTTTTCTGCCTTCGCAGGGGCCTTCTTCTTTGCAGACTTTCCGCCAGAGGCGGATCCGGCTTCGCCGGATACAGACACATCTTTTTCAGTCACAGGAGTCGCTGTTGTATCAACAGCTTCGCCCTTGAGCTCGCGTTCTTTTTTTGAGGTAAATCGATCGAGGATCCCCATATTAGGCGCTCTTCTTATACGTCTTGGTCAACATTTCAATGGCTTCTTTGGAGAAAACCACGGTTTCGTGACGCAAGAGTTCAACGATGTTGATGGAATTGACTGGCATGGTTTCAACGGTTTGCAAATTGCGAGCCGCGCGAGCCACGGATGTGTTCTTCGGTTCGAGGACAAACAAGGTCTTCTTTCCTGACACCGGCAATTTCTTGACAAGAGCGGCGATCGACTTTGTTTTTGCTTCTGGAAGATCGATGGAATCAACCGCGACGAGTTTTCCACAAGCCACTTTGTCGGAGAGCACCATCACGAGGGCTTTCCGCTTGGCCTGCTTGTTGATTTTAACGGAGAAATTACGATCGTTGCGCGGACCGAAGGTGATACCTCCACCGGACCAAATTGGTGAGCGGCGAGAACCATGACGTGCACGGCCTGTTCCCTTCTGCTTCCACGGCTTTTTTCCCGTACCAGCAACTTCACTGCGGTCTTTTGTGTGAGCAATCGCGATGCGAGCATTGGCTTGCTGTGCCACAACCGCTTCGTGAATCAACCCAGGATTGGCTTTGACTTCGAAAATGGAGGAGTCCAAGGCAAGTTCGCCGACGGAGTCACCACTTTGATTGTAGAGGGTTACTTTTGCCATACAGTCTTGGCGTCACGCACGACGACGAGCAGGAGGCCATTGCGGGCTCCTGGCACCGCGCCTTTGATGGCGATCGTGCCGTTAGCAGCATCCACCGAAATAACTTCGAGATTTTTGACCGTCACACCCGCATCTCCCATGTGTCCTGCCATGCGCTGCCCCTTCGAAACTGGGCCTTGACGCTGGGAAGCGATGGAACCTGGCATGCGCATCTGGTCCTTTTGACCGTGCGTTGCCGGACCACCGGAGAAGTGATGACGCTTCATGACACCTGCGAACCCACGTCCTTTTGATGTCCCCGTGACATCGACGTGCATTCCTGGGGTAAACGCTTCCGCCGTAAGGACATCTCCGCGCTTGAGGTCCGTGGCGTCCACGCGGAATTCGCGCAAGACACTCACGAGCGGCAGCCCTTCGACGTGCCCTGCCTCAGGTTTTGGTAGATGACTCTTGGCATCTGTTCCAAGTTGAACTCCGACGTAACCGTCGGCTTCTATAGTGCGGACCTGTGTCACGACGTTTGGACCAACCGAAACGAGCGTAACCGGAACCACGGTTCCATCCTCCTTGAACTCCTGCGACATCTCAAGTTTTCGTGCGATGATGAATGGCATAGGTATAAGCATTGGTCTCTCTAGGCTGAGACGTGCCTGGATCCTGTTTATTTAACAGAAAAGCCAGAAGTCACAAGCGGATGGGGTTCGGCACATAGGCCGAAATCAGCTGTTGGCTTCTAGCTTATTTGGTGAGGATAATTGAAGATTTGTTGAATAGGATGACTCCTGACAGCGGTTGAAAGCAACAGAGAGGTTTTCCCGAAGGATCTTTCTTTCTGGTTTCTTGGCTGTGTTGACTAGTTTTTCTCCGCTCGGTTCTCGTTCCAAAGGGTTCAGATCGAGGACCGGACGGAGAAACCGCCGGTATTACACTACGTTTTGATTTCTACGTCAACCCCTGCTGGGAGGTTGAGAGACATCAAGGCGTCAATCGTCTTCTCGGTTGGTTCGAAGATATCGATGAGACGCTTGTGAATGCGCATTTCGTACTGTTCGCGCGAGTCTTTGTGGACGAACGTTGAACGGTTAACGGTGTATTTGCGCTTTTCGGTTGGAAGTGGGACTGGACCACGAACTTTTGCGCCGGAGCGCTCGGCCGCCTTGATGATGGTCATCGTAGCTTGGTCGATAATTTTGTGGTCGTAGGCGCGAATTTTAATGCGAATTCGCTGACCTTCTGCTCCTGCTTCCGTTTTTTTGGTGGTGCTCACAAGGCAATAAAGAAAGAACAGTGTCCTACCCTCCACATCGAAGGGCAGGACGGGTTAAACGTAATTATTTGATGATTTTGACAACGATACCAGCTCCAACCGTGCGACCACCTTCGCGAATAGCGAACGTAGACTTCTCCTCAAGAGCCACTGGCTGAATGAGCTTCACGTTGACGTTCACCGTGTCGCCTGGCATGACCATTTCTGTTCCGGCTGGCAAGTTCACTTCACCCGTCACGTCGGTCGTGCGGATGTAGAACTGTGGCTTGTAGCCGTTGAAGAATGGCTTGTGGCGTCCACCTTCTTCCTTCGAAAGCGCGTACATTTCCGCTTCGAATTCCGTGTGTGGAGTGATGGTTCCCGTTTTGGCGAGCACCATACCGCGTTCGATGTCTTCCTTCTTCACACCGCGAAGAAGCAAACCAGCGTTGTCTCCAGCCATTCCGGAATCAAGCTGCTTGTTGAACATTTCGATACCGGTCACCACGGTTTTGGAGGACTCTTCCTTCAAACCAACGATTTCTACTTCTTCGTTGATCTTGATTTGTCCGCGTTCGATGCGGCCCGTGACCACCGTTCCACGGCCTTCAATGGAGAACACGTCTTCCACTGGCATGAGGAATGGCTTGTCAGTTGCACGAACTGGATCTGGGATGAATGCATCCATCGCAGCCACGAGATCGAGAATTGGCTTGGAAGCCGCTGGATCTGCTGGGTTTGCGAGGGCTTTTGCGGAAGAACCGCGAATAATTGGGGTGTTTGCACCGTCGTACTTGTACTTGGTGAGAAGATCACGAACTTCTTCCTCAACGAGGTCGATGAGTTCTGGATCGTCTACCATGTCTACCTTGTTGAGGTACACAACGATGGCTGGCACACCAATTTGACGAGCGAGCAAAATGTGTTCGCGGGTCTGTGGCATTGGACCGTCGGCTGCAGAAACCACGAGAATGGCGCCATACATCTGGGCGGCACCGGT
>SXGU01164312.1_pt1 | contig 19197 bp, 20 predicted proteins | sample 3174531 | NCBI WGS metagenome assembly SXGU01 (sample SAMN11356863, study PRJNA531348) | freshwater metagenome | isolation source: freshwater sample F1-140 | place: China: Fuxian Lake, Yuxi | collected 2017-12-25 | reverse complement strand
TGGGCACGATGGGCTTTGGTTTGCCTGCTGCCATCGGCGTTAAATTGGCATTCCCTGATGCCGATGTGGCTTGCGTTACCGGTGAAGCCAGTATACAAATGTGTATTCAGGAATTATCGACGGCATTGCAGTATAAAACGCCTGTTAAAATTATTAACCTGAATAACCGCTACATGGGCATGGTGCGCCAATGGCAGGAGTTTTCCTACGAAAGCCGCTATTCGCATTCTTATCTCGATACCATTCCTGAATTTGTCAAGCTGGCGGAAGCCTACGGCCATGTCGGTATCCGTATCGATAAGCCGGAACAAGTCAGGCCGGCTCTGGAAGAAGCGTTTGCGATGAAAGATCGCACGGTCTTTCTGGATATTATCACTGACCGTACGGAAAATGTTTACCCGATGATTGAGGCGGGCAAAGGACATCATGATATGAAGTTAAGAGTGGCACTGGGTACATCTACAGACAGGGAATTGGCGTAATGAGACATATTATTTCAATTTTAATGGAAAATGAGTCGGGTGCATTATCACGTGTGGCAGGCTTGTTTTCTGCGCGCGGCTACAACATCGAGTCATTAACGGTAGCGGCAACGGAAGATCCCAGTTTGTCGAGAATGACATTGGTGACTCGCGGTAGTGACGATGTGGTTGAACAGATCACCAAGCAACTGAATAAACTGATCGATGTATTTAAATTGATCGATTTGGCCGAGTCCGCGCATATCGAACGTGAATTGATGATGGTCAAGTTCAGGACGACCGAGCAAACCCGTCAGGAAATCAGAAGCATGGCGGATATATTCCGCGGCAAGATTATCGATGTGACACCGACTTCTTATGTCGTTGAAATGACCGGACCTTCAGAAAAACTGGATGCCTTTATTGCCGCCGTTGATGCAAGCACTATTATTGAAGTGGTTCGTTCAGGGCCAACCGGTATATCAAGAGGCGAAAAAGGCCTGCGGTTATAAGCACGGTTGCCTCATCTTCTTAACGATATAACATGCCTTCGATCACGCTAAAAGCACATTATGACGGGCAACACATCTTGCTTGATGAGCCGTTTGATTTGCCCGTCGACTCTTCTCTAATGGTGACTGTGCTTTTACCTGAAATTAATAATGAAAATGACCAGTGGGTTAGTGTCGCTTTGAGAGGATTATCTCAAGCTTATTCTGATAACGAGCCGGAATACTCATTAGATAACATTAGGCGATGAAAGAGGGCGATATTGCTTTGACGCCGCTTCCTCAAGCTAATGGCTTGATTAAGAATCGCCCTGTTGTCTTGCTTAGGCGGATGCCCGCTTTTGGGGATTTTCTTGTTTGCGGTGTCAGTACACAGCTTCATCAAGAAGTTAAGGGGTTTGATGAACGAATCAACTTGAACGATGCGGACTATCTAACCAGCGGCCTAAAAGCACCTTCCATTATCCGCCTTAGCTTTCTTGCTGCGCTTCCATTGGGCAATATCGTCGGCGCTATTGGCTTCATTTCCATCGAGCGCCACCATCGGCTACTTAATCGTTTGTGTAAACATCTTAATCCAGGCAAATAAGCCTTTGTAATAAAACAACAATACATTTTATTTAAAACAACAATACTACAATATTATCCTAACGAGGAAACAACACAATGCAAGTTTATTACGACAAAGACGCCGATTTATCTATCATCAAAGCTAAAAAAGTAGCTATCATCGGTTACGGTTCACAAGGCCATGCTCATGCCAACAACTTGAAAGACTCAGGTGTCGAGGTTGTGGTTGGATTGCGTGCGGGTTCGCCGTCGGTAGCCAAAGCGCAAGCTTGCGGATTAACGGTTAAAGAAGTACCCGAAGCGGTTGCCGGCGCCGACATTGTCATGATCTTGACACCTGATGAATTTCAATCCCATTTATATAGAGCCGAAATTCAGCCTAACATCAAACAAGGCGCAGCTTTGGCATTTGCTCACGGCTTTTCTATTCTGTACAACCAGGTTGTGCCCAGAGCCGATCTCGATGTCATCATGATCGCGCCTAAAGCGCCGGGTCATACCGTACGTTCCGAATTTGTACGCGGCGGTGGTGTTCCCGACCTGATCGCTGTTCATCAGGATGCGTCAGGCACGGCCAAGGCCATTTGCTTATCTTACGCATCAGCCATTGGCGGCGGTCGTTCAGGTATCATTGAAACCACATTCCGTGACGAAGCGGAAACCGATTTGTTCGGTGAACAAACGGTTCTGTGCGGCGGTGCGGTTGAATTGATCAAAGCCGGTTTTGAAACACTGGTTGAAGCCGGTTATGAACCGGAAATGGCTTATTTTGAATGCCTGCACGAATTGAAGCTGATCGTTGACCTGATGTATGAAGGTGGGATCGCCAACATGAACTACTCCATTTCCAACAATGCAGAGTATGGCGAATATGTGACCGGCCCTAAAGTGATCAACGAAGAAAGCCGTTTGGCCATGCGCATCGCGTTGAAAAACATCAGAAATGGTGAATACGCCAAGCAATTCATCCTGGAAGGATTGACCGGCTATCCTGAAATGACCGCCAAGCGTCGTTTGAATGCCGAGCATCCTATCGAAGTCGTTGGCGCAAAACTGCGCAGCATGATGCCCTGGATCAAAGCCAACCAGATTGTCGACAAGGCAAAAAACTGATCGTTAGTTGCTTCAGATATTAAAAAAAGCCCATCCATGATGGGCTTTTTTGTTTTCAACCGCTGTTGTTTGTTATCGGCAAATTCAGTCGCTCGGGTGTTGATTCGATATTTCGATATAATGTTATAGTACACCGGCATATTTTTTGGGAGGGGATGGCAATGACAGACAAGAGTATCGAGAAACATAAAATAGTGATTGTTGGCGGCGGGGCGGCGGGTCTTGAACTGGCTACTTCTTTGGGGTGCAAGTTAGGTAAAAAAGGTCTCGCAGAGATCACGTTAATTGATGCCGCATCGACACATATCTGGAAACCTTTGCTGCACGAAGTTGCCGCAGGTACGCTGGATGAATCCGAGCAGGTTGAATATCTGGCGCAGGGATACCGCAATAACTTTCGTTTTAGACTGGGTAAAATGGAAGGCCTGAACCGGGTCAAAAAGGAAGTTTATGTCAGCCCCACGCTAAATGACAGCGGCGAAGAGCTTATTCCCGGTCGTACCTTCCGTTACGATACCTTGGTCATGTCGATCGGCAGTGTCAGCAACACGTTTAATATAAAGGGTGTGGCGGAGCATTGCCTGTTCCTGGATACCACCTCACAGGCTTTCAAGTTTCAAAAACAATTGTTTGAATCCTATATGAAAAGCTATGTAGGCAAAGACACGGCGAACGTAAAACCCCTTTCCATCGCGATAGTCGGAGCGGGTGCAACAGGCGTTGAGTTGTCCGCCCAATTGCACGAAGTGACTAACGTTCTGGCAATGTACGGACTCAAAGAGCCCAGCAATGTCAAGCTGACCATTATTGAGGCGGCGACACAATTATTGCCGGCATTGCCGACCAAATTGGCTAATGCAACGCATCAGCAACTGCTTAATCTGGGCGTTGATCTAAAGATGGGTCGGCGCGTGATTGAAGTTACTAAAGAAGGCATCACGACCCATGACGGTGAAATGATAGCCGCAGATATTAAAGTCTGGGCGGCGGGAATTAAAGCACCGGATTGGCTGAAGAACCTGGATGGATTGGAAACCAATCATATCAACCAGTTAGTAGTCGACGAAACGCTAAAAACCAGTGATGATGCGATTTTTGCGATGGGTGATTGTGCCGCCTGTCACTGGCAGGGCCATGAAGGTAATGTCCCGCCGAGGGCGCAGGCCGCTCATCAGCAGGCGTCGACTTTATGCAAATCCATCATCAACCGCTTGAAAGGCGGCAGCCTGGTGAAGTATGTTTATCACGATTACGGATCACTGGTTTCTTTGGGTAAATACACCACGGTAGGCAATCTGATGGGTAATTTGATGGGCACGGTGAGTATCGGCGGGTTTATCGCCAAAGTGGTTTACCTGTCGTTATATAAAATGCACCAGGTTGCAATACATGGTTATTTCAGAACGGCCATGCTAACACTGTCCAATGCGTTTAGGCGCAGTGTTTATGCGAAAATAAAAATGCACTAGCGCTTCTAAAGCGATAACCGATGATTTTTTTAATACCAACTAAAATTTAAGATTATGTTTGAAATTGAATACGAATTACGTCAGGAAGATTTAGTCCACTTTAACGAAATGCAGTTACTGAAGAATCCTGATTTACAAAATAACCTGAAAAAAAACCGCTGGATTGTACCCGGCATCATGATACTAATCGGCGCCTACTATTACTTTTATTATGGCGACAGGAACACCTCGGGTTACATCATGATTCTCGCTGTGCTGTGGGCTGTGTTATCGCCCAAATTAATGTTGCTGGATTTGCGTTCGCAGATACTGCGAAGCTATACCCCACAAGAAAAACGCACCCTGTTCGGTACTTACACGCTGAGCATAAACCCGGAAACGTCCAATTACCTGATAGAGACATCGCCCAGCGGCAAGCATAAAATGCCTTGGGCGGATATGGTCAGGGTCGAATACGGCAAACGCTACGTGTATATCTATCTGGATTTGAACACCGCGCTGGTTATTCCCGTTGATACGGTAAAAAAGGGCAATCTTGAGCAATTTGCCGAGCAGGCGGAAAAAATGATTGAGCGCTTTGCTTAAAGGCTTTCAAGTAATAACTCTTTCCATGCCGGAGGGCGGACAAATACATTTCCGTCCTCTCACGCTGCTGAAAGGTAGCGCGTAATATTTTATGATAGTCATCAACGCAGATATAACAGCGTGTAATTGCAGTAACCCCCCAACAATCTTGAATATCCATGCTGAATTTTAAAAATATAGCCTTGCGCCGAGGAGCGCGAGTTTTGTTTGATCATGCGTCCTTCACCATACACAAAGGCCAGAAAGTCGGTTTTACCGGCGCGAACGGTGCGGGCAAATCCAGCTTTTTCGCCTTGGTCAGGAATGAACTGCAATTGGATGAAGGCGATTTCTCCATGCCGCCCGGCCTGGAAATTGCCCATGTAGCGCAGGAAACTCCAGCCACTCCGGCTTCAGCCATTGATTACGTAATAGACGGAGATCAGGAACTAAGGCGCTTGCAAAATCAATTAGCGCTTGCCGAACAGACCGATGACGGTCTGAAACAGGCGGAGCTGCACGCATTGCTGGACACTATCGGCGGCTATACCGCGCAGGCCAGGGCTTCACGCTTGATGAACGGTTTGGGTTTTACGCCGGATCAGGAAAACAATGCGGTTAGTTCGTTTTCCGGCGGCTGGCGCATGCGGCTTAACCTCGCGCAAGCGCTTATGTGCCGGTCCGATGTATTGCTGCTCGACGAGCCCACCAATCACCTGGATCTGGATGCGGTCATCTGGCTGCAAGACTGGCTGTGCAAATACCCCGGCACTTTGTTATTGATTTCCCACGACCGCGATTTTCTCGATACCATCACCGATCACATCGTGCATATCGAACAGAATAAAGCCGAAATGTACACCGGTAATTATTCGGCATTTGAACGGATGCGCGCTGAAAAGCTGGCGCAACAGCAATCGGCTTACCAGAAACAACAACGGGAAATCGCTCATATCCAGAGCTTTGTCGATAGATTCAAGGCGCAAGCCACGAAGGCTCGGCAAGCGCAAAGCCGCATCAAGGCGTTGGAGCGCATGGAATTGATTGCCGCGGCGCATGTCGATTCGCCGTTTGACTTCAGCTTCGCCAAGCCGCAAAAAATGCCGAATCCGTTATTAAGCCTGGAAAAGTGCGATATTGGTTACGGGCAAACCTGCGTCATCAAACAGGCCGGCATCTCTATCTCACCGGGTGATCGTATCGGCTTGTTAGGACCGAACGGTGCGGGAAAATCCAGCCTGATTAAAGTCCTGGCCGGCGACATGTCGCCCTTGTCGGGCAAAAGACAGGAAGCGGAAGCGTTAAAAATCGGTTATTTCGCCCAGCACCAGCTCGAGCAATTGCGCCTTGATGAAAGCCCGTTATGGCACTGCCAGCAATTGGATAAACAGGCGACCGAAAAAGATCTGCGCAATTTTCTGGGTGGCTTTGATTTTCGCGGCGATAAGGTGCTGGAAGCGGTCAGGCCGTTTTCCGGCGGCGAAAAAGCGCGTCTGGTTTTGGCCTTGCTGGTCTATCAAAATCCCAACCTGTTATTACTGGATGAGCAGAACAATCACCTGGATCTGGAAATGCGTCATGCCCTGAGTGTGGCCTTACAGGATTACCAGGGCGCTATTGTTGTTGTATCGCATGACCGGCATTTATTACGCTCGGTGACGGATCAATTACTGTTGGTGGCGGGCGGCAAAGTGCAGCCTTTCGACGGCGATCTCGAAGATTATCGTTTATGGTTAGCCGAGCAGAAAAAAGGCGACGAAAAGAGCACTGTTGACACGGCAGCAACGGCGACCGTATCACGTAAAGATCAGCGTAAACTTGATGCGGAACGCAGGCAACGGCACAAACCGCTGTTCGATGCACTGAAAAAAGCCGAGCTTGCCGTTGAAAAATACCATAACGAACAAAAGCAACTGGAACATCAGTTGGCCGACCCTGCGATTTATGCCGAATCGGAGAAAGAGCGTTTAAAAAAACTGATGGAACGGAAAGTACAGGTCGACAAGGCCCTGGATGATGCGGAAGCGGATTGGATGGAAGCGGAAGAGCGGCTGGAAGAAGCCAAGTAATTTGTGCCTGTTGACACATAAGGCGCTATTGCACCTTATGTGTTATTTCAGCATTGATTAATTAGGTTTAAATTTTAAATTTTCTATGTATTTGATTCCAAATAACTTAAGCACCACTGTCCTGAAGGCCTTCCCAATAGGGTAAAACACGTTGGCGCCGATTCTGGTACCAAAAACGTAATAATTAATTCGATTAAATATACCCGATGGTGTGCTTAACAACGTAAGAATGTGAATAGCGTCAGGTCCGTAATACATCACGTCTTTAAATTTCACGACCATGCCTTGGTCTATATCAAGTCCCGCAGCTGTTATTTCGTCCATCAGTTGACTGGGGTGACGAGCATCAATCAAATGTAATCGCCCCACGGCGTCACGAATTCGAATATATTTACAGTAAGTTTTGCATACCGGGCACTCGCCGTCGTAAACAAGCCAAACCTCATCTTGAATTTCGCCAAAAATGCTATTTTTCATCACATGACTCCTTCTTTAAATTTAGAGCTGGCGGAAGCTATGGGAGAAAACAGCTTGTCTCAAGGGTTTTATAACCCCGTCGCGCGTCGGAGGTGACGGGCGCAATTCCGTCACCCTGTCGATTCTGACTAAGAACAGTAAATATACATATGCTCATGATCCCAGAAATATATCCACATCAGGCGGGCATCAACATCCGATGATAAGGCTCCGCTTGGCTGTGTCACCACATCGAGATCGTTTACACCTTTGACAAACCAGTCACTCCAACCAGTAGACCACTTTATCTTGTATGCGACGATATCACGTCGATATACTTTTCTATCGAGTGATCTATCTAGGAATGTCGTAGGGCTGTTCCATACGGCATTATTATTGGGAGGTCTGGTTAGTGTCTGGTGACAAATTTGTTGGGTTGCCAAATTTCCAATACCCGCGTTTGCGAGCATAGAGGCAGCTAACAATGATACGGTAACAATAATTTTGCTTTTCATTTCAGTATCCTTAAATTGGGTCGAGTTAAGCCCTGGTAAAAATCAGACATTAACGAGCAATTTAACGCCTAACGTAAAGCCAACCGTGCGCGGCACCGGAAATCTGAATAATAAAACCGCCGTTTATAACTACTTTCTGGTTGAGTGTAATGTTAACTTATTGAAAGATCACATACCGATTACAAGGTACTCTACAAATTTTGGATTGGCAATAATGCAGATGCATTCATTTTAGGTTTCTGCACTGTTTATCTTCAGAATACAGCCAACCTTTTTCCTCTGCTGTTTTCAATGCCGCATATCGACAATGCACATTCATGATTACGAGAATACGCTGAAATTCAGTTCGGATAGTAGTGGGGGCTCGATTTAAGTGGGTTGCAAGTCTTTTAGCGTTTGTTGTTTTCAGAAAAAGGCAGGCTTCCATTAGTTTGCACAGGGCGGGTGTAAGGGGATTCGTGTTATTAACATTTATAGCCATTTAGTCTCTCGGTAGAATGGGGTAGGCCACCCTGTTCAAAGGGTTTCCTCGCATGATTTAAAGACAGCGGGGGCATCAAAATGTTCGTAACACGTGCTGAAAACCTCTTCCAGATTGGTTTTTGCTCGCTGGAGCCGCAGGTACGGCACATATATACTTTTCGCGGTGCAATCAGGTCTGATTGTCGGGCAGGTGCAGCGAGACCAGAAAGGTGGCGATAAACACCAGCAAGCCCAAGCCCAGCATGGTGATGACGGGATCTGCGTGTTGTGAAGCGGCAAAGGTATAGCTGCCCACCCCTATCAGCATCGTGAGATTCTGAAAAAATCCCTGCAGGGCAACGGCGCTGCCGCTGCCGATTGTCTGCTGCCCCTGTTCCTGCAAGGCTGCGTTAACGGGGACAATGAACATGCCGCCCATCATACCGATAAAAAACAGGGTAAAACGCGCAGGCCAAAGACTGTCTGTCAAACTCAGCACAATAATGAACAGGCCCATTAAATAAGCCGGGATCCTGGCGCGGCGCAAATGTTCAAGCGGGATTAATCCCGGCACCATGGCTGATCCGACTATGATGCCGACCGCCAACAACAATGTCAGCTCGGCAATTTCCGTGGCGTTTTGCAGCAATAAAATGAGCGGCGCCCAGGCAACAATAATGACTCGTAAAGTTGCTGCGGTTGCCCAGAATAAAGAACCGCCCAGCATCGCAAACCGTGAGCGCGGCTTGGTAAAAAACCGGCCCATTTGTTTGCCGAAGGTAATGACTTTAGATTCGTAAGCGGCAGGGTCGACAGATTCAAGTACTGCAACCTTTGCAGGCAATAACAGCGTAACTGCCGCCGACATGGCGAACAGGACGATCGTACCTGTTAAGGCGTATTCCGTGGAATAATCCGCTGCTTTGGCGCCGATAAACATGCCCGATAGAATAGCCAGTATGCTGGAGCCTTCTATCCAGCTGTTTGCTTTAACCAGGAACTGATGACCTGCCAGTTCCGGTAAAATGCCGTATTTGGCAGGACTGTAAGTGGCAGCGCCTATGCCGATAAGGCAATAAGCCAACAGGGGTTCAACGTTCAGGAGCAACAACCCGGCCCCTGAGGCTTTGATCAGATTCGCAATAATCAGTATCCTTGATTTTGCATAATGATCGGCAAGGCCGCCGACCCAGGGCGCGAGCACTACAAATGCGATCAGAAATACGCTTTGCAGGGCGGGTATGTACCAGCTAACGGGATGCGCAGATTTCATTACGATGGCAATCACTGTGAACAAAATAGCATTATCGGCAAATACGGATAAAAACTGGGCAATGAGTAATGGAAAAATTTGTTTGTTCATTAGTGAGTCAGTTGACTATTTTTACAACGTAAAATGGGCAAAAAGACCCGCGAGCCGGTTATATTCTTCGCCGGAAACCGCCTTTTAGGCGGTGCCCGGTCATTGTTGCACCAAACCTCTTGGTACTGTTTAAAAAACCACGCTATCTATGCACCAAGCCATGTACTTGGCAGTGATACTTTTACTGGTTATACAAAGCCAAAACCTGTTTTACATAATTGCGGGTTTCGGGATAAGGCGGGATTGAGTTGTTGTATTTCATGACGGCATTTTCGCCGGCATTGTAGGCGGCAACGGCGAGGTCAAGATTGTAGGGTCCGAACAGGCCGATCAGGTATTTTAAATAGCGGGCGCCGCCGTCGACATTCTGGTCGGGGTCGTTGCGGTCCATGACGCCGAAGCGGCGTGCGGTGGCGGGCATTAACTGCATTAAACCGACAGCGCCCGCCGGTGAAACGGCGTTTGAATTGTAAGCGGACTCGGTTTGAATAACGGCGTGCAGTAATTTTTCATCGACACGATGCCTGGAAGCCGCATCGGCAATCAGGTCTTTAAATTTTGATTTGTTGGCGCCTGTGTAGGTGTAGGCGCGGTTATAGTGATGTAAACTCGCCGTAGTAAAGGCCGGTAAATCGACTTCGGTTTTGCTGATCAGTTTTAGCTTGGCTTTGGGTTTGTTGGTATAAAGAATAATGCCGTCCTTATCGATATACTTGTAAAAATAGCCTGTTGCTCTGGCCGAGTGGCTTGATGTTTTTTCCGGCGACTTGATTGAGCTGCTTTCAGATTTATTGCTGAGTAGAGGGGCTCCATTGGTGTCAAAATATTTGCTGGCCTTGATAGTGAAGTTTTTGGTTTTTCTAAGAGGCTTATTGATACTGCTTCGAGGTTTGTTGGTATAAAGAGGAATGCCGTCGGCATCAATATATTTGTACATCTCGGCCACCACCTCGTTCGACACGAGTAGTAAGGCGAATAAAACAACTATAATTTTCAGCATTTTTGTTACCCCTTCTCCTGATTTATTAAGTTTTTAGTTTAATAAATTTTTGGTTTACTAAAACGTGGGTTTAATAACCACTAATCCGGCGGCTTTAACCGCTCTGTTTCTTGCTTCATCGATAGTTTCGGCACCGGCCAGGGCAACACCCATACGCCGGTTTACATAGGCTTCCGGCTTGCCGAACAGGCGAATTTCGCTGTCGGCTATGGCCAGCGCCCGGGCCAGTCCTTCATAGACAACGCCCTTGGCGTCGATGCCTCCCAAAATAACCGCACTTGCGCCGACCTTCTGCAAGCTCGTGTCCACAGGCAGGCCCAAAATGGCCCGCGCGTGCAATTCGAATTCATTTTGCTTTTGCGTGACCATCGTCACCATGCCGGTGTCATGCGGCCTGGGGCTGACTTCGCTAAACCAGACCTGATCGCCCTTGATAAATAATTCGACGCCGAATAAGCCGAGCCCGCCGATTTCATCGGTGATTTTAGCGGCAATGTCTTGCGCCGATTTTATCGCGGCGGGCGTCATTGCTTGCGGTTGCCAGCTTTCCCTGTAATCGCCGTTTTCCTGGACATGACCGATAGGTTCGCAAAAATAAGTCTGGATGTTGCCGGATTCATTCAATGCGCGCACTGTCAGCAAGGTGATTTCAAAATCAAAATCGATTTTCGCTTCGACGATGACCTTGCCGGTATCAACCCGGCCGCTGGATTTGGCGTAATTCCAGGCTTGCTCAAGCCGATCGGGGGTTTTCACCATTGATTGACCTTTGCCTGATGACGACATGGTCGGCTTGATAAAGCAAGGATAGCCGATACCTGCGTCGACGGCGGCCTGCAATTCGGCAAAGGATTCTGCGAAGGCATAGCCTGAGGTGGGGATTTTCAACTGTTCGGCGGCGAGGGTTCGGATGCCTTCCCGGTTCATGGTCAACTGAATGGCCCTTGCGTTGGGCACGATAGTACACCAACCTTCCGCTTCAATTTCAGCGAGCGCTTCCGTCGCTATCGCTTCAATTTCCGGGATAATAAAATCGGGTCGTTCCATGGCGATGAGTTGCTTCACCGCACCACTATCGGTCATGTCGATAACATGGCTGCGATGGGCGACATGCTGCGCCGGTGCGTTCGGATAACGATCGACAGCAATGACCTCGACGCCGAAGCGTTGCAGAGAAATGGTCAGCTCTTTGCCGAGCTCGCCGCTGCCGAGCAGTAAAGCCCTGGTTGCTCCATCGGTTAATGCGGTACCCAGTTTCAATTGCTTCATTTTGAATCGGCCAGATAGTTGTCGATGTCTTCTTTTGAAAAGCCGATTTTTTTGGCAACGCGGTCGGCGTGACTGACGCGGGAGATGCCCGGAATCAATCGATAAGTCGGCGCGTCATTGGCAAATTCCACCTGTCTGGGGATGCCTATGCCCTGTTTGGCGAAGTTATCGACCAGTTGGTGATTATGCGTGATTAAAATTGTGCTGTTGCCTTTCCGGTAAAAGCCGTTCAGGACATTGGACGAGGATTCCATTTTTTCTTCAAAGGTCGTGCCTTCGGACAATTCATCGAGCACCACCAGACTTTTAGCCGTTGTCGCCAGGAATATGTCCTTGGTTCGTTTCAATTCCGTACCGAAACGGCCTTCGCCGTCATCCAGATGGCTGATTTCAGGGACCTGGTAAAAAATCCGGTCGGCCACGGTCAATGTTGCCGATTTGGCCGGAACAAAACAACCGGCCTGCGCCAATAACTGGATCTGCGTGACGGTTTTACAGAAAGCTGTCTTGCCGCCGCTATTGGGCCCCGTTACCAGCACCAGCTTGTCATCGTCCAAAACAAAATCGTTACCGACATAAGCGGGATTTTGATTGCCCAGTACCGGATTGACGGCGTCGGCCAGATTGATCCGGTGATGTTCGGAATCGACCAGTGTCGGCAATACCATCGGATGACCGAAACTTTGCGAAAATTTTATAAAGGACAGCAGTTCATCCAGCTGGCCTACAGCGTCCAGAGTTTCTGCAACCTCCGGTGATTTCTTGAATTCGTTGCGTAACGGGATAATACAGCTGTCGCGATCAAAGCCGCCGACTATGGGGAAATAAAGCAGCAACAGCGGCGAAAAGAAAATGCTTTGGGTGGGAATGGACAGGTCCATATCGGGCGGGGCGAAATGCGCCATTATCCAGAGGGTCGCAAATATCATCGTCAGCAGCATCGGTTTGATGATACGCGGCTTGAAAATAACGGCCATTGAAAAACCATGCCGGTCCTGTTTGCATTGAATGCCGTATTCGGTGATATAGGCGGGGCCCTTCATCAGGGAATAGGCGCGGGTATCGGCGAATGCCTTTATTTTGTCAAAAATAGCGGCTAAATAGGCGCTTTTCGGTGTTTCGGCGGATTGCACCTGATCCACCAGTTCGAGCATGAAACGAATGCCCCTGATATATTGCTTGTAACCGTAGCCGTCGATTTCATGCGGGTCGCGGCTTGTGGTAAAAGAGCCCAGAAATTCCCCGAACAATAACAGGTAAAAGTTGTTTTCATGACCCGCGGCCTGTTGAACGATGCGTTCAATGCTTTCTTTCAGTGCCGGATTATTGCCCAGTTCTTCAACAGCGGCCTGTTTTTCCCTGATTGCATCGATATTATCGGATGGTTGTGTCAACGAACGAAACAATACCGCTTGGCCTATCGTGGTTGTGGCGTGATTAACCGCATCAAACACTTTATCGACTTCGATGGTATTAAAAGCGCTTTCATCGATCACGCCGGTACCGGTAGCGGGCGGCTTGCTGGATTTAACGCTGGGCCAGGCATCGTCTTGCCAACTTTGTAACAGGGTCTCTTTCATCGTTTCAGCTCTTTAATCAGGACAATCGGCACGTCTGTAGTTTTATAACTATAGACACTTACGGGCTTTGTTCAAGTAAATCGGTTTTCAAGTAAACCGAGGATAACTTCGACATGGGCGTCTGTATCATTCAGCGCGGGAATATAACGGTAATCGGAACCGCCGGCTTCCATAAAGATGGACTTGTTCTCCATGGCGATTTCTTCCAGTGTTTCCAGGCAGTCCACCGCAAAACCCGGACAAACCAGATCAACGGATTTGACCCCCTGGCCCGGAAGCGCCTGCAAGGTGTCGACGCAATAGGGCTTTAACCATTCTGCCTTGCCGAAACGGGATTGAAAAACGATCATCCATTGCTTTTTATCGAGGCCCAGTTTTTCAGCAATCAGGTTGGCCGTTTGGTGGCAATGATGAAAATAAGGATCGCCCCATTTGGTGAGTTGTTCCGGCAGACCGTGAAATGACATGACCAGCAGTTCGTTTTTGCCTTGCTCGCGCCATGCCTGCTCAATGGAATCGGCAATAGCGGCTATATAACGATCATCCTGGTGATAATCACTGATGAATTGAAAGTTGGGCAGATGCCGCCACTGGTTTAGTTCTTTAACCAGGTCATCATAGATTGAGGCGGTTGTGGTCGACGAATACTGTGGGTAGAGAGGTAGGACAATGATATTGTCAATGCCCTGTTCTTTAAATCGTCTTAGTTGCTGCGCGATGGACGGCTTGCCGTAACGCATCGCATAATAGGTTGTAAGCCCTTCAGGGCTGAGCTTTTCGGCAACCTTGTCGGTTAATTGCCGGGTCAGGAAGGTGAGCGGCGAGCCTTTTTTCTCATCCCATACCTTAAGATAGGCTTCTGCGGATTTGGCGGGACGGAACGGCAACACTGCGCCATGCAGTATTAGCCACCACACCGGCCGGGGAATATTAACGACGCGGGGGTCCCAGAGAAATTCTTTGAGGAACTGGCGAACCGCCGGTGTGGTCGGTTCGGAAGGCGAACCCAGGTTCGCCAAAAGTACGCCTGTTTTTTTGGGGTTCATAACAAACCTATCGGTTAATCAGGTTCAGAAATTCTGAACGCGTACTGATCTGTTTACGAAAAATACCGGTCATGACCGATGTTGTCATTACCGAATTCTGTTTTTCAACACCACGCATCATCATACAGAGATGCTTGGCTTCAATAACCACCGCAACACCCCGCGCGCCAATCGACAATTCAATTGCATCGGCGATTTGTTTGGTCAGCTTTTCCTGGATTTGCAGGCGTCTGGCATACATATCAACAATACGCGCGACTTTAGACAAGCCCAATACTTTGCCTTGCGGCAAATAACCGACATGGCATTTGCCGATGAAGGGCAGCAAATGATGCTCGCATAAGGAATACAATTCGATGTCCTTGACAATCACCATGTCTTCCGTTTCAGCGGTAAAAATAGCGCCGTTCAACACTTCGTCCAGCGTTTTCTCGTAACCGTTGTTTAAAAATTTGAATGCCTTGGCTGCGCGTTTGGGCGTATCAATCAGGCCTTCACGGTTTAAGTTTTCACCGACCGCTTCGATAATTTTGGCGAAATGCTCTTCCATGTTCTTGTGTCTCAGTTATAAAAAAATAGCCGGTCAGTATACATCATGAACCGTGAATTTTAATGCGTTCAAAATGACGGACTCGTCGGCGCCGGGTTTGCCGACATTTTCACTGATATAACGTCGCCAGCCGCGGGCGCCCGGTTCTCCGTGAAAAAGCCCCAGAATATGCCGGGATACACTGTTTAAACGCGCCTCGGTTTTAAGCTGCTCTTGAATATAGGGAATCAATAAGCTCACAATCATTGCTCGTGACAGCGGTTCATCAGACGCACCAAAAAACCGCTTGTCGACATCGGCCAACAGGTAAGGATTATGATAAGCCTCCCGGCCCACCATCACGCCATCGACCCGATTCAGAATGTTTTCAGCTTGGTCCAGCGAAGTCACACCGCCGTTTAATATAAAAGTCAGGTGCGGAAAGTCAATTTTAAGTTGATAAACCACATCATAACGTAAGGGCGGCACTTCACGGTTTTGTTTGGGCGATAAGCCGCTTAACCAGGCCTTTCTGGCATGTACAATAAAGGTATTACAACCGACATCGGCAACCGTGCCAATAAAATGAGTCAGTTCTTGATAGGAATCCTTATCGTCAATGCCTATCCTGGACTTCACCGTGACCGGAATTGAAACCGTCTGCGTCATTGCTGCGACACACTCGGCAACCAACTCCGGTTCAGCCATTAAACAGGCGCCGAAACGCCCGTTCTGCACCCTATCACTCGGGCAACCGACATTCAAATTCACCTCGTCATAGCCGTAATCTTCAACCATCCGGGCACAAACGGCCAAATCCGCCGGATTACTGCCGCCCAATTGAAACGCCAGCGGATGTTCTGTCGCATTAAATTGTAAAAAACGGTGGCGGTCGCCATGAATTAAAGCGCCGGTTGTCACCATCTCGGTATACAGCAAGGCATGTCGTGTGATCAGGCGATGAAAAAAACGACAATGTCTGTCGGTCCAATCCATCATCGGCGCGACACTAAATCGCGATGCCTTATAAATAGCGCCTTGTTCATTGTTTTTATTGGAATTCATTGTTTTTATATTAATTATTTCTATAATATTTCTAGGCTATTTTTAGACATTTATTGATATAAGATGCACAATATATGCTCAAAATACATTTTTGAGCATTATATGGCTACGATCACACAATACAAAAAAAAGTCGGGTAAAATATCTTACCGCGCACAAATAAGAATTGCTAAAAACGGCTCAATAGTTCATCAAGAATCAGAGACGTTTGACACTAAGACTTTAGCCAAAGCTTGGGCAACAAAGCGGGAAGCGGAGTTATCCGCACAGAAAGTATTCAAGCCAAAAGAGAAACCGCTCAAAATTGCTCAAATAATCAAAGATTATATTTCGCAATTTGGTCAAAACTATGGACGCTCCAAAAATTATGACTTAGCTCGATTATTAAATTATTCGCTTGCTGAACTCGATATTTCGGAATTAACTTCACAGGCACTGATTGCCCATTGTATTGAGCGTAACAAGGAAGCTAAGCTGCAGACTGTTAAGAACGATGTGATTTGGCTTAAAACGGCTATTAGGACAATGCGCTCTGTCAATGGCTTTACTTTTGATCTTACTGTATTCGATGATGCTTACGAAACATTGAGACGTGAAAAATTGATTGCAAAATCCATCGAAAGGGAACGGCGACCCACCAAAAAAGAATTATGGGCATTGTCTCGCTATTTTTATCAACGTAGGCAATCAGCTATTCCGATGCTGCAATTGATGTGGTTTGCTATTTATTCAGCCCGAAGATTATCTGAAATAACACGCTTAGAGTGGGCTGATAATGATAACTATAATGCAACAGGATTAGTGCGGGATGCCAAACACCCACGTTTAAAAGCTGGAAATCACCGACGATTTAAGTATCCTCGTTCGGCTTGGAAAATTATCAAGAGGCAGCCGGTTTCGAGTGAATATATTTTCCCCTACAACCCGCGAACGATTGGGACGAACTTTGAGCGGGCATGCAAGATGCTTGGTATTATTGATTTGCATTTTCACGATTTACGACACGAAGCAACAAGCCGCCTTTTTGAATGTAAATTAGGCATTGTTGAGGTTCAACAAGTGACGCTGCACGAATCATGGAAAACCCTTCAGCGATATGTAAATCTTAATCCTGGTGATGTAGATATTTGAGCGTCTTGCAAGTCCATAAGCTAAATATTGTCCGCCAAACAATCCAGGATATCATATCCACGCGTATGTCAAAAACTGCTAAATTAAGTGGCAACAGGATAAGGCTAAGTTTGCCAAGTAATGGCTGCATCCATACTTAACATCAAATGCTCCATTTTTTCACTTCATCAATTTTCGTTAGATTATTTCTCATCAGGCCTATAAGGTTTATATCGTTTGCAAATCCTATGAGTCATTAACAACCTCATAGGTATTTTCTACAGCAGTCAAAACTAAGGAACAAGCACCAAATAATTTGAGCAAGTAAATACCGGCAAAAAGCGCGCAGTACTCGGTCATTTTCCTTGCCCGGTAAGCCTGCTGGTATGTTTAGTTCGAACTGCCTGCTGGCTATTGGGAGCTTGCCCAGGTCATGTTGAAAAGCTATTTCGACCGACTTGGGATGGGCTAAATTCACAGGGATACCTCAGGGACTTGGTCCTATCTTAGCTTTCGCGAAAAATAGTGGAGCGCTTCAATTATCTATAAAATGTTTTTTTCTAAAAAGACCTCAATCGGTCGTTTTTCGAACGTATAGAAATGGAAATCAGTAGTTAGACTCGCATCAATATTAATGATATGAGTCTGCCGTGTTCTCCATTCAATTACAAAATCGCCATCAATCTTGGGCTCAACACCTTGTCAAGCTTTTGAGCATTCGTGATAACCGACGAACAGCTAAAGTCATTTCGTATACTTTACTCGGTTTATCGTTCATTATTTCCGGCAAATCCTGCTGGGCGCATGAAAACTATCCGTTGTTTAATAATCCTGCCGTTTCGCCCAACGGGATACACGCCAATACGTCCCCAACCAAGCTCAAAAGTACCCTATGGTGGCAAATAGCCGGTCGCCATCAACTGGATCCTTACATTTTATATGCCGTTGCTTTGGTTGAATCCGCTAAAAGCAGTGGCTCGACGCATGTCACCCCGTGGCCTTGGTCTCTCAACAAATCCGGTAAATCCATAATTCCGGCCTCCCAACAAGAAGGTCGCACCCTTTTAAATAAGTTCCTCGCCGAGGGTCACCGGAACATTGATGTCGGGCTGATGCAAATCAATCTCCATTGGCAGGGGCATCGGGTCGATAATCCGGAGCAACTGCTGAATCCTGTCACCAATCTCCAAATCGGTGCTTTAGTGTTGGCAGAAGCGATCCACTCGGTACCCAACGATCTGGCGTTAGGAATCGGTCGTTACCACAGTTGGCACAATATCTCTGCCGCCATCGCCTATGGACGAAAGGTATTGGCCGTTGCCGCCCAAATCCGGACCGTGCTCTGATCGGGTTATTGGTGTGGATGACAATATCTACTACCTGAATCTGGACTATCTGATCTTGGCGCATGAGTTGATCCAATCCGGTCGACAACAACAAGCGATGGTGAGCCTTGGTTTAACGCCGGAAGCGGTTAACATTTTGGCTAAAATGCCGATTGACCAGCTCAAAGTACTGGCGCGTAGCGATGTGCTGAGTTTTGCGCCGCGATTCCCGGTCAGTTCCTGGCCGTCCTTCTTGCGTAACGAAGCCGTGGGGAGTGATCCGTTTGAACAACGCGCCCGCCGGTTGAGGATGGTTCTGAGCAAATCAGGGGCCAAGCATGATAGCTGAAGGTGGGTCTTATGAGGAACAGTTGCAAAACTATCGCTTGGCTTATGAGCTGCTCAAACGCAAACTCAGAACGTCCTACGTCAGCCAGCTGATTAAAAGCATCAGCCTGCCGGAAATTCGTGCTATGTATCGTGCCATCCACGCGGGCGAAAGTCCCCGTTCGGGATTGCTCCCCACCATTGATGCGATTCCTCACGTACGGGAGTCATTCCTGTATCTGTCTTTATTCGCCTCCCTGTATCGCAATGCCAGCCAGATCGACATCAAAACGGAAATCGATGTGCCGGCTATCCTGTTTGCCTGGGACTTTCTTTGTGAGACCTTCCCTAACCATAGTCGTGAACGCAGGCCTTATGGTAAAGTGCGCCCGGCC
>SXGU01044849.1_pt1 | contig 19198 bp, 16 predicted proteins | sample 3174531 | NCBI WGS metagenome assembly SXGU01 (sample SAMN11356863, study PRJNA531348) | freshwater metagenome | isolation source: freshwater sample F1-140 | place: China: Fuxian Lake, Yuxi | collected 2017-12-25 | reverse complement strand
TCATTGTTAATAAAGGGGTTTATGCTGACCTAGCTACAATTTTTTCGGGAAATTAGGTGAGTAAACTTTCGATAATCAGGTAGAGCCTGTCTCTAACCGCCATACGGTAAATTGCATAATCCCCAGCCGCAATGGCAGCCCGTACATCTGGAAACAATAAAAGGGTGTTCACTACAGCGACTTGATTATTTAACACAGCCAATCGAATCGCCTCGTTTGCACGCGCCTCCATTCGCTGTTGCACTAGATCGTATTGGAGACATTCATTTACTATATCAAGATGACCATAGGCTACCGCAGAAAGGAATGCTGCATTGTTTTGGTCCAGAATGTGCTCAAGAACGGGTGGAAGGGCCAATAACTGTTTAACGATGCGTAAGTACCCCTTCTTTGCGGCGATCACCAAACCGCGATTTTCAAATAATGCCGCATTACAACGAATATGCTCTAGCTCTAGAAGCCTGGATACGATGTCTTCTTGACCATACTCACAAGCCACAAAAAGCACATAGAGAAGGAGAGGAATAGTATCTGCCGAAAGGCTCGGCACTTGGAGTAATTCGTTGAGGGTATCGATATCACCTGCTTGGGCAACTAATTTCAACACCTCATAATCAGTTGTTTTAATATAAAACCGCACGACTGGGTAACGCAAAAGGAGCCTCACTACCGCTGTATGACCGCCCGCTACAGCCACTCTAAATATGGCGTTTTCGTCTGCCAAAATATTTGCTACGACCCGCGGCTGCTCTAAGAGCCGGGCAACAACAGCGAGATGGCCATTTTTAGCGGCTTGATACAATGCATCATTTCCACCAAAAGTAACATTCTCCAATACACTAAATCGAAGGCGTGGATCGGTCAATAATATATCCACTATTGGCAAATGGCCGTACTCGCATGCGAGCCGAAATGCCTTGGCACCCCTTGCCATGATGTTTCGCCAAACGCATTCATTCTGCAACAAAGCAGTAACGATGGGGATATTACCCTGTTTAGCGGCGTTGCAGAGTATAGAGTTACTATGTACAGCCGCCGCATGCTGCACATGGGGGTGACTGAGTAAACACAAAGCGACAGCGGTATGATTATGCTTAACCACTTCTCTTAAGATCCTATTATGATTAATCGATGCAGAATGCCAAACAGCAGGGATTTTCAACAGCTCTTGAACCACAAGAAGATGTCCATTAATCGCCGCAACATGAAGTAAGCGGTTATCCGACACAGCGGCACATTGCCAAGCAAAAGGGATTTTTAAGAGCTCTTGGATTACAAGAAGATGGCCACCTTGAGCCGCGCCATAAAGTATGTGGTGACTATCTCTTGCTGTACAATCTCGAACCATTTCTATCGTCAAAAGATCGTTAACAATATCGACCATACCATGTGCCGCAGCGAGCTCTAAGGCTAGATTATTTTTTTTAGCCGCATGCGTGCGAACCGATGGATTTTGTAATAGCACTTTTGCAGCTGCCTCATGGCCTTGTTCTAAAGTAGCAATGAGTGCGTCATTATCCATTGCTGCCGCAACCTGTCGAACTGAGGGGATTTCTAACAACCGCGCAACAACATATGGGTTACCTTGTAGAGCGGCCAAACTTAATGACTCATTCGCATAAATGGCCACATGCCTCATAACCCCTGGAATCAGTAACAGGCGATTTAACATATCGAGTTGCCCTGCTGCTGCAGCTGTATGCAAGGCTTTACTATTCGGAAAAGTTAAATTGCTTTTAATCTCAGGGTAGTCTAAAAAAAGATTAAAGATAGCCGAATGACCATTCTTAATAGCAGACAAAAATGCTGCGTTATTCTGTGTACTGAGAGCCCACCGAACGTCTGGGAGCTCAAGAAAGCGCACCACCACAGCATGGCGACCATGTTGAGCAGCTAAGGTTAGAAAACGATCGCCTTGTCGCTCAACGGCGTACTGGATTGTATCAATAGCTAACAGCGCAAAGACGACATCGTCATGTCCATTGATAATCGCCTGTTCAAGAGCGTGGTAATTCCCTGCAGCAATATTTATCCTGACGGCAGGAAAGGCCAAGAGACGATCTACAAAATGGATAAACCCATGCCTTGCCGCCGAGCGTAAAGCCTCATTACCACAAACAGCTACATTCTCCACAACCTCTGGAAATACCAGCAAATTTTCAAAAATTTCCGGATTATTTATGGTGGCTGCAAGCCGAAATGCACTGTTTTGATCTACGGCAATGTCCGCCTGAATATTTTGAAATTGTAAGAGCCTGTTCACTAACTCTACATTTGCATTAAGGATAGCCACTCGTAGTACGAAATTTCCATCGACACTGATGCTTTTTAGAACGTTATCAAATTGTAAAAGTCGATCAACTATATGAATATCGCCCTTTATGGCCGCAAGTCTAAGTGCTAGGTTACTATCCTCTTCCGGAGAGAAACACCCTAAAGAAAGCAAATAATCAACGTGTTCTTTCTTGCCCAGTAAGGCACAAAGACTTAGGGCAGATAGTGATTTTTCTGCAACCAAGGAACAACTTAAGAGTTTGGAGTAGCGTTTATTTTCTCTTGCCTCAGCTTGGAATCGATCAAACTCAGCGGGTGAGCTCGCCATTAAAAATGACCAGAGGCCTACAAACGAATTTAATCTCGACTCATCAAGTTGGTAATCGATCATAATCTACCCAAATTTTTGTGTATGTTGTCCAGGCTAATACCACCCTATGCAGACAGCAATCCGTAAAAATACGGGGTTAAACACAATATTTTATCCACCATCAGGTCTTGTCTTTATATCGCGCTATACTCATCATATCTGGGGTTGTGTTAGAAAGATCAGGGGGGAAACGCATGAAATGGGTGAGGTACGGTAACGCAGGTGAAGAAAAGCCTGGCTTGATAGATGAGCAAGGCAACATCCGTGATCTTTCAAATTATATTGCTGATTTTAGTCCGCAATACCTTAGTCAGTTAGACCTTATTCACCACTTAAGCAAGCTAAAATTAAATGAGCTACCCTTGGTTAAAAAGACGATCCGCATTGGATCGTGCATCGGCATGCCAGGAAAAATTATCTGTATAGGCTATAATTCAAGGCTTCATAACCAGCAAATGGGGGTCACTCCTATAACGGATAAAGATATGGTCGTTTTTTTGAAGCCAAGCTCAGCCATGTGTGGACCCTATGATCCCATCTTGTATACACGTCATATGAAAAAGCTCGACTGGGAGGCCGAATTGGGCGTCATCATCGGAAAAAAAGGGAAATACATAACGAAGGAACGAGCGAAAGATCATATTCTAGGTTACACCTGCATTAATGATTTATCTGAGCGCTATTTCCAGTTTGAAACGACAGATACACAATATACTAAAGGCAAGGGCTTCGATAATGCAGCCCCTATTGGTCCTTATTTAGTCACTAAAGATGAAATACCGAATGCACACAATCTACAAATACAATTGTGGGTTAATGGGATCCTACGTCAAGACTTTAATACGAGTGACTACATTCATAATGATGAAGAGATTATAAGCTATTTAAGTCAATATTTTACTCTCTATCCCGGTGATGTTATTTCCATGGGCTCAGCTCCAGGCAATGCAAAATCGTGGGGAGAGAACATGTTTTTGAAACCGAGTGATCAGGTGACCCTTTCTATTGAAGGACTAGGTCAGCAGAAACAAACCGTTATGATGGAATGATGAGGCCGACCTGCCGAGACATAACAAATATCGTTATGTTTATTTCATGATCGATCATGTAATTTTTAGACAGCGGCTTCAAACCCTTGGCTAATCACGCTAACATAGATCCCTTAAACTGAAATAATGGATATGAAGATAGGAATTTAGCTCGCTATGCGTCAATTAAGCTTACTGGATAAACTACTGTGTGGACTAGATACGGCCTTGCGCACAATCATCGTGCCAAAGCATCGACATAGCACTAGAATAAATCCCGCTGAAGGAATAACGGAGCCATCGCTGAGCACTGATGAAAAACGCCACGTAGCCGGTTTAATGCGAGTCAACCACGCAGGCGAAGTTTGTGCTCAGGCGCTCTACCAGGGGCAAGCGTTGACAGCAAAATTAACCACCGTAAAAGAACAGATGACGGAAGCGGCGATAGAGGAAGTTGAGCACCTAGCGTGGTGTGAGCAACGATTACAGGAGCTAAATAATCGACCAAGTGTGCTTAATCCTCTGTGGTACAGTAGCTCCCTCCTACTGGGCGCGCTGGCGGGTTTGGCTGGTGACAAGTGGAGCCTTGGGTTTGTTGCAGAAACAGAGCGTCAAGTTACGGCGCATTTACAAAGACATTTACAGCATTTGCCACCACACGATATTAAAACCAAAGCTATTCTGACTAAAATGCAAGACGATGAGGCACGCCACGCCGATGTAGCCATCGCTGCGGGCGCTGCCGAATTGCCTTTTTTGATAAGGAAATTAATGCATACCGTATCAACACTGATGACAAAAAGCAGCTATTATATTTAAGCCTTTGTTAACGACAAGCTAGGGAAGGATATCTGCTCTAGGAAAAAAATGGTTTTCATCTGAAAATATGTAAGCACTCTCTACACATTAAAAACCATTTTTTAACGAAGAGACAGGGAGCTTGCTACGTCATGCAAAGTTTATTAATAGGCTATTGGGAGGGCGCGGCCCATGGACCAAAATACGCTATTTATCATAGGCGTTATTTTTATCGCTTATGTTTTTGATTTTATTAACGGTTTCCACGACGCGGCGAACGCTATCGCCACCATTGTCACAACGGGTGTTTTAACTCCTCGACAGGCTGTGCTTTGGGCGGCATTTTTTAGTCTTATCGCGTTTCTGTTTTTCAATTTGATGGTTGCTAAAACGATTGGTTACGATTTGATTGATCCAAAGATTGTTGATAGCAAACTTCTTTTTGCAGCGCTGATCGGTGCAATCTTTTGGAATTTATTGACCTGGTATTATGGGCTACCATCAAGCTCATCGCATGCGCTCATCGGCGGGCTCGCCGGTGCCGCCGTCACCCGCGGAGGAATAGCCACCTTAAAATTATCGGGGTTTATCAAGGTCGCGATAGGTATATTTATATCACCCGTCGTGGGCTTACTCATTAGTCTACTCTTCACTTATAGTTTAACGCGATTATTACGCCATAAAAATGAACGCGTGCTAAACCGCCTGTTCAAAGGCTTTCAGTTAGCTTCCTCAGCACTACTCAGCGTAACTCATGGCAGCAACGATGCACAAAAAACCATGGGGATTATTGCTGTGCTACTCTTCTCCACATCCTACTTAGATGGGCCATTCTACGTGCCTTTTTGGGTGGTTATTTCTTGCCAAGCCGTGATTAGTTTGGGCACGTTGGCTGGTGGATGGCGCATTGTCAACACCATGGGCACCAAAATTACCAAACTCAACACCTTGCGTGGATGTACTGCTGAAACCAGTGCGGCGGCCATTATCTTTGCAGCGACAGAGTTTGGTGTGCCGGTATCGACTACGCAAACAGTAACGGGCTCTATCGCCGGAGTGGGGCTTGTCAGTGGCTTGAGCGGTACACATTGGCCAATGATAAGACTTATTCTTTTATCCTGGCTATTCACCATACCCGCAGCGGGCCTGGTAGCAGGAGCGATCATTAGGCTAATACATTAGTGCTCCAAAACACTGTGATAGCGACCATAGGTAAAATACACCATCAGCCCGACAAACATCCAGAGCGCAAAACGCAATAGGGTAACCCACGGCAAAAATATAATGAGGTACATACAGCAGATAACCCCTAAGATTGGAATATAGGGCATAAGAGGTGTTTTGAAGGGGCGCGCCAACCCCGGCTGCTGACAGCGCAGCACAATAACGCCAATACAAACAATAATAAAGGCAAAGAGTGTTCCAATATTAACCAGCTCCGCCAAGCTACCAATAGGAACGAACGCCGCAATGAGCGCGGTTACAACACCACAAAGCACAATAATTCGCACCGGTGTTTTTGTTTTTTTGTGGGTATTGGCGAAATACTGTGGCAACAAACCATCTCGAGCCATTGCAAAAAACACGCGGGTCAATCCGAAAAAGAGGACCAGCATCACCGTAGTTAAACCCGCTATTGCGCCAACACCTACGAGACCAGCTGCTACTTTGTAACCTAACAACAAGAGCGAGTGGCTAATGGGTGATGCAACATCAAGACGACTATAGTGCACTATGCCTGTTAGCAACCCCGAAACTACAATATAGAGCACCGTGCAAATGATGAGCGAGCCGACGATACCAATAGGAACATCACGTTGGGGATTTATCGCCTCCTCTGTGGCGGTCGACACCGCATCAAACCCAATATAGGCAAAGAAAATTAATGAAGCCCCTTTCATCACACCAATCCACCCGAATGGTGAAAATGGAACCCAGTGCTTGGGATCAACCTCAAGAGATGCAATCGCTATAAATAAAAAAATAACCAGCAATTTGACAAGCACCATAAGATTATTGAAGCGCGCACTGGATTTAACCCCTAAAATCAATAGCAGCGATAGTGCACAAATAATAACAACAGAGAGTACATTTGCTAAACCACCATGTGCGGGTCCATGTAACAACGCGATGGGGAAGTGAAGTTTCAATGCCAACAGTAAATCATTAAAATAACTACTCCAGCCAACGGAGACCGCTGAAACAGACACAGCATATTCCAACAACAAATCCCAACCAACGATCCAGGCAATCAACTCGCCAAATCCAGCATAAGCATAGCCATATGCGCTTCCACAACCACCCACCATGGCGGCTAACTCCGCATAAGAAAGCGCTGAAAAAACACAAGCGAACCCCGCCATAATATAGGAGAGGACAATAGCCGGACCCGTCTGCGTTGAAGCTACAATACCGGTGAGAACAAAAATCCCGGCACCAATGATCGCCCCGATCCCAAGAAATGTAAGATCAATCACTGACAAGCATTGACGAAAATACTTGCGGCTTTCTATCAAACCATTAATTTCTTTTTTACGAAACAAGTCCATGTTAGTATGTGTCCGCGGGTATATATGGAGCTTAAAGCAACCCAACCAAGGTCGTATTAGATTGTATAATGCTCCTCACATAAAAAACTTTATCATTAATCTGTATTGTTGAGAAACGTTACTTATGCCACATTACACATGAAAAACACGCTTAAGCCCCTATTTTTTTTCTTACTATCCGTCATCACTCCCCTAGTAGCTGCCCAAGACAGCAAAGAGTGTCAGAAGCTACACCCTTGGGCAAAGCACGTCTGCCATCGTTTGCATCAAATATGGAACCAAGGCGACACAGAACTATATATGACAGGTTATGCTTGGCATAATCGCTATATCTACGATCCCGCTAAGCTGCACCGATACAATGAGTTAGCGTGGGGTGGGGGCTTAGGTAAGGGATTTTATGATGAAGATGGCGACTGGCAAGGGCTCTCCGCCTTTGCCTTTCTTGATTCTCACAAAAATGTAGAACCTGTCGCCGGGTATGGATTTATCAAAATGTTGCACTTGAATGAAAACACACGCCTTGGTGCAGGCTACTCCCTATTAGTGACCTCACGCAAAGACTACTTCCACAGTATCCCCTTCCCTGGGGTATTACCGTGGCTTACATTTACCTATCGCCGAGCAACCGTGGCAGCAACCTATATACCGGGGGCCGCGGGGGCCGGCAACGTACTGTTTATCATTGCAAAATGGACTTTTTAGATCAATCTGAGTAAATCCACCTTGCAACTGATGGAGGGGTGATTAAAGCACCTCAAATGCAGCAAGAAGAATAGTTTGTGCTGTTATTTGATAAAGACAATCACTCTGACTGCTTACATTATTTTGACAACCCGCCTGTCTACAAGGTACACAAGCCCCCGGTCCCTGCAAGATGGTGATAGCTCCCCTGGTTTGTTTTGAGTGCTTTAATACATAAGGCTGTGGTAAGTCAAAACCATTGGGCCACGGCCCAAAGTTTGTCGGTGGTGTAGGCCCAAACAAAACAATGCTCTTGGTTTGACAAGCCGCCGCCAAATGACTGATAGACGTATCAACACCCATGTATAAACTAGCCAGATGCAATAATGTAGCCAGTTGACCAAACGTTAATTGCCCCGACATATCGTAGATATGGTTCAAATACTTAGGTTCTAAACCCGAAATAATATCCTTGATAAGGATTTTGTCGCTCGGGGAATTTGATCCCGATAAAAAAATAAAATAGTCTCGTGCTAATTGGTTAATAACCTCGTGCCACGTGGTGGTCAAAATTCGTTTATAAGCACCTAGGGGAGTCGCGTGAATCACAATGATGCGCTCCGCATGCTGATGAACGAGACCACTAATCTCATCAGGGAGCTGTTCACGTGTAGGTGCTATCACATTGATAGCGCGGCGCGTAGAGGTAGACGCATCAGGAATTAACATTAATTTTTCAGTTACAACGTGTTGATTGATATAATCAACCTCAACGATGTGACGACAAAGTAACTTTTTCCACCATCGTTGCTTGTATTCTCGTGGGACCATGCCAAAGCGTACTCTTGCGGCAAGCAACCCAAAAAGATGTGATCGGTCGCTTGGCTGCGTGACTAAAGCAAGATCATAATGCCTGAAAAGTCGTTTAAACAGCGCCCAATATTCCGTCCACTTAGGCTTCGGGCTGGCTCCAATCCATGCATGAACATGCGGATGCCCCGCAAGGATACCTAAACTATCATGAAACCCTAAAAAATCGATGGTTGCTTCGGGCCAAGTTTCATGTGCTTTGGTGATAAGCGGGCTAGTAATTAGGGTGTCTCCAATTTGACGCATAGCAATGATCAAAATATTTTTTGGCGCTCTCCGCCTGATAAGTGTTCTTGGGAATGACACGGTTCAAAATCCTTAGGAGGCTCGAAAAAATAAGTTCACAACCTAACGTGAAATACTATAATTCCACCCCTGATGAAAATCATCTCCAATAATATTTAAATAAGCCATCGCTTAGCCCCACTACTTTGAGTTATCTTTGAAGTGATGCAACACGGTACAGAGTCAAATTTTTCATTTTTCTTGATCCTTTGCGAGGAGATTGATACCCTCTATCAGGTGCTGTACAGTTCGATAACATTAATTTTTTAATATGACCAGCCGACTTTTTCAAGTCGAATTTGATCATAAAAACAATAAACTGTCGATCTTTTTAAATAAGATAAGCGCCTCATTAAGTTAATCCCAATTTTGAATTTTGCAAAATTTTATACTCAGAGGAATTTGCAGTTGATGAGCTATGATGAGCATTATTATCAATATAATGCACAAAACCATGATAGGCCAGCACTGTGGTTTTACGCTAGATTATGGCGCCATTACTGTAAGGGACCCGCATTGGAATTTGGCTGCGGTACAGGTCATTTTGCTCACAGGTTAAGTGCATTTTCAGAGGTTCTAGGCATAGAGATTAATCCGTACGCTATTAGAAAAATTTGTAAAAATGCGCCTAAAGTTAAATTAATTCCAACCCTTAGTGATATTGACGATACTTCAATTGGATCAATAGTATCTTTACACGTACTAGAACATATTCCAAACGAACAGCTAGATGACATAGGAATACAATTCATAAGGATACTTCGACCTAGGGGTAGAATATTAATTACTGTTCCTGATTTGACCGGTCGAGCACACTCACTAAAAGGAAATACTTGGATGGGTTTTCGTGATTCTACTCATGTAAACTTGAAAGGTGCCGATGATTGGCTAAAATATTTTCAAGAAAAATGGGGGGTAAAGGTAATCAAATATGGCGCTGATGGATATTATGACTATCCTTATGGCCGTTCAATGTTTGATAGGGCTTGGGGAGATATTCGGCGTATTTTTCGAACCGGATTACAGTTTTTGTTGGCGCGTATTATTTTAAGTCCGGGTGATGGCGAGGCTGTGATTTTTGTTTTGGAAAAATAATGACCATATCTCAATTGACGCTGGTGAATATTGGTGCACTAATTACTGCTGCAGGTGGAGTGTTTCTTAAGCAGCTTAGTAACGAATTGGATCATCGCGAATGCATCTATAAAATTATTATTAGCCCAAACCTTTGGTTAGCGAGCGCATGCTATGTTGCTCCTGTTTTATTCTGGCTGTATTTGTTAAAAACAATGGAGTTGACAAAGCTACAGCCAATGCTCTCTGTAGTTTATGTTTACTCAGTAGCTTTTGCATTGATTTTTCTTGGTGAGCAACTTTCATTGTTGCGCTTTGCCGGAATTTTTATAATTCTTATTGGTGTCATCATTGTTGGAAACACATAGTGCCAAGTTACTGTAATAGTGGGCGTCATGTTATCATTGTCCTTAGTTATTATACCCCGTATGTGAGCGGGTTGACTAACGTTGCACGTGATATTGCTGAAAGCCTCGTAACTAGGGGCTGGCAGATCACTATTGTTACTACACAGCACCAGCCAGATCTACCTCTCGAAGAAATAATAAATGGTGTTCATGTTGTTCGTACACCTGTATTGTTTCGTATAGGAAAAGGAGCTATCAGTCCTAGCTTCATCTCTACAATTAGGCGGGAATCTATTAGTGCAAATCTTGTAAATATTCATGCCCCAATGTTGGAGGCCGGTGTTGTATCAAAATTAATCAAATCGCCGATCGTCCTAACTTATCAGTGTGATGTTAGTTTGCCGACTACTCTATTTGGTCGGATACAGAATGGTGCTTTAGATTTTTCAACCCGTGTTGCTGCACGAAACTCCAATGTTGTTTCAGTTACTTCAAATGATTATGCGGATCATTCGAGGGTGAGAGATGCCCTCTCATTTAATCGAGAAGTTATTGTCCCCCCTTGTCATTTACGCGAAGGCGGAAATCCTGTCTTTCGTGATGGCCCTGGTCTGCACGTTGGATTTCTGGGAAGAATCGTCGAAGAAAAGGGCATTGAGTATCTGGTGGAAGGTTTTAGCGCGTTGCCATGTAAAAATGCACGCCTTTTGATTGCTGGCGATTTTAGTGCCGTGGCAGGAGGATCGGTGATTCGAAAAGTGCGCGAGCAAATAGGAAAAGATACAAGAATTAAATTACTTGGATTTTTGCCTGATAAAGTGATTATCGATTTTTATAGGTCACTGGATGTATTTGCTCTGCCTTCTGTAAATTCATTTGAGGCTTTCGGAATTGTTCAGGTTGAGGCAATGATGCTTGGAATCCCCGTCATTGCAAGTGACTTGCCGGGAGTTCGCCAGCCTGTATTGCTCACAGGGATGGGTCAGCTTGTGCAACCCCGGTCCGCAATCGCTATAACAGATGCATTAAAAAGGTTAATGATCTCTCATTCTGATTTCGTTCAAAAGGCTACTTTTGCTCGCGAAATTTATGCATCTAATTTAACATTAGATAAATTTGAGAAGCTATTCTCAAAAGTTATTGCTGAAGGACGTACCAGAAAATATAACGGAGTTTGATATGCATAAGATAAACTATCTTAGAGATGCTGAGGAAGCCACACGATTTCATGGTTTGGTAACATTGATGCGGCCAAAACAGTGGATTAAGAACGGTTTTGTACTAGCTGCGTTGGTTTTTTCTGGTAAGTTTTTGGATATGGGAGCGGTTGGACAATCTTGTTTGGCAGCTTTGTTTTTTTGTATAGCATCATCAGCATCTTATCTTGTCAACGATCTGCACGATATTGATTTTGACAGACAACACTCAAAAAAAGCTAAGACGCGACCTTTGGCGGCGGGCATCGTGAGCACTACTATGGCTCTTAAGCTGTTAGCCGTTCTTTACGTTACTATGGCGTTGGGTTGGCTTATTATGCCGAACGTAGTGCACGTGATCGCTGCTTATATGGTGTTGAACCTTGCTTATACCTTTGTTCTGAAGCACCGACCTGTCCTAGATATTTTTTGTATCGCAATTGGATTCGTTTTGCGTGTCTATGCAGGTGCGGTTGCATTATCAGTTCCCTTGTCAGGGTGGATGTTTATTACTACTCTTTGTTTAGCACTTTATCTCACCTCGGTAAAGCGACAACAGGAGTTGCGCCAGAATGGGACTGAGGGTCGTTTAGTGTTGGAGAAATACACCCTACCGCTAGTTAGTCGCTATGCAGAGATGTCTGCGACAGGCGCCATTGTTTTCTATAGCATGTTCGTAATATCAGCAAAGCCTCAATTAGTGATGACCATTCCTTTTGTATTGTTTGGCCTGTATCGCTATGGGTATATCGTTGAAATTTTGGGTGGCGGACAGTCTCCCTCGGATGAGCTGCTTATCGACCCCCAATTGCTGTTGACGGTGCTGCTGTGGGTCATTGCATGCTGCTGGGCGCTTTGGCCGACATAGAAGCCCCCTAGCTTTTCGCCTGCGATTGAACCGCTACTCTAAATCACACTCCAATTGGTCTGAATATTTACCATTCTGTATGATGCTCGTAGAATAGCATATTAACTACCTTATGGATGGATTGTTGTGGGAATGATGTTATTTGTAACCTTATTGTTTACCGGGTTTATGTCTGTGAAAACAACGAGGCTACTCTGCCCAAAATTGTATACTGATTCATGCGTTATCGAAATACCAGCGCGTATAATATTCGGTATGGCAATTTTGGTATGTGGGATGAATGTGCTACTACACTTTATCCCTGGACTGTCCGCGTCGTGGGCGCTGTTAGTAGGGATATTAATTGCTACTTTAATTGTGTTCAGAATTCATTTCGTAGATTTGGTTAATAAAAAGGGATTTATCTGGGTTATAATTGCCATTAGTTTAGTTATTTTTGGTTTGAGGCTATTACCTCTTCTTAAACTTGGTGTCTTAGTACCTTTTGAGGGAACGGGGAATCATGATGATATATTTTATCTCTTTACAGCAGATTGGCTCTTAGAGCACAGTTTGCTTCAACAGTACCCCGCAGATCCTTCATTTCCATTTTATAGCTCGGTGCTTACCAATATCACAATACTTCCCAGGATTGGGGCAGAATCACTACTTATATTTATTTCAGCGATTTGCGGAATGACTGTGCTACAAGTGTATCCAGTTCTGTTTGCGCTAGCTTCTGTTCTCTTTGTTTTTTCTGTGGCGCTAGCCTTTGTGGATGATCCTAAAGCTGATTTATTGTCTTTTGTTACTGTTCTTGTAGTTAGTTCGCTTTCGCCAGTTGCTTTATTTATTTTTGAGAATAACAATTTTGCCACATTATTTGGCCTTATTTTTTTAAGTGGCTTCTATTGGTATTTGCAGCATGTGTTATTTCATTCGGACAGCAAGGGGGATGTAATTGCATCCGGTATATTTCTCGGGGCCCTTGTTGCTACGTACCCGGAATTATTGTCTGTCGCTATTCCGGCAATGTTTTTCATGTTGCTCTTGGCATTAAAGAGAGATAGCACGCGGTGGATTTATTATTTAAAAAAAATCATCCAGGGCGTGATGGTTTCTCTTGTCGTCGCGCCTTACGCTGTAGTTGAGGCCATCAAAGTTCTTGCTACCATTACTAGCGCGGTACAGGTTGAAAGTAGTATATGTGGGAGTTTATGCACATCATTATCTTCAATGAGTTTCGTGTTGACGATTTTTACGTTTATAACGTGGCACAAAACTGGATTTTTTGCCAATGCTGGCATAGGTCTTGCAAGTGCGGTATTTCTAGCGACAATGCTACTTGCCCCTAGAAAACTTCTTTGGAATTCTGCTGGGTTACTGATGGGGTGCATGATCATTCTTGCTATGTGTTTGGTAAAAAACTACGAGTATGGTTTGATGAAGGCTATCGAATTTTTTACCTTGCCACTTAGTGCATTGCTGAGTGGTTCTGTCGTTAGCTTGGCTCGAACTTGGCGAGGGAGAGGAGCACTAACTCAAGAGTACAGCTTAAATACGTCGATTACAGACAAATCTGAAATGGGAATGAATTACAAAAAAATCTCTTCAAAAAATAAGTTAGGCATGCTGATAAAGCAAACTCTTATTTTATTAGTAGTTACATTTCTGTGCGTTGATTTTTGTATACTATCAACTAAGTACTATAGAGTCGCTATTAATAAACACATTACTCAAGATTTGTTGGGACTTCAACGCCTTAGCCAATTACTAAAACCAAATGATGTTTTGTTTGTCGATCAAGATTTAGGGCTATACCCATTTCTTGCAAGTCGATGGATTGCGTATCTACTCAGAGATATACCCTTGGTATTTGCGCCAGAACTGCATGGTGGGGGTTATATTTACGGTCTAGAGACAAACTTTGCAAAACGCTTTGCAGAAAAAAAATATGTGCTCCGGGCCCACCATGTTGATGTTATTAACTCTAAGCGTGTAGTATTTCGTAACGCAAGTTACGAAGTGGTTTATTCTATCGATTGACTCGCGTAAATTGTCAAATGCTTTTGGCTTGGGAGTATAGAGGAGTCTAGTACTTAGATAGTACTGGTACCAACCCATATTTGTAACGTACTAGGATCCAACACATCCCAAATTCACATCACTGGAGTCACTTTATTTTGTCCCCCACTCGCCCAATCAAAATCGGAATGGTTGCTGGAGAAGTATCAGGCGACCTGTTAGGTGCAGGGTTAATATCCGCCTTAAAAAAACAGGCGTCCATCGAATGCATTGGGATTGGTGGCCAACAAATGCTCAGCGAAGGGTTTCAGTCTCTTATTCCCATGGAAAAACTTTCAGTCATGGGCATCAGTGGCGTTATTTTGCGCTATTTTGAGCTTCGTCGTGTGCTTAAACAGATCCTTAACAAATTTATTGAGGATCCCCCAGATGTTTTTATTGGCATCGATTACTCTTATTTTAACGTGATCCTTGAGGCACAATTAAAAAAGCAGGGCATTAAAACCGTACACTATGTGAGCCCTAAAATCTGGGCCTGGCGACAAAAAAGGGTATTTAACATTAAAAAAGCGGTTGATCTGGTCCTCACCCTATTTCCTTTTGAAAAGGCCTTTTATGACAAATACAATGTACCAGCTACCTTTGTAGGGCATCCGCTAGCTGATTACATTGACTTAAACACCGATGCAACCCGCATGAAAAAAAACCTACATCTTCCTTTAAATGGCCCTATCATTGCTGTTTTACCAGGTAGCCGAATGGGTGAATTAAACTATATGGGGCCATTGTTTTTAGAGGTCATGCAGGAGTTACAGAAAAAAGCTCCACAACTGCTGTTTATTGTACCTATGGCTAATCAACAATTACGGGAAATATTCGAAGCGCAGCTACATTCATCAGGCTATCATTTAAATATCCACATTCTCAGTGGACAGGCTAGGCAGGCCATGGCGGCCTCTGATCTCGTTATTGTTAAATCAGGTACAGCAACATTAGAGGCCATGCTCCTTAAGCGCCCCATGATAGTCGCTTATAAATGCAGTGCTCTTAGTTACGCAATTGTAGCGCCACAAGTAAAAGTACCCTACAGTGCACTGCCTAATTTATTAGCCAATCAACCCATTGTTCCTGAATTTATACAGTATGCTGCCACAGCCACAGCCATCGCGACCACCGCGTTTGCTTTGCTGAATGATAAAACAGGCCGCGGGCAACAGATGAAGCAAACCTTTGATGCAATCCACCTTCAACTGCGCCAAAATGCAGATGAGCGCGCGGCTGAGGCTATTTTAACGCTGATTGATAGATGAGGTTTGCTATTGGTTTTTGTGTTTAACCATTCGCTGCAGCGTTATTGTTTGCTTATGCCAATCACGAACCGGCATGGCCGGGTAACCGCCCATTGTTGAATGTGATTCAACATCCTTAATAACGCCCCCCTGAGGGACAACTGTAACACGTTGACCTATATTTAAATGAGCACCAATTCCTGCCTGACCACCTATGCAGGCAAAGTCCCCCAATACGGTACTACCAGCAACACCGGATTGACCCGCAAGAATAGATCCCCTGCCTATTTTTACGTTATGGCCAATTTGCACCAAATTATCAATGCGGCACCAATCTTCAATGATGGTATTCTTTAGCGACCCTCTGTCGATACATGCATTGGCGCCAATTTCTACATGATGACCAATCACCACCATACCACGATGCGGTATTTTATAATGACCATGCTCGTCACTAGCAAAACCAAAACCATCTTGGCCTATGCGCGCGCCGGGATACACTAACGCATTGTTGCCAATGATTGCATGGCTAATGCTTACATTATTTTCGATCTGACAATCATCACCCATCGTGACACCATCGCCAATGAATGTATTAACACCGATTTTACAGCGCGCACCAATACAAACATTTTTTCCAATATAAGCACCATGTTCAACTCGACAATCCTTACCTAAAACAGCCGTATTAGAAACATGTGCGCTTTCAGCGATGTATGCATCATTTTTTTCAGATGGATAAAATGCTTGTGAAATCAATGCAAACGCTTTATATGGATTTTTATGGACCAACAACAACATGTTTTGTGGCGCATAATCAACATAATCAGGTGCCACTATACATGCACCCGCTGATGACTGCTGGAGCGCTTTTATGTATTTTTTTTGATGTAAAATACTTAAGTCCGTTTCTCCCGCCTCTGACAAAGGAGCTAAGCCATGAACTAAAAAAGATGATTGTAAGGCATGATGAGCATAGAGCTTAGCACCAGAAATCACTTCTAATTCAGATAAACTAAAAGGACCACTTTTATTGACAACGGTTGATGAGCACATCGAGTACACCTTAATAAATTAGCGATAAATTCCGCGGGAAGTACGACGAAGAAACGTTAAAAAACACTTTATAGTGTCATTTTTTGGGCATTCTTCTTCAATTTTTTCAATGGCTTTATCCAAGGAAAGCCCCGAATTAAACAGTATTTTATAAGCTCGATGAATCTCTTTTCTTGCCTCCAATGAGAAGCCATTGCGACGCAATCGCTCTATATTTAATCCATATAATTTTGGCGAATTCCCTGCAACAAGCGTATAGGGCACCACATCTTTAGAAATCATGCTACCTGCACCAATCATAGCCATTCGTCCAAGCATCACAAATTGATGAATACCCGATCCAAATCCAATGGTTACCCAATCATCGATCACAACATGGCCCGCGATGCCCACCGCATTCGCAATAATATTATGGTGCCCCATTTGAACATCATGCGCCACATGCACTGATGTCATGATCAGGTTATGATTGCCTATACACGTGACCCCACCCCCACCAGTGGTTCCTCGGTTGATGGTGACATATTCACGAATTGTATTATTATTGCCTATCGTCACAGAGCTGACTTCGCCTGCAAATTTCAGATCCTGGGGACAATTGCCAATAATAGCACCCGTTGATATCTGATTGCTCTCACCAATGGTGGTCCATCCATCAATCACCACATGCGCACCGATAACAGACCCCTGACCAATACTGACATGCTCACCGATCAAGGTATAAGGGCCAATGCTCACATCAGGGCTTATCTTCGCGCCTGGCGCGATAAGTGCTGTTGGGTGGATATCATGACATGTTGTAAATTTGATAGACTCAGCTGAATCAACTGGATCAAAAAGACTCCCTAACACAACAACATCTCCTAAACTAACTAATGTTTGAAATTAAACATGCACCCTCAAGATGCGCGCAAAATTTTGTTTAGTAAATCATAAGTGATATATATACACAATCATTTGAAAATATTATACGTATTTAATCTAGTCCAGGTGCCACTAAAATATGATTATTGCAGATAACATTACTAAGTATTATAGAGTTCAAGGAAAACCGCACGTTATTTTTGAAAACCTTTCATTAACGTTATCTCCTGGCGATAAATTAGGACTACTGGGCCCCAATGGCGCGGGCAAATCCACGCTACTTCGCCTGCTCTGCGGCGTAGAAAGCCCTAATAAAGGGAGAGTTACAAGGACGAGTACTATTTCGTGGCCCGTAGGGCTCACAAATGGCTTTATTCATACATTAACAGGCCGAGAAAACATTAAATTTATTTGCCGTTTATTTTCTTGTCGCCCAGAAGAAAGAATTAAAAAAATTAATTTTGTTCATGATTTTGCCGAGCTTGGAAAATATTTCGATAGTCCCGTATCAACCTATAGCTCAGGGATGACATCACGCCTTTCCTTTGGTATGTCAATGGCGTTTGATTTTGATTTTTATGTGGTTGATGAAAGTCTTGCTGTAGGTGACGCCGCATTTCAACAAAAAAGCATCCATGCATTTAATGACAAATCACAAGACAAAGGGTTGATCTTCGTATCTCATGATATGTCCGCCATTAAACAATATTGCAATCAAGCGATCTATCTAAACCACGGCAAGCTCTCTCATTCCTATGAAATTGATGAGATCATCGAGCTTTATCAAAGTGCTGCATAATAAACGTTACCTTAATCAATATGCTCATGAATCACGAGTTGTATCATTTTACCCAGCAAAAAAATAACGCTAAACAAAACAAGAAGACTCAGCAAATCATAAGGTATGTTGGGATAACTGACGTAATCAGGTAGATTTGGGAGTGAGGTGTTGACGGGTTGATGTGGAGTGCTCGACATGTGCCAAAGCACATAGGCTTTTTGAGCGGCGTCATACTCAGCCTCAGCAAATCGAAGGGCCAATCTATCTTGCTCTATGGCTTTCGTACGCTGAACCCGGCGCCCCTTATTTTTCGACTGTCCAAGATCATAAGCCATTTCCGCTGCAACTAGTTTTTTTCTTGATACTTCAAGTTGGTGTTCAACTTGTCGTGACTCCTCCCTCATGCCCGCACTCATCACATCCGATAAATACCGTGTTGCTTTTTGCATGATGACACCAAGGTACTCTTGTGCTTTTTCAGGAGAAAATGCTCTGACTGAAACAATTAACTCACCAGTAGACGCATCATTTGATACATTAACTTTCTTCAGATAATACTGAAGCAGCTCCTTTTGATTGGGATTTTTTTTTAGCCTGGATATGATATCAACGTGCCTTGATTGATAATGGCTTTTTATATCAACCCCTTTTTGTAGCTCAAAAAGCATGGCATCAGAGTAGATGTATTTTTGTATCAAAAATAAAGGGGTTGTTTCGTCCCCAGGAATGAAATGCTTTTTTTTATTAAAAAAAGCCATGATCCTGTTTTTTGGAGTACTTTGCGCAGTGTGTCCAATGAGTACACTTGCCGTACTTTCATATTCTGGGGCTTTAATCAGGCCTAAATAGATAGAAATTAAT
>SXGU01489496.1_pt1 | contig 19209 bp, 18 predicted proteins | sample 3174531 | NCBI WGS metagenome assembly SXGU01 (sample SAMN11356863, study PRJNA531348) | freshwater metagenome | isolation source: freshwater sample F1-140 | place: China: Fuxian Lake, Yuxi | collected 2017-12-25 | reverse complement strand
TCATCAACGAGATCGCCAATATCTGCGAGGCCTACGGCGCCGACGTCACCGCCGTGGCCCGCGGGATGGGTCTGGACCAGCGCATCGGCCCGCGCAATCTCAGCGCCGGAGCCGGGTACGGGGGCAGCTGTTTCCCCAAGGACGTGGCCGGCCTGGCCGCCATCGCCCGCAAAGGGCAGGTGGATTCACCCCTGATCCAGGCCATCAACCCCAGCAACAGCCACCAGCGCCGGCGCATGGTCGCCAAACTGCGCGAGCTGGTGGGGCCCTTTGGGGGCCGCACCGTCTGCCTCTTGGGCCTCTCCTTCAAACCCGACACCGACGACCTGCGCGAAGCCCCGGCCCTAGAGATGATCGAAACCCTGCAGGCCGAGGGCGCCACGGTGAGAGCCTATGACCCAGCAGCCATGGAAAAGGCCCAGCAGCTCTACCCGAAACTGGTCTGCTGCGAGAGCCCATACCAGGCCGCCGAAGGGGCCGACGCCCTGGTGCTGATGACCGAGTGGAACGAGTTCCGCAACATCGACCTGGCGGTGTTACACAGCACCCTCAAGGCCCCCAGGATACTCGACTGCCGCAACCTCTACCACCCGCGCCAGATGCAGGAGATGGGCTTCGAATATCTCAGCGTCGGCCGCCCGCCGCGCCGGCCCGGCCAGGAGACCCCGGAGAAAACCTCCGATTGGCTCCTGGGTGGCTACATGCTGCGGCGCTGACTTCATCGCACTCTGTGAAACAGGAGGAAGTATGACACCGAGGTACCGGCTCTTGCTGGCGGCCCTGAGCCTACTGGCGGCTAGCGCCCTGCCTCTTTTGGCCCAGGCCCAGAACGATCTGGAACAGCTGGTCGAGCAGGCGCGGGCAGAGGAGGAGGATCTCCAGCAGTTGCCCGGGGCGGATGCTACGGGGGTGGGCCAGGAGATCCTCTCCGGCCGCGGCCACCTGCCCAAAGGCGAGGAGGTGGAGCGCCTGCGCATCAGCCAGGACCAGCAGGTCGACCCCCATACCTACGTGGTCGGCCCGGGCGACGTGTTCGAGCTCTATATCTGGGGCGAGTGGAACCGTTCCTACCTGGTCCAGGTCGACCCCGAGGGCAACGCCATCGTGCCCACGGTGGGCAGCTTCCCGGTGGCCTCTCAGACCCTGGCCCAGGTCAAGGAGCAGATCCTGACCAAGACCCGCAGCAAGTATCCCCGGGTGGATATCACCCTCACCCTGACCAGCATGCGCTACTTCACCGTGTACCTGACCGGAGCGGTGCTGGACGAGGGCAGCTTCGTCGCCCACCCCAACACCCGCGTCTCCGACCTGATCGAGCGCAGCGGCGGTTTCCTCGACGATCTCAAGGGCAGCATCGAGGAAACTGTGGCTGGCAAGAAGATCACCCGCGAGCGCCAGTTGCGGCCCCAGCCCACCGCCCGCCGCTCCATTCAACTGATCCACCGCAACGGCGCCCAGGAAAATGTGGACCTGGAGCTGTTCCGCTCCACCGGCGAGGTGCGCCACAACCCCTATGTGAATATGGGCGACGTGGTGCACGTGCAGTACCGCCAGCAGGACATCTTCGCCTACGGTTCGGTAAACAAGGAGGGGGTGCAGGAGTACCGCCCCGGGGACACCGTGGGCACCCTGCTCTCCCTGGCCGGCGGGGTGGCCGGCGACGCCCCCCTGGAGGTGGCCGAGATCTGGCGCTTCCAGGCCGACGGCCGCACCACCGACATCATCCAACTGGTCACCGCCGAGGACGTGGCCCACCAGGTGCGGGCCGCCGACATCGCCGGGGTGCCCCTGCAGCCCAAGGACATGCTCTTCGTCCGCACCCGCTCCGACTGGCAGCAGACCCCCACCGTGTACGTGCAGGGCGAGGTCCGGTACCGCGGCCGCTACCGCATCGTCCAGGGCCAGACCCGGCTGCGCGACATTGTCGAGCAGGCCGGCGGTTTTACCGAACGCGCCTCGCTGCCCGAGGCCCGGCTGATGCGGGCCAAGGCGCGGGCCATCAAGGATCCCGAGTATCAGCGTCTCCAGCTTTTGCAGACCGTCAGCGGCCTGGCCGACATGACCCCCGAAGACCGATCCTACCTCAAGACCAAGGGCCGCGAGGAGAAGGGCCGCCTGGCGGTGGACTTTCAGCGCCTCTTTGAAGCCGGCGAGGAGGCCCAGAACGTCCTGCTCGAAGGGGGCGACGTCGTTTTCATCCCCGAGCGCCGCCGCACCGTCAGCCTCAGCGGCCAGATGAAGAAACCCGGACTGCTCGGATACGAGGAGGGCCGCCGGGTGGCCTATTACCTGGACCAGGCCGGCGGCTTTTCCTGGAACGCCAACAAGGGCGGGGCCCGCCTGATCCGCGCCCGCACCGGCGAGCGGGAACAACTCGACAAAAACCTATTGGTCGAGGCCGGCGACGAGATCTGGGTCCCCGAAAAGGAGTACCGCAACTGGTGGGAGTTCACCCAGTCCACCATGCGCACCGTCGCCGAAACCCTGACCTTGATCCTTCTAGTCCGCGCCATCTAAGTGCCCACGATGGAATAACTGTCAAAAGTTTTGTCGGCCTCCACGACGATCAGAAAAGACTGTTGAAACCCTTGATTTGTCGAGAGGCCTAAGTGCCCACATGGAGCAGATGTGTATCTAAGAATAGCTGACGCGGCGACCAGGATAAATGCGCTGTCTGCCTGGTTCGCCGCAAGGCCTAAATCCGAGGAACCCGGTCCATGAACGAAAAACAGGTCGATGTACTCGATCTCTTGGCGGCCCTCAACGCCGGCAAGCACCTGATCCTAGGTGGCACCTTCCTGCTCTGCCTGCTGGCCGCCGGCCTGAGCCTGCTTTTGCCCAACGAATACGAGGCCCAGGTCCAGTTGTTGCCCCCCAAGGAGCAGAAGCAGGGCTTCGGCTTTGCCGATCTGCTCTCCTCTCTGCCCATCCCCTCGCTGCGCCTGGGCGAGAAGGGCACCCCGGCCGATATCTTCATCGCCACGCTCAAGAGCGAGACCATGCGCCGGCAGATGGTCGAGGATTTCAAGCTGATCCAGATCTACGAGACCGAGAACATGACCGAGGCGCTTGAGGCCCTCAAGCAGCAGACCATCATCGGCAAGAGCGAGGAAGGCACCATCATGATCTCGGTCTTCGACCAGAACCCGCAGCGGGCCGCCGACATGGCCAACCGCTACGTGGCGCTGCTGGACTCCACCAACCGCCGGCTCTCTCGCGAGTCGGCGCAGGAGCGCTACAACTTCATCTCCACCCTGTACGAGCGGGAGAATCTCAACCTCAAGACCGCGATGGATCGCCTGGAGGATTTCCAATCCGAATACAACGCCATCTCCATCGAGGACCAGGCGCGGGCGGTGATCCGCGCCGCCTCCCAGATGCAGCTGGCCACCATGGAACTGGAGATCAGCCGCAAGAGCCTGCTGGCCTCCGGTTTCTCCGCCGATCACTCCGAGGTGCAGAAGCTGGACCAGGAGCGGCTCCTGCGCCAGCAGGCCCTGGTGCTGTTGCGGGATGGCCCCAGCGCCGCGGGCGCCGGCAACAACTTCAACCTGCACCTGGAGGAAAACCTCTTCCTGCCCCTGCGCCGGATCCCCGAGGTGGCCCAGAAATACGCCGATATCGAGAAGGACGTGCTGGTACAGACGGCGCTGATGAAGATGCTCTTGGAGCAGAAGGCCGAATCCCTCATCGAGGCCAGCAACACCACTTCCACAGTGCAGGCCCTCGATCCGGCTACAGTGCCCGAAAAGAAGGCCAAGCCCCAGCGCTCGCTGATCGTCTTTGTCACCGCCATCCTCGGTCTCTTCGCCACTTCCTGCTACGTGCTGGGCGCTGGGTACATCCGCCTGCTGCAAGAGCGGTGGCGCGGCGGCTACTCTGCATAGGAGATGTCGTGGAAATTCAGGTCCGCCTCACCAAACCCGCCCAGGTTGCCCTGCCGGCCTACCAGACTCCGGCCAGCGCCGGCATGGACCTGCGGGCGGCCATCGACGCCCCGCTGATGCTGGAGGCGGGCGGGCGCAGCCTGATCCCCACCGGCCTGCGCCTGGAGATCCCCCCCGGGTACGAGGGCCAGGTGCGGCCGCGCAGCGGCCTGGCCCTCAAGCGCGGCCTGACGGTGCTCAATTCGCCGGGCACCAGCGATGCCGACTACCGCGGCGAGGTGGGGGTCATCCTGATCAACCTGTCGCGGGAAGCCCAGCGCATCGAGCCGGGCGAACGCATCGCCCAGTTGGTCTTTGCGCCGGTGGCGCGGGCGATCCTGATCGAGGCCGACGCACTGGCCGACTCGGAGCGCGGCGCCGGGGGGTTTGGCTCCACCGGGGTGAACTAGCGCTGATAGCCAATAGGAGTATTCTATGAGGACTAACGCTGTCCTGATCCTGCTCTTCTTCGCCGCCGCTGCCCTGGCCGCTGACCTGAGCGGTTTTGTGCGCGACCAGGGCAGCGGCGAGAGTCTGCCCTTTGTCAACGTGTACCTCAAGGGCGAGAACCGGGGCACCACCACCAACGAAAGCGGCTACTACGCCCTGGCCGGCCTGCCCCCTGGCCCCCACACCCTGATGGCCTCGCTGGTGGGGTACCGCAGCTTTGAGAAGCAGGTCCAGATGGGGGGGGGATAAGGACCTGGTGGTCAACATCAAACTCCAGGAGGAATCCATCCAACTGGAGACCACCACCGTCGAGGCACGGCGCGACCAGATCGAGAGCTTCGACATCAGCCCCGGTCGCACCACCCTGCAGGTCAAAGAACTCAAGACCGCCCCAGCCGCCATCGAGGCCGACCCCATCCGCACCATCCAGACCCTGCCCGGGGTCAGCGCCCTTTCCGACTTCTCGGTGGGGCTCTACGTGCGCGGCGGCACCCCCGACCAAAATCTGGTATTGCTGGACGGCACCGACGTCTACAACGCCTCCCACCTCTTTGGGCTCTTCAGCACCTTCCCCGCCGACGCAGCCAAAAGCACCGAATTGCTGCGCGGCGGCTACCCGGCCAAGTACGGCGACCGCCTCTCGGCAGTGCTCAACGTCATCACCGACGAGGGCAACAAGGAGGAGTTCGAGGCCCAAGGCGGGCTCAGCCTGCTCAGTTCGCGCCTCACCCTGCAGGGGCCAGTGGCCAAGGGTTCCTGGCTGATCTCGGGCCGGCGCACCCACCTCGACCCGGTCATCGGCCTGGCCAAGGACGCCCTCGACGCCAAGAAATTCGCCTACAACTTCTACGATCTGCAGGGCAAGACCCACCAGGTCTTCTCCCACGCCGACCAGCTCACCCTGGCCGGCTACAGCGGCCAGGATGCCCTGGTGTACCGCTTCGACGAGTTCGACATCGACCTGGAGTGGGGCAACCGCACCATCAGTTCCAAGTGGACCCACGTTTTCAGCAGCGGCCTTTTTGGCAACTTCATGTTCACCGGCAGCCGCTTCGAGGGCAGCACCCGCTTTACTTCCGAAGACGTTGAACTCAGGGAATTCAACCGCCTCACCGACCTCTCGCTCAAGGGCGACCTGAACTATTTCCCGGCCAGCGGCCATGCAATGGAGGCCGGCTTCCTCAGCAAGCGTATGTCCATGGAGTACCGTTTCGGCGAGGAAGATCAGAACTGGGTCAACGTCGACACCGAGGGCTTCCACCACGCCTTTTATCTACAGGACAACTGGACTTCCACCCCCCGGCTCACCCTGCAGCCGGGCCTGCGTTTCAGCTATTTCACCAATGGCAAGTACTCGGGCATTGCCCCGCGCCTAGCCACCCGCTACCAGCTGGGGGTGGACACCTTCATCAAAGGCGCCGTGGGCCGCTACCATCAGTACATCTTCCGCCTACCCCGCGAGTTCCAGGGCATCTCCATCCTCTCCAATGTCTGGGTCCTGGCAGATTCCACCGCCGAGCCCAGCGAGGCCCTGCACTACGTCGCCGGGGGCGAGACCCGCTGGCTGGGCTTTGACGTGGACGCCGAAGCCTATTACAAGGACTACGGCGGCTTGTACGAGCTCAACTACGATGAGCAAAACTCCGTCGAGATCGCCGATATCTTGCGAAGGGGCGAGGGCCGGGCCTACGGATTCGACCTCTTGCTCAAGCGGCGCGAGGGCAAACACACCGGCTGGCTCTCCTTTTCCACGGGGTTGAGCGAGCGCACCATCGACGGCCTCAACCAGGACGAGCTGGGCCGGGAACAGCCCTACAAGTCCAAGTTCGACCGGCGCTTCTCCATGGACCTGATCCACTCCTGGCGCTTCCGCAAAAAATGGACCCTCAACACCGCCCTGGCCTATGCCTCGGGGCAGCCCTATACCCAAGTCCTGGGCCGCGGCGAACTACTCCTGCCTTCGGGCACCCGTTTTCCGGTGCAGGAGAAGGGCAAACTCAACGGGGTGCGCCTGCCCTCGTACCAACGCCTCGACATGGGTGTAGAGCGGCAGTTCAACTTCCGCTCCTGGGATATGAAGTTCTTCTTCCAGGTGGTCAATCTCACCAACCGCAAGAACATCTTCAACTACTTCTGGAGCGACGGCAAACCAGAGCAGCGCCAGCCCGGCAAACGCCGGGAGATTTCCATGCTGCCGCTCTTGCCCAGCTTTGGCATCGATTTCAATTTCTAGGAGGAGAACGCGATGACCCCCTACTTGCTCTTCCTGGCCCTGCTGACCCTCAGCTGCAGCAATCCCACCGAGGTCGAGAACCCGCCGGCCACCTTGATGGTCCAGGCCTACCTCACCCCGGGCAAAGACTCCCAGGTAGCGCTGCGCCAGACCCTGCCTTCTAACCAATTTTACGACGGCCGCGAAGAGCCGGTGCGCGGTGCCCAGGTGGAGATTGTCGCCGATAACCAGCGTTTTACCCTCGGCGAAGATCCGGCCACTCCCGGCCTTTACCAACTCTCCTCAGCCCAGTTGCCCGTCGAATCAGGGCGCACCTACCAGCTCCAGGTCCGCCATCAGCAACACCAGCTCCAGGCTTCGACCACCGTGCCAGATCCAGTGCAGATCACCGAGGTCTCGGCGGACAGCCTAGTCTATCACCAGCTCTTTGGCGATCTCTTCGGCGACCTGGTCCATCCGGGGGAGTTCCGCTGGACCAAGCCGGCCAACACCGCCGGCTACGTGGTGCGCATCGAGGCCCTCCAGGTCCGCAATCTGCCCGTCACCGCCGAGCCGCTCACCGGCGACCTCGACACCTTGATCGCCCGCCGCCAGCAACTCCAGGGCCAGGTCAGCGCCGATTCCCTCGCTGCACTGGACCAGCAGATCGAAGCCCTGCGCAACTATTTTTCCGAGAAAATCTCGCTGGTGCGGGCCGAAGGCGACACCGTGCGCTGGCTGCGCGACCGCCAACAGGAGGACTGGGACAAGATCGAGGGCAAGGAGTGGACCGAGGGCAAGAAGTGGCGCGAGCGGCGCCAGATCCTCAATGAGAACAATGTGGTGGATTACTGGATTCCGGCCGATACCCTGCGGGGGGACTACTGGTGGCTAGGCCTGCGCTTTGAGGGCGAGTACCAGGTGGTGTTGCAGGCTGTGGACCAGAACTACTTCGACTACTTTACCACTGCCTTTAATGGCTTTACTGGCGACGACGGCGACCAGGGGCCGCTCTTCCATGTGGACGGGGGCCTGGGGATCTTTGGTTCCTATACCGAGGACCGCTTCCGCGTTCAGGTCTACCGCGGCCAGCAGGGCCGCTCCAAGCTGGTGGTCTGCAAGTAACCGAAGCGCCCCTGAAAAGGCAAAGCCGGCCTGATACCAGGCCGGCTTTTTTTATTGCCGGTCCTGGATGAACCCCTCCGCCGCTGCCACGTCGTCGGGGCTGCCGATGATCAAGGGCACCCGCTGGTGCAGGGCCTCGGGCTGGATCTCGAGGATGGGCTGCCGGCCGGTGGAGGCGCGGCCGCCGGCCTGCTCGACGATAAAGGCCAAGGGCGAGGCCTCGTAGATCAGGCGTAGCTTGCCCTGGGGCGATTTGGCGTCGCCCGGATAGAGGAAGACCCCCCCTTTCAACAGATTCCGGTGGAAGTCGGCGACCAGCGAGCCGATATAGCGCGCCGAGTAGGGCGGGTCGGCCTGTCGGAGGTGATCGATGTACTGCCGCACTCCAAGGTCCCAGGCCGGGTAGTTGCTCTCGTTGGCGCTGTAGTACCGACCCCGCTGGGGAATGGTAATATTTTCCTGGGAGAGCAGGAACTCGCCCAGAGTGGGGTCGAGGGTGAAGCCGTGTACCCCCTGGCCCGAGGTGTAGACCAGCATGGTGCTGGACCCGTAGATGATGTACCCGGCGCAGACCTGCTCGCTGCCCCGGCGCAGGAAGTCCTCGACGGTGGCGCGGGAACCGCTGCTCTTGCGGCGGTAGATGGAGAAGATGGTGCCGATGCTGACATTGACGTCGATGTTGGAGGAGCCGTCCACCGGGTCGAAGACCAGGATAAAGTTCCCGCGCGGGTGTTTGTCGGGGATGTGATAGATATCCTCCATCTCCTCGGAGGCCATGCCCGCCAGATGCCCGGTGTGGTCGGTGGTCTTGATGATGGTGGCGTTGGCGAACTCGTCCAGCTTCTGCACCTGCTCGCCGTGTACGTTGGTGCGCCCGGTAAGGCCCATGGTCACCGCCAGGCCGGCCTTGTTCACCTCCCGGGCGATGATCTTACCGGCCACGGTCAGCTCGGACAGCAGCTCGGTGAACCCCAGGTCGGGATTGTGGCGATGCTGCTCGATGATGAAGCGGGTCAGGGTAGTGCCCTTTTCCATGACTGGTCTCCTGAGAGTCGCAGTTGCGCCTCGGCCTAAGCCCGCTGACATGGCGTCCTCAAATCAGCACTCCGCCTTCACCAGGGCCCTAAAGCGGGCCTCATCCCACTCGGCGCCCCAGCCCGGCCCGTCGGGCGGGGCCAGGTGCCCGTCCTCGATCAGCGGGGCGTTGAGCATACCCCACTCCTGCCCGTCGCGCCGCTGGCCGTCGGCAGCGGTCATGAAATACTCGTAGTAGTCGGTGTTGTCGATGCAGCAGCCCAGATGGGCATGTACCAGCCCGAAGAGCCCGCCCTGGTGGTTCATCTCGATATTGGCTCCGTGCATCTCGGCGAAATGGGCCATCTTCAGCACCTGGGTGGTGCCGTGGCGGGCGTTGGCCCGCAGCCGGTCGGTGGCCCCGTGGATCAGCCACTGGGTCGAGAGCCCCAGGTCGTGCATCAGCATCTCGTTGGCCATCACCGGCATCTCCAGCTCGCGGCACAGCTCCTGATACAGGTGCATCTTCTGCTCGTGAAAGGGCTCCTCCAGCCAGAGGAAGTCCAACTCCTCCATGATATGCCCCACCTCGATGGCCTCGCGCAGGTCGTAGGAGCAGACCGGGTCGTTGATCAGGGTGTACAGCCCGCCCACTTCCTCCCGCACCTTGTAGAAGATGGGGATGTCGTTCCTGCCCCCCTTATAGGAGTGGAACTTGTAGGCCTGGATGCCGATGGCCTTGCCCGCCTCGATGGCCTGTAGGTACCCCTCGAGGGTGGTGTCACCCCCGGTCAGGTACACCGGAAAACGCGGCCGCACCCGACCCACCAGGGCCCACACCGGCAGGCCAGCGGCCTTGCCGGCGATATCCCACAGGCAGTTGTCGAAGTCCCCGAACCAGCCGGCCGGCTGGTACACCCAGCGGGTGCTCTTGTACAATTTCTGGAAGAGATGCTCGCGCTCCAGCGGGTTCTCGCCCAACACCTGGGTGCGCAGGATCTGCACCTGCTCCGGGGACATGGTGGTGGTGCAGCGGCCGGTGATCCCCTGATCCGTGTGCACCTCGATGAAGTGCTGGCGGGCCGGGGTCTCGACCGGGCCGGCGGCATGGGTGTACTGGATGCGGCGCAGACCCGGCACCGGCACGATCTTGAGACCCCGGCCTTTGCGCTGCGGGTGTTCGAGCACGTAGAGTTTGATCTCGGTGATCTTCATGTGGGGGACCCTCCAGGGCCCAATTGGTCCTTGAACTCGATGGCGTAGAAGTCGAGGATGGTGAGAAAAAGAGCGGCCAGGATGGGGCCCAGGATAAAACCCATCACCCCGAACATGCCGATGCCACCCAGGGTGGAGAAGAAGATGATCAGATCGTGCAGGCCGGTCTCGCGCCCCACCAGCCAGGGCCGCATGACATTGTCGATGCTGGAGATGACCACCGCAGTGATGGCAATGATGGCGATACCAGTCACGTAGTCGCCGGTGATCAGGGAGAAAACCGCCGCCGGATAGAGCACCATGCCGGCCCCAAGCAGGGGCAGGATGGAGGCCACCACCATCACCATGCCCCAGAGGATGGGGGAGGGAAAATCGAAAGCCCACAGAAGGAAACCGCCCAGCACCCCCTGGGTCAGGCCGATGAAGAGGGTGCCCTTGACCGTGGCGCGCGAGACGGAAACGAAACGGTCGATGAGGGCCGTCTCATAACGCTCGTCGAGCGGGCTGAGGTACTTGAGCCGGGCCACCAGCCGCTCCCCGTCGCGAAAGAAATAAAACATGGTGAAGAAGGTGACCACCAGGCTGGTCAAGAGCTGCACCGTGCCCTCGGTGGTCTTGTTGATCACCGCGGCCATGGCGCTGCCCGCGCTCTTGGCGCCCTTGAGCAGGGTATCCTCCCAATCGATGTGGAAATAATCAAGGGCCTGGTACCAGGGCAGCTTCTGGAACTCGGCCTTCAGCTGGCTGGTGTCCTGCGACATCAGCGGCACCAGCCAACCCTCCACCTTCTGGTAAAACTCGCCTGCCTCGCGGGCCACCAGGTTGGCGATCAGATACACCGGGGTCACCAGGCAGGCCAGGAGCAGCACGCAGCAGACCAGGGCACTGAGATTTTCGCGCTCTTTGGTGCGGGTCAGGAGCCAGCGGTAGAGCGGATAGAAGATCCCGGCAAAGACGGCGGCCAACATCACCGGCACCAGGAAGACCTTCACCATATTGAAGATTACCACCGCCACCCCCGCCAGCAGCAAGAGCAGGAAATAGCTGTGGAAATGGGGACCCAGGGAGGCGGGGCGGGGGTTGTCGGCCATGATTTCCCTTATCACTTTCTGCGCTGGCTAGCCGCGGCTCAGTCGGTGGGAAAGGAGAGCGGGAAGGTGGGTTCCTGGGCTTGGTGGCGCTGGCGCGGCTCAATCCTCTGGGCATGGTACTCGCCGATGAACTGGGCCAGGTTGGCGCTGGCCTCCTCAAAGACGATGCGCCCCTTCTCGGCAGTGGCCTTCTCCGCCTCGCCGATCACCCCGGTATCGCTGTACTGGCTGGTCCACTCGATCAGGCCCATGGCCCCCTTGCCAAAGAGATCCCCCCAGATGAACTTGGAACCCAGCTTGTTGGTCTTGGCCAATTCGCTCTTGATGCGGTCCTGGCGCACATGCTGGGGGGCCAGGTGCAAAAGCATCGAGGTCTCCAGCTCGCAGGCGTGGGAACACCCTCCCGGATACACACTCTCCCGCCATTTCTTGTCGAAGCCCGGATTCACCTGCAGCAGCTGCCACCAGCTGCAGAACACACAGCTGGCGTCGGTCTCGACGATCACCCGGCGGGCCACCATGTCCACCAGGTTGTGGTTGGAGCCGTGGCCGTTGATGAGGATGATCTTCTTGAAGCCGTGGTACGCCAGGCTCTTGCAGATATCGAGCGTATACTGGATGAAATGTTCGTAGTGGATGTTGATCGAACCGGGAAAATCCATGACGTGGTGTACGTAGCCATAGGTCACCGGCGGCATCACCAAGCTCAGCTCGGGCCGGCGCCTGGCCGCCTCGGTGGCCACGGCGTTGGCACACAGGTGATCGACGTTGAGACACAAGTGGTGCCCGTGCTGCTCCACCGAGCCCGTGGGCAGAATGGGGATCTTGCCCATGCTCACCGCCTCGTTGATCTCGGGCCAGGTCAGCTCGTCGAACTTGTAGATCTCCTTCACTGAGGGCATCGGTTCCTCCTAAGTCACGCGGTATTTGGCCACGACCTCTTCGTCCAGCTCCACGCCCAACCCGGGCGCGTCGCTGAGGGTGAGCATCCCCTCCTCAAAACGCAGGATGTGGCGCACCAGGTCGCGGGCCAGGGGCGAAGGGGCGCGGGTGTATTCGGTGAGCGGTTGCTCCAGGGCAGCGGCCCACTGCGCCGAGGCGGCCAGCAATACCCCAGTGCCATAGGCGTGGGGCACTGGCCGGCAGCCCTGCCGCTCTGCCAACCCCGCCAGACGCTGCCCCCAGCTGATGCCGCCCACCCGGCCCAGGTCCGGCTGCACCACCTGGATGGCGCCCTCGCCCAACAATCGCTCGTACTCCTCCAGCAAGGTGAGAAACTCCCCGCCGGCGATGGGCACCGGCGAGGCCGCGGCCAGCCGGCCGTACCCCGCATAGTCGTAGGGGTGCAGGGGTTCCTCCAGCCAGGCGATCTGGTAGCGGGCAAAAACCTCGGCCCGGGCCAGGGCCGTCTCCGCATCCCAGACCCGGCCCGCGTCCACCATCAACTCTACATTTGAGCCCAGGGCCTGGCGGGCTGCGGCCACCAACTCCTCGTCCAACCCCGCGTCCTTGCCCATCGGCCCCCAGCCGTACTTTACCGCCCGGTATCCCTGCTCCAGAAACCCTTTTGCCGATTCGGCCACCTCTTCGGGGTAGTCGGGCCACAACACGCTGGCATAGCAGGGAACACGATCCACTGCATCGGCCCGCAAAAGCCGGCGCACGGGCTGGCCCTGGGCCTGGCCGCGCAGGTCCCACAGGGCCATGTCAACCCCGCTCATCGCGTGGCGGGTCACCCCGCCCGGTCCGTACCAGCCGGTACCGTGCAGCAGCGCCGCTTCGATGCCCTCCAGGTCAAAGGGGTCCAGCCCAAGGAGGATGGCCCCCAGCCCGTGGCGGAAAGGCGCCGAACGCGGGGCCTCGATCACGGCGCGGGCCACGTAGGAGCAGGAGACCACCTCGCCCAGCCCGCACAGCCCCTCGTCGGTGTACACACGCACCAGCAGGCAGTCCTGGGTGCCGTCGGCCACCTCCTTTACCTGGGGCAGGCGCAGGTGCAATGCTTCGACCTGGGTGATCTTCATGGCAGGCCTAGAATCTTGTGTACGCGGCAGGAGAGCCGCCAGTGCGGGTGCCGGCCCAGCACCTCCAGGGCCTTCTGCACATGGCGCGGCTCCGAGGATTCGGGCTGCAGGTAGATCTGTGCGGCCAACTCCTCCTGCACCCGGTCCTCGCGGAAGGACTTGCCCACCACGTATTTCAGCTCGGTGATGCGCCGGAAACCCGCTGCCACCGGATGGCGCTTGGGCGAGACGGTCCAGTGCTCGATCAGCTCGAAGAGGCGCGGGTCGGGGGAAAGGGTGCCGTTGGTCTCGATATGGAGATGGTATCCTGAGGCCTTCAGCCGGCGGGCCAGGGGCTCGATATTTTGGCCCAAAGGCTCCCCCCCGGTGAAGCAGACCCAGGCCGCACTGTGCCGGCCCACCTCGGCGAGGATGCTGTCCAGATCCAGCTCGGCAAAGCTGTCGAACTCGGTATCGCAGAAGCGGCAGCGCAGGTTGCATTTGGCCAGGCGCACAAAGGTGGTGGGCTGGCCCACCCGACCGCCCTCGCCTTCGATGGAATAGAAAATCTCATTGACCTGCAACACCTGCCCGTCGGCGCGCCACTGGGGCAGGCGCGCGGGCAGCTCGTCGGGGATCTCGGGATTTTCGGGAAGGGCTGGGCTCATCACTTTCACCTGGCGCGTTGCCAGAAAATCAGCCCTGGGGAAGGCCGCGTCAAGCAGGCCCCGAGGTGCCGGCCATTGGCAAAGGCGGGGGATGTGCGGATCTTAGGGGCTCACCTGGAAAGACCGCCACCCTTGCAGAGGATCTCCATGCAGAAAGCGCTCATCTCCTACGTATTCCTCGGGCTCCTGATGGGAGCCATGGCCGCGGTGCAGTCCGGGGTCAATGCCCGGCTGCGGCTCTCGCTCTCCTCCCCTTTCCAGGCCGCCCTGATCTCCTTTGCCGTGGGCACCGCAGTACTGGCGCTGCTGGTCATAGTCTCGCGCCCCGTCTGGTCGGCGCAGACCTTGGGCGAAATGCCCTGGTGGGCGTGGACCGGGGGCGTCCTGGGCGCCTTCTGTATATCCTCGGCCGTGGTGCTGGCCCCCCGGGTGGGGGCGCTGGCGCTGGCGGCCACCGCCGTGACCGGCCAGTTGCTGACCGGGGTGATCCTCGACCATTTCGGGCTGCTGTCCTTCGCCCGACAACCCGCCACCCTCAGCCGCATGCTCGGGGTGATCCTGCTCATCGCCGGGGTCCTGTTGGTGGTGCGCCGCTAAAACTCACTCATATCGCAGCGGGTCAGACACCCCATTGGCCGCAAAGGCGGCCAGGCGTTCGGCACAGGCGTCGCACTGCCCGCAGGCCGGCCGCTTCCCCTCGTAACAGGTGTGGGTCAGCTCGTAGGGCACCCCCAACGCCAACCCCAGGGCCACCACCTCGGTTTTCCATTTGTCCACAAAGGGGGTGTGTATAAAAAAGCGCCCCTCGCGGGTGGCCCCCAGCCCCAGGGTCTGTTCCAGGCTGTCGTAAAAAGGCCGGCGGCAGTCCCGATAGGAGCGGTAGTCGTCCTTGACCGGGGCCAGGTACACCTGGGCCAGTCCCAGGGTCTCGGCCCAGGCCGCCGCCAGGGTGGCGAAAAGCAGGTTGCGGCAGGGCACCACCGTGGCCACCTGCCGGTCCTCCCGCGCCGCCGGCACCGCCAGCGAGGGATCGGTGAGCGGGCTGCCGCCGATGGCCGCCAGGTCCAGACCCACCACCTTGTGCGTCACCCCGGCCCGCTCGGCCAGGTACGCAGCGCACTCCAGCTCCACCCGGTGCCGCTGCCCGTAGGCTATGCTCAGGGTGTGTATGGGCACCGCCAGCTCCCGTTTCATCCACCACAGGCAGGTGGCCGAATCCATGCCGCCGCTGAGCAGCAATACCGCGCCCTCGCTCATCTCGCCCTTTCCCGCGCTGCGGCCTTTTCCCACCGCCCCGCGCCGCTGTATATTTACTCACCGATCAGGAACACCCTTCAGACCCGAAACTGCGATTGCCAGCCATGAGCGACCCCCAGCCCCGCCAGCGCCTGCTCTACCTGCACGCGCGCACCCCCAGTGTCTTCTCCGAGATCCTCGGCCTCACCCTCATCGAGCCAGTGGCCGGCTTCAAGGTTGAACTCAGCGCCGAGGAACCCCAGTGGCCGTACCAAACCGTACACGAGGCCATCGTCGAGGGCTGGCAGGTGGTGCAGTTCCCCCACCTGCAGGCACCCTTCGACGACCGGGACCTGGACGTGATCGGCTACGAATTCATTTTACAAAAAATGGAGGTGGTCCAGTGAGCGACTCCCTGCACCTGCTCAGCGACGCCGAGGTGGCGCGCTTCGTGGTCAACGGCTATCACCTGCTCGAACCCGCCCTGCCCGAGGGCCTCAACGAGTCCATCGCCCAAAAACTGGACGCCCTCGACCACAACCCCGGCGACGCCATCACCGAAACGGTGCCCGAATTGTGGCAGGTGCTGGAGCATCCCCAGGTCAAGGGGGTGCTCGTCAGCCTGTTGGGCCCCGAGTACGAGGTGCAGTCCCACCGCCACTGGCACTGCAAGCCGCCCGGTTCCCCGCACATGAACTGGCACCAGGATGGCCTCAACAACCGCGACCTGTTTATCAACCACTTCCTGGGCCTCTACTACCCGCGCGCCGTCACTGCCGACATGGGCCCCACCCTCATCGTGCCGGGCACCCAGTTCCGCAACGCGCCCACCGATCGTATGGCCACCTACACCAATATCCGCGGCCAGGTCCCCCTGGTGGTCAAGGCCGGCACCGTGGCCTTCACCCACTACGACCTGTGGCACGGCACCGGGGCCAACCGCTCCCCGGCCAAACGCCACATGGTCAAGTTTCTCTTCCGCCGCACCCAGGACAACACCGCACCCACCTGGAACCACGACCCCTCCACCCTGAACCGGCCCCACGACTGGAACCAGCGCGACCGGGGCGAGGATGTCAACAATATCCTCACCTTCGCCAACCCGCTGCGAGTCTCCCAGAGCGACCACTACAAGGAGCGCAGCATCCGCCAGCAGTGCTGGAACCACCTGATGGGCGCCGCTCAGCGGTAACGGCCCAGCTCCCTGGCCGTGTTGTACATGGCCACCACGTTGGCCGTGGGCGAGTTGTCCTGCAACTGGTGGGTGGGCGCCAGGGCGTAGCCGCCGCCGGGCATCATGATCTCCAGGGTCTGCCGCACGTCGGCAACCGCCTCTTCGGTGGTACCGTACGCCACCGGGCCGGCGGTGGAGATACAACCGTGAAAGGCCAGCCGATCCCCGTAGCGCTGCTTGAGGTACGCCGGCCCCATATCGGTGGCCTCTGGCTGAAGAGTGTCCACCACCCCCACCCCCACCTCGGCAAAGTCGTCGAAAGCCCAACTGCTCGACCCGCATGAATGCAGCATCACCGGGATGCCGTACGTGTTGCCCAGGTCGATGAAGCGCTGGTGGCGGGGCCGCAGATGCCGGCGGAAGAGCTCCAGGCTCAACAGCGGTCCGCGCTGGGTGCCCAGGTCCTCCCCGATCCACAACACGTCTATGCCTCCCTTGGCCGCTTCGAGGATGCGGGAGATCACCTCCAACTGGATGGCGGTCTTGCGCTCGATGTAGCGCAGGCAGGCCGCCTCGTCGGTCAAGAGATCCACCAGCACCTGCTCCATGCTGCGGATCATGCCGGTGCTGTTGATGATGTCTGCCAACCCTGGACTGCCGGCCACACAACAATACGCCTCATAGCGCCGGCACTGCTCCTCCACTGCACTGTAGTCGTAGTGATCCGGCGAGGGCAGGGGCCAGGCCTCCACCTCTTCGAGGCTGGCCTCGCGCAGGGGAAAGTCGCAGAAATCCCAGTACCCCCCGCTCTCGTGTTCGATCCAGCGCCGGTGGATGCCCCAGATATCCACCTGCCGGTCGGGCACATCTGCGTGTAATTTTGGCCCCACGTAGGGCGCATCGATGCGGCGGAAATCGATGCCCAGGGCCTGGCGCAGCCCCTCGTCGTCACCCGCAGCCAGGCCGTAGTGCTCCTTGAGGCGGCGGTCGATGCCGGGGTTGGCCAGATAGTCGAGCGGCACCCGGTCGGGCACCTGGCGGGCAAAAGCAGTGAGGGCGCGTTCCTTGGCAGTCATAACTGCACCTCCGGATGACTCAGGTGTGTACCAGTCCGCCGTCGGGCCGCAGCGGGATCCAGGGCTGGCGCGGCGGGGCGCCGGGCTGCCACTGGATGCTGCGGATGTACTCCTCGTCCAGATCCACGCCCCACCCTGGGCCGGTGGGGATATCGAGAAACCCATCCCGGGGTTTCTCGATCTGCTGTTTCAGTATGCGCCCCCGGTCCGGGTGGGAGCCGGCCGTGGGGATCTCCTGGATGAGGAAGTTCTGCACCACGGCGTCCAGGTGCAGAGAGATGGCCGTGGTCAGCGGGCTCCACGGGTTGTGAGGCGCCATGCTGACGTAGAAGGCCTCGGCCATGGCCGCGATCTTGTACACCTCGAGGATACCTCCCGCATTGCCCACATCCGCCTGGATCACGTCCACCGCCTGTTTGACCAGCAACTCGCGGAAGGCGTGGCGGCCAAAGAGGCGTTCACCCGTGGCCACCGGGATACGGCACTGGCGCCGCACCTCGGCCAGGGCATCGCTGTGTTCGGGCAGGATGGGTTCCTCGTAGAAGAGAATCCCGTACGGCTCGATGCGTTTGGCCATCTCCACCGCGTTGACCGGATTGAGCACCCCGTGCCCGTCGATGGCCACCCCCACCTCGTCGCCCACCGCCTCGCGCACCGCCCGCACCCGGGCCTCGGCCCGCTTCCCCTCGGCCAGGTTATAACCTAGCCCGGTGAACTCGAAGGGCGTGAACTTCACCGTGCGGAACCCCTCCTCCAGCCGGCGCTGTGCGTCCTGGGCGTAGCTCTCGGGGGTGTCCCCGTGGATCCAGGCATACACCTCCACCCGGTCGCGCACCCGGCCCCCCAACAGCTCCCAGACCGGCACCCCTAGGGCCTTGGCCTTGATCTCCCACAGCGCATGCTCCACCCCGCTGAGGGCGGCCATCAGCACCGGCCCGCCCCGCCAGATCACCGTGCGGTACATATACCCCCACAGCCGCTCGATCTGGAAGGGGTCCGCGCCGATGAGATACCCCTCCAGGTCCCGCAGCGCCCCCATCACCGCCTGCTCTTTGCCCACACAGGAGGGCTCCCCAAACCCGACGATACCCTCGTCGGTGTGTAACTTCACAAAGACGATGATCCGCCCCTGCTGGGCGGCGAGGATTTCCATGCGGGTGATCTTCATCGGTCTGCTCCTGATCCCCTGGCGGGGGCGATATGCGGTCTGGCGAAACCTCGCCCGCCGGCTTCACTGCGGGGCAACGAAGACCTCCACTTCATCGATGACCACCACCCCGGAAGCCTGCGGGTCGCTGCGGAAGAGCCGGATCTCCAGCACATTCCACCCCCACGCCACCGGGCAATCCTTCAGGGCGAACCACCGCGTCGAGAACGCCGGCTCTTTGGAGGTGCGGAAATCGATGCGGCCCTGCTCGGGGATACACTTGCGCTTGCGCTCCCCCACCTGCCGGGCATGCCCCCAGTCCACCGGGGCATCGGCAGCGCGGGTCCGGCCGACACCCTCGTCGGCAATCAGGTAGCCGTTGAGGCGTACCTCTAGTTCGTCCTCCTCGCTCAACCCGAAACCCCGGAAGAGCAGCGAGGCGCCGGCCAGGTCGGCTGCCTCCTCGCACAGGCAGAAGCGGTACTGCCCGGCAGCGTCGGGCGCCTCCCGGCTCAGGACCAGTTGGTTGGCCCTGACCGCGCCCGTCGGACACCGGCCTTCGCCGCCGAAACCAGTCTGCCCGGCCCAGGTGGGGTCGTAGATATAATGCCGCTCCGCGGCCAGCACCCGGCCAGGGTCCCGCAACTGCCGCAGGATGCCCAGGGATTGGGGGTAGAAAGGCGCGTGCCAGATGGTGCAGAAGTGGTTGTACACGCTGAGGCCATCCCCACCGCTGCCGTACACCGTTTGCACAAAGGCCCGACAGGTCGCCGGGCTGAGCGGCAGCTGGTCGAGCCGGCTCCTGGCCCGCGAGCTGGTCCACGGGTACATGCCAGGATAGAGCATACAGGCCGACGGGCGCGTGAGCGCGG
>SXGU01254152.1_pt1 | contig 19227 bp, 16 predicted proteins | sample 3174531 | NCBI WGS metagenome assembly SXGU01 (sample SAMN11356863, study PRJNA531348) | freshwater metagenome | isolation source: freshwater sample F1-140 | place: China: Fuxian Lake, Yuxi | collected 2017-12-25 | reverse complement strand
GCTCGGGCCGCACTCCAATGCCCACGGCCCGAACGAGTTCCTCGACATCGAGTGCGCCACGCGCGTGACGTGCTGCGTTGCCGAGGTACTTGCTCGCCTGCCGGCGGCGCTTCGCCAGGACCAGGGAACCGCGACCACCTCGGCGTGACTTGCCCCAGGCGATAGCGCGCCTCGCAGCGCATCCCGCGGACGAGGCATGCGGCAATACCGGGCACGCGCGCGCACGCACAGACGATCAGTGCGGTGCGCCTGCCAGCAGGAGCCGGCTTTCCTTGGTGAATTGCGGTCGCAGGAAGTCCATCTGGTCACCGAGGATGCGGCCGCTGTTGATCAGCGCCAGGTACTCGGCGAAGTTCGGCACGTAGGGCAACGCAAGCAGTTCGAAGCGCGTGTCGACGAGCAGCCGATGGCCCTTCTGATGATTGCAGCGCCGGCAGGACGCAACCACGTTGTCCCAGCTGTCCGCGCCACCGCGCGAGCGCGGCACCACGTGATCGCGCGTGAGCTCGGTGTCGTGGAAGTGGCCACCGCAATACAGGCACAGGTTGCGATCGCGCCGGAACAGCGCCCGGTTCGTGAGCGGGGGCACCGCGCGCTGGGGCACCGACAGGCGCCCGTCGCAGGCGATGATGCTGTGGATGCCACGTTCGCTTCGGCGACGCAGCGATCGCGAGAAGCCGCCACGGATGCGCAGCACCTCCTCTCCGAGGGTCCACAGCACGAGGTCGCGGGCATACAGGCACACCGCTTCCTGCCAGTTCACCCAGTCGACCGGATGGCCCGCTCGGTTCAGGCGCAGGATGCGCGGAACGGATCGTCCCGAAGCGAGGCTGCCCTCCGCAATGCACATGCCTGCGGGCAGCAGGGCGTCCACGTCCATACCGTGTAGAAGTTCGGAATCCCGCCACTCGCCTTCAGTGCGCAGATCGCTCGCCATTCGCCTGTTCATGCTGCTCGCCGTCTCATGCCGATCGCCCCGCAGAGCTCGCCATCATGAATCGTCACGATGCCACAACCGACGTTGAGCACCGGTGACGGCGGCCCGATCATGGCGAACGACCTCCGACGAAGCAAACCGCACGCACGCCGAACGCCATCGCCGCGAGCCATCGGCGTGCGTGCACCTTGTGGGCGGTTTCGCTAAGGTCGCGCCATGAGTCGATCGCCCATCGAGAAACACACGCGCGCGAAGCCCACCTGTCTTGCCGTCGCCGCGCTCGCCTGCGCCCTGTTCACGAGCGCAGCGCCCGCGGGCGACGCACGACGGCTGTGCCAGCCGGATGCAAACGGCGACTGGCACTGCACCGAGCGCGCCGAACCTCCGCCGCGCCAACGCGAGGGTGCGCCGATACCCGTGGTCGACGCACGCCTCAAGCTGCCGGCGGACAACGGCCTGGCCGTTGCCGAGCCCGCCGTCGGCGAAACGGTCGCTGACGAACCGGTCGCTGGCGATCGTTCGACCGGTCGCGTCGCTGCAGCTGCCACCGAAGTGCCGGCCTTCGACCCGACGCTGCCGCCCCCGCGCCCGCGCATCCGCATCCTGGCGCAACCGCGAACCGCATGGGCCATCCAGATCATCGCCACCGCCTCCCGCGAGGCCCTCGAGCGAGTGGCCGAGCAGCACCAGCTCTACGACCATCCCGCCGTGCGGCTCGCCAGCGGCCGGACTGTGCGCTATGCCCTCATCTGGGATGTATACCCCGACAGGGGGAGTGCTGCAGCAGCGCTCGCGAGCCTGCCCGCGCACGTGAAGGCCATGAATCCCTCGCTGCGCCCGATCGGACCATTGCAGGACGCCATGAACGAGGCGACGCGGCTCAACCCGCCATCGCCGACGGGCCGCGACTGAGCGGGCCTGGCACCTGGCCCGCCCGATCGCTCAGTGCCCCTGGCGAAGCACATAGCTGCAGGCGTTCTGGCCGGCGAGCCGACCAAAGGTGACGCAGGGCCCGAAGGATCCGCCACCGCCAATGTAGCGATCGCCGTGCAGCGAGCCGACGGCTTCTCCCGCAGCGAACAGGCCGGGGATCACGCGTTCGCTGGCATCGAGCACGCGGACCTCGGCATCCACGCGCAGCCCGCACCCGGTCCAGCAGATGATCGCGGGCCGCACTTCGACCGCGTAGAAGGGTGCGGTACGCAGCGCCGGCAACGGCGCCGCCGAACGCTTGAAGAACACGCTGTCGTGGCCTGCGTCGCAGTCACGGTTGTAGCGATCGACAGTGCCGACAAGGGTCGCGGGTGGCATGCCGGCAAGCCCGGCAAGCGCTTCCAGGCTGCCGGCGGCGAGAATCACGCCATCCGCCGCCTTGCGCTCGAGCACCTCGTTCACCCAATAGGCGTTGAACTGCGGCGAGCGCTTCGCGTTCGCGCGTGCGGCCTCGTCGAACACGGCGAATACCCGCCCGCCCTGGTGCTGCATCAGTCCAGCCAGCACCGTGTACGACACCGTCTCGTCGGTGAAGCGGCGGCCGCGCTCGTTCACCAGGATGAGCCAGCCCGGTAGCGCGACCTCGAGGTCACGGCTGAAGCCCGGCGTCGCCAGGATGAGGCCGCGATCGTGGCCGTCGATCGCGGCACCGACGGACGCGCCCAGTGCCAGCGCATCGCCCTGGGCCATGGGACTGCCGATGTACCAGCACCAGTCGCCGCTGCGCGCTGCCGACGGATAGTGCTTCGCCAGCAGCTCGGGATTGGCACCGAAGCCACCGCTCGCGACGATCACGGCCGGGGCGGTGACATCGCCGTCCGGCGTGCGCACGCCGCAGATCGCGCCATGCGTGTCGCGCAGCAGTTCACGTGCCCGGCAGTTCAGCACCTGATCGATCTTCAGCGCCGAGGCGCGGCCCTCGAGTGCTTCCACGATCGCCGCACCCGCGCCCTCCGGCTGGTGCCCGCGCGGCACGCTGCCGACGCCGGAGCGATACAGACCGGACTGCGGAAACGTCACGCCGATCTCGCGCAGCCACTCGAACGCGGATGACGACAGGTCGCAGTAGCGGCGCACGACGGATGACTCGACGAGAAACTGGTTGAGCGTCATGTAGTGCTCGAACATCGCGTCTGCATCGTCCGCGATGCCGGCCGCACGCTGCAGGCTGGTGCCTGCGGCGTAGATGTGGCCGCCGGACAGTCGTGACGAGCCGCCACAGCGCGTATCCGCCTCCAGCAGCAGCACGCTTGCACCCCCTTCCGCAGCCGTGACGGCTGCAGACAGTCCGGCGGCGCCTGCGCCGATCACGATCACGTCATAGTCGCTCATCGCCGATCTCCCGAGTTGCGAACGGGGCACAGGACCCACGCGCCTTGCCCACGCCAGTCCGTGGCCGGAACATGCATGAGCCGCACGCACCCGTCCATCCCGAGCCAGGAAGCCGAACCTTGCCGCGCCCGCTCGCCCTTGCGTGCCTCGCCGCCAGCATGCTGCTGGTCGGCAGCTACGTCGGCCTGTCGCGACAACTGGTCAGCGAATTGCCTGTGTTCCTGCTGGCCTGGCTGCGCTTTGCGATTGCGGCACTCGCGATGCTGCCCTGGCTGCGGCGCACCCGGGACGAACCTGCGCTCACTCGCGCCGACCATGGGCGGCTGTTCGCCGGCAGCCTGTTCGGCAACGTCGGCTTTTCCGTGTGCATGCTCCTCGGTGTCGCCGCGACCTCCGCGCTGGCGGCTGGCGTGGTGATGGCCGCGCTCCCGCCGATGGTGGCGCTGCTGTCGTTCGTGGTGCTCCGCGAACACATCACTGGGCGCGTGGGCGTCGCCATCGGCTGTGCTGCAGCCGGCATCGCCGTGCTCGCCGCGACAAGCGGCAGCGGCGACCTGGCCACCGGCCACGCCATCGGTTACCTGCTGCTCGTCGGCGCGGTTGCCTGCGAGGCGACCTACGTGGTGCTTGGCGCACGGCTCACGCGCGTGCTCGCCCCGCATCGCATCAGCGCGCTGATCAACCTGTGGGGCCTCGCACTGATGACGCCCGCCGGCCTGTGGCAGGCGCGCGGCTTCGACTTTGCGGCAATCGACGCCACGACCTGGTCGCTGCTCGTGTACTACGCGCTCGCGGCCAGCGTGGTGTCGGTGTGGTTATGGATGCAGGGCCTGCGGCGCATCCCGGCGAGCGAGGCAGGCGTGTTCACCGTGCTGTTGCCGCTGGCTGCCGCCGGTGTCGGCATCGGCTGGCTCGGGGAGCCCACGCAGCCGATGCACGCCGTGGCGCTCGCGCTCGCGCTTGCAGGTGTGCTGCTCGCGACCGCACCCGTACGCAGCCGTTAGCCGCACCGGAGCCCACAGCGCGGCGTGGGCGCCCGGCGTCGCGAGGCGGCCGGCGTGCACGTCGCATGCAGCTCAGCCCTGCACGAGCTCCGCCGGGTAGTCGCCCGCCACACCCATCTTCCACGCTGGCGCGCGTTTCTCGAGGAACGACATCACACCCTCCTTCACGTCCGGCTGGGTGCCGAGCCACGCCAGCAGGCGGCCTTCCTTGACCATCATGCCCGGGATGCGTGCAGCCACCTCCTCCCACAGCAGCGCCTTCGCGAGCGCCACCGACACCGGCGCGGTGTTCGTGACGATGTCCGCCGCGATGGCGCGGGCGCGCGGCAGCAGCTCCGCGGCCGGCAGCACCTCGTTGGCAAGGCCCATGGCCACGGCCTCGGCACCGCTGACCATGCGTCCCGTGAGCAGCAGGTCGGCCGCGCGCGCGAAGCCGCACACCTGCACCGCCGTGATGTGCGAGGCGAGTTCCGGCAGGACGCCGCGCCGGACCATCGCGAACGACAGCTTCGCGTTCTCCGCCACGAGGCGGATGTCGGCCAGCATCGGATAGGTGACGCCCACGCCGATCGCCGCGCCGTTGATGGCCGCGATCACGGGCTTGCGCACCTGGTAGGGCCACATCGGTGCGGCGGGTCGCGGCGCATCGCCCTTGCGTCCCCCGGCGAAGGTGTCCTCACCCGCAGACAGGTCGGCACCGGCACAGAACGCGCGCCCGGCACCGGTGATGATCACGGCGCGCACCGTATCGTCGGCATCGCACGCGCGCATCGCCTCGGTGAGTTCGCCATTCATTCGGTTGGTCCAGGCGTTCATGCGCTCGGGACGATTCAGCGTGACGGTGGCGACCCCACTGTCAACCTGCAGCTCGATCTGTTCGTAGGCCATGTCTCGGGTCTCTCTGTGCCCTTGCCTGACGCGGCTGGGCGTGATCGTTGGGATGCCGCACGGCAGCATGCGGCGTTCGTTCGCCAGGACGCATTGCCTCCCGGGCTGCTCACTCGTCGCGGAAGAGCGGTTCCATGCGTGCGCGCCGCTGGGCACCCGCCTGCATGTGCCGCTGCATCTCCTCCATCACCTCGGGATCGGCCTGGCGGTTGCGTGCATCGCGCAGGCCGCCGTCCATGAGCACATAGGCACCGCTCATGAACTCACCGTCCTGCCCGACCATGAAGCTCACGAGGCCGGCGATGTCCGCTGGCTTGCCCACGCGGCCCACCGGCGTGGTGCGTTCGAGGTTGCGGCGAATGACGCCATCGGTCTCACCGGCAAGGCCCGCCGCGAGTGGGGTGTCGATCACGCCAGGACCGATCGCGTTCACGTTGATGCCCATGGGCCCGAGTTCCTGCGCCCAGCCGCGGACCATCATGCGCACGCCCACCTTGGTCGCCGAGTAGGACCAGATGCCCGGGCCGGTGTTCTCCGCCGCCAGTGACGAGATGCAGACGATGCGACCACCATGGCCGAGCTTCACCATGCGCTGGGCGGCGGCCTGCACGGTGAGGAAGACGCCCGTGAGGTTGATGTCCACCTGCAGTTGCCAGTCCTCGAGCGCCATGTCGAGGATGGAGCCACCGCGTCCGATGCCGGCGTTCGCAAGCGCGATGTCGAGGCGACCGAACTGCGCCACGCACGCATCGGCAGCCGCCTGCAGTTGCACCTTCGAGGCGACGTTCGCACGCATGCTGTGCGCCCGCCGACCGAGCTGGTTCACCAGGTTCACGGTCTGCGCAGCACCGGCCTCGTCGACGTCGGCGATGAACACGTCCGCGCCATCCCGTGCGAGTCGCTCGCAGATGCCGCGGCCGATGCCGGAGCCGCCGCCCGTGACGAATGCCACCTTGCCCATCAGGTCGCTCATGATCCCTCCCCGGAAGTCGCGCCACGATGACGCTGAGGCCGCGAGGATACGTCCCGGGCCAGGGCCAGCGCACGGTGTCGCGTCGGCTGGCTCGCGATCGACGGCGCCCGACGCGACGGGCCCGTGTTGACCTCGATCACCATCAAGACGGTCTGCGGAGCCATGATTGCCTGATGGATGAACTCACCACAGCCCTCCTGCGCACCGCGGCCGCCATCGCCCTCGGGTTGATGATCGGCCTGCAGCGCGAGTTCAGCCATCGGCAGCAGCAGCAGGGCAGCACGCCCGCTGCCGGCACCGCCGATCAGGGCAGCGCGGCGCCGAACCAGGGCACCGGCGATGTCGAGCTGTTCGCCGGCACGCGCACCTTCGCGCTCATCAGCCTCAGCGGCTGGATCGCCGCCGAGCTCGCACGGCTGCTCGGCGATCCCACCGTGATCTGGCTCGGCTTCATCGCCGTCGCGGCCCTGCTGGTGGCCGCGCACGTGCTCGCACGCGGCGAACGTGGCCTCACCACAGAGGTCGCTGCCTTGGCGACCTTCCTGCTGGGCGTGCTGTGCCACGCCGCACCACTGGCGCTGCCGATCGCCCTCGCGGTGGCCATCTCGGTGCTGCTGGCGATCAAGCTGTACACGCGCTCGCTGGTGCAGGCGCTGACGCCCGACGACGTGTACGCAACGTTGAAGTTCGCGGTGATGACCGCGATCGTGCTGCCGGTGCTGCCGCACACGCCGGTGCTGCCATCGCCATTCGATGTCTGGGTGCCCTGGGACATCTGGCTGATGGCGGTGCTCATCTCCGCCATCGGCTTCGCGGGCTACCTGCTGCACAAGGTCTTCGGCCCGCGCCAGGGCACGGCGATCGCCGGCCTGCTCGGCGGGCTCGTGTCGAGCACGGCGGCGACACTGAGCTTCGCGCGCGCTTCCGCGATCCGCACCGCCCCGGCGCGCCTGCTCGCGGGCGCGGTGCTGCTGGCGTGGAGCACCATGTTCCTGCGCGTGGGCCTCGAGGTACTGGTGGTGCAGCACCACCTGCTCGCGCAGGTGTGGCCACTCGTCGTGCTGCCGCTGCTCGCCGGGTTGCCTTTCGCGTGGCTGGCGCTGCGCACGCCCGACGCAACGGACGGCGGCGAGCAGCCGACGTTGACCAATCCCTTCGAACTCGGACCCGCGCTTGGCTTCGCCGGTCTGTACGCCGGCGTGCTGCTGGTGGCCGACGTGGCGTTCGACCTCGCTGGTGACACCGGCCTCTACGCAGCCAGCTTCGTCTCGGGTTTCGTCGACGTGGACGCGATCACGCTGTCGCTCGCCGGCCGCACGGGCGCGACAGACGCTCCGTTGCCGCATGCGGTGGCGGCGCGCGGCATTGCGCTCGCGCTGCTCGCCAATACGCTGGTGAAGTGCGCGCTGGTAGCCGCGATCGCCGGGCCGCACATGCGCACGCTGGTACTACGGGCCGGCGCCGCGATGGCGGCCGCACTGCTGCTCGGGTTCGTGCTGCAGGCCTAGGCGGGGCCTGTAGACCATCCATCGGATAGAACACGCAGCGACGCGGCGCCAGGACGCGCCTAGAAGTGATCTTTGCGCCGGCGCGTCTCGCCGAACACCTCGTGGAGCGGCTTGCCCACGCGATCGACGCTGCGCTGGATCTCCGCGCTCATCGGCCGCAGGAAGGGATTGGTCGCCTTCTCCTGCGCCAGGGTCGACGGCACGGTCGGCTTGCCCTGCGCGCGCAGCGCGGTCACCTCGGCGACCCGCGCCCGTAGCGCCGCGTTGTCAGGCTCCACAGCGATGGCGAATCGCGCGTTCGATGCGGTGTACTCGTGCGCGCAATACAGCACCGTATCGTCCGGCATCGCCATCAGCTTCTCGAGGCTCGCCCACATCTGCGGCGCGGTGCCCTCGAACATGCGACCGCAGCCGAGCGCGAACAGCGTGTCGCCCACGAAGGCCACGCCTTCCGAGGCGAACTGGTAGGCGACATGGCCACTGGTGTGGCCCGGCACGTCGTGCACACGCACCGAGATGCTGCCGAATGCATAGTCATCACCATCGCCCACCTGCACGTCGATGCCGGGGATACGCGCCGCATCCGCGCGCGGGCCCACGATCGTGCACTGCCACTTCGCCTTCAGCTCGAGGTTGCCGCCGGCGTGATCCGCGTGGTGATGGGTGTTGAGGATGTGCGTGAGCTTCCAGCCGCGGCGCGCGAGCGCAGCCTCGACCGCAGCGGCATCGGGCGTGTCGATGCTTGCGGTGTCGCCCGTCGCCGGGTCGTGCACCAGGTAGCCGTAGTTGTCCTGCAGGCAGGCGAATTGCTCGATCTCGATCTTCATCGATGTCTCCAGGTCGCTGGCGATCGCCGGCGACAGGCGCCAGCGCGAAGCCGGGGATGGTACGCGCAGCGGATGCGGCTCGCAGCGCCTCCAGCCGTCGACGCGCGCGCGCACCACGGTGGCCGTCACGGGACTGCCGTGGCAACGCAACCGTTCCGACATGCGCGGCCCCTAGGGTGCGCGCCGCCGATCCCGGCGACTACGGAGACGACTCATGCGCGCACACGCCCGCGGATACCTGACACCCCTCGCTCTCGCACTCGCGCTGCTGCCCACCGCCATCCACGCCGCGCAGGCGCCTGCCGCGACAGCGGCCGCCAGCGACATCGAGGAACTCGTGGTCTTCGGCCGTGGCGAGACACGCCAGGTGCAGACCGTGAACGGCGAGCAGATCCGCCAGTTGCCACCGGGCACGAGCCCGCTGAAGGCGCTCGAGGACCTGCCTGGCGTGGACTTCCAGTCCGCCGATCCCTACGGCGCCTACGAGTGGTCAACGCGCATCTCCGTGCGCGCGTTCAACCAGAACCAGCTCGGCTTCACGCTCGATGGCGTGCCGCTCGGCGACATGTCCTACGGCAACCACAACGGCCTGCACGTCAGCCGCGCGGTGATCTCCGAGAACGTCGGCCGCGTGGTGCTGTCCCAGGGCACGGGTGCGCTCGGCACCGCATCCACCAGCAACCTCGGCGGCACGCTGGAGTTCCTCACCGCCGACCCCGCCGACGAACTCGGCGTGCGCGCCAGCGTCACCGGCGGCAGCGAGGATTCGCGACGCATCCACGGTCGCTTCGACAGCGGCCGTTTCGGCCCGGACACCCGGCTGACCCTGAGCTATGTCGACCAGGAGGCCGACAAGTGGAAGGGTGACGGCGTGCAGGAACAGCGCCAGGCCAACATCAAGCTGGTGCAGCCCGCGGGCCACGCGACCATCACCGGCTGCTACACCTGGTCCGATCGGGCCGAGCAGGACTACCAGGACCTCTCGCTCCACATCATCGCCCGCAACGGCGAGGACACCGACAACTTCTTCCCCGACTGGAACGGCGCGGTCGCCGCTGCCAACGCCTGCGCCGCCGCGGCGTTCAGCGCACCGATCTGCGACGACAGCTACTGGAACGCATCGGGGCTGCGCGAGGACCACCTCGCCTACCTGGGCATCGAACTGCCCATCGTCGAGGGCGTCATCACGAAGGCGACGATGTACACCCACGAAAGCGAAGGCCAGGGCCAGTGGGGCACACGCTACACGCCCACGCCGGGCGGCGCGCCGCTCTCGGTGCGCACGACCGAATACGAAATCGAACGTGCGGGCATCGTCACCTCGCTCGCCTGGACGCTGGGCGACCACGAGATCAGCGGCGGCCTGTGGTACGAGGACAACGACTTCGAGCAGGCGCGCCGCTTCTACGGCGAGCCGCACGTCGCTGCCCCTACCCGCTCGTTCCTCGACTTCCAGAACAACCCGTTCTTCACCCAGTGACAGTACGAGTTCAAGACCGAGACGCTGCACCTGCACGTGCAGGACACCTGGAACGTGAACGACACGCTCACGGTCAACTTCGGCTTCAAGTCCGTGCACGTGGAGAACGAGGGCGAGCCTGTGGTGGCCACGGGCTCGTTCATCGGCCGTGCAAGCTCGATCGAGGCCGACGAGGCGTTCCTGCCGCAGGTCGGCTTCACCTGGGCCCCGGGCGACGAACACGAGATCTTCGGCGGCTATGCCGAGAACGTGCGCGCCTTCGTGTCTGCAGCGACGGCCGGCCCCTTCAGCACCACCCAGAGCGGCTTCGACGCGATCGAGAACTCCCTCGAACCCGAGACCTCGCGCACGCTCGAGTTCGGGTGGCGCTACACCACCGATGACTTCCAGGGCGTGATCACCGCCTACCACGTGACCTTCGACGACCGCCTGCTGTCCGTGTCTCTCGGGGCCGGCATCGTCGGTGCGCCGTCGGCGCTGTCGAACGTGGGCGAGGTGGAGACCAACGGCGTCGAGGTCGGCATGCTGTGGCAGCCGATCGAGCACGTCTCGCTGCTCGCCAGCTATTCGTACACCGACTCCGAGTACTCGGACGACGTGGTGAGCGGCACGGGCGCGGTCACGCAGACGCGCGGCAAGACGGTGTTGGACACGCCCGAGAACATGTTCAAGGCCGAGCTCGGCTACGACGACGGCGCGCTGTTCGCGAAGGTCGGCTTCGACTACATCGACGAGCGCTTCTTCAACTACCTGAACGACCACAGTGGACGACCGCACGCTCATCGACCTGAGCGTCGGCTACCGGCTGCGCGGACTCGGCTTCGCCGAGGAAGTGACGATCCAGTTCAACGCCGTGAACATCACGGACGAGGACTACATCTCCACCGTCGGCTCCGCCGGCTACGGCAACTCGGGCGACCGCCAGACGTTGTTGAACGGCGCGCCCGCGCAGTACTTCTTCAGCGTCGACGCGCGCTTCTGACACGCAGCCGACAGGAGCGCAGCATCATGACGCCAGGAAACGTGCGCCGCCGGGACCTGCTCGGTGGTGCCCTGCTCGGCGGTGCTGCCACCCTGCTGCCGAACACCGCGCCGGCGCTCGCCACCGCGCGCGTTGCGACCGGCCGCGGCCCCGCCCGCATCGGCTTCGGCTCCTGCGCGAAGCAGACCAAGCCACAGCCGATCTGGGATGCGATCGTCGAACTGGAACCCGAGCTGTTCATCATGCTCGGCGACAACGTGTACGGCGACACGCGCGATCCGGCCGTGTTGCAGCAGCAGTACGACCTGCTGGCAGCGCAGCCGGGGTTTCGCAGGCTGCGCGAGCGCACGCCGATCCTCGCGACGTGGGACGACCACGACTACGGCGAGGACGATGCCGGCGCCGACTACCCGATGAAGGAAGCCTCGCGGCGCATCTTCTGCGACTTCTGGGGCGAGCCTGCGGCGTCGCGGCGCCGCACGCGCGACGGCATCTACACCGCGCACGTGTTCGGCCCTGCAGGCAGGCGCATGCAGGTGCTGCTGCCCGACCTGCGCTTCAACCGCACGCGCATCACGCTGCGCGACCTCGCGGGCACGGCGAACGGCAGTGGCAGTGGTTCGAGGCGCACCTGCGTGAACCGGCGGAGGCGCGCATCCTCGCGTCCAGCCTGCAGGTGGTGGCCGACGTCCCGGGCTGGGAAGGCTGGACCGTCTACGCGCGGGATCACCAGCGGCTCGTGCAGGCGATCCGCGACACGCGTGCGAACGGCCTGTTCTGCATCAGTGGCGACACGCACTACGCGGAACTGTCGCGGCTCGACGTCAACGTGCCTTATCCGCTGTGGGACCTGACCTCCAGTGGCCTCACCGAGGTGTGGCCCGTGCTGCCGCCGAACGCACTGCGCATCGGCGATGCCTATCGCGCGCAGACCTTCGGCTGGATCGAGTTCGACTGGCAGGCATCGCCGCACGCGACGCTGCAGGCGCGGGACGTGCAGGGGAAGGTGCGTGTCGAGCAGATGATCGACCTCGGCGCCCTGCGCGTGGCCGGCTGACAGGTGCTCGGCGCCAGCGGCACCGTGAACGCCGGCCCTGCCGGACCGGCGCCAGGAACAACGAACCTCAACGCTTCTTGTAGGTATCCGTGCCGCGATACGGGCCATCGCGCCACGCCAGCGCACCCTTCAGGCCCTCCTCACGCATCTTGTCGCCGAACTCGTAGGCGAACTCGGTGAACTGCGCCATCGCGTCGTGGTCGGTCGAGCTGCGCACCGAGGAGTAGATGCCCATGTTCTCGTAGAAGCGGTTCATGTTGACCTTGAGGATCGCGAGGTGGTCCGCGCTCATGGTGGCGATGCGATCGGCGAACGCGAGCGTGCGCGCCTCGAGCTCGGCCGTGGGCCAGGCGTAGTTGATCATGCCGATCTCCTCCGCCTTCGTGCCGGCGATGCTCTCGCCGGTGTACATCAGTTCCTTGGCCTTGCGCATGCCGATGACCAGCGGCCAGATCGCGCCGTTGCGCGGCACGCCGAGGCCACGAACGCCGGGATGGCCGATCTGCGCGTCCTCCGCCGCCACCACGAGGTCCGCCATCATCGCCAGTTCGCAGCCGCCGGCGAGGCAGTGCCCGTGCAACTGCGCGATGGTGATCTTGGCCATGTTCCAGAAATACATCTGGATGTCGGTGATCTGCTGCATGCTGGTGCGGATGCTCATCACCATGCGCCGACCCTTCGCATCGACGAAGCGATTGCGGCGCACCTGGCCGTCGGCGCCGCCACGCGCGGGCGTCAGGTCGTAGCCTGCCGAGAAGCTGCGGCCTGCCCCGCGCAGGATGATCACGCGGATGTCGTCGTCCGCCTCCATCGCGTGCAGCACGTCATTGAGCTCGTACAGCAGCTCCTGCGACAGCGCGTTCATCTTCTCGGGCCGGTTGAGTGTGATGCGGCCGATGCGATCGTCGGTGCCGAGGCGGTCGACGATGAGGTTCTCGTAGTCGGGCATGGGACTTCCTGTTGCGTTGGCGGATGCGGAGGGCCCGGAGTCGGGCCGGATGGACGTCGGGGCCGGAGCATTTCAGTACGGGCAGGCGTCCGCAAGCCACCGATTCAGCACCCTCTCCGCCATCCGCCGGCCCGGCCGCCATGGTGGCGCCTCTGCTCGGTCAATCCTCTCCGGTGCGGAAAAACCGTCACCAGTCGTCCATGTTTTCGCCATCCAGCTGGCACACCGGCCGCCGAGCATGCCCTCCGCCCGGCGTCGCCGGCGCCAACAAGTGCACAGAGTTACCGCACGTTCCTTTGGAGGGAAGATGTACCAACGCAAACTGCTCGCCGTGGCAATTGCCTCGGCGTTCGCTGCCGCCACCGCACCGACGCTCGCGGCACCGACGAACTTCGACGCATTCACCCCGATGCCCTCGAGCGTCACGACGAACGTGCCGATTGCCCAGGAAGGCAACACGATCGTGTTCGGCAGCCCGAACATCGTCGCCACGCAGATCGGCGACCGCAACACGCAACTCGCCGCCGGCCAGCCGAACACCGGCAACTGGGACATGATCACGCTGAACGAGACGGGCCCGGAAGCCGGCCGCTACCTGTTCACGGTGTACGAGACCGGCAGCTCGGGCGTGCAGCGCACCGACCTCAACACGAACATCTCCGCCACGATCTGGCAGAGCCCGAGCTCCACCTCGCCGACCAACCACGTGGCGTTCGACGCCTCGTACTGGACGCCCTGGGGAACCTTCGTCACGGCCGAGGAAAGCTGGTCCACGGCCGCGGCTGGCTCCACGAGCCCCTACGGCCGGTTCTTCGAACTGACCAACGCGATCACGGCGACGAGCAATACCGACGCCCAGTTCTTCCACCGCAACGTCATTCCCCGCACCTCCCACGAGGGCGTGCAGTGGGATGCCGACAACAACATGTACTTCATCGACGAGCTGAACGGCGGCACGGTCTTCAAGTACGTGCCGAAGGGCGGTGCGGCGGCCGGGGCGGCAGGCACCTACTTCGACGCCGGCACGACCTACGTGCTGCGCGTGGGTGAAGGCACCACGGCGAACGCCACCGGTTCGTTCGAGTGGGTGCCGTTCACGGACGCCGACGGCAATGCACTGGCCGGCGCGCTGACGATCACCGACGTCAACGGCGTGACCTCGGTGGACGGTCGCAACACCGTCAACCTCGACCCGTTCAGGGGCACCGACTAGCAGCGCCCCGAAGACCTGCAGATGAAGCGCATGCCGAACGGCGACCTCGTGATGTTCATGGCCACCACGACCACGCACGAGGTCTACGCGGTCAACCTGACGACCAGCTCGATCAGCGTCTTCGCAAACACCGCCACCACCGACCTCGCCAGCGGTGCGGCTGTCGGCGCGGGGCTGCGCAGCCCGGACAACCTCGCCATCGACTCGGAAGGCAACCTCTACATCATCGAGGACCGCAACGGCGGCGTGGATGTGGACATCTGGTTCGCGAAGGACCTGAACAGCGACGGCGACCTGCTCGACCTGCACGAGGGCCTCGCGCGCTGGGCGTCCCATGGCACCGAAGGCGCCGAGTTCACCGGCCTGTACTTCGACCCCTTCAACCCGAACCGGACCTGGGTGATCATCCAGCACCCGCGCAGCGGCAACGACCGCCTGTTCCAGATCACCCACGTGCCCGAGCCGGGCATGGCCGGGCTGTTCGGAGCCGGCGCCCTCGCCCTGATGCTGGCCCGCCGTCGCAACACGCGCCGCTAGGTCCACCGACCGCGACAGACCCTCGGGACAGAAGGTCGCGACAGACAAGGATGTCCGTCGCCCACAGCGACGGAGACTTCGGCAGGACTCCACGCGCCCCCGCCGTCCACCAGGACGACGGGGGGTTTCGCGTTCAGGGCGCCCCTCCGCGGAACCCTCTGGGCCCGGCGCGGTCCCCGGTCGGTGTACGCTTCGCCGTCCCCCGTCCCCCGCCACCATGACCGACTACTTCTTCCGGCGGCTCCTGCTGCTCGTGCCCACCTTCCTCGGCGTCACGCTGCTCGTGTTCGCGCTGACGCGGCTGGTGCCCGGCGGGCCGATCGAGCAGATGATGAATGCGGCCGCCCTGTCCGCATCGGAGACGGGCGGCGGCGGCGGCAACCGGGCCAGCGGCCAGACACTCTCGGCCGAACAGCTCGAGGAGCTGAAGGCCTACTACGGCTTCGACAAACCCATCCTCGTCTCCTACGCCGACTGGCTGGGCAAGGTGGTGACGCTCGACCTCGGGGTGTCCACGCGCTTCTACGAACCGGTGTGGGACAGCATCGCCGAACGCCTGCCGATATCGGCCTTCCACGGGCTCATCGCGCTGCTGCTCACCTACGGCGTGTGCGTGCCGCTAGGCATCTCCAAGGCCCTGCGCCACCGCTCCACCTTCGACGACCTGTCGTCGGTGCTCGTGTTCGTGGGCTACGCCGTGCCGGCCTACGTGGTGGCCATCGGTCTGCTGGTGGTGTTCGCGTTCGACCTCGGCTGGTTTCCCCTGCGCGGTTTCGTCAGCGACGACTTCGAGACCATGAGCACCGGGCAGCAGGTGCTCGACGTGCTGCACCACGCGGTGCTGCCGATCGTCGCCTACGTGGCCGGCAGCTTTGCCGTCACCACCCTGCTGCTGAAGAACACCCTGCTCGACCAGCTGTCGGCAGACTATGTGCGCACGGCCGTGGCCAAGGGCCTCGGCTTCCGCCAGGCGGTGTTCGGGCACGCGCTGCGCAACAGCCTGATCCCCATCGCCACCAGCTTCGGGCAGAACGTCGCCGGTATCGTCGGCGGCTCGTTCCTCGTCGAGAAGGTGTTCAACATCGACGGCTTCGGGCTGCTCGGCTACGAGTCGCTGCTGCAGCGCGACTACCCGGTGGTGATGGGCATCCTCGTGATCACTGCGTTGCTGTACCTGCTCGGCAACATCCTGTCGGACATCTGCGTGGCACTGGTGGACCCGCGAGTGAAGTTCGGGGACGCACGCTGATGGCGAGGACGGCGACCAGCGACACCCCCGCCGCGGCGCCCGCACGCACCTCATGGCTTGCGCGCTCGCCGCTGCTGCGCCGGCAGCTGCAGCGCTTCCGGCGCATCCGCCGCGGCTACTACTCGACGCTGGCGCTCGGCCTGCTGCTGCTGCTCTCCGCCGGTGCCGAACTGCTGGTGAACAGTCGCGCGCTGGTGGTGCACCACGACGGCGAGTGGCTGTTCCCCACCTACGGCGAGTTCCTGCCCGGCACGCGCTTTGGCTTCGAGTACGACTACGAGACCAACTACCGCGCGCTGGCGCAGCGCATCGAGGCCGACGACGCTGCGCGGGCCGGCCACGGCGAGGCACCGAGTGGCAACTTCGTGCTGCTGCCACCGGTGCCCTGGTCACCCTTCGAGACCGATTACGTGGACGGGAGCTATCCGCCCTATCCGCCGTCGTCCGCCCACTGGCTGGGCACCGACACCACGGGCCGCGACGTGCTCGCGCGGCTGTTCTACGGCTTCCGCACCGCGATGCTGTTCTCGATCGCGCTGCTGCTGTGCACCTACCTCATCGGCGTGAGCGTCGGCTGCGCGATGGGTTACTTCGGCGGCGTACTCGACCTGCTCGGGCAACGGCTGATCGAAATCTGGTCGAACATCCCGTTCCTGTACGTGATCATGATCATCGCCTCGATCGTCGTGCCGAGCTTCGGCACGCTGGTGCTGATGATGGTGGTGTTCGGCTGGATGGGCATGACCTGGTACATGCGCACGAGCACCTATCGCGAGAAGGCGCGTGACTACGTGCTGGCCGCGCGCGCACTCGGCGCCGGGCCGGTGCGAGTGATCTTCCGCCACATCCTGCCGAACACGCTGTCGCTCATCGTCACGTTCGTGCCGTTCTCGATCGCCGGTGGCATCACCGCGCTCACGGCGCTCGACTACCTCGGCTTCGGCCTGCCACCACCCACGCCGTCCTGGGGCGAACTGCTCGCCCAGGGCACGGCGAACCTCGAGTCGCCGTGGATCGTCGGTTCGGTGGTGGTGGCGATGTCCACCGTGCTGCTGATGGTGACGTTCATCGGCGAAGCCGTGCGCGAAGCATTCGACCCCCGCAAGTACAGTCACTACGAGTAGCTGCCATGCAACCCCACCTTCCTCGTCGCGCCGCCGCAGCGTCTCTTGCCATGGGCCGGGCATCCCGCAGCGTCCAGGCACGCGCCCATCTCCGCATCCAGCTGCTCGCGCTGCTCACGCTCGCCCTTCTCGCAGGCTGCGGTGGCAGCGGCGATGTACCAGCGGGCGAGGCCGCCGCCACACACGCGGTGGCGTACACGCCCACGCTGGCCTGCGACATCACGAACGAGAGCCTCGGCAAGCACCAGCTGCCGGCGACGCTGCCGGCGGGCCTAACCTGGCTCACCAACGACAGCGATCCTGAGTTTGCGGACCCGAAGGCTCAGCGCGGCGGCACCTACCGCACCTTCATGACCGGCTTCCCTGCGACCCTGCGGCTGGTGGGCCCGGACTCGAACGGCGGCTTCGCCGGCACGCTGCGCCCCAATCAGCTGGCCACGACCACGCGCCATCCGAACACGCTGAACCACATCCCCGTGCTCGCCACGCACTGGGCCTTCGGCGCCGACGGCCGTTCGGTGTTCTACCGCCTCGACCCGAAGGCGCGCTGGTCCGACGGCAAGCCCATCACCGCCGACGACTACCTGTTCGCGATCCGCCAGCTGCGCTCCGAAGCGATCGTGGACCCCTGGTACAACGACTACTACTCGAACGTGATCGTCGACGTATTCAAGTACGACGACCACACGATCGGCGTGCTCGGTGTGGCGGCACGACCCACGGACGAGATGCTGGACGAATACGGCCTGCGCCCTGTCGCCTGCCACGCGCACAAGCTCGACAAGGAATGGACGAAAGCGTGGAACTGGCTCGTCGAGCCTGTCTCCGGGGCCTACCAGCTCAGCCGCATCGAGAAGGGCAAGTTCGTGGAGTTCAAGCGGATCGCCGACTGGTGGGGCAACGACCACCGCTACCTGCGCCACCGTTTCAACCCCGACACCGTGCGCGTGACCCTGGTACGCGATCCCGAGGCGGCGCTCCAGTTCTTCCTGAAGGGCGAGATCGACAGCTTCGGACTCACGCTCCCGCATTTCTGGGCCAAGGCCTCCGGCGAGCCCTTCGACAAGGGCTGGATCCGACGCCTCACCTACTTCACCGAGCATCCCGAGTCCGGCAACGGCCTGTGGTTCAACACGACCGACGCGCTGCTGAAGGACCGCAACGTGCGCGTGGGCATCGCCCACTCCCTCAACTTCGACAAGGTCATCCAGACCGTGCTGCGCGGCGACTATGTGCGCTCGAACATGCACTTCGAGCTGTTCCCGGACTACTCCGATGCGTCGCTGAAGTCGCTGCCCTTCGACCTCGCGGCGGCAGACCGCGCGTTCAATGCCGCAGGCTTCGACCGCCGGGGGCCGGATGGCATCCGCATTCGCGGCAACACCCGGCTGTCGATCGAGGTCGCCTACTCGAACCCCGCACACACCGACCGGCTGACGGTGCTCACCCAGGAAGCGAAGTTCGCTGGCCTCGAGCTGAAGCTGCAGCAGCTCGACCCGACCGCGTTCTTCAAGAAGGTGCGCGAAAAGCAGCACCAGAGTGCGTGGATGGGCTGGGCAGGTGCTTCCGTGGTGCCGGCCTTCTGGGAGTACTACCACTCCGCAAACGCCAACGTGCCCCAGACCAACAACATCACGAACTATGCGGATCCGCAGACCGACAAGCTGATCGACGCGTTCCGCGCCGCCACCGACAAGCCCACGCGGGTGCGGCTGTCACACGAGATCATGCAGCGCACCCATGCGGCCACCGTGATGGTCCCGGCGACGCGCGTGCCCTTCGTGCGCGAGGGCATGTGGCGCTACATGAAGTTGCCGCCATGGAACGCTACCCGCAGCACTGGCTACGGCACCAGCACCGGCCCGACCGATCCCTTCAGCGACGGCCTGTTCTGGATCGACCAGAAGGAACTCGCGGCGGTCGAGGCGGCGCGCAAGGCAGGCACGGCGATGCCGCCGAGCAGCATCACCGACACGACATGGCGGCGATGAGCGCATGGGCAACCTGCATCCGGGCAGCGCGATGACCGCGCTGCTGTCTGCCGGCGCAGCGCGATGACCGCGCTGCTGGAAGTGCGGGACCTGCACGTGCGCTTCCGCGACGACGAGCACGACGTCGAGGTGCTGAACGGCGTGTCGTTCGCCGTGGCGCCCGGCAGCACCGTGGGTCTGGTC
>SXGU01344309.1_pt1 | contig 19228 bp, 15 predicted proteins | sample 3174531 | NCBI WGS metagenome assembly SXGU01 (sample SAMN11356863, study PRJNA531348) | freshwater metagenome | isolation source: freshwater sample F1-140 | place: China: Fuxian Lake, Yuxi | collected 2017-12-25 | reverse complement strand
TATGTCGGCCCCAGAAATTGAGAATAAACTGCTTGTTGAAGGCAAACCCCTAATGGACGCAGATTATGTGCGTTTGGCAAACCCGATCGCCCCGGAAAAAAGAGTGATGCGAAGATCGTTGCTAAGCTCGGTTATGGCGGTAGTAGAACGGAATGCCAAATTGGCAGATTCACTGGCGATGTTTGAGATCGGCCCGGTTTTCATCCCGCAGGGAAGCGAATTGCCATTGGAACCTCGCCGCTTGGCGATGGTGATGACCGGTAAAAGGCACACCGATAGCTGGGACGCGAAACTGCCCGAAAAGATCGATTTTTATGACCTAAAAGGCATTTTGGAGGCCTTGTTCGGCACATTACACATGCAGGTTTCATTTGTCGCCAGCCAGCAAGATTCGTACCATCCGGGCAAGTGCGCGGTACTGATGGCAAATGGGCAACAGATCGGTGTCGCTGGCCAGTTGCATCCGTCTGCCCAGGACAGGTTCGATATCCAAACACCGGTGATGGCCGCAGACCTGGACCTGGAGTCGGTTTTGGATCTTGTGCGCAACCGTTTTGAAGTGGCTGCGGTAAGTGAGTTTCCCCCGGTGCTGGAAGACATTGCGGTGATCGTGGATGAGGAACTGCCAGCCGAAAACGTTGAGGCTCTAATTCGCCAAACTGGCGGCAAGTTGATGGCATCAGTCCGATTGTTCGATGTTTTCCGCTCAGAGCAGATCGGCGCGGGTAAAAAATCTTTGGCGTATGCCATGGTGTACCAAAAAACAGATGGCACCTTGACGGACAAGGAAGCCACGCAGATCCGTACCAAGATCATCCAACGCCTGGAGCGGGAGCTCGGCGCAAAATTAAGAGGTTAAGAACGAGAGGCCAGCCCCCATGCCAAGATATTCCAACTGGCATGGGGGAAACCAGCCAGAGAAAGGTTGACGATTTTTAGTTCCTGTGTATAATTTAGGTCTCACTTGGGCCCATAGCGCAGTTGGGAGCGCGTCTCAATGGCATTGAGAAGGCCGAGGGTTCGAATCCCTCTGGGTCCACTAAAAAACAGGCTGCAACGCCTGTTTTTTTGTTGGTGTATAATTTGAAAAAGCGGAGTAGTAAGTAACTGCCAGAGACCCGGTAGAACGCTGAAATATCGGGAGGGCGTGCTGCGCCCATGGGAACTTCCCAGAATACCGAACTCGCCGCCGCCCGAAAAGGGCGATGCCCCCGTGAACAGAGTAGCGTGGGCCGGATGGGTGCGTTATAGCCCGGCAAGTGGCCGTCGCTGACGGCAAACCGGGTGGTACCGCGGAGCCTCGCCTTCGTCCCAGTGATGGGCGAAGGCGTTTTTATTTGATCCTATTTTTTAGAGGTAAGAATGACCCAACCGTATGATTTTTCTGAGATCGAGAAAAAATGGCAACAAAAGTGGGAGGCAGATGGCCTGAACAATGCAGACATCGATCCCTCAAAGCCCAAACATTACGCCCTTACCATGCTCCCTTACCCCAGCGGAGACCTTCACATTGGCCATTGGTATGCCATGACGCCATCGGATGCCCGTGCCCGCTATATGCGCATGAAGGGATATAACGTGTTGTTCCCGATGGGTTTTGACGCGTTTGGCCTGCCGGCGGAAAACGCCGCCATTAAGAGCGGCATTCACCCGATGGTGCGTACCCAACAAAACATCGAGCGCATGCGAAAGCAATTACGCTCGATGGGTGCCATGTTTGACTGGCGGCGCGAGATGGTCAGTTGTGAGCCGGATTATTATCGATGGTCCGAGTGGTTTTTCATCCAGCTTTTTAAGAATGGGTTGGCATACCGCAAGCTTTCCCCGGTCGATTTTTGCCCCAAATGCAATACAACCTTGGCGCGCGAGCAAGTATGGGGGGATGACCGTCACTGCGAACGTTGCAGCACGCCGGTGATCAAGAAAGACCTATCACAATGGTTCTTTAAGTCCACCCAGTACGCTGATGAACTGCTGGACTTTGAGGGTACCGATTGGCCGGAACGATTGCGCACCCTGCAAACAAATTGGATCGATCGTTCTGAAGGCGCCAGCGTCGTATTCCACACCGAAGGTGGTGAATCGATCGAGATCTTTACAACCCGTCCCGATACTTTGTGGGGAGCTACCTTTATGGTCATCTCTCCCGAGCATCCGCTGGTCGAAAAGTTGGCCACAGCTGAGAAACGGGAAGAGATCGCCCAGTATCAATTGGCTGCTTCACGCCAATCCGATATCCAACGTGGTGCAGTAGACAAGGAAAAAACCGGTGTGTTCACCGGCGGTTTTGCGATCAACCCCGTCAACGGAGCCAAGATTCCAGTTTGGATCGCCGATTATGTGTTGATGAGTTACGGTACCGGCGCCATCATGGCTGTGCCCGCGCATGACGAGCGTGATTTTGCGTTTGCACGCAAGTTTGGGTTGCAGATCACCCCGGTCATCGGGGCCCAAGCGTCCGACCAACCGGATGTATCCTCATGGGAGACCGCCTATGTGGGTGAAGGGGTGATGATCAATAGCGGCGAGTTCAACGGAACGCCAGTTAATAGCGAAAAAGGGCGCAAGAACCCCAGTATTGCCGCGGTGATCGACCACATCGAAAAGAAAGGCTTCGGCAAAGAGACGGTCAATTATCGTTACCGCGATTGGCTGATCAGCCGCCAACGCTACTGGGGATCTCCCATCCCGATGATCCATTGTGAACAACACGGCTGGAACCCGGTACCTGAGGATCAATTGCCGGTGACCTTGCCTGAAGATGTGGAATGGAAGCCCACTGGCGAAAGCCCGTTGAAGTTGCATCCAACTTGGTCCAAAACAGAATGCCCGGTGTGTGGCGGGCCAGCCACCCGTGAGACGGATACAATGGATACTTTTATGTGTTCGTCCTGGTACCATTTGCGCTACCTAAGCCCCAAGTATGATAAGGGCCCCTTTAGCCAAGAGGAATATGATTATTGGATGCCCGTAGATACCTATACCGGCGGTATCGAGCATGCCACCATGCACTTGTTGTATACCCGCTTCTTCCATAAAGCCATGCGAGATATTGGCCTGACCAAGGGTAAGGAACCTTGGATACAGATCCGTAATCAGGGAATGGTGTTGGGCGAAGACAACGAAAAAATGTCGAAAAGCCGCGGAAATGTGATCGCGCCGGATATTTTGGTTGACAAGTATGGCTCTGATACAGTTCGGGCATACCTGATGTTTTTTGCCCGTTGGGAAATGGGCGCGCCGTGGGATAGCAAGGGTATTGAGGGGTCTGCCCGTTGGATACGCCGTACCTGGATGTTGTTCACCGACGTGGAGACGAAGGGGAATGCAACCCCGGAAGTTTTGCGTGCCCTGAGCAGAAAAACCCACCAAACCCTAAAGAGGGTAACGCGCAATTTTGACCAGTTCGAGTTTAATACGATCATTTCTTCGCTGATGGAAATGATGAATGAAATGTACAAAGCGCGCGACAATGGCGCGGTTGGCAGCCCGGAGTGGGTAGAAGCCAAACGGATCTACCTAAAAATGTTGGCACCCGTAGCGCCCCACATTGCCGAGGAGTTGTGGTCTTTGATGGGACAGCCCTATAGTATTCACACGCAAATGTGGCCGGCTGCAAATGAGGATGCTGCCAGCGAGGATGAGATCACATTGCCGGTACAGATCAACGGCAAGATAAAGGACCGCATCACGGTTCCGGTTGGCACCAGCGAAGAGGAGATCAGGAAGTTGGTGTTGGAGAGCGAAGCGGTAAACCACGCCTTGGATGGCGCCGCCCCCAAGATGTTGATCATTGTGCCAGGAAAATTGATCAGTATCGTTAAGTGACCTGAAACAATATTGTAAAAAGGGCTCGCTGTTTCTTGCAGCGAGCCCTTTTTTTATGGTGTTGGAGAAGGGGTTTTCGTCGGCTTTTTGGTTGGCTTTTCGGTCGGGGTTTTGGTCGGCTTGGGGGTGCCAGTTTGGGTTGGCGTGGGGGTTTTGGTTGGGGTAGGCTTGGGCACCACGATGCTGACGGCCAAACTTGGCCCGAAAGAGGAGCCGTAAAGGTTATACATTCGCCAATAACCGGTATACAGGCCAGGGTCATCTGGTGCGACCAGATCCAAAGTCAACACCAAGATAGAGCCGGGGGCTGTCTGATTCTTGATCAGAATTCCGCTTCCCTGAAATTTCTCTCCCATTATGTACATAAGGCGGTAACCGGGTAACCATGGGCATGATCCATTATTTTGGACACGCCAGGATTTGTTGAACTTCCCCGGCTCTACTTTCTCACCAGCCCTGGGGTTCATATCACTAATTAGCAACATTGAATCACAGGCAACGTCATTAACCAGTGCGGTTACGGTGGGGGTCGCGGTCAGGGTTACTTCTGGTGTCAAACTCGGGCTGGGTGTGTCGGAAGGCACCGGAGTAATGGTAGGCTGAGAGGTGTTTGTGGCTGTTGGGATCGCGGCTACAATGGTCTCTGCGGCAGAGGTTCGGACAGCCGAAACCACTTCGGTGGCAGAATCAGTGGGTTGGGCGGGTCCGCAAGCAGACAACAACAGACCCAAAGTGGCAAGCAGGGCAAAAAAAATTTGGAATTGTTTAGATTTCATATCCTTATCTCACAGTTGCAAAAAATCAATAATTTAAATAATAGCACATTATGTAGTAGCGTTCGCTTCAAGCAAGATCCTTGCGGCACGCCGGCCGATCTCTACCGCGAAGTTGGTGCCTCGATCCCACGGATAAACCTGGCTCATGGAACAAAAGTAGATCCCTTCGATGGGTGTTTTGATCGGGGGGATATTGCGGGAATGATTGGCCAGTGGTACAGGCTGGGCGTATGCCGCCTTGTGTAACCATACCTTGTTGATCCAATCCTTGGTGAAAGCCGGGTTGATCTTTTGCAAGTACGGTATGAAGGTATCGACCAGTTGATCTTGCTCCATTCCAAAATGGGGATGGTCTGTTTCTAGATAGTCGCCGACGTACAAAATATGGTCCCCGCCAAAATGATCGGCCGATACATAATTGGTGTGTTCAACTACAGCAAGGAAAGGAAAACCGGCGCTTTTGGGAATGTTGTACCAGTAATACCCTTCTTTTGAGAATTGCTGTTTGATGGAAAAAGTTAGCACAAGAGCGCCAATACTTTTGAGTGACAAAAGGGATGCGAGGTAGCCCTGTGGTAACCCTTGGGTAACCTTGGCAACATGCTGCGGAGAGGTGGTCAGCAGCACCCGGTCATAATTTGCTTCCTCCCTGTTAGCGAGTATCCGAATTGAGCCATCGGCCTGTTTTTCCACACTACTAACCGGAGTACCAAGGCGTACCAGAACACCAGCCACCTTGAGTTTTTCAACGAATTCATCTGAAAAAGCCTGAAACCCTCCCTCATAAGTTCCAAGCCGGGAGGTGCGGGCGTGCAGGCGTGCCCACATCCATGCCATATTGACTTGTTTTGCATAGTTGGGCCCAAATTTACCCACCACCAAAGGTTCCCACATCATTTCGTAGACCTTGTTGCCGGTCCATTTGCGCATCCATTCATCAACAGTGTATTTTTCCAGGGTTTTCCAGTCCTTGGTCAACCGCAGGAATAGCCCGACCAAACCAAAACGGATCTTGTTCAGCCCCCATCCCAATCCCGGAAATTTGATCGCGTTTAAGATGGAGTCGAGGGGATAAAATTTTCCCTGGTGGTACATTACGGTCAACGGCCGGGGAAAAAGGACTTTGTGGCGAAGTCCCAGTTCGTCGATCAACCCAAGCATGGAGGAATCGGACTCGAACCAGTGATGATAAAACTTCTCAACCGACCAATTCCAATTGGCTTCCTTAAACCCGCTCGCGAGGCCGCCTACAAAAGGCGCTGCTTCATAGATAGTAACCTGATGACCGGCATTGGCCAGGTCCCACGCCGCCGAGAGGCCGGCAAAACCAGCGCCAACGATCGCAATTTTCATCTTTTGTTCTCCAAATTATTGGTTTGTCTCATTGCGCAGAGCGTCGTTCCATTGGATCCCCTCGCGAGACAAATAAAACGCGCCCATCAGGGTGATCGGGATCCATAGTGCCGCATGCAACGTAAGGGTATATGCGGCAGCGGTAGCTTGGTCTACACCGACTGCGGTGAGTACGGCGATGCCTGGGGCATCAAAAGTGCCAATATAGCCCGGGGCTGATGGAATCGTGGTTGCCAGGTTGACGATGCCGTTCATTAGCATTAGCGCGAAAAAAGAAACGCTGAAATTAAATGCGTGCATAACAAACCAATATTTGAGGGTCTCAAGCAACCAAATGATGGTTGATGTGACAAAGATCATCAGAATGCTGAATGGTGACCGCAGAGAGGCCAATCCATCGAGGAATTTGTGGGCTATCCCCATGATTTTTTCCTGCAGGTGGCCTGGCAAAAGGCGGGTGACCACCCATTGCAACATGGAGATGGTTTTGTGGGGGAACATGGATGCCAGCAAAAAGACAGCCAGGGCTGCCATGAACACCAGCGTGCCATACAAGGCCACCTGTTGGATGTTGCCTACAAAGCCGCTGTGGCCTTGTAACTTTGCCAGTTCACCCAAATTAATAAAGACAAAAGATAGCATTACAACACCATCAAAGATACGCTCAACAATAATGGTAGCAAGCGACGCGGTGATGGGGATGCCCGCCTTGCGTTTGAGGATGACCGCCCGTAAAACCTCGCCCGCCCTGGCGGGATAGATGTTATTGCCCATATACCCGATGGTTGTGATCGGGAACATGGTTTGTGTGGAAACGGATTTGACGGGAAGCAACAGGTAATGCCAGCGCCAGGCCCTTACCCACACGCCAATAAAATAAACCGCGATGCCAGGGAACAGCCACCAGTAATTGGCAGTCTGGATCACACCCCAAAATTGTTCGAGCCGCAGCCCTTTAAGGGCGAACCAAATAAAACCAATGCTGATCGCAACGCCAAGCCAAAATTGCCATTTTTTCATATGGATGATTTTATCAGATGCCGATTTGAGTCATTCTCGTCGATTGCTCAGAAAGGATGGACATAGACGAGTGAATGGGTGAAAAATATACTGGATCATGAAGGAAGATCGAGTTGCCAATGACACCTTCTACTCCAGCCATTTTCAAAGGCATTGCCAATAATTGCGGGAGCACACCGGCTTGGTTCTCGAAATTGTGTTTCCCTACCGCGAAGGAAAAGGGGTAAAGGTGTGTTGAAAACGGGCCAAAACCAGGGTAGAAATCATCGAATAAACCAATTGCGGGTTGGCTGGCCAACCGAGTATCATTCCAATAATGGATCTGGGACCCAGTATCCAAAAAGAATTGGCAGGTTTGGCCTTGCGCCTCTACCGTAACCACGGGGATGCCCATGATGAAAGATAAAGGGATGTTAGTAGCCGGAACTTGAAATCCTTCCTGGTGAATTTGCCAGGTATTGGAAGGAAGGTCAAATACGGAATGGTGCTGGCTGAGGATATCCATGCCGAGCAGCCCGGTTACCGATAGCCCCGCCAAGTGGTTGATCTGGCTAATGCCGAGCCCGTTGATGGTTTGCGGAATGGAGTACTGACGGCTAAGAAAATTCAACGCAGGGCGATCGCCAAAGCTGATGGGTGAACCGGTATCAATGATCCAGGGGGTATTATCCACATAGGCAAGGATGTGGCCATGCTCCAGTGTTAATTTGTGCTGTTCCATATTTTCTCCCTTATGGTCTGGAATAACCTTGTTAATTGTTGAAAACGATATCAATAACCTTGCAAAATCAGGATTAAATAGCAAAACGCAGGCACACAGAGTAGAATGCGATTAGATATGGATAATACCGCCATTTTTCAGTTTTTGGAGCAATCCTTTCTCTTTAACGGTTTGGATGATGAAGACCTTCGATATATCGCGTCCTTTGTTTTGGTGCGCAATTTTCAGAAGGATGAACTGATCGTCCAACAAGGTTCCAGGGCAGACGCGATCCATATCCTTGCCGCGGGCAAGGTGCAGTTAGGAAAAGCCAATGACGGCAAATATTCGTCACCAACCATGCTGGTACCGGGAGATATTTTTGGCGAAAACGCCTTATTTCCCAGGGAGGTCAATCGATATTCGGCGATCTGTTACGCGCCGGCGATGGTGATCACCCTGCCTCGCAAGTATTTCCCGCAGTTGGTTCGCGAAATGCCCATCTTTCGGGAGAACCTGTTGCATTACCAATCCAGCCTGATCTTGCTACGCAAGAAAAAACCATCCTGGGTCAACCAGGGGGAGCGGGTTTATGCTTTTACCCAAAAGAGCCCGGTATTGTTTTTGCTAAAGCAATTGGTGCCAACGTTGGTTTTGTTGGTTGTATCGGCATCCGGGTTTTTCGCGTATCAGAGTGAGGTTTGGTGGGCGGTTATTGCTTGCGGGTTGGCGTTTTTGGTGTTGCTGGCGGTGGATTTTTGGCAATTCATTGACTGGCAGAATGATTATTACATCATCACCAACCAAAGGGTGATCTGGTTGGAAAAAGTGATCTTGCTCTACGATAGCCGGTCAGAGGCATCCCTTGAGAATATCTTGGCTGTAAATACCGAAATGAACTTGTTTGGCCGCATGTTTGACTTTGGCAACGTGATCGTAAAAACCTATACCGGGCAGATCAAGCTGAGATATGTTAGGCGCCCACATTATTTTGCGGCGATCGCCGAGCAATTGGTTCAACGCAACAAAACATCGGGGAGCGCGGTAGACAAAGAACGCATTCGGCAAACCTTGCGCAACAAACTGGAGGGGGGCGACCTGCCCCAGCCTGCGCAAACCAAAAGCATGCCTGCAGAAGCAATGCCCACCCGGCAAAAGGAGTTGCTTGGCGGGTGGTTTAAGATGAGGACCCAGGATGGGGCAACCATCACATACCATAAGCACATTTTTGGGTTCATCCGTGATTCCTACTTGTATGCGCTGGGGATCGTTGGGACGGTTGGCGCTATCTTCTTCTGGGAAATGATCGGTTATACCATCCCACTTTGGTTCTATATGGTCCTGATATCAGCCTGTGTGCTGATGTTTTTGGTCATCATTTACCAATATTGGGATTGGCGAAATGATATTTATCAGGTTACCGCTGACCAGATCTTTGACATTGATAAAAAACCGTTGGGCGATGAAGATCGAAAAGTAGCCCAGATAGAAAATATCCTCAGCACTGAATATAAGCGCAATGGCATTTTTGGTTTGGTGTTCAACTTTGGAACGGTATACATAAAAGTTGGTAACAGTGAGTTTAATTTTGAAGATGTCGCGGATCCTCCATCGGTACAACAGGATATAATCAAGAGGCAACTTGGGCTAAAAAAGAAAAAAGCCGAAAAAACAGCGGAAGCAGAGAATGACAAGATCTCGGAGTGGTTGCGGGCTTATCATCAGCACGTGCAGGATGGCCCAGAGTGATCCTTCGTATATTCATTAATGAGGATAGAAATGGCAGTACGTGAAATTGTGGTTGTTCCCAATGAGGTTTTACGCAAAAAAACCCAAAAAGTGACCAAGTTTGATGACAACCTGCAAAAATTGATCGATGATATGGTGGAAACCATGCGAGAGGCGCCAGGTGTAGGTTTGGCCGCCCCTCAGATCGGTGTATTGGAAAAGGTGATCGTGGTGGAATACTACGAAGATGAAGAGGCGGCGGAAAGCTCTGAGGATGATGCCGACTTGAAGAAGCGTTTGTACACGATCGTCAACCCTGAGATAACCCGAAAAAGCGCAGAGATGGAGATCGGAACCGAGGGCTGCCTCTCGATCCCTGGGTATCTCGGAGATGTTGACAGGCACCTTGCCATCACGGTAAAAGGCCAAAACCGTCACGGGCAGCCGGTTACACTAAAGTTAAAAGACTGGACCGCCCGTATCTTCCAGCACGAGATCGACCACCTGAATGGGGTATTGTTCACAGACCTGGCTACAAAAATTTGGAAGCCTGAAGGTGAAGTGCCCGATACTGTTTAATTGCCAAACAAAGCCGGTAGAACGCCGGCTTTTTTAATATAATTACATCACATGCGCCTCAACCATTTATCCCTCCATCATTTCCGTAATATAGAACGGGTGGATATTGCTTTGCCAGAACGTACCGTTTTGTTTGTTGGCAGCAATGCCCAAGGCAAGACCAGCATATTAGAGGCGATCTATTATCTGGCTACTTTTTCGTCTTTTCAAACCTCTGCGGATAAGCAGTTGATCCAATTCACTGAATTGGAAAACTCACCCGCGGTTGCCCGCATAGTGGCGGAAATGGAAAAAAAAGGCAAAAAGATAAAAATGGAGGTCCGCGTCATTCAGGAGACCAATGCTGCCGGCATTGCCCGTACCCGCAAGGAGATCTTGATCGACGGGGTAAAAAAACCACCCAGTGCGGCAATCGGTACCTTTATATCGGTTCTGTTTATCCCCCAAATGTTTTCCATAATGGAACTGGGTCCGGAGGTGCGACGACGATACCTGAACCTGACTTTGGCGCAAGTGATTCCCGGTTATGCCAAAGCGCTTAGCAAGTATCAGCAAGTATTGGCCCAGAGAAATGCGTTGCTAAAGGAGCTGATGGAGCGGGGAGGAGATAGCAGCCAGCTGGCATTTTGGGACCAGCAATTGGTTGAATGGGGTAGCCAAATTGTGGCGGCAAGGGCGAATGCTTTACGTTCTATCGACCCGATCGCACAATCCGTTCATTCCATACTATCTGAGCATAAGGAAGACCTGAAGCTGAACTACATGGCACGGATCAGCCACAAGACCGCCGGCTCCCATTTGCCAGCAGCGATCCAACTCGCCGACGTGAAGGATGTGTTGGATCTGGCATTAAAGGCCAGCCGGTTGGATGAATTGCGCCGCGGCATTACGCTGGTTGGCCCGCATCGAGATGACCTGCGCTTGCTTTGCTCGGGGATCGATCTGGGCGATTTTGGTTCACGTGGCCAGGTGAAGACAGCGCTATTATCGATGAAATTGGCCGAATACCAATGGATGAAAAATGTGACATCCGAAAGCCCGGTCATATTGTTGGACGAGGTCATGTCAGAGATCGATTCTTCACGCAGGGCGGCATTGTTAAGGCAACTGGGCGAATATGACCAGGCGATCCTGACCACTACAGACGCCGACGCCTACACCCCTGATTTTATTTCCCACTCGCGGGTGTGGCGCGTACAAAATGGCGGTCTGGCGAAATCCTGACTAATAAAGGAGAAGTACATGAAAGTGATCCATTCCAAGGATGTTGAAAGTGTTGAAGTGAAAGCAGGTACTGGAACCGTACGCCAGGTATTGATCTCCGAAAAGGAAGGCCCCAACTTTGCGATGCGAAAATTCATCATGCAAAAAGGTGGCGGAATGCCTAGGCATACCAATAGCGTTGAGCACGAACAGTATGTGTTAAATGGCAAGGCAAGGATCGGGATCGCCGACAATACCTATGAGGTCTCGGCAGGGGATGTGGTTTATATTCCAGCGAACGTACCACACTGGTACACCAATATTGGGGAAGACAACTTTGAGTTTTTGTGTTTGATCCCGAACCAACCGGATGTGATCACCGTATTACCAGACGACTCAGCTTGTTAGGTCGTATGGAAGACTGGAAATTTGTGAGTAATATCACTTGACCGTCTTTGGGATACTGCCTAAAATTCAATTGTCAGACAAATTTCACCATATCGATAGCAGGAGACAACAATGGCTGATCACATTTTTCGTGGCTCGCTAAAAGACCTCGACCCCGAGGTTTATGAACTAACCCAGTTGGAAGAAGAAAGGCAAGCCAGGAAGATCATCCTGATCGCCTCTGAAAGCCAAGCGCCGCTGGCTGTGCGCGAAGCGATGGGTTCAGCATTCCAAAACATCTATTCGGAAGGATACCCGGATGATGAAATGCGTTTGATGTCGGAGCAAGATATTTTGAACTATGCTGACCGGTTATCGCATTATCGCCGTTACTCAGACCCCCGCTACTACAAGGGTGTAGAGTACGCGGATGTTGTAGAGTCTTTGGCAATTCGACGTTGCGCAGAAGTGTTTGCCGCAAATGGTGTGCCAGCCGAAAAGATCTTGGTGAACGTGCAGGCATTGAGTGGTGCCCCAGCCAATAACGCGGTGTACCACGCTCTCATCAGCCCAGGCGATACCGTGCTGGGTATGAACTTGTTGCACGGCGGCCACCTTAGCCATGGTTCATCGGTAAACCGCAGCGGTAAATATTACAAGGCTGTGCATTATGGCATCGATGAAACCGAGAAACTTGATTACGAAAAGATCATGGCATTGGCGATGGAGCATAAGCCAAAATTGCTGATCGCCGGGTTCTCGTCCTACTCCTTTGTTCCCGACTGGAAGAAGTTCCGCGAGATCGCTGACGCGGTTGGTGCGTATTTGCTCGCGGATATCTCGCACATCGGTGGTTTGGTTGCCGGTGGCGCAGTGCCCTCACCGATCGGTTTTGCCCATGTGGTAATGTCTACCACCCACAAAAGCCTGGATGGCCCCCGTGGGGCGATCCTGATGAGCACTGATCCGGCGATCATGAAGAAGATCGACCGCGCGGTTTTCCCCGGTGAGCAAGGCGGCCCTCACGTACACATTTTCGCAGCCCTGGCGCTGACCTTTAAATTGGCCAAGAGTGAACAATTTAGAAACTTGCAAGCCCAAACGTTGAAGAATGCCAAGGCCATGGCAGATACCTTTGTACAACGTGGCTTGAGAGTGCCTTTTGGTGGCACCAATACCCATCTGATAAATGTGGATTGCAGCGCTATCAAGGGTGAAGATGGTACGACCCTCAGCGGTGACCAGGCCGCCCGAATTTTGGATATCGCGGGAATTGTGGTTAACCGAAATACCATTCCGGGGGATAAAAACTCGCTTGATCCGAGTGGTATCCGTTTGGGAACACCCTGGATCACGCAGCGCGGCTTTGATGAAGCCAAGAGCGCGCAACTCGCAAACCTTATTTCAGACCTGCTATTGGCGTGCGCTCCGCACAGCGTAGACACCGTCCGAAAAGGAAAAGCGCGCAGGGCCAAGGTAGATTTCAAGGTCTTCAATGATGTCAAAAACAAGGTTCGCGCGTTGGCCGAATCCAGCGCGACGGACTATTCAGGCGACAAGCATGAATATCCACATTTTTATTTTGTGGATGACAAGGTTTCCAGTGGTAACTACCAATTATCTGGCAAACGTGTCCGCCAATTCCTCGACTTTTTGGTTCATGATGATATGAGCCAATTAAAAATAGGAAGCCATATGCGCACAAGCGCCAGCACCCCCAATGGAGAGGTCGCTTTGACCTTGGCCCAAACCTGTGATTCAGCATACCAGGTTGAGGTTGATACCGCGGTTGGTAATGCGTTTGCTACCTGGCTGCGCGATTTATCTGATGGGTATATGTCTCTGCTGTTTGATGGCTCTAAGGACTTTAGCCCTACCCGATTGCCCGGCCCTGTTACAGTTGCAGAAGTGAAAGAAAGGGCGGCCACGAAGGAAGCGCCAAGGTCACAGAACGAGAAACCATGGTCTATTGGTGATCCACAAGGGAAAGGCAATGCCCTGCCCGAATTTACCTGGGTTGAGGCTGATGCTGGCCTGAAGCGCACCAAGTTATTCGAGTTGCACAAATCGTTGGGCGGCCGTATGGTGCCGTTTGCCGGGTGGGAAATGCCAGTGCAATATAGCGGAGTAAAAGAAGAACATTTGGCAACCCGCCAGGTGGCTGGTTTGTTTGATGTGAGCCACATGGGTGTGTACGAAGTGACCGGAGCCGATTCCGCTTCCTTTTTGGATGCGGTCTGTGGTAACGATTGCGGCGGATTACTGCCCGGAGAAAGCCTTTACACTCACTTCCTAACCCCCGACGCTGATGTGATCGACGATACACTGGTGTATCGCCGTGGCAGCGACAGGTTCCTGGTGGTAGTGAATGCCTCAAACGATGATAAGGACCGTACCTGGCTGGAGAGTGTGCGGGATGGCAAAGTAAAGATCGACAACCGCAAACCTTGGGCACGCGTGTATGGCTACGAAGCCGAAATCACCAACTTGCGTGCCGAAAGCAGCGGCGAAAAGATGCGGGTGGATATCGCTTTGCAAGGCCCAAAAAGCCGCGACACCTTGCTGGCGATGGGCTGCGATGCTGAAACAAAGGCGCGCATCATGAAGCTCAAACGAACCGAGCTCTGTGACGCAAAGGTAGGCGGGTTTGACCTGATCGTTTCGCGGACGGGCTACACAGGTGAGAAAATGGCCTTTGAGCTGTTTGTGCACCCCGAGCAGGCGGCTGCCTTTTGGACTGCAGTCTTGGCGGCAGGGGAGAAATTCGGCGTAAAACCGATCGGCCTGGGCGCACGTGATAGCCTGCGAACGGAAGCTGGCTTGCCGCTGTATGGCCATGAAATGGGTTTGGGATCTGGCAAAGGCCAGCGCGACCTTGGGGTAGCAGAAGGCGGGTTTGGATCTTATGTCAAGGTGTACAAGCCTTGGTTCATTGGGCGCGAAGCCTTTATGTCCCGAGAGAAGAGCCGCGCCGGGGTGGTGGTGCGATTCAGTTTTACCGAATTGGGGCAACGCATGGCCCACAACGGCGACCCCGTTGTAGACAAAAAAGGCAAGGTGATCGGTTGGGTTACCAGTTGTTCGTTGGATAGCGCCGGATACCTGACCGGCCAGGCATACGTGAATCTGGCATCCGCAGTGGAAGGAACCCCCATTTTCATTTACCAAGGCTCACCCAAGGAAAGTGGAAAATCGCCGGCGGAAATGCTTACCGGCGACAAAGTGACCTTGCCAGGCGCGGCGGTGGTAGTAAGCAGGTTCGCCAAATTGTAAGTTCGTTTTGGATTTGGAATTGTGAAGGTGCAATGTACACTGAACTGCACCCCAAAAGTTGTTTATGTCCAACTTTTGGGGTGCAGTTTTTTTAGCCAAGTTTACGAAAGAATAGAAAATTGTTGCATCAAAGGGTTCAAACCGGGGGAAAGCGAAAAAAACGTAAGGAAAGAGGCCGGCAATACGGTGCGTTGTTCGTTATGTGCGAGGGTGCGGATGCAGGTGCCGGGCGAGAAGGTGCTTCAACAACCATAAAAAGCCACCGGAGTTTGGTGGTGGGTGTGGTAGGTGAACATGATTGTTATGTAATAAATTATTATAATAATGTTACATGTGTCACAATGTAATAATGTAACGTCCGTTATAAAATAGAGTTCTAAAACCTCAATACCAAATTACAGGAGAATAATGTTATGATGTTCAGGTTTAAGGTTACAGTTGGAATAATTTTGTTTCTGATTTCGATGGCGTACATTACAAATGTATCCGCATTGGACAAAACACCTCCAGTTTCTCCAATGGTTTTGTTGGATTGTGGGATAACCGCAAACAATCCTGTTAAATCCGGTACAACAGTCGTAGGAAAGGATCCATCTCCTGCGCAAGTTCGCATCCAAGCCTGAAAATTGTCGCAGGTATCAAAGATGTCACCGGGAATCGGTACACAAGTTCGGTAAAAACATGCGCCAACGCAAGTTCGTGTACGGTATCAGCAAGCTTGTCCTACATATCTGGTAGATACTGGTATACCGATGTTTCCGGCTATCAAGGGACTGACTGGAACGCTTATACAATCTCATCGCAGAAATTTATACCGAAAAAAATATTGCTGGGGGATATGAAAAAATCCCTCAGTTAAATGAGGATATCATGAACAAAAATCTACAGAAAATATTCATAATCCTGACGATTATTTTGGCAATCGCAATCGGATTATATCTTGGTAAAAAAGATTTCCAGGCTGTTTTATCGACAGGACCGACCGATCCCTTTCCTGCGAAAATTGTATCAAGTAATGGAACCGAAAAAAATTCTCCGGTTGTAAAAGTTTTGAGCGCAAAGATCAATGATGGGGTATTAACATTCGTACTATCGATAAAAAATTTCTCTATCCTAAAAACCGTTGAAGATTTCGATAATTTGATTTGCGATCCGGCTATTAGGACGGATCAGCCTATTCAACTGATATTTAAATCAAAAGAGGGAACGATCACAAATGATGGGTCCGAACAAACCACAATAAGATACGAATATCTCGTCAAGGGGAACCCAAGCTCAGAGGAAATAGGGATCAACATGGACTTCACCTTGGGCCCATGTGGTAATTACTCAGACAATTCGGGTGTGGCGCCATCCCCTGCGAGCAACGTCATCGCAAATTATCAAATAGAATTTAAAGTGATGTCAAAATAGGAAGTGTGAAAAGGGCGCAAGGTTACCTTGCGCCCTTTTTAATTATTTTGGCGTAAATTCACCAGATAAACGCCTAAAATTGTAAGCCCGCCACCTACCAAAACCGCAAGGGTGATCTCTTCCCTGATGCCCAATTTTTGGAACAACCCGGTGTATTGGAACAACCCGGCTATCAGCGTTGTGACCAGAGGTTCGATATAAATGAACACGCTAAGCTGGGTAACGCTAAGAGATTGAAGGCTATCGTACCAGGCGATGTAGGCAATGCCAGAGCCAAAGATGCCGAGGATCAGGATGTTGATCCATGTGAGGGCGTTCAACCCCGCGATTTCTTGCAGGCCGGGGCCAAACCCGAACAGCCAAATGGTAGAAAACAACCAGCCAGTCAGCATAACGTAGAACATCATCAAAGTGGGGGGGTATTTTTGCAAACCCCTGCGGGATAATATTGAAAAAACCGCCCAGTTGACCGCGCTAACCAGGATCAGAAAATCGCCAGGGGTACCAAAACCACCGGTAAAGATGGAAGCAAGGTTGCCATTGGATACCACCAACAACACGCCGATGGTTGCAATGGCGATGCCAAAAACCCGCAGTGGAGAAAAATTTTCTTTTAGGAACAGCCAACCCAGAAAGGCGGAAAAGATCGGGATGGTGGCGACGATCCAGGCGGTAACGGTGGCCTGTGCAGTGATGAGGCCGGTAGCCTGCAGGTATTGATGAAAAGTAACCCCAATGAACCCAACCAACATCAGGTAAGGCCAGTCTGATACTGCTGGGAAGGCAAATTGCTTGCGAAAGTGGGTTACAACGCCCAAAATAATCGTCCCCATTAAGAACCGCAACCATACGATTGTCACGGGGCTTGCCTGTTGGATGGCGATCTTGGTGGCCACAAATGTGGCACCCCAAATGACCACCGCCAAAGTAGCTTCAAAAAAGATCAATGCTGAGGGATGTTTTTGTTCCAAGTAGCCTCAAATTAAGCAAAAACCCTTCATGCGAAGGGTTCATCGAATCGTGAGATGAGTGGACCTGAGGGGATTCGAACCCCTGGCCTCCTCAGTGCGATTGAGGCGCGCTCCCAACTGCGCTACAGGCCCATTCAATTAGAACGCTATTCTAACGTGTAGAGGGCACGTTGTCAAATTATCAAAACACGGCAGGGATACAACCCTGCCGTGTTTGTTTGTCATACTTTTTGCTGAATTAAGGCTTATTGCTATTCCCGTTACCGTTGCCGTTATTCCCGTTGTTGCCATTCCCCTTGCTGTTGCCACTGTTGCCGTTGGCTGGTTTGTTGGGGTTTTGGTTGCCCGTTAGTTTATCTGGCTTGGCGCCATTATTGGCTTTGGGTACATCATATTCCTTGCGTATCTGTCCCCATCCCATACCGGAGAGCCTGGCAGCCTGCAAGGTGGCGGTGTCGATTCCGGTGAGCATGCTGAACTTGAGCATGTTTTTGATCTCGCCAAACCCTAAATTATCGTTGCAGAACATCCATTGCACGTACAGGTAATCTGCCCCGTAGAGATCGGCGAATTTTTGCCCGGCTGGCTGCGGGTCTGTGCTTTGGGAGCAATAATAGGCATCAGTGCGTTGGTTGAATTCGACTGTGGTAATGGTCAACAGCCCCAATTCGTCGATAGTACCGGTTAGCTTGACCAAGCTGCCAACCAATAGAGTGGCTGGGTCTGTGCCAATTGGCAGAATCACTGAGTAAGCGATACCGTCGCTTCCGGTAACGGTAATGGTTCCATCGGTATTGATCGCAGAGATTGTGCCGTAAATGGTTGTTGCGACAGGATCAGCCGCAAAGGCTGGGGTTGACGTAGAACTTACCGCAATAAACAAGGCCAAAAGAATAGTGAGAAACTTTTTCATGATCACTCCTTTAAACGTGGATCTAATCACATTATACATACCCGGCAAAAGGTATTCTCGGGTCATTAGTACCTCTTCAAACTCATTGTTCCCAATTAAAAAAACTTGCGGTTAATTCCGCAAGTTTTTTGGTGAGTGTGGATTGGGTTTACAGAACAGCCCTGATCTGTTCTATCCCTTGCCGGATATTTTCAATCGAGTTGGCATAGGACAAGCGCAGGTATCCTTCTCCGCGATCTCCAAAAGAGTTGCCAGGCAACAGGGCTACTCCGGCTTTTTCCAAGATCAGGTTGGCAAGCTCGGAAGAGGACCTGCCTGTTTGTGTGATGTTGGGGAAGGCATAAAAAGCGCCCTGTGGTATTTGGCAGTTGAACCCTGGCAGGCTATTCAAACCGTTTACAATGGCGTCGCGTCGACGCTGGTATTCCGCTACCATTTCATCTACCCGGTGTTGGGGGCCTGTTACCGCCTCTACCCCGGCAAACTGGGTAAAGTGCGCGGTGGAGCCAACCGCATGGGTTAGCAACAGGTCAACTTTTTCGGCCAGGGCTTTGGGCATAATGCCGTAGCCCAAGCGCCACCCGGTCATCGAATACGTTTTGGAAAAACCATCCACGATGATGGTGCGGTCTTGTAAGCCGGGGATGCTGGCGATAGAGGGAGCTGTGAGCCCATCGTACACAATGCGGGTGTAGAGTTCATCGCTCATGATCCAGGCATCGTTCCTGAGGGCGGCAGCGGCGATATGTTCCAGGTCTGCCTGGGGGATAACCCCGCCGGTAGGGTTGCTGGGTGAGTTGAGGATGATCAACTTGGTCTTTTTATTGATCAAACGGTCGAACACGCTGATGTCAAAGGAGAATTGGTTCTCTTCCAGCAAAGGTACCGGGACGGGTATGCCACCCGCGACCTTGATCATTGCCTCATAGGTGGGGAAGCCGGGGTTGGGGTAGATCACCTCGTCGCCGGGCTCAATGATCGCCATGGTAGGAAAAAACAGGATCGGTTTGCCACCGGGGCCGATAACGACCTCATCGGGGCTTACCTTGATCCCACGGCGCTTCCCGGCATCCTCCGCCAACAC
>SXGU01544513.1_pt1 | contig 19236 bp, 20 predicted proteins | sample 3174531 | NCBI WGS metagenome assembly SXGU01 (sample SAMN11356863, study PRJNA531348) | freshwater metagenome | isolation source: freshwater sample F1-140 | place: China: Fuxian Lake, Yuxi | collected 2017-12-25 | reverse complement strand
TTCTTGGTGCCTTCGGTGTTCTTGGTGCCTTCGGTGTTCTTGGTGCCTTCGGTGTCTTCAGTGTTCTTGGTGCCTTCGGTGTCTTCAGTGTTCTTGGTGCCTTCGGTACCTTCGGTGTCTTCAGTGTTCTTGGTGCCTTCGGTGCCTTCGGTGTCTTCAGTGTTCTTGGTGCCTTCGGTACCTTCGGTGTCTTCAGTGTTCTTGGTGCCTTCGGTGTCTTCAGTGTTCTTGGTGCCTTCGGTGTCTTCAGTGTTCTTCTCAGCACTTCCTTCGGCACTGCTGTCCTCTTTCATATAAACATATACTGTACCTTCAGCATCACTATATTCTTTGAGAACTTGCCGTATATTTTTGTATACGTCCCCTGCATTTACGTTGCAAACCATTGCTATTTGTTATAATTCATTTTCAAGGGAACGATAACCGACACTATATTATATTATATATTGTTGTATCTCACGTAAATATATAACGTAGATATTATATAATGACTGGTGCACTTATGCAGCTTGTGTCATATGGAGCACAAGATTTGTACCTAACGGGCAATCCAATGCTGACATATTTTAAAACCGTGTATAGACGCCACAGTAATTTTACTATGGAGTCCATCGTTCAGGCGTTTAACGGTCCCGTTGGGTTTGGCAATAAGGTGTCAGCTCTGATTTACCGTTGTGGGGATCTTGTCACCAACATGATATTGGAAGTTTACCTTCCGGCTATCAAGCCCGAAGCATTTAATATGGGAACGGTAGATCATTCTAACATGCAACAGTTCCGTTGGGTTTGCGATGTAGGGCATTATATTATGAATAAGGTTAGCATTGAAATAGGAGGCCAAATTATTGATGAACATTATTCCGATTGGTTAGAGATCTGGGCTCAGCTTACAGTTCCCGCGGGGCAAAAAGTTGGTTATAGGGAGATGATAGGGCACTCCCCTGGTACTAAAGATAGCTCTCTCTCTGGCTTACAGACCAATTCTGGTGGTCTTCGCCCCGGTTGTGCTGACTCTGATGGTAATATTATTTTTATTCCCTTGCAGTTCTGGTTTTGTCGTAATGTGGGGTTGGCGCTTCCTTTAGTAGCCTTGCAATATCATGAAGTGCGCATAAACATTGAGTTTGCCCAGGCCTCCACAGTAATAGTCAATCACAACGATATGCCCTCTTTTAACGGAGACGCAACTATGATAAACGGCACGTTGGATGCATATCTATGGGTTGATTATATCTATATCGATATAGATGAGCGACGCCGTTTCGCAGAGATGTCGCATGAATATCTCATAGAGCAAGTACAGTTTTCAGGTGACGAACAGGTCAATATCAGCGATATACCTACAACCAAGCGTATACCTTTGCACTTTGATCACTGCGTTAAAGAACTTGTATGGATAGGTAAAACATTAAATGTACCGGGTATGGAACCGAGCAACCATAACTTCAGTGAAAAGACAGGTATGACTAGTATTGATACTTTTTCCGGTCGAAACGGTATAGCAGAGTGCGGCTGTCCTGCTAAAAAAGCACGACTAGCTGTAACCAGAGTAACATTGGATATTGACTGTGTGGAGCGTTTTGAGGTTCGTGATGCATCATACTTTAATCTAGTAGAGACACGGAAACACAGTAACATTCCTGACTCGCGCGGTATCTATGTCTATTCTTTTTCGTTGTTTCCAGAGGTTTACCAGCCCTCCGGCACATGTAATTTTTCCCGTTTAGATACAGCCGTGTTAAAGCTAACATTAAACGCGAACGCCGTTCTCTGCGTAATTAGAATTTTTGCTACCAACTATAATGTTCTACGAATCCTAAGTGGTATGGGTGGCTTGGCCTATGTTTAGGAGCTCACGGATGGTTAGACTGCGCCCCTAGCCCGCGTTAACGTGCCGTACACATATAATATATTACTATATTTTCATCTAAAACTGAAAATATTACTTTGTCAATGACGCAACTACGTAATGTCACACTGATGGCTATTTCCGGATCTGAGGATCCTGTTAGCTTTACCAATCACTTGAGAGCTTTGATACATAGTATGAGCAACGGTAAATTAGTTTTCGGCAAGGTAAAAATACTGAGTCCGATCAAGCCGGTAGATGTACCTGAGCCTATTGAATATGTGCAAATTCCAGTATTAAGTTATGCAGGCTACAATAATTTTAGTATACGTGAGCTAAACAACTATGTCGACACAGACTATGTGCTCAACGTACAAAACGATGGCTTTGTTACACACCCAGAATTATGGAGTGACAGTTTCCTACAGTATGACTACGTTGGAGCTCCCTGGCATGACTCAGCTCATTATGAACATGTTAGAGTTGGTAATAGTGGCTTTTGTCTACGAAGCAAGGCTTTCCTCAGGGTTGCGCAACAATATTGCCCAACACACAATTTCAACGATGATCACTTGATGTGTGTAACATATAGATCGTTATTCCTGAAACATGGTATGAAATTTGCACCGTTAGAAGTAGCCTCTAAATTCTCCTTCGAGTCTCAGCTCTCGGACTATCCCAACTCAGTTGAGACCAGTTTTGGTGCTCACGGCAAAAATACATATATGCAGAATATTGTGGACTCTTGGGGTACGCTGTAAATATTGTAGAGCACCCGTAGGAGAGCTGCATCTTCTGTCAAGTATAACTCGTCCCATGCCTTATTATTAAATCATGAGATATATTATATGACCGGTGGTCTCATGCAGCTTGTCGCATACGGTGCACAGGATATCTACCTAACGGGCAACCCCATGATTACATATTTTAAAGTAGTCTATCGCAGACATACTAATTTTTCTATGGAGAGCATTGAGCAAATGTTTGATGGTACAGTAGATTTTGGGCGTAAAGTCTCGGCCTTGATCTCGCGTAACGGAGACTTAATCACTGGTGCTTATGTTCAGGCGCTTTTACCTGACTTGCAGGATAAACAAGTCAGTAATGAATATACTTTTACATCCGGCGTAACAGCTTTAAATAATCCCTCGCAACCGGCCGCTTTCCGGCGCTACACAAGATGGATTGATAATGTAGGACATTATCTCCTCAAACAAGTTGACATCGAGATAGGAGGTCAACTTATTGACCGACATTACAGCGACTGGCTAGAGATTTGGGCACAACTTACCGTGCCGGCCGGTCGAATGTTGGGATATCGCAAGATGATAGGCCAAGATCCAAAAAACTCTATAGGTCAAAATACCGGTTTACAGGCTGATATATTTTCTCGTACAGCTCCAGTTGTGGCGGCCTCTACAAACCCAGCTATGCCTGTTACCACAACTGTTATAAAAGGGCGCAATATTTTTGTCCCGTTACAGTTCTGGTTTTGCCGTAATGAGGGGTTAGCCTTGCCGCTGATCGCCCTACAGTATCATGAGGTTAAAATAGTCGTGGAGTTTCGTTCCTCCTATGATTTGGTTCAGGTCAATATGGGGGATTTAGGCACGTCCTCGGGAAACGCCTCGTGGGCTACCTTTCAGCAATACACTAATGCTATAAGTACATCTAATTTGATTGCCTCCCTGTGGGTTGACTACATTTATCTTGATACAGACGAGCGTAAAAGATTTGCACAAGTTTCACACGAATATTTAATAGAGCAACTACAATTTACCGGAGATGAATCAGTACAATTTCCACAGCTCTCCGGTATAACTAATTATCGCAGTTTGAACCTAAATTATAGCCATCCGGTAAAGGAACTTATTTGGGTTATTAAAGCTTTTGAGGAAACCAAGGAATGGTGTAATTTTACTGATACGGGGCTTTTCTCCACGCCTCCAGTGCAGACGCAGTATATAGTCAACAATAACGTGATTAGTACTGGACTGACTGGATTACCCGCCAGCTCATCATACTCAAGCATAACTACCTCGGATATGAAATCTGCTTCCTTGAGTGCCATTAATACATTGGATACACTGACACATTTCTCTAATTATGACGCGACGCGACCGGCAGGTCGATGGACAGCCAACGGTTTGGCCAGAAATCCTGTACATGATGCCCAACTATTGATTAACGGGCAAGGACGTTTTGCACGGAGGCCAGGTTCTTATTTTAACTGGGTGCAACCGGGATTATATCACACTAACATCCCAGCTAGCCCTGGTATCAATGTATATAGCTTTGCTCTGGAACCAGAGGGTCATAACCCCAGCGGAACATGTAATTTCTCCCGTATCAACAAAGCTAAGTTGCTGTTGAATATCAATACAACCTGGAGAGACGGTAACTGTGGTATACAGACGCACGGTATCATACGTGTCTTTGCTGTTAACTACAATATTTTACGTATTATGAGCGGTATGGGTGGGTTGGCATATACAACATAATATATTGATATGATATATGGTGTCTCCAGGTCTTCTTAAAGTAAAAATATTATATACGCAATAAAAAAATCTTGTATATATTATAATGACAGGAGGACTTATGCAACTCGTCGCTTATGGGGCGCAGGATATCTATCTGACAGGAAACCCTATGATCACTTACTTCAAGGTTGTATACCGTCGTCACACCAACTTCGCTATGGAGTCTATCCAACAGACCTTTAACGGTACAGTCGGTTTCGGTAACCGTGTCTCAGCACTGATCTCCCGTAACGGAGATCTCGTCAGTGGAATGGTTTTGGAAGCAACTTTGCCAGCTGTGACAACCACGCCTACTCGCTGGATCCAGGATGTAGGTCATTACCTCATGAGTGATGTTACCGTGGAGATAGGTGGTCAACAGATCGATCAGCATTATTCTGATTGGTTGGAAGTTTGGGCTCAGCTTACTGTTCCAGCCGGCCAAAAGGTCGGTTATCGCGAGATGATCGGTCAGTCTCCGCAGGCTGCAGATGGATCCCTTACGGGTCTGCAAACTTTTGGTGCCACTGGTACCCCCGGTACTGCTGCTGCCACAGGCGGTAATGTCGTATATATCCCTCTTCAGTTCTGGTTCTGCCGTAATGTCGGTTTAGCTCTACCTTTGATTGCCCTACAGTATCACGAGGTCAAGGTCAACATAAATTTCAGCCCCGTTGCCAATTTAGTTATCAATGGAACCGGCGCAGGCTCTACACAGTCTGGAACGCTCAATGCCGCATTGTGGGTTGACTACATTTACCTCGACACTGACGAGCGTCGTCGTTTTGCCCAAGTGTCTCACGAGTATCTTATTGAGCAGCTCCAGACCAGCGGAGATGTGTCAGTATCAGGTACCAGTTTTAGTGCAAACCTGAATTTCAACCATCCAGTTAAGGAGCTTGTCTGGATTTTCAAGAACACTACTAATGTTGCAGCTGGTGCGGAGTTAAGCAATCACAGTTTGGCTGCGGCTGATAAGACCATGGTCTTGCGTGACAATTTTGCCGGGCGTACGGCTGGTTCAGGTACTAGCACTACAGCTGTGGCTACAGCACCTATGGTTGATGCAGTACTCAATCTCAATGGACAGCAACGTTTTGCCCGACGTGTAGGAGCTTACTTTAATCTTGTGCAAACTCGTTGCCACACCAATGTACCTGACTCCCGTGGTATCTATGTCTATTCTTTTGCCCTGAAGCCGGAGGATCACCAGCCCTCTGGATCTTGCAACTTCTCTCGTATTGACAATGCTTCTCTCAACTGCACTCTCAGTGGCACCTCTGGCGTCTGCAGGATTTATGCCGTCAACTACAACGTGCTCCGTATTATGAGTGGTATGGGTGGTCTTGCTTACAGCAATTAAGCTATGATATGATATATAATAGTATGTGATAATATAGCGTCATATCATCACATATAAAGCTCGCAAAAAATACTATATATAAGAAAAAAAATCTCGCGTATAGTTATAATGACAGGAGGACTTATGCAACTCGTCGCTTATGGCGCACAGGATATCTATCTGACAGGAAACCCTATGATCACTTACTTCAAGGTTGTATACCGTCGTCACACCAACTTCGCTATGGAGTCTATTCAACAGACCTTTAACGGCACCGTCGGTTTCGGTAACCGTGTCTCGGCCTTGATCTCCCGTAACGGAGATCTTGTTAGTGGTATGATCTTAGAAGCTACTCTGCCGGCGCAGGGTGGAGCTCTTCATTGGATCCATGATGTCGGACATCACCTAATCTCTGATGTCACCGTGGAGATTGGTGGTCAGCAGATTGATCAACACTATGCTGATTGGCTCGAGGTATGGGCGCAGCTCTCTGTGCCAGCCGGGCAGAAGGTCGGTTATCGCGAGATGATTGGTCAGGGCCCCCGTACAGCAGGAGGAGCTGCATCTGGGCTACAGACTGATGCTGGAGCCAATGTCACTGGAGGCACTACTGTTTTTATTCCCCTGCAGTTCTGGTTCTGCCGTAATGTTGGCTTGGCGTTGCCCTTGATTGCTCTGCAGTATCATGAGGTTAAGGTTAACATTAATTTTGCCGCAGGCACAGCGTTGACCGACGATGGTTCCGCAACCACTGGTTCATTGAATGCTGCCTTGTGGGTTGACTACATCTATCTTGATACTGATGAGCGTCGTCGTTTTGCTCAGGTCTCTCACGAGTATCTCATCGAGCAGCTACAGACCAGCGGCGATACCTCTGTGCCAGCCAGCACTCCCGTTAGCAACGCAAGCATTAACCTCAACTTTAACCACCCAGTAAAGGAGCTCATCTGGATCTGCAAACCTGCTACTCGTGTTGAAAGGTCAGTGTACAACTTGACTGACAATACTTTAGCTACTGACCGTGACAATTTCACTGGGCGCACCGAAGCTGGTGTTCAGTCTATTACATCGGCTGTACTCAATCTCAATGGTCAACAGCGTTTTGCTGCGCGCTCCGGCAAGTATTTTAACCTTGTTCAAACTCGGTGCCATACCAATGTACCTGACTCCCGCGGTATCTATGTTTACTCTTTCGCCCTGAAGCCTGAGGATCACCAGCCCTCGGGATCTTGCAACTTCTCCCGTATCGACAATGCCAGCCTGAATTTGACACTAGCCGCTGCTGTTATTGCCAGCAACATCACTGTCTATGCCGTTAACTATAACGTGCTCCGTATCATGAGCGGCATGGGTGGTCTCGCTTACAGCAACTAAGCGTAATATATGTTTGATTTAGTCCATATAATACATATAGACTAAAACCAACGAACCAATCCGCGCATACCGCCCATAGTACGAAAAATCTTTATACATGATTGTTCCACCGTAAATTTAGTATATCCGGTGCCGCTCACGGTCAGTTGACATTCATTATTAACAGGTATCAGTAAATTTTCCCATACACTCGGGCATGTATCTTTTACATCTGAGACACCTAGGTCAAAATCAAATACGTAATATGGAGCTTCATACTTTGCTACAATCTGCAGACACGACCGGGTATTACATTTTGAGCACATATTTAATGTGACGCCAGTTACTTCGCTAGCATCATCAAAGCGTACCATTAACTTAGTGGTTGGTACTGTATCAATATTAAGCTTATATGTGCATAAGCCTCGATTGTTATATTCCTGATAGGATCGATCCAGTACGTAATATTCCTTTACTAATTCAGAGTCTATGGTTGACCTAACTACGTCAACTGTTACAGACCCTCCGCCAGCAGCGCCACGCAAGACAAACTTCACTCCATGATATTTTAAGTAAGAGAACACATTTTCCCTATTATGACCCTTATATAAGGTTTGCAGCTCGTCCCACGGGGATCTAACGAGATCAATTGATATTAAGCCATCCGCTCCTGCCTTTGTCTTATGGAAAGATATGTCTTTGCAAAATATGGGTACCCCACCAGCCTCTAAGCTCAAATATTGTACATCACATGTTGCTCTGATATTACAAAAACCTTCACCTGGATATAGTCTGATGATCTCGTTAGACTTGTATGTCTCTGTTCGGAGGTATGCAGTTGAGCGGCCCCACTCAGATCGCCATTTTTTGGCCAGATTCATCTAGGGTGCAGCAATAGGGATAATACAAATTATTTTCAATGTTGAATTTCTGTAACGACGACATTATATATGGTTTATACAATGGAACGCACAGTATCAAAGGTACATATGTAGTATTGTATACCTACAGACTAATCCGCGTGATACGAGCGGCATGAGCCGGGATTCCTGTGGCATTTCCCGTGTCATGTACCAAGCTACGGATATATGTGCCTGCAGAGACATGTGCACGCAATAGAACTCGATACAAGACAACATTTTTGTCACATGCTTTCCAGTCACCTTTAATGAGCTTTAACGGAAACACCCCGTCACGCTCCTCTGGGTCAGTAACATCGCCTATATCGTCTAAGCACTCCTTGCGGTACTGACCCAATGTCATATATATTGGATTAGGACACAAGGCATCCACTTCGTATACATGGACTTTCTTTTTTGGCAAAACGGAGGGTAACGTGCCAGCGCGATGATGCATCCACAGGGGCTTGCCCTTGTATCGGTAGGAGCTACATGGAGGCATGGGCTGATCCAACTGACCTGTCAGTTGTAAGATATTGTTAAGATACTGTTTTGCCTGAGCATATGTTATATCATGAACCTTGTTGATGCGCCCCATGGCATCATAGGAATCAGTGCTTACACCCAGAATAGCTTGAAATTGGTATGTCTTATCACGGGAGTTAAACTCTGGCGCACGGTGGATCTCCTCACCAAACAGGATAACAATAACCCCTTGTGCCATAGGATCAAGACGCCCTGTGTAGCAAGCCTTAATGTCGGCAGCTATATTGTAGGTATCGCGTGCTCGTGATAATGTTTGAAGGGGCGTTTCCCCAATCTTTTTCCACATGCGGATAATGCCGTCCATTACTGAACATTTCGACTTCATTTTTGAGGAGCCTGCGCCCCTCGCCGGGGATGTTCCAAATTGCTTTTAAATATCATTAAAAATTTCTCTGATATATAGTGTGTGACACACAAATACATTTGTTTTAGTCCATGGATTATTTACATATTTTTATGCGGATAATCCATCATGTAAAAATATTCAGAATTGAAGTGTTTGTAGGCCCTTTGTAACCTCCTCATCTATCAGATTCTTAACTGCTATACGCAGCTGGTCCATCAACTGCAGCACCACTCAGTGTCCCGCCGCATGTTGGGCAACCCGACTCACGACGGATAGTGCCACTAAAGACATGCCCGCAAGCAGCTCTGATTGGAATACACATTAGCTTACCACTCACAGGACACCGCTCTGCAGCATCTGATGCTAAAGGCCCCTCAATCTTCTCTATAGCATTGGCTCTCACACCAGCCATGAATCCAAAAATACCACCAGCCATAATATGGTTGTCTTTATATTTTATATATAACGCGCACGGCGGGGCTCCTCAAAATGAAAAGGCTCGAAAAACAATCATGGTTGTTGGCACTCAAATTTGGTCACACGGAGATTTATCTTTACATGAATATAGCCCGACACACGATGTATTTTTCTGTACATATGTATGGCATATGAAAAATCCAGAGTGGATGCATACATATGGAGCTAAATATAACAAAGCCCTTAAGGGAGCAGACGGAGACTCAGTTAAAGGCTGGGTTGTCCCATCTAAACTCAGAGCGGAGTTTATTGAATGGTTAAACAAAAGGGAAGGTTTGAAGCAGAAACTCAAGAGCTCTGGTGTAGCAGCAGTTGTTGCCGTAGTGGACACAGACGAGCCACCGAGATCCATGGTTGAAGCTAAGTTAGCACCTCAGCAGCCTAAAATAAAGGCAGCATTACGCTCCAGAGTGAAGCAAACCGTGAGTGCTGATGAATTCACAGTTGCTCTCGATAATCTTTCAGTTATTGTCGCACCATTCATGAAAGACACATTTCATGAACGATGTGCGGATGACAAACTGTATCTGTCATCTAATAGCTCCACCCTTCTTAGGTGCCAAAGTAGAAACATACGGAGAGGAATGGGACGTAATACTGTGGGTAGAGACAACTGATGGAGCTCTGGCTATCTTAAAAAGCGTAGTTAATAAGAAATAACCCTTTTTGTATTGCATACCGTGTCACCTCGTATATCGCACGTCGCATCGCCGACACAGGTTACTCATATAGTTCATCCTGTGACACTTATAACATGCTCCTTATCGTTCGAGTTGTAGTGTCTCGTTCCTATGACGTTAGACTCCAATATATATTTCAGTATTTTTGGAGTGGCTTTAGATTTATGTACATCTAGAGCCGTGAGTCGAGGGCATTTATCTAATATCTTAATAATCTGTGCTTCAGTCAATGCTGGGTTAGCGATACTTATATGGGTTGATTAGTACGTATGGCACTGGTAACAATAGTTACCTTGAGGCTTCTCATCATAAACACACATAAAAGCATCGCGAACGGATCCACGGTTGGATATTATTTCTTTGGTGCAGTAACATGACATTACTAATATTGGCGTATATAAAAATCCGATCCTTAGCTCGCGTGAGTTATATAGCCGTGAGCTCCTATTCTGAGACGCATATACTCTTGTAATAAATTTGGAGCTGAGTTTGTAGCTCCTCAGTATTCATATTGAGATCAATCCCAAACTGTGGCAGCAGAGCGTCGAATAGTGCTGTAAATGTTGGGTTTACGTCACCCACAGCTAGAATTACAGCATAACACCACACAGCATAACCGCGGATGTCTGTCTCTGACCAAGAGACAGGCGGGCTCCCCAGTAGGTCACTCAAGTTTGCATACTTATCTGCCAACTTAACTAACTTGGCACCAGGTGAGGCATGTAGGGCGTGCTCAATCTGAAGTTGCTTTCTCCGTTCCTTTGGCAAGCTCTTGTCATCAGAACATTCCAATACAATCTCAGTAGCTGTAGATCCGATCCTTTCCTTGAGTTCAACGGCGCTGACACCGGTGTCTTCGATTACATCGTGAGTAAGTCCTGCAGCTATGATATTCGGGTCTGTTACTCCTGCCCGAATTAACAATTCGGCTACCTTTATCGGATGGAAGATATATGGCGTTCCCCACCTGTCTTTGCGACGTTGTTGCTGGTGGCATTGCGCCGCGTACACTAAGACATCAGTGAAAGAAGAGAGATCTATCATTACATAAATTGTATGGATCATTTTAGGAGCTCAACGGTGGTTCTGGGGCGCTAAAGCACTCCCAGAATCCCTGCGCCCCTAGCCCGCGTAAATATGGGAGCTCACGGTGGATGGGAGCTCACAGTGTTCAGGGGTCGCTAAAACGCCCCCCGGACCGCGTAAATATAACAGGAACGATACAGACGCCCATAACCGTAGCTCCATAGGAACGCGGGTTAGGGGCGCAGGCTAGAGGAGGCGCCGCAGGCACTCCTTAGCCGTGAGCTCCTATAAAATGATTTTATACTGCTGTTTATGATGATTAAAGGTTATACGGTAGCCCTGTTGGTGTTAGTATTATTCGCCTCCGTCGCATTTCATATTAGAGGTTTAGTTCCAGACTTCATGCATATGAATAATGTTCTATATTATTGGTTTTGTTTTACCGTACTCACCGGAGTCTGGGAATTTTTCTATGTCTTGCTATACAAGCCTATAGCCGTGTATGCAGAGAAATTAAAGGCAACGGAGACACACGTATGGACTACAGACTATCCGTTAAAGGCAATCTTACCGCACAATACGGCAACACTGTTTTATGCTGAGTATGGGGCTCATGCTGATCGTGAATATATGTCCTCTACCCGCGGAGATTTCTGGAGCCGGCTTATTGAGAGTTCTCATGCTCTATGTTGCGGTCTACTATGTTTGGGAACCTTATTGTCTATATATCACGACAAGGTCTCTGCTGCGACATGGTTAGCCGGAGCCGGTATGGGCGCACAATTTATGAACAGCCTTCTGTATATGGGCCAGTATTTCCTGGAGTGTGGTAATGTAGATAGTCCTAACTATAATTGCCCTGCCTTCCCACTGGGTAAATTCATGATGAAGCGTTGGTTTATGTGGGTTAACTTAGCGTGGTTGTTATTTCCTGCATATATTATATATGTATCCGTACATGATAACCTAACAGGACTATTGCTGGCGCCTCTGGCATTGATACATTTTACCGTGCGAAGATATAAGTCAACCACTGTGCTATGTAAGAATGGGGTAAATAGCGGGCTTAGAGGTTTCTCACTGGATCAGGAATTTATTGATTGGATTAGACAGCGCCTTGATGATGATGAACTGGTAATTATTGAGCGTAACAGAGAGTTTCGTACCTTACTTGATCTCTCAACAGAGACATTACTCCACAGAACTAGCATATCTCAGTTATATAACACTATTTTCAAGAAATGGAACATGCGCGATCCAACTGATCAACGTTATATTCTCTATCAAGGGGATCGGGAGCTAGTAAACCTGCTAACCACCGGATCTTATAGTAGCCAGCTTGAAGAACAAGTAGAACAAATCAGGAACGGTACATTCCGTCTAAGCATATTCAACATTGTACGGTTTCTCAGTCATAGGACAGTCTTACACCAGTAAGTATAACATATATATTGCTATATAGTATATGATCTTAATAGCCATGTTACTAATATGCATAATATTATATATCTTATCGTATACCAGACATAATACCGAACATACCGGAGGTGATCCATACAGTAATATTAGGTTCTGGATCATTGTTGATGTTCTACGCAATTTTTGGTTAACAAAGTAACCCATTATGCGTTACATAATACACATATTGTTCTATACAATATTAATGAGTAACAAGAAAGACCCCGTAAATATCACGTTAAGGAAATTTAATATGCAGTGGATCGGAGATAATAAAATAGTTGTCTTGATCGGACCCCGTACTCGAGGTAAGTCAACCATACTCCTCGATTATCTGTATTATAACCAAGACATCCCCTTCTGTACATGTATCGCTCCTACTGATGCATTTAACAGTGCATATGGTGCACATATTCCTAGTAGGTTTATATTTTCAAAATATACTCCAGAGCTACTGGAGAAATTCCTAAAAAGACAACATGAGCTCAAGGGTAAAAAGACAGCAGCCGGTATGGGCTACGGAGATCCCCGTTACAAGAATGTGGACTGTCGCGGTTTGCTCATTATGGACGACTGCTTAGCTGACAGCACTGGTGCCAAAGGATGGAAGCATGATCCGAGTCTCCGTTGGATCTTTATGAATGGTCGACATGCTGAAGTAACATTTATACTGACTATGCAGTATCAAGTTGGTATTCCGCCTGAGCTCCGTGTCAATATTGATTGGGCATTCTTATGTAGAGAGACCAAGCGTATAGAGAAGGAAAAGCTCCTGAAATACTATGCTGGTATTTTTAACGATTTTAATATGTTTAACCAGATCTTCAACAAGTGCACACGCGATAAAAAATGTATGGTCATAGATTGTTTATCTGAGAGCGACAAGATTGAGGATCAGGTGTTCTGGTATATGGCCGATAAGCATGATAATTTTCGAATCTGCTACAATGAGTTCTGGAAAGATAATGAGAAATACCTGAGGAAGAGAATGATGGTCTTTGATCCGACCGGCGACAACGGAGGCGGAACCCTGTCGCAACAACAGAAACGGGAAGAAGATGATTATTACAAATATGTGGGACGTAACAAAGTAAGATATAACTTGGATATGTCGGAGCAGCAATCGATTGACAGATTTGGGGAAGAAGCTTCCTACGGAGACGTGGCGTCATATGGCGCAGCCGGACAGGAATACCTATAGGAGCTCACGGATGCGCCCCCAGAGGTTAGTGGAGTTCTGCTTAGAGACCCATAATAAACATGTAAAATTCCTTAGAGGGTTGTACTTTATGTTCCCTATAATAATGGATTAGACCATCAGGAAAGCTCCAGGTAACACCATTTACAGTACAATGATATGTTCGGCTGCCCGTATCATCGTCACACAGACGGCACTCAGAATAGCCGTCAAAGTGCTCAATCTTAATGGTATCAGTGTCTGTATTATGTGCTATTATAGACTGAAGTTTCAGTAGGAAAGCACTGTCAACGTTATTCTGGCTGGGCACGGGCATAGGATATTCGTATGCACTGTACCAGAAACTTATGCATAGTGATTGGGTCTCTCGGAGACCCTCTGCCTAGGAGCTGATACAGGTGTCAAGTAAGAATATTTATCATACCACATAATATACAGTACAAGTGTCTTCCTTTTAAGTCTTTGTGGAAGTAGAACACTGGGGGACCGCGAGAGCTCCTACAGGGTACTAAGTAATACATCCTTATGTTCCTCCTGATCTTCATGACAACAAATTCCACATATAAATAAGAATGAGCATCATTGCAAATATTCCTGCTATAACAAACATCGCAACTGATGCAGAATGTAATTTTCATTCATGATTTTTTGTAGCGGTGTTAAATAACAGGTGCTCTGTGTAGATGACAATGCTCGAGTCAATCCAGAGTGATGTTTTTATGTATGTCAATGTTTCCTGGTATGTAGGGATGTTAGTCCCTGTCTGAACGGCGCACACGTGAGGTTCATCGTATGCGCCAAAATATGTACCGCTTGTACTAATGTTATAACCACTAACATTAGTATCAGCAATATCATTGCTCGCTATCAGATGATCCAAAGTTAGATATTATATTATATATAGGCTTAGAGGGCTTGAGCTCTTAGTCAGCCTCGACGGCAAACTGAGTGCGATCCTCGTCGCTCAGCAGACTCCACATGATAGCGCTGCGCCTCATGGGTTGAGTCTCAAACCCGTTGACCATGTCGAAGAACTCTGCGAAGCTAATCTGGCTATCATAGGCGATAGAATCCAGATGCGCCGAGATGTTCTTGGCGCTTGCCTCAGGCACCTTCTCGCGCTTGGACACGGTGATGATCTTCTCAGCATGTTCGGCCTCGCCGCGTGCCTGAGCAGCTACCACACTGACGAAATGTGAGTAGGCGTTGCCCTTACGCTTCTCCCCAGAGCCAGACTTGCTTGCCTTCGAAGTAGGTTTTGCTGGTGCCTTCGCGACCACAGCTTTTGGTGCCACTGCCTTGGGCAGAGCAGCCTTGATAGTTGCAATGATATTTTCAGCCAGCGGACGGATAGATTCCGGGTCTGCGCCTTCCTCAAGAGTAAATGCATCACTAATTTGGCCGATAATGTTAGAAATGAGATCTTGCTCCTTATGTGTCATCTTCAAGAACATCTGGACGCGCCGGGTGGGGAGGGGGCGCCGGAATCATTTTTCCCCGCCGCGCCCCTGTAGGCGATTCCAACTGCAGCATGGATCTAACGCATGACCAGGCTTGCTAAGATCCGTACGTGTATGCTTTAACACACTTATCTGTAACTGCACATTCCTCCACATTTTGCTTATTACGGAGGTGCCTCTCAATTCGGTTTCTCAAAACCCAATCAGGGGAATATCCCCGTGCTTTCTTGTTCCGTTGAAATTTGGCACGTTTCTTATTCATCTCGATGGCATTGAGTTCTTTGTGGAGAATGGCTTCCTCCTGAATACAGATGCCTTCTCCGATACCTTCGATGATTTCGATGTCGATACTGTCAGTATTGACGATACCCTCTGCGATGCTTTCGATGTCGATGTCGATGATGCCGGTTATTCTATCCATCTTTATATTACAACGTATTCATTTTATTCAAAATGAACATATTACATTGTATTATGCGTTTCCAGTTCAAAGTTCCTATTGATAAGATTATGGCCTTAACTCCTGGGAAAAGCCTAATTTTGCATAACGGAGAAATATACTTTAACGCAGTAAAGATCCACTACATAGTTAGTGGTGACTGCGATTCCAGCAACAACTATAAATTGGGTTTTTACGTGCTCCCCGTGCTGGACAAAGCTGACATATTTGGGGAATTAACGTGCGTTTTCGGTATAGTCAACAGTAACGGTAATTTATGTCGTAAATCACGATATAACCATAAGTATACCTTGGCCGACACTGAGCCCATCGGCAACATATTTTATGAATACAGTACGTTATCACAAATCATATCATATGATATTGGTGGAGAGATCCTGTTCGGCATGGACATACTGGCATTTGATAGATCGTGCAACAATGACATTATACTCAGAGATATTTACGACAAACTAAATGCTGGTACGGTACATTCACTGAAGGAACAGCTACAAGCTATGTCACTACAAAATACGGAGCAAGCTGTCCTTATTGCCGATCTTATTAAAAAAGCTGAAGATACAAATCGTGTACCAGTAGCAACATCTGTACCGGCACCAGCAGCGGAAGCCTCTCCCTGCTGTACTGCTGCCAAGATTAACATTGATCTATTTAGCAAGGATGAATTATATCTTCTCCAGGAAAAGATCACCCAGGCACTGAAGATCATAGACACGTGCAACATTTGCCGTGAAAATAAAGCAAATGCTACGCTGGTACCCTGTGGGCACGTGTGCTGCTATGCTTGTGCCGAGCGTATCTCAGTATGCCATCTGTGTAGAGCCAACATAACACTCAAAGTAAAGACTTATTAGATAAACATACATATAAACTGAAATATTAATGCAGATAATGCATAAGATTACGGAGACATTATTCCTCGGTTCTATTCCATCATATCAAGATCTGGAGCGTAACAAGATCAACGTTGTCATTTCGCTTAACATGCAGCAAGACTATGATTTGCTACAAGGGATGACGTTGCCATGGTATTTTTGTCATATCCGACGTCCTGTACGGTGTGAGCCTCATGTTGACATCCGTGGTCCAGCTATATTAACACATCGCTATATTATGCAACATCTCCATTTTCGCATATTGATATGCTGTACTCACGGCCAACACCGTAGCGCTGCGGTATTATTGATGCATCTCATGAGTATTGACGATCAGGAAGCCTGTCAAAGACTTCTTAAAATATCGGATCCTTATGCCGTATTTGGGAAATGGATAGGAGCTCCTAATAGATGATAACAAACAACATGTAAATAATGTAGATATTCAATATAAATATTATCACATCCGATATAAAGTCACCTATATTAAGAGAAAACAACCCCACTGTTATTTTAAGATTACAGGAGAGGAACGGTAGGATAGGCTTTATTAGTGGTAGAATAATGTTAGCGATCAGACTATTGGACAGAGTCTTAATGTTTGTCAGGAGGAGGAGACCAATGAACATTTTGAAGACATCATGCTCCGTTGCAAAAACTATCAGCTTTGAGAGATTCAGTTCCCCTGGCTTATTCATAAAACGGTATATCATAAAGCTTACTACCATGATAATAGTGATAAAGCCGACAAGATTGGACAACAATGTGCTTCCCCGTGGGCGTCCGCAGGAGTACATCTCTTTGATACATGTATCATGGTTACTAGCACCACCGATAGCAGGTTCTTTGTTATGTAAGCTTTTGAGGTATTCCATATATTATATTATATGGAATTATATTATATCATGTCATACATATGGAGCATCATCTTGGCGCTCTTACTCACACCGTATGTCTACCGTATAATTGAAAAGTATGTGTTAACGGAGTATCATGGACCCGATAGTAACGTCATCAAAGGGTATACATATACAGACCCCAAAGACAAGACATGTTATAGATTAGTACCAGTACCTTATGTATGTCCGTTATAAAATCAGATTAAATAATATGTATACTTTATATGGGACATAGACAGCAAGACGCACCGTCTGAGATGATACGGGAGATGGGTCTCGATTCTCAAATGCTAGACAGATTACAGCAAGAGCAACAACTCCAACAGGGAGGAGGCATGATGCCCGGTGCTCCGGAAGGATTTCAACATCTCTCTCCACAACAACAGATGGAATACCAACAGCAGCTGGAATATCAACGCCGCCAGCTGCAACAACCAGCGCCGCCCCAACCACAGTATGACGAGACGAGCACAGTGTCCTCTACAGAGAGCTCTGGCTCAGCTGAGATGGATCTCAATAAATTGGGTCTAACTGGAGGGAAAAAAACCATGTTTGAAACTGTCATATCAAAGTTAAAGGCCCCCCTCGTTGTTACCTTGTTATTTATTATATTTAGCCTAGTTCAAGTGGATGGTATATTTAGACAGTTTCTTCCACCCATAATTTTAAGTAATAACTATTACTACTTAGCCATCAAGGGTCTAGTGGTGGGGGCATTTTATTTAGCGAGTAGCTTATTCATTGAGGAATAACAATATAAATGGTATATTATATGAATAAGGGTTTCCTCGCCAGTATGTCCCATGAGCTACGCACGCCTATCAACGCTATATTAGGTTTCACGGAACTCCTACGGGAGGGTTTGTGTGGCAGTCTTACTCCGGAGCAAGAGGAGTGCATTAATGGCATAGCTGTTAGTGGCAAACACTTGCTTAAACTCGTCAATGACGTGTACGATATTACCAATATAGAAGGGTGTAAACCAACATTCTATCCAACTATGTTCAATGTAGCGGAGGCTATACAAGAGGTGCTGAAAACCTTGAGGCCACTTTTGGAGAAGGATAAAATTACGGCATCTTGCACCTTTTCGGAAACCATAGATACGGTTTATCTGGACAAAGATAAGTTTGTCCAGGTGTTGTATAATCTTTTATCTAATGCTATAAAATTTAACAGGACGGGCGGCATTATTAGAGTTGCTACAGAAGATCTCGCTGGGGAATCATTCTCGGTACATGTAACTGACAATGGCATCGGTATCATGGCGGAAGATATATCAAGTTTATTTATACCGTTCACACAACTCAATAAAAATTGCAGACACCGGGGCTCAGGGTCAGGGTTAGGGTTAGCTATAACCAAAGGCTTTGTACAGTTACAAGGTGGCTTTATCAATGTGAAGAGTAGGATACATGAAGGTAGCACTTTCTCTGTAACATTGCCGAAACATTATCAAATCGCTCACGGTAGGGAAGGCGTCGCAGGTACTCCTATCCCGCGTGCAAGGGAATTATTAATGGAAGGTTAAGAATCGCACTATCCCACATGCGCAGGTTAGGGGCACCCCCAAACTCTCCTAAATGGCCATGGGCGCTGATATTTTGGGATATGGATTGTACCCTATAATCTGTAGATCTTCTGCTGTGACATTGTTAATATTACCTATTTGTTCAGCTGTGCGCATAAAACGTATCTTTGGAAAGGATCTTGGTGTTCTCTGTTGTTGCTCAGCTACTTGCTTAGCATGAGTATTGTAAATATGGTAATCACCGTAGGTAAATACAATTCGATCAGCTACATGCCCCGTCAAATGTGCTAATATATGTGTGAGCAGAGCATAAGA